>Ga0075163_10013880_pt1 | contig 10417 bp, 7 predicted proteins | sample JI1023141ADNA_FD_71478 | JGI IMG/M metagenome (GOLD analysis project Ga0075163, IMG submission 71478) | Wastewater effluent complex algal communities from Wisconsin, to seasonally profile nutrient transformation and Carbon sequestration -... | ecosystem: Engineered > WWTP > Effluent > Algae... | reverse complement strand
ATCAGCACGTCGATCTGGCCGGCGGCGAGCAGCGCGAGCAGCGAGGCGCGCACCCCCTTCGGCGTCGACGCGGTCAGCAACTCCACCCGCAATATCTGTGGCCTCGCAAGCTCGGCCAATTGCCCCCAGCGCGTCCAGGTCGCGAAGTGCTGCTCGGCGAGCAGCTCCGTCGGCGCCATCACCGCGGTCTGCCGCCCGGCCTTCGCGACGTGGAGCGCCGCCGCGAACGCGACCGCGGTCTTGCCGGAGCCGACGTCGCCCTGCAGCAGCCGGTTCATCGGCACGTCGCGCGCGAGATCGTCGCGCAGCTCGGTGATGCAGCGCCGCTGCGCCCCCGTCGGCGCGAACGGCAGCGCCTTCGCGAGCTCCTGCTCGAACGTCTTCACGGGCGCACATGGCACCGCGCGATCGCTGCGCCGTTCCTTCCGTCGCAGCGCCACGGCGACGCCGAGCGCGAACAGCTCGCCGAACGCGAGCCGGCGCTGCCACTTGCTGTTGCCCTCGTTCATCGCGACGAGATCCTCGACGGAGATGTCGGGCATCGGCGAGTGCAGCCGCGCGAGCGTCTCCGGCAGGCTCGGCAGCCCGATCGCCGCCTCGACGGATCTCGGCACGCCATCGTCGACGTTGGTCCCGACGCGCTCGCACGCCGTCGCGCAGGCTTGCCGCACGCGCGCCGCGGGCACGCCGGCGATGTCCGCGTAGCGCGGCAGGATCGAAGCCTGCGACGTGGTGGTCGAGCTGCCGTCGGGGAGCTCGATGCCGAGGATGTCGGGGTTCGCGAGCTCGACGCTGCCGCCGCGCCGCTTGATCACGCCGCTCAGCACCACGCGCGCCCCGGGCGGCATCCGCTTCTCGATGCCGGAGTAGACGTTGAACCACCGGATCGTCACCGCGGTCTCGAGGTCGCCGACGCGAACATCGGCCCACCGCCGACCCCGCGCGAAGATCATCCGGCTCGAGATCACGTTGGCCGTGAACGTCGCGCGCTGGCCGTCCTCGAGCTGACAGGCCTGCGTCAGCGAGCCCGCGCCGCGGACGTCGTCGTAGCGCCGCGGTAGCGTCCACAGCAGATCCTCGACGGTCTTGAGCCCGCGCTCGGCCAGCCGCATCGCGATCGTGGGGCCGACGCCCGGCAGCGTGCTGGTCGGCGCCGCCAGCGGATCCCCGCTCCACTCGCCGACCTTCGGCTTCGGCTTGCTCTCCACCGCGCCGGGCGCGTTCGGATGATTCTTGACGGGCGAGCGATCCGCCGTGGGCGTGGCCGACGTCTTGACGTCCGGCCTCAGCACGGTCGGGCCCGTCGGGGCGGCCTTGACCTCGCGCCTCGGAACCCGCGCGATCAGCCGCATGCCGCGTGCGACTTCCATCGCCTGCGCCAGCTCGTCGAGCTTCTCCCAGCCGGTCAGGGTCTCGCGCCACTCCGCCAGCCCCTCGAGCTTCGCCACGGGGATCAAGGCATCGACCGCCGCACGCAGCGCGTGACCGAGCCCCTTCACCTTCTGGACGCCCTTGAAGCCATCGGCGGCCGCGAGCTCGAGCGGTCGGCGCAGCGCCTCGACCCGACGTTCGAGCTCGGCACTCATTTCTTGAGGACCACGAACCACACCACCGCGGCGCCACCGGCAGCGATCAGTAACAACACGACGAGCGCGAGCCCCATCGAGCCACCCCCGCTCTCGGCGGACTTCGCCGGCTCGTTCGTTCCGAAGATCCGCTGCTTCGCCACCTCGACGGCCGCGTCGTCGCGGTTCGCCACGTGCTGCGCCATCGCGCGCTCGCTCGCGACCTTGCGCTCGCGCTTGCTCGTCTGCTTCGCCTCGTTGACGAGCTTCTTGCGCTGCTTGCTCGGCCCGTCGAAGTACAGCCACCAGGTCTTGACCGGCGCGTCCTTGTGGCCGGCCTTCGCGTGCGTCTTCGTCGAGATCCGGCACTGCGCACTGCAGTACTGACAGGTGATGCTCCCGTCGGCGTCCTTGACGCGCTCGAGCGGCGCGTTGCACCGCGGACAGCCGAGCATCACCGAGCCGCGACCCTCCATCAGCGCGGCCTCCGAGTGCGCCGCTTCGTGCTCGTCGCAGACCACGCCCTTCGCGCCGTAGTCGGTCGCCGCGCGCAGCTCGTAGGTCCGCTTCGCGTGACACCCGGTGCAGGCGGTCACCAGCTCGCCGTTGCCCGTGCGCTCGACGACGACCGGGCTCTTGCACGTCCGGCACAGCGGATTGCCCGCGGACGCGCGCATCTTCTGATCGACCGCCCAGCTCTCGGACGAGCCGAGGTGCGGGAACGGCTTCTTCGGCAGGCGCGTCTCGGGATCGGGGTACCGCCCCTCGGCACCGACGGCAAAATCCGCGACGAACTGCGCGTACTCGACGAGCCGCTTCCACTCGGCGAGCTCGTAGCGCTGCTCGTGGCCGCACCGCGTGCACGCCACCGCGTCGACCAGCTCGAAGTGGTTGAGCGGCGCGTCGAACTTGCAGGCGTTGCACGCGAACGTCGAGCGCACCGCGGCCCAGTAACCGTTCGCGGGTTGCGCGAGCGCACGCATGGGAGGCGTCGCGTACGGCGTCTGGCAGGTCTTGCAGCTCGCGCGCGAGCCGTCGACGAGGATTCCGCAGTTACTACAGATCAGCGGCTCTTCGAATCCGGTCACACGTCAGTCAGCGCGGTACGTGAAGCGGAGCTCGTAGTCGCAGAGGTGGAACACGTCCCCCTCGTCGATCCGCTTGTTGTCGATCCGCATGCCCTTGTAGTCGATGCCGTTCGTCGACCCGAGATCCTTGATGTAGAAGGTCCCGTTGCGACGGATCACGGCGGCGTGCTTGCGCGAGATGTTGCCGTCCTTGATCGCGAGATCGGACGTCTTGCTGCCGCGGCCGATGATGAACTGATCCTTGGTCACCGGGTAACGCTGCCCGTTGTAGATCAGGAACAGCGTGGGACCGGCGCCACCGAGGCCGGGGCCTGGAGGCGGCGCGACCGCAGGTGCGGAGTGGCCGGCGAGACCCGGACTGCCCATCGACCCGCCGTGCCCGGCGCTCGGGCCGTTCATCCCGTGACTCGGCTGCTGACCACCGCCACCCGGACGACCACCGCTTCCCGGCATCGGGCCGTTGTTCGGCTGGTAGCCGGGCGTGGGGTTCGCGGGCGGACGATTGCTCCGACCACCGGCAGCCGAGGTCGGGCCAGCGGTGTTGGCGGGGCCCGGAGGCGGCGACGTCCCGGGCGGAGGCCGATTCGACTTTGGCGGGTACGACGTGGGACCGCTGTTGGGTCCACCCGGTCCGTTGGGACCTGGGTTCGAGACAGGTGCGCCACCCGTCATCTGTGGACCGCCCGGCGACTGATAGTTCTTCGAGCGTGCGTAGTAGCGCATCGCCTCGTTGACCAGATAGTCGATCGAACAGTCGAAGTCGTTCGCCATCTGCTCGAACGTCTCCCAAAGGACGTCTCGGCAGTAGAAGTGGCGCATCGTCTTCTTTGACTGATCCATTGAACTTCCTGGTGCCGCCGCGATCTGAGAACCGATCGATCGCGGCTTGGAACCCTTCTCCCGGTCTTGCCTAAGATACTACATCACCTCAGCGAACGCGACAGAAGGACCTATTTGCTGGTGCCGAGTTGGTCGGCGACTTCCTTGGCTCGCTGCCCGAGCGTCGGGTCCTGCTTGCCCTCGCCGTTGTCCCCCCAGTACCCGACCAGCCGGTCTTTCACCTTGGACAGGCTCTCGATTTTAGCCTTGTCCTCGACGGACTTCATGATTCCGAGCGCCTCGACGGCGGTCCACCGCGCGACCACGGACTTGTCGTCGAGCAACTGTCGCAGGGCGGCCAGGACCTGATCCCGCGGGGTCTGTTTGGCGATCTCCCCGGCGATCGCACCGGACAGCTCCTCCTTCACATAGGCACCATCCGGGAGCGCCCGGACCACGTCGCCGATCGACTTGATGCCGCCACAGCGGAGCGCGTTGTTGGCGGCGACGTACTTGAAGCGCGACGAGCGGTGCGGCGTGGCGACCATCGACTGCAGCGGCGCGACGCACTTGGGGGCGCCGATCGCGCGGATCAACGCGATCGCGTCGTTGGTGACCTGGCCCTTCTGGGTGTCGTCCTTCGCTAGCGCGATCAGCGCATCGAGGTTCTGCTCGAGCGGCTCCGGCGTGCGGATATCGAACAGGCTCGCCGGATCGACGTAGGTCTTGTAGAGCGCGCTGACCGCGCGGGTCGGTAGGGTCTCGTCGCCGCGATCGAGCCGGCTGATCTCGATCAGCTTCTTGACGCCCTCGGGGGCCCCCGACGCGGCGATCGCCAGCATCAGCTCGTCGCTCAGCCGGAACTTGCTCTTCTCCTGGCCGGGCGCCGCGATGAAGCCGTTGATCACGTCGATCAGCTTCTTGGTCATCGCCGGGCCGACCAGCCGCGCGACCACCGCGCCCGGATACTGCCCACCCGTGGCGCGCGCCTCGTAGGCGTAGACGCCGTACCAATCGATCAGGTAGCCGTCGATCGTCTTCTTCTGCGCGTCGTCGGCGAACTTGCGGATGGTGACCAGCGCGTCCTTGCCGGCGATCTGGGTGGTGTTCGCGGGCTTCTTGTCATCCTCGACGCGCGCGATCTCCCACAGCCGGGGCGCGAGCTTGTCGATCACCTGCTGGCGGCGACCTTGCGACATCCTCTCGAGGGCGTTCTTGACCTCGGTCTCCTGCGACATCGGCGGCTTGATCAAGTTCGCCGCGGCGTGCGCCGACAGATCGGGATCGAGGCCCTCGTCCTCGACGGCCTTCTTCAGCTTGCCGGGGCCCTTCTCGGTCCGCGGCCACTTGTCGATCGAGTCGTGGTCGGTCTTCTCGCAGCCGGCAAACACCAGCAGGGCTGCGATCGTCATCAGGCGAACGACGAACATGAGCGGCAGCTTAGCCCACAGGTTTTCGTGGTGATACGTTCCGCGGCGGATGTTGCGCTGGTCGATTTTTGCGCTGCTCGTGCCAGCGCTCGCGCATGCATCCCCCCGCAGCGATCCGACCACCGGCCGCGCGGTGTTCACCGGCGCGACGCTGCCGAGCACGACGTCGCTGACGCTCAACCCGGCGGCGATCGGGCTCGCGCGAACCTGGGAGCTCTACTTCGCGGCGACCGCCGCGCTCGAGCAATGGGACATCGAGCGCGCGAACGGCGAGCAGGGCAGCGACGCGAAGCTCGGCCCCGGCGGCACGTTCGCGTGGTTCTTCCCACCCGGCCGGATCAGCACGCTCGGCGTCGAGCTCAAGCTCCCGCCGCCGGAGCTGTTCCCCGACGATCCCGCTGCGCGCTATCACTCGCTCGGCGGGTACCAGCGCAACGTCGTCGTCACCGGCGGGTTCAGCCTCAAGGTCGCGAGCTCGTTCTACTTCGGCGTCACCGTCTCGCACGACGTCACGCTGCTCAAGCTGCGCTACGCGCGCGACACCGTGCTCGACAAGGGGCTCGGCCTCGACTGCGAGGGCTCGCCGTGTGGGCTCGAGAACCCGGCGGCGCAGGAGACGTACGAGGTCAAGGTCCGCAGCGACAAGGTCTCCGTCGAGAACACCAAGGTCAACCTCGGGATCCTGCTGCGGCTCGCGACCGACGTCTGGTTCGGGCTGACCTATCACAACACGCCCGGCTTCGGGATCCAGACCCAGCTCGAGGGCCGCATGCAGTACACGCAAGCCCCCCGCGATGGCGGCGCGAGCGTCCGCGGCCGCTCGACCGTGCTGGTGTCGTATCCGGCGAGCGTCGACGGCGAGGTCCGCGCGCGGATCCTGCCCGACCTCGATCTCCACGTCGGCGGCCGCTGGGAGGACCTGTCGCGGATGCAGTCGTACGACGTCCGCGGCTACGGCAGCTCGTTCGAGGGGCTGGGCGTTCCGGAATGGGTGGCGCGGCCGCGCGGCTTCCGCGATTCGTTCGCGGCGTGGGCCGGGGTCGAGCAGGTCGACCTCGACTTCGACAAGCGGTTCCGGTTCGGGGGGCGCATCGGGTTCGAGACGCCCGCGCTCCGGCCGAGCCGGACGTCCCCGGTGAACATCGCGCCGACGTCGGCGACACTCGATGCCGGGATGCAGCTGCGGATCACGCCGAACCTGTCGCTCCAGTTGTCGTACGGCGTCCAGTTGTTCTCGAAGGTCGACGTCGAGGACAGCGCGTACGGCGGGCAGTTCGCGCTCGACTGCATCGACAGCGGGTTCGACTACTCGACGCGCGGATGCGAGGCGCTCCGCGGCGGCTACGCGATTCCCACCGGGGCCGGCAGCTACTCACGGATCCAGCACGCGCTGCGGATCGGATTCCGGTATGCCCCAGCCCTCTGAGATCTGCGTCCTCGGCGCCGGCGTGGTCGGCACCCGGATCGCGCGTACGCTGCGCGCGCAGGGCGTCGCGTTCCGGCACGCGAGCCGACATCCGAGCGAGGGGATCCTCGAGGCGGATGCGTTCGATGCGCGCTCGCTCGCCGCCGCGTTCGCGGAGGTGAAGGTCGTGATCAACGCGGCGGGGCCGCTGCGCGAGACCGCGGCCCCGGTGCTCACGGCGGCGCTCGCGGCCGGCGCACACTACGTCGACGTCGGCGGCGACCAGGCGACGCTGCAGCACCTCTACGAGCGCCACGACTCCACCGCGCGCAAGGCGGGCCTGATCGCCCTGCCCGGCGCCGGGCTCGATTGCGTGATCGGCGATCTCGCGGTCGCGTGGGGCGCGCAGCACCTGGTGGGAGTCAGCGATGACGGCGACGTCGTGCGCAACGCGCCGGCCGAGCGGATCGCGGAGGACGCGCCGCTCGCCGAGGCCTGCACCGCCTACGTGTTCGACGAGCTCTCGCTGTCCGCGGGCAGCCAGCGCGCGCTGTTCGGCACGGTCGGCCAGCGTCCCCAGATCTGGCGGCGCGATCGCTGGGAGCCCGGCCGCACCGGGGACAAGCGGCGGATCAACGCCGGGACCGCGATGGGTGGCGAGCGCGATGCGATCGCGTACGCCGCCGGCGATCCGATCACGATCCCGAAGCACGTCGCGGCGGATCTGGTGACCAGCTATCAGTCGACCACGCGCGAGCCGGCGTCGGGGCTGCTGCTCCGCATGCTGTCGACTGCGGCGACGCTGTTGCCGAAGGCCGCCGGGGGCGTGCTCGCGCCGTACGCGCCGCCGGAGAGCGAGCTCGCGCGCGCGCGGTTCGCGGTGGTCGGGCAAGTGCGGCGCGGCTTCTCGGCGGCGCAGGTGATCGTGCGCGGTCGCGATCTCTACACCACGACCGCCGCGATCACCGCCTGGTGCGCGCGGGCCCTCGCCGGTCGCGGGCCGGGGCCGGTCGGGATGCGGTCGCCGTCGGAGTTGTTCCGCCCCGTGCCGGCGTTGCGGGCGATCGCCGACGCCGCGGAGCTGATCCTCGAGCCGAGCTTCGGCTCACGCTGATCTGCGCTACTGGCACTTCGTCGCGGCGTCGAGCGTCTTCGCGTCCATCACGCACTTGCGGGAGACGTCGGACCAGTCCTCCTTCGCACACTGCGCGAGCAGCTGCTCCATCACCGCCGGCAGCTCGGCCTCGAGCTTGCGCTTGAGCGCCTCGACCTCCTCCTCGGACATCTTCTCCGCACGTCCCTGGGCCTCGCCCACGATCAGCTCGCTCGCCTTGGTCGCGACCTGTTCGCACGTGATCTTGTGGGGCGCCGTGGCATCGGGCTCGTCGGGCACCGGCGTCGGCGCCTCCGGCTGATCGGGGTCGCCCCACGGATCCTCGTTCGTCGTCTTCGGCGCTTCCTTGACCGGGACGCTGGGCTTGTAGTGGATGTTGAGCGCCGCGCCGTTGGTCAGGTGCGGTTGCAGCAGGCGCTCCCACGCCTTGTTGATCTTCGCGTACTCCTCGGGGCAGCGCTGCGCGCGATCCTTCGGCAGCGCCCCCGACGACACGAAGCTGCCGTACTTGCCCGGGTTCGAGCCGTAGATCAGACACATGATGTTGTAGAAGCGCTGCCCGTCGAACGCGTGCTCGTCCCAGAACGGCAGCTTGTTGCCGGCCTTCGATTGCAGCTGGAACCAGTACGCACCCGACATCGCCATCGAGACGCCCTCGTCCCCCGACGCGATCAGGATCAAGGTGGCGAGCTGATCGACCGCGTCCTCCTCGCGACCGACCGCCGCGAGATCGAGGATGTGGATCAGGCCGTGACCGGACTCGTGGAAGAAGCTGAAGATCAGCGCACCGAGCACGGCGTTGCCGAGCTCCGCGTCGGTCTTCGCCGTCGGCTTGAACACGCCGAGGAAGTAGCTGACCAGCTCGTAGCAGACGATGATCCGCTTGGTGTTCGGATCGTAGAACGCGTTGATCGTGTTGCAGTCGACGGTGTTGATGTCGACGGCGACCGGCAACCGGATCGTCTTGTTGAGGCCTTCGGCGACCTCCTCGAACACCCGGTTCTGCTGGAAGATCTTGCGGAACTCCTCGTGGGCCGCACTCTTCGACGGGTTGTAGATCACCTTGAAGCCCGGTGATTCGACGGGAGCCGCCGCGGCCTCCTCCTTGTTGCTCGAGAACGCCGCCGCGCTCATCAGCTGGATCGCCTTGTCGTTGTCCGGCTGCTCGAGCTTGCTGATGTCGATCTTGGTGGCGAAGGTCGGCGCCTTGGCCGCGACCTCGACCTTCGCGAAGCTGCCGCCGGTCTTCTCGCCGAGCTTGCTGCTCACCGCCTCGGGCGGAGGCGCCGCCCGGACCGGCTTCTCGACGGCGCTGCCACTGCCGGCCGGTGGATCCGCCGCGGGATCGGCGGGCTTGTCCTTCTTGCATGCTGCGAGCAGCACGAGCGCAATGACGATCGATCGACGCCCCATCAGGCGACGATAACAGGGTTCGATAGGGCCCGGGACCTAGTCCCGATGCCGCTCAGATAATGTCGACGTTGACGTGGACCTACGTCGAGGTCAACGTCAAAGGTTCTGGTCTGACTGGCGTTGGACCTCGTCCCGAATAGTCCCGAGAGGATCAGTATTCGTCGTGATCGACGACCGTCAGGGAACCCGCGCCGGCCGCCTCGAGCGCCGCCTTCGCGCTGTCCGACGTGGTCACCGCGACGGTGATCGCCTCCTCCGGCTTGAAGCACCGCGCGCACGCGGCACGCACGTCGGAGGCCGACAGCGCAGCGAGCGCCTCGGGCAGCCTCGCGGTGTACCCGTCGGGCAGCTCGAACACGGCGTCGCGCACGGCGAGCTGCATCCGCTGCCGCGCGGTGGCGACGTGGAACGGCATCGCCCCGATCAGGTAGGAGCGCGCGAAGTCGACCTCGTCGTCGGTGGGGCCGTGCGCGGCGTACTCGGTGTAGAGGTTCAGGATCAGCTCGACGGCCGGACCCGCGACCTCGATGCCGGCGGCGGTCCACAGCTCGAACCAGTGCGGCAGCCGCGAGCGGCGCAGCGCGCAGCCGGCGCCGTAGCTCCAGCCGCGCTTGACGCGGATCTCCTGCATCAGCCGGGAGCTGAACAGCCCGCCGAAGATCGCCTCGGCGATCGCGATCGCGGCCGTATCGGGATCGCCGTAGCCGATCGACAGGTGACCGATGCGGAGCTGCGCCTGCGTGCGATCCGGCTTGTCGACGAGGATCAGCCGGCGACCGGAGGCTGGTGGCGGCGCGTCGAGCACCGCGGGGGTGCGCGAGCCGGTGGCGGGCATGCGCTCGAGCAGGCGCGCCACGATCTTCGCGGCGCCGGCCTCGTCGACATCACCGGCGAGCCCGATCACCGCGTTGTCGGCGGTGACCTCGCGGCGCCAGACATCGATCGCCGCGGCGCGATCGATCCGCGCGATCGATCCCTCGGTACCGAGCGACGTGCGCCCGTAGGCGTGCCCCGGCGAGCACACCCAGTCGAACCAGCGGGTGGCGAGCGCGCTGTCGTCGTCGCGGATCTCGTCGAGCACCTGCGGCGTCTCGCGGAGCAGGCGCGCGTGCTCGTCCTCCGACCACCGCGGCTCGGCGAGGATGTCGGCGGCGAGATCGATCACCGCGTCGAGGTGGCGCGACAGCGCGAGCCCCGAGACCGTCAGCGCATCGCGCGACACGCCGATATCGACCGCCGCGCCGAGGTTATCGAGCGTCTCGTCGAGCTCCGCGCGATCGCGGCGCCCTGCCCCGCGACGGGCGAGCAACGCGACGTGGCGATGCAGACCTTCGATGCCGCGTGGATCGGTGGCCGCTCCTCCCGGGATCGCGATGTCGAACCACACCAGCGGCGTGTCGTGCGAGGGCTCGACGATGATCTTGGTACCCATGATCGTGTGCCCTACTCGGCTTCTTCTTCGGCGTCCGGATCTTCGGGCTGCGCGATCACCACGGTGCGATGCGCCGGCACCAGCGTGGCGCGCACGACGCGTGCGACATCGTCCGCGGTCACCGCGGCGAGCCGCTCGGCGAGCTGGTTGA
>Ga0075163_10013879_pt1 | contig 10417 bp, 10 predicted proteins | sample JI1023141ADNA_FD_71478 | JGI IMG/M metagenome (GOLD analysis project Ga0075163, IMG submission 71478) | Wastewater effluent complex algal communities from Wisconsin, to seasonally profile nutrient transformation and Carbon sequestration -... | ecosystem: Engineered > WWTP > Effluent > Algae... | reverse complement strand
AGTCGAACTGGGAAACCCGTGAGACGAAGCCAGGCGAGAGCCTGAGGAGCGGCGGCACCGTGATGACTGTCGGCAACTGCAGCCGCGGCGAGTGTGGCTCTCGACGGCGAAGTCGAACTGGGAAACTACAGCGCGGGGCCGATCGAGGGCGTCAGGGGCGGAGGCGCGGTGGGCGGCGGAGGCTCGACAGGAATCGGCACCGGCGGATTCTCGAGCGAGTTCGTCACCGCGTTCTTCGACGTGAGCCACTGCCAGAGCCCCCAGACCAGCAGGCTCGCTCCGATGGCCGTCGCCGTGCCCATGGTGGCGAAGATGGTGGTGCAACTGCTGCTCGACCTCGACGTGGTCGCGCAGACGCCACCGAGCACGGCGAGGTCGAGGGCCGAGCCTCCCGCGAACAGCCCTCCCACCAACGCCAGCACGTTCCCCGGGTGGTCGATGTCGCGCACCTCGGTGCGTCGCACGATGGACTCGAGGCCGTACGGGTTGCGCAGCAGCAGCACGTCGCGGTCGCCGCCGATGATCTCGGCCTCGACCGTCTTCTTGTCTCGCGTCAGAACCGTGGCGGTGGTCGAGCAGCTCGACGCCATCACGAACAGCACCACCGGAACCAGCCCGCGCATTGCGCCGAATCTCGCATCGTTCGGCGAGTGCGTCACTTGCCCACCTTGAGAGCCATCAGGCAGGTGCCGAAGCCACCCTGGGAGGCGGGACCGATGACTGGATTTGCACGAGAGGTGGAGGCACGCAGGCAACTCGACGTGGCGCTGGCCGATGCGCTGGTCACCACGTCGACGGGTGTGCTGGTGCTGGTCGAACCGCTCGTTCCGGTCTCGATGCTCCCTGAAGGGTTTCTCGAGGCGCTGGGGACGCAAGTGTCCCCTCCCGCTGCACTGCACGTGGTGAGCGACGAGTTGCTCGCGCTCGTCTGCCCCAGCGCCTCGCTCTTCGACGGCTGGTCGCTCGTCGACTCCCTTCGCCAGCACTTCGGTGAGCATCACGTGATGGTGAACGTCGGGCTGTCGTCGTGGCCGATGCAGGGGCCGACCATGACCGACGTGTTCGCCGCGGCCGTCGCAGGGCTGGTCGATGATCGTTGCTGTCTGAAAGCCGATGAGCCCGACGAAGAGCGGCACGTCGAGATCGAAGGCGACACCCACGCGTGGTCGATGGCGGGCGAGTTCCTCTCCGCATAGTCAGCGGGTGAACCGCACCACGCTCGAGCGCAGGTCGAAGTCGTCTTTCGAGACGTGGTTGTGGTGGGTGAACTGCACCTCGACGCTGCGCGCCCGGGGCGGCAGGGCGTACGCCTCACCCAGCTCGAGCTCGCGCGCTTCGCCGTGACTCCGAAGGTGGGCCCGCGCGAACGATGGTCGCGTGAACGGTGAGTGCGAGGTTCATCTGCACGCCTGACGTCGCACTGCGCCACCCGAAGACGCTTCCCACGGCGGGCACCGGCGGAGACACTCCGCGCGCCTCACCGTCACGCAAGGGAGCCTTCACATGAAGAAGATCGCCGTCCTCACCTCGGGTGGTGACTCGCCGGGAATGAACGCCGCGATTCGCGCCATCACCAAGCTCGCCGCCTCGAAGGGCGTGCAGGTTCACGGCGTGCTCGAGGGCTACGAGGGCCTCATGGACGGGAACTTTCGTGAGCTCACGAAGGTGCTGTCCGATGGTGTGGTGACGGTCGACGTCGAGGTCGACGCCGCGGGCGGGCAGGGCGGCACCATCATCGGCTCGGCGCGGAGCCTGCGCTTTCGCGAAGCCGAGGGTCGCGCGCAGGCCAACATGCAGATGGTGAAGCATGGGCTCGAGGGCCTCGTCGTCATCGGCGGCAACGGCTCGCTCACGGGCGCGCACATCTTCACCAGGGAGTCGGGGCTGCCCGTCATCGGCATTCCCGGCAGCATCGACAACGACATCGGCTGCACCGCGTTGTGCCTCGGCGTCGACACCGCGCTCAACACCATCGTCGACGCGTGCGACCACATCTCTGACACGGCGCGCGCCCACCGGCGGGCCTTCGTCGTCGAGGTGATGGGGCGAGACTGTGGCTACCTCGCCATGGCCAGCGCCATCGCGCTCGCGGCAGACGCCGTGTTGATTCGCGAGCAGGGCAAGAGCGAGGAGCAGCTCATCGCCGACCTCTCGAACGTCATTCGCAACGGCTACGCGCGCGGCAAGCGCCGCATTCTCATCATCAAGGCCGAAGGCGTGCAGGTGCCGTGTACGCGGCTCGTGCGCCTCACCGAGGAGTCGATGCGCGCCGACATGCCGAACGTCGAGATTCGCGCGACCGTGCTGGGCCACGTCGTGCGCGGCGGAAACCCGAGCTACCAGGATCGCGCCATCGCCGGCCGGCTGGGCTTCGGGGCCGTCGGCGCGCTGCTGCGCGGACTCACTGACTCGATGGCGGCGTGGTTGCCTCCGGTGCAGGGCGGAACGCCCACGGAAGACTCCTCGGTGCAGATGTTCTCGCTCGACCGCGTGCTGACCGAGACGGCCGCCGTCATCGATGGCTCGAGCCCCGTGACGAAGCGCCGCCTCGCGCTGATGGAGAAGGCCTCGGGCGTGCTCGCGCTCTGAGGGGTCACAACACGCAGGCAGGAATGAAGAGCCCTTCACCCAGCAGCAGGTTTCGAACCTGCGCGCGCTCGCGTTTCCAGAAGCACAGCGTGTCGGCTTCGCGCAGGTAGCCGTAGTCGTAGAACGTCGGGTTGTCGTTGTTGCGCAGCACCTCGACGCCGTCGGGATCCCACAGCGCGTTTCTGCGCCGGCGAACCACGACCTCGCCCTTCGCGAGCTCGTCTTCGGCCTGCTGGAGCAACGCGCCCGGCTCTTCACCATTCGAGGCCAGGGCGACGGCCCGGTAGAGCGCGTGAATGAAGCGACTCCGGCCGGCGGTGATGGCGAAGCCGTCGCGAAGCTCGGCGAGCCACGGGTTGTCGGTCGGCAGCCCGAGCGCGGCCAGCTCGTCGTCGAGCGCGGTCTGCTGCGTCGCCAGCTGCTGCAGCGGGTCGAGCACCCGCGTCACGAAGGCCCTGCGGTCGGCCTCGTTCATCGCGCGCAGCTCGGTGAAGAGCACGCGGTCGGGCTGCGAGACGATGCCGCGCGCCTTGCCGACCTCGATGACCTCGTCGCGACTGGCCAGGTACGCCGCGAGCCTTCGCGTGAGCAGCGCGTCGTATTGAACGTCGCCCAGCCGCCGCACGAGGTCGGCCGCGGCGAGGCCCTGCGCACCGAACGGCGCGAGCTGCTCCCGAATCGGCGCGTCCCACGTCGCGGGCAGCTCGTAGTTCATGCGCAGCGTCGCCACGTCGGTCTGCCAGTAGCCCCACTCCCAGCCCGTGCTGAAAAGCACGTGCTGACGAAGGCGCCCGGCGTCCTTCAGACGTGTGAGGTCGAGGTGCCTGCTCTTCACGTACAGCGGCAGGTACGTCGGCACGCTGTTGTCGAAGGCAATCCAGTACGCAGACTCCGGGTAGTACGCGACGGGCTTTCCCGTGCGCACCCGGTCTTCGAGGAACGCGCGGTGCTCGCTGAAGTCGTCGTGCAGGTACGCCCCGCCCGCGTCGTCGTAGAGGTTGTAGAAGAAGACGGTGTGCACCCACGGCACGATGGCCGGGTTCGCGTAGCGCACGAGGAAGTAATACAGCTGGCGCACGCCCATGTAGTCGACGCGCAGGTCGGGGAAGTTCCCGACGTGCACGCTGCACACCATCTCGATGCCGGGCCGCACCCGCTGCAGCGCCGCATACGTCTCGTCGACCTTCCGCACGAGCTCCGCAGGGTCGGCCTTGAAGAACTCTCCGAACGCCACCTGCACCGAGACGTACGGCGTCTCGTCGAGCAGCACGTGGAGCCGCCGCTCGAGCTCGGCCATCGCGTTCGGGCTCGTCTCGTCGTCGATGAGGTCGAACGAGAGCTGAAGGTTGGCCTTGCCGAAGAGCTGAATGGCGATGCCCAGGTCGACGCCGCGTGAGGCGGCGTAGGCGAGGATCTGCTTCGTGTGCGCGCGCCAGGCGCGAGTCTTCTCGTCGTCGTTGGTGATGTCGTCGAGCGCGTACATCGAGACGAAGTTGCCGCGGTTCTTCACCACGAAGTCGATGGTGCGGCGCGCGCCCTCGAGGTTCTTCGGCGACGGCACCCAGAAGTCGTACAGCGCCTCGATGGGGTGAAGCGTGTGCAGGTGCAGTCCGCGGCGAACGTCGACTTCGGGTGCGTGCTCCTTGCCGAACGCGGTGTCGTCGACGGCCAGGAAGGTCGGCGGCACGTACGTCTTCCACGGGTGATGAAAGCGATAGCCGTGCAGCTCGAGCAGGTGCGCGACGCCGTACTGCACGCCCAGCGGCACGCCGCCGGTGATGACGAAGCGGCTCCCTTCACGGTCGAGGCGATAGCAGTCGGTGCAGTCGGAGCGCTCCACCACCGCGACCGTCACGCTCGTTCGCCCCGCGGAGGACTTCGGGGTCGCGGTCTTCTGCGTCATCACGCGCGGGTCGGCCAGAAACTCGAGGCTCGCGCCGACGAGCGGGCTCGTGGTGTCGGTGGTGAGGAAGTCGATGCCGACCGGCGGGCTCGCGCAGGCACCGAGCAGCAACAGAACGGAGACGAGGCGCATTGCGGGCAATCTACCCATCTGGTGCGCGCCGCAGCGGTGTCTCTGGTTGGTGACTATGCTGGGCGCTCCCGTGAGGCTGCGCGTCGCCCAGAAGATTCGAGACACCGAGGCCGAAGGGCCGGGCGTGCGGTTCGCGCTGTGGGTGCAGGGCTGCACGATTCGCTGCCCGGGCTGCTGCAACCCCGAGATGTTCGTTCACGGGAAGGGCGGCGTCGAAGTCGAGGTCGCCGAGCTCGCCGCTGAAATCCTCGCCACGCCACGCATCGAGGGGCTCTCGGTGCTCGGCGGTGAGCCGTTCGAGCAGGCCGAAGGGGTCGCCGAGCTGTGCCGGTTGGTGAAGGCCGGCGGCAAGACGGTGATGCTCTACAGCGGCTACACGCTCGCCGAGCTGCGGGAGCAGGCGAAGACGAAGCCCGGCGTGCAGGCGATGCTCGATGAGGCCGACCTGCTGCTCGACGGCCGCTACGACGCGACGAAGCCCGAACAGGCGCGCCGCTGGGTGGGCTCCACGAACCAGCAGCTGCACTTCTTCACCGCCGCCTACCGGCCCGACGAGCCGCGCTTCTGGAGCAGCAACACCGTCGAGCTGCGCCTCGAGAACGGGAAGCTCACCATCAACGGCTGGCCCGCTCCGGCCGACGTCTTGCGCCAATTTCTGCGAAGCTCCTGACCCGCATGTCGCTCGCTCGCGTCACCCACGCCGAAGCCAACCTCATCACCCTCGCACGCTGTGTCGTCGGCAGCGGCCCGGGCTCAGAGCTCACCAGACTTTTGCTCGTCAGCGTCGCGCCGCCCGCGAAGCTGGGCCCCACGTCGACCGCGTTGCTCGAAGAGACGCTCGCGCGCGGCGTCGGCTTCGCGCTCCTCAAAGAGGGTGGGTGGACCAACGAGGTCGGCGGCCGCCTGTGGAGCCACGACCTGCCCCCGCTGAAGTTCACCGCGAACACGGTTCGGTTGCTGCAGTGGGCGCTGAAGCTGCCGCTCGCCGAGCCCGAGGTCGCGACGCTGCATCTTCAGGGAGCGCTGACCCCGTCGGAAGAGGTCTTCGCGGCGTTGCTGCTCGAGCGCGCGCGAGGCACGGCTGCCGAGGCGACGCTGATGGGCCAGCCCGAGCTGCGCACGCTGCCCCTCGTTCAATTGATGCACGCGGCGCCGATGGGCCGTGTCGGGAAGCTGCCTGCCGTGCCGCTGACGAAGGAGCACCTGCCGTTCGTGCGTGGCCTGCTCGACCTGCTCGGCGATGCGTGGCTCTCGGCCGAGCTGCTCAAGGCCCAGCTCGCGCAGCCGAAGGTGCTCTCGTCAGTGGGGCGTGCGCAGGCGGCCATCGCCGCCTCGTTCCTCGACGTCATCGACCAGCACCAGCAGCGTCACCTCGCGCGCTTCTTCGTCGACGCCGCAGCGGCGTGGCTCGCGAGTCGAACGGGCGCGGCCGACCTCGTCTCACTCGACCCCGAGTCTCCGCTGCGTGAACGAGGTGAAGCGCGTCAGCAGGCGGGCGCGTTGTGGCGCGTGATTCAGCGCCTCGAGCAGTGGGACCAGGTGCATCGCTCGACGCGCTTCATCGACGATGGCTACGACGTCGCGCAGGCGCTCGTGAAGGACTGGGAGCGGCTCGGGCCCAACGGCTTTGGCGCGGCAGGCAGAATTCTCGCCGAGCTCGAAGCCCTCGCGTGAGCCGGCCCGAGGCGCGCGCCTCTCTCGAGATTCCCGCGAGCATCGACCGCGTGTGGAAGCTGCTGACCGCGCTCGACCGGTACGGCGAGTGGAACCCCTTCATCGTCAAAGTCGATGGCGCTGCGACGCCTGCGCTGGGCGGACGGCTCGTGCTGCACGTGAAGTGGCACGACGGCGGCGGGGCTGCTTCGGGTGAGCTCGTCACGCGTGTGGAGCCTCCGGGCACTTCGGCCGCGCTGGCGTGGCGCTTCACGGGCCTGCTGCCAACCCTCGGGCTCGTTCGTGCCGAGCGGCTGCAGACGTTGACGCGGCTCGATGACGGCCGCACCCGCTACGAGAGCGTGGAGACGTTCCACGGCCTGCTCGCGAGCTTCGTTCCACTCGCGAAGGTGCAGCGCGGGTTCGAGCGTCAGGCCGAGGCGCTCGGGCGCGCCGCTCAGGGCTCGTAGCCGAGGTCGGGGTAGTCGCGCTTGATGACCTCGCGCACCGCTTCGAGCTGACACTCGAGGAACTCGGCGTTCTCTTCGAAGCGCCCGTTCTTCTCGGCCCACCACTGGTTCACCGTGCCGCCGAAGAGGAACGTCTGGTACGTCGCCTGGCCCGAGTAGTCGGCGTGCTCGACCTTGCGCGCGCACATGTACAGCGTCGCCTTCATGTCGCATGGGAAGAAGCTGTTCAGCTCGGGCATCGACTGGCCCTGCGGGTTGGGAAACCCGAACGCGCCCTGCCACAGGAACGAGTACGGCCCGCGCGCTTCGAGCGTGGCGTCACCCGGCTTCCCCGAGACGTACGCGCTCACCATGCGCGCCTTGTCGATGGTGAGCACGTCCCACGCTTTGTTGCCGATGGTGATGCCGCGCTTCTTCACGTCGACGGTGGCGCCCTGGAGCGTGTTGTTCGGCAGAATCGCGCTCTCGGGCACGCCGTACATCCAGTTCGAGAAGTAGTTCCAGTCGCTCTTGCCGATGCGCAGCACCTGGTCCTTCACGACGTCGCCGTTGGTGTCGTAGCCGAACGGGCTCGAGGCTGCGTTCGCGAGCACGTCGAGCTGGTAGTAGCCGAGGAAGACGTTGAACCAGCGGCTGCGCGGGTCTCCGTAGAGGCCGACGCGGGTCGGGCCCTCGGGCGCTCCACAGGCGAAGCAGACGTTGAAGAGCAGCGGCGGGTAGTTCTGGAAGAAGACGTCGTCGACCTTGTGGCCGACGTTCGCGGGCGCCTTGTTGACGCGGTCGACGTCGATCTCGAGCACGAAGGGAACGCCTGACGACTGGCCGAACTTCGCATCATCGACCTGCGGCACGGGCACCGCGACCCGGCCGTCGATGTCTCCGGTGAGCGGCAGCCCCTCGAGGATTCGGTCGATGAAGCTGGGCTGGCGGCCCGTCAGTGCGTCGGTCGCCGATTTTCGCCACGCGTCGGTGTCTTCACGCGTCGTCGTCTTTGGTCTGCTGCGAATGCGCGCGTTCTTCTGCAGCGCACGCTTCGACGCTTCGGGACTCGCGACGGGCCACTCGATGGTCATTTCAGTTTCACCTTCGCTCGCACTCCGGTGGTGGACAGCCGCAGCGACGACGCGAGCTGTTTGGCGGCCTCGGTGCCTGCTTTGGGCAGGTCGGCCGCCGACTTCGCTTCCTGCTTCACCGCTTCGAGGATGCGCTGGTCGCTCACCCGGCTGATGGACAACGAGACGAGGTAGCGCTCGCCCAGCTTGAAGATGGAGCCCGAGACCAGCGACGTCGCCACCTTCTGCTCGTCGGCCTTGAGCACCGCGTACCCTTCGGCTTCGAGCTCGGTCTTCACCGCGGCTTGAACGGCCTCTGTCTCGGCCACGGTGGCGCTACTGGGATCGAGCGGCAACACCCGAATGGTGCCCTGGAGCGGGGGAGCGTTCAGCGACAACGCAGCGACGAGCGTGAGCAACATGGGGGCGAGATCGATGCCCGGTCGAACGGGAAAATCAACCTCGCCCCAACGGACGGGGTCGATTCAGTTGCGGTCGTGGCACGCGTCGATGAGGTGTGCTCCGCTTCCCGCCATGAGTCGCGCCTACCGAATCAGCATCAAGGAATCCCTGTCGCAGCACGTGCAGGTGGACGACGGCGTCACGTCGACGCTCGAGCTGTTGCCGATCCTCCAGAAGGACCGCATGAGCGCGCTGCTCGGCGCCGAGCTGGAAGGGCGCGGCTTCACCCGCAACGGCAACACCGCCACCCGAAAAGAGAAGAACGGCGTCGAGGTCGAGGTCGATCTCGAGACCGGCCAGGTGTCGGCCACGGCCGAAGGCCACCAGGAGCTCGAGCTCACCACCGAGCGCACGGCCGTCGTCGATCAGCTCGCGAAGGACGAACGTGAAGCCGCGCTGCGCAAGGTCGCGCAGGAAGCCCTCAAGCGCGAGGCGAAGAGTGAAGAAGAGGCGCTGCGCAAGAAGGTGACGCAGCAGCTCGAAGGCACGCTGAAGGATCTCAAAGAAGAGCTCGACGGCGTCGTCAATCGCGTCACGGCGACGGCGCTGAAGACGCGTGCGGCCGAGCTCGGGCAGGTCGAAGAAGTTCACGAGGACGCCAACGGCGGCCTCACCATCAAGGTGCGCGTCTAAGACACGCGTCCGGAGTGCTTCGTGTCATTGCTCGTCCCTGAAGATCAGCTCCCCGTCGAGCTCACGCCGTTCGCTGCCGTCGAGGCCGCGTACCCGGCAGAGATCGCCCGAATCACCGACGCCCTGCGCGCCGGGCTGCCCACGCTCGTCGAGTGCGAGAAGGAGCTCACGCCCTACTTGTACAAGGCCGTGCGCGATCGCCTGAAGAAGGAGGGCCGCTCGTTTCTGTACCTCGACGGCCGCCCGATTCCCGAGATGCCGCCGCTGCAGCCGGGCATGGGCCTCGTCGGCACCATCGTCTTCTACCTGCGTGAGGCGGTGCGCGGCGCGGTGAACGAGCGCGTGCTCGTGCTGCCCCACCTCGACCTGCTCACCACGAGCGTCGGCGGGCTCACCAGCGAAGCGCGCGAGGTGATTCCCCTGCTGTACGAGAACCCCGAACTCGTCTTCCTCGGCTTCAAGGACCCGTCGTTTCCTTTGCCGAAGGTGATCGAGAACCTGTTCCCCCGCAACGAGCACCTGCTCGGTGTTCCGCGAGACCGGCTGCGTCACCTCGTCACCCAGCGTGAGTCGCGCAAGCTGTCGAACGCGCGCGGCCTCAAAGGCCCCCAGCTCTACAAACACGTCTCGGGCGTGAACGCGGTGCGCCTGCGCCGGCTGCTGTCGACGCTCACGGGAGAGGATTACCCGAGCGACCCGAAGCCCGCCGAACGCCAGCTCCGTCAGGCCACCCTCGTGGGCCAGCTCACGCTGCCTGACATCGACCTCAACAAAGAGGTCGGCGGCTACGCGAAGGTGAAGGATCGCCTGCAGAAGGAGATCCTCGACGTGCTCGCGTTGAAGGACGCCGCGGCCGACGAGTCGTCGATGAAGAGCATCGAGGGCCTCATTCCACGCGGAATGATCTTCTGGGGCCCGCCCGGCACCGGCAAGACGCTGTTCGCGAAGGCGATGGCCACCTCACTCGGAGCGGCCGTCACCGTCGTCTCGGGCCCCGAGCTCAAGTCGAAGTGGGTCGGCGAGTCTGAAGAGAACCTGCGGCAGGTGTTCACGCGCGCACGGCAGGCGGCTCCGGCCATCATCGTGTTCGACGAGTTGGACTCGTTCGCGACGGCGCGTGGCACCTACCAGGGCTCGGGCGTCGAGCACTCGATGGTGAACCAGCTGCTCACCGAGATGGACGGGTTTCGAAAAGACGAGCTGGTGTTCGTCGTCGGCACCACGAACTTCGTGGAGTCGCTCGACCCCGCGCTCCTTCGTCCGGGCCGCTTCGAGTTCCACCTGCACATTCCCTACCCGAACGCGGAAGACCGCCGCGCCATCATCTCCATCTACGACCAGAAGCTCGGGCTGCAGCTCTCGGCGCGTGGCCTCGACTGGCTGGTGAAGAAGACGGGCGAGTTCGTCGAAGGCACCGGCTCGCTGTACTCAGGCGACCACATTCAGGCGCTCTGCCGCGCCGTGGCCCGCATGCGGCTGCGCGAGAAGCTCACCACGCCGACCGACATCGAAGACGTGGAGCG
>Ga0075163_10013878_pt1 | contig 10417 bp, 15 predicted proteins | sample JI1023141ADNA_FD_71478 | JGI IMG/M metagenome (GOLD analysis project Ga0075163, IMG submission 71478) | Wastewater effluent complex algal communities from Wisconsin, to seasonally profile nutrient transformation and Carbon sequestration -... | ecosystem: Engineered > WWTP > Effluent > Algae... | reverse complement strand
AACGTTTAATCTCTGCGAATGAGTCTCAAGAGCACAAGTTCCATCTGCCGTCCCGCCCTGTCCGCAGAGCGACGCTAGAAGCCATCGCCTATGCCGTTTCCTTCGCCTTTACGCCCCTTTTGACCGTCTCCCCTACCTTTCCCCCTTCCCTCCGCTTTCGACCGCTAGAAACGGACACAAAAAATCCCCTAGCCTTTCGACTAGGGGAAACGCACGAAACGAGGGGAGTCCTACTTAACGACTCTCCAGACAAACGCTTGCGATGCGGGATTCATCGTAGGGGAATGTGCCCAAGCGCGCCGAATTTCGGGAGAAGGGAATTTGATGCGCGCATGTTCTGCGACTGCCTCATACAATTCGTCCGCTCTGCCTTGCCGTATGCCGTTGTAAACCTTGCCGAATTTGACGTTGTTACGTAGCGCATAGCGCCGAATGAAAGCGAATGCCGTTCTTTCATTGTCCAGTCTGACTGCCAGAATTGACCGATTGCGAGTTGTCATTGTGAAGAGTAGAAGTTGAAAGAGAATCCCCTTCCCTCAGAAGAGAGGGAAGGGGAATTGCGCCTACTTCGTCGCCTTTCTGACGATGTTGGGGAAGTAATAATTCACCGCTTCCGCATCCACATCTTGAGACTTGCGCGACTCGTCAATGACGCTCTTTTCAGACTTCACAACGGAATACTTGATTCCGCCAAGCGCCAAAACCTTGAGGGAGCCTGTCAAAACCCCTTCGGGAGCCGTCCGCGTATACAGATCACCCTTTAGCGCGCATTTCCAATAGACGATGCCCATCTGACCTACCAAGCGCAACGTGACATTCTGCGCACCACTGACACGAGGGAATTTTCCACCCTCAAGTGCGTCTAGCATCTGAGACTTTTTGTCCGTCGAGTTCCATATGCTAGAACCGTCGATGCCACGCACGACCAATTCCGTCTTCCGCAAGTTATGTGTGCGACGCACAGTCACCTTGCCATCGTCTTTCGAGCTAGAACGGGGGACACTGACCGCCTTTACCACTGACTTTGCTTTCTTAGCCATGACTGTTTTTTTGCCGAGTGAGAGACCGCTCATTCGAGCCACCCTCCCCGCTGATTTGCGGGGAGTTGTGTCGTCTCCTTTCCCTGACGACATGAGAAAACGAAAAGCGGAAAACCGTGTCAACGCTTTCTTTCGTGTTTCGTGCGATTCTCGAAAGATTGTTTTCCATGCCAACCCTTGCCGATTAAACGTTTAATATCTCGAAACTTTTCTTGCGTTTTTCTCCATGACTATCCGCATACCTTAAATTTTTCGATTTCGCCCCGCCAAGGGGGAGAGGCCATCTATTCGGAGGTACAAAACTCTATTGGTCTTTGGTGTTAAGGGCCACATATTCGGAGGCTACATACGTAGATGGTTCTTGGTGTTACGTGCCATATATCTGGAGGTACGAATTTTCCATAGGTTCACTGTGCAAAGCTGTATTTTCCTCGGTCATGTCACATAGAGGTCCTAGGTGCCCCTTCCTATGCCCCTAGAATCGTTTTTACGGGGTTTTCTCCCCTCGTACGTGCGATGTGCCTATAGGTGCACAAATAGCCCTTGCTTTCGATTCTACAGCCCTAAGACTTGCTCCCGTATGCAAAAACAGAAAAAGACAGCCAAAGAGTTCTGGCAGGATAAGCCTTATGATTCCCTGATCGGAATGCTCGTAGAGGTCACGCTCCCTGTAGAGACTTTTATCAAAAGCGTGCCCAAGGACTACTACCCGCTCGTAGTTCATATGGTCGCAAAACAGGCCCTCAAGTCCGATTTGCGCACACGGGAATATCACAGCGACGAGGAACTGAAGTCTGATATGCCGAACTGGTTCTTCCCGCCGGAGGCGAAGCTGTATATGACTGCGTACCCCTGCCCGGTTCTACCGGATCTATCCGATATGGAGAAGAAGATCCTTGAGACGTACAACAGTTTGGAAGGAACGGTTCGTTCCAAGGCTATCTCTATGGCGTTTGAAGCAGGGTATGCCTACGCCAAGTCGCAAGCCGAGATCAAGACGTGAACTTGTTTGTATTGGATAGGGCGATAAGCAAAGCGGCCGCCAAGCATTGCGACGTGCATGTTGTCAAGATGTGCTTGGAGACTGCACAGATAGTTTGCTCGGCGCTCTATCCTCGGGTCATGCCCTACAAAGCTACTCACCTCCATCACCCCTGTGTTGTTTGGGCGGCGGAGACTGTGGGTAACTTTGTATGGGCATTGGATCTGGGGTATGCTCTCTGCGAGGAGTACAAAGGCAGATACGGGAAGGAACATGCATCGCTGGAAGTCCTTGACGTGTGCGCCCGGACTCGTCACCCTCGAAATAGTATCTCTATGACTCCGTTTGCGCTCGCCATGCCGGTGCAGTACAAGCGGGGAGATGCTGTTTTGTCGTACCGGGAGTATTACATGTCGAAAATGGAGAATGTCAGGGATGAGCATCTCAGAATGCGCAGATACCACAGGCAAAAACTTTCCTTGGAGAAAATTAAACGTTTAATCGCAGAATAATCTTTGAATAAGCTATGGCTACCACAGACGTAAATGAAGACAAAGTTATCCGCACCTACATAGAGAAAGTGGCGAGAGACAAGCTAATCGCGGAACTGACAGCCAACAACGTTATCAATGGGCTTGTCGGCAGTGGAGGTTCAGGAGAATACGTCCTACCTGCTGCCGTTGATTCCCGCCAGAAAGCTACACTGGCCGTCGATGATAAAACCATAAATGTGGACTATGAGATTTTAGAACTTAATACAATATCCGCCTTGGGAGAGAAGGAACTTAAGAGAGCAACCGAAGCCGCGAGGCAGTCGCTTATCTCGGCCAGAGTAAACAGCAATGCACCTGTGCTGGGAGTCAACCATGTCACGGTTCCTTATCCCTCGGGAGGTACTACCGCAGGGGTCTTTGTGCCAAGCCCAGAATACGAATACGTGTATAGTAAAACTCCTTACGCTCAGCGGGATGCCTCCGGGACAGTGATGATCGGGCAAAAAGCTATACCCCGGCCGCTAGACGTTTCCTACTGCATAGAGACTGAAGTGTCTCCGCCGGATGGGAAAGGGCACACGGTTGAAATGATCAGCACGCTGGACGCCGACTTCTATGGCGAAAAGCTCATGGAACGTTACGACGAAACCGTAAAAGGCAAAGTAGCAGACAAGACCGTTGTTCGGGTCAGTGCCACCGCTGCGTTCAAACTAGGTCTCATGGACGCAGGCATCTTTTGGAACAGTGACAAAACGGCCTGCGTGCGCAGGGTAGCCTTTGTTGTAGAGACTCCGATACTAGCCAGAGATGTGAAGTCCGCGGATGAGATCATGGCAGAAATGAACAAGGAATAAAATGAGCCGTACTACTTTTTCTTTAACGAACTTCATGCGCTTTTGCTGCTGTCCATTTCAGTGGCCTATCTTCGGGGAGAACCTCAGGAAAGCGGAGATCGGAGCAACACTGATAAAGCTCCCGACCATAAATATATCTCCTGACCGACGCTTAGGTGCAATGGCGCCCATCGAAATTGCAATTATCTCAACTGCTCCATGTACTGCGGTAACCGGTAGTCACATTATCACTTCGGAGTACATGCCTCATCAGGGACGCAGGCAGGAGAAGTACGAGATAACAGTAAAGTTGTCTGTAGAGCCGACCAAGGCGGATACTAGAGTCAAGTCGCGAAACGTCATAACCTATAAAGGGCAGACATTCACGTCAGTGCCGTCTCTTTCAGGCATAATCTCTGATTCATTCTCGTATGACGGAGATCCTGTTCCCTTGGGTGCAGAACCGGAAGAGTCAAAACCTGTACGTCCCAAACTTTCGGCAGAAGAACTAACCAAACAACTCAACGAGCTAGCTGCAGACGACAAATAACATGGAACTCAAAGTCTTAGATCACGGATACGTTCGGTACATGGACCACATGGGGAGCGATGCCTCCATCCTTCAGGCGGCACGGGTATCGTACAAGTCCAAGGGCAAAGGGGAAGAGGCGGACAGGAAGTTATTGAGGTACTTATTTCGTAGGCGTCACACTAGTCCCTTCGAGATGGGCAAGCTTCAGCTCAACGTGAAGATGCCCATTTTCGTCATGCGCCAATGGGTACGTCACCGGATGCAGAACTTGAACGAAGTCTCTGCGAGGTATACGGAACTGCCAAGTGAGTTCCATATCCCTACAGCTTGGAGGCAGCAGGATACCAAGAATAAGCAGGGAAGTGTCGATGTGGGAGAGTTTAATCCCGCCATTACTCTGAACTTCGGTGGAGTGTGTTTTACTCGCTCAGCCTCTCATCAGGTTGAGGCATTATGTGATACAGCGTACGATCTCTATGAGACGCTGATCGCAGCAGGTGTGGCACGAGAACAAGTCCGTATGGTTCTTCCACTGAACATCTATACGGAGATAGTTACTTGCTTCGACGTGCACAACCTTGTTAATCTGCTCGTTAAACGGCGAGATAAGCACGCACAGCAAGAGATACGTGTGTTTGCCGACGCAGTATTGGAGATTGCCAAGGTCTATTTTCCATGGACAATGGAAGAGTACATTCGGTGCGAAAAGTCGATGCTCCGTGTTTGGGGTGACGACGAAGTACGCACGGAATAGTTTACGGCAAAGAAAACAAAACCAAAAAGAAAACAGTAAAAATGGATACTAAACTACCTAGCTGGGTAATGCCCGGTTTCACTAACGTTGTTCCCGAAAACGCGCCGAACAACTTCAAGGACAAGTATGTACTGGTTCTGCCGCCCAATCCTGATGACCCGGAGCCTTCGGCGCGCGGAGGGATGTTTACTGAACTGCCCGCCGCGTCTGTGGGAGGGTACGGGAGCGAGAGCCGCAGAGCGCATCAGCACTGGCAGTGGACTCCCGTGGAAAACTTCTGGAACATCCTGCGCAACGGCGTAACAGCGAGTTTACCCGATCCAGACCCCTTGCCGAATACAGACCCAGACGGATACAAGGCTGAGAATCTCCGTTTGCGTCAACAGCTGCAGTACCTTGAAGCCTCTGAGGCTCGGAAATTACAGTTGCTGACCACAATCAATCAGTCAATCTCACAGGAGTTAGCCGAGTCATCGAAATAAACAACCATGAAAAAAGCAGTATTCAAAATTAAGTCAAAGACACAGGTAAGTAAGAGCAAGCCCGCGAAGTTTCCTGCCAAGAGTGCAGCGGAAGTCGTGCGCCGAGTAGAGAAGAGTATCGCCAAGATGCCCGTAGCCAAGGCGGTAAAGAGCTTCCCATCTCCGAACGAAGCAAAGCTGATTATGGAGAATCAGAAACTCCGCCGCAAGATCCGGGAGCTTCAGTCCGAGGTGCGTGCAATGAACAAGACGATTTCCAATGGGAACATCCTCGTTACCAACCTTGAGGCCCGTCTCACGGAGTATCACAACGCGCAGATCGCCGCAGCAAAGGAAACGTCTCCTATCCCTGAAGCTATTCCCGAGCCCAAGACTGTCGAGGTAAAGTTCACCGCTCCTGCGATCAACGACGATGCAGGCCCCACTGTCCCCGCCGTTGCCGTCCCGGCAATCAACCCGTAAATTAAACGTTTAATTCCACTGAGCCGGAACTCTACATTCCGGCTCGTGCCCTTTTCCACCACTCTGATGTCAAATAACAAGCCAAAGAAAAAGAAGAACACAGGCCGCAAGCTTCCTCGTGGAGCTAACCCCGGAGTATTCGAGAGCAAGAAATCCGACCTTGCCTCTGCCGTAGTCCATAATGCCGTACACATGCCTGATGGGTCATTGCCGGTTCTGCCAAGTTTGTCAGGGCAGGATCAACCGCTAGTAGCTTATGCTTCGCGACTCGCTGAAGAGTCCGAACTGTACTTCCCTAGGTTTGCGCAGGATCATTTCGTCCTTCTGCAGCAGCGTCGATACGCGCCGAACGGAGACCTCACTGAACAGTGCAGCGTTATATTCGGTAGCTCGACACTGTCGAACGAAGAAGCCGTAGCAATGCTCGAAGGAGCAATAGAGCTTACCAAGTCAGGCTTCGATTTCAGATTAGCCAAGGGGGACGAGAACGCAGACCCGCTAGCGTTCATGCAGGCCCCGCCGCAAGAGGAAGACAAAGACGACGCCACGGACACGCTGCAAGACCTCAACGGACCTGACGAACACAGTCCAGAGGGGGACGAGGAGTGAGCCCGTATGCTCCCCGCCGAAGCTTTCCATCTTGAGGCAGTACGCTCTCCTCCGACTAAAACAATACAAGTACATGCCAGGCTCTCAATCGGCGCTACAGTCCAGTACACCGATACGTACACAACAAAGGGGTATGGGGGACATGATGCCGCTCAAGTTGAGGCAGCTGCTCTCGCTGTTACTCGCCTCTGGGATCTAGCGTACAGCGACATTCGGGACAGTGTGGAAAAGATAGGACAAGCCGTATCTCAGCTAGATAATGTAGGTGCCGCGAAAGAGGTAGCACATTTGCTTCGCCTATTAGATCGTAGCCGTATAGTTGATCCGGTTATAACCAGAACGTTCAAGCCATAAATAAAAGTGTAATTGCAAAATGAATAAAGACGACAATAAGACTCCAGCTATGCGTTTCTTCGATCAGATGCGCAACTTGTCACCGAAGACTCTCGGACTCACCACAGCTCTCAAGGCCGTAACAACGAAAGGGTTCGCTCCGCACATCCTAGAGATAGGCGCGCAGCGAAGTACCTCGAAGTTTTCGCTGTTCTCCGACGGATGGTCCTCGTTCGTCTTTGCGCAGGCTAAAAACTCGTCATTCATCTCTATAGACCCTGCACTTAGCGTGGATAATCCTGTAACTAGCAATCTCGGCTTTTTTGACCGCACTAACTATAGTGCAGTATCCAGTTGCGCTTTATCGTTCATTGCTGCCGGTCAACTATCAGATTTCCCGGATTTTATCTATCTTGACGGGCCGGATAATCGTGAGTTCACGAACGACGTGCTTAGCTATCTGATACCGATGATTATGGAGCAGGAAAAGCTGGTCATAACCGTGCTTGATGATCTCCACACTAAAGTCAAGGATTGGGAGAGTCTTAAAATATGGCTGATGGAGAACGGGTTCTTCGTACGGACAGTAGCTCATATGTTTACGATTGACGGTTCCTTAGCAAGAGGGGCACTTCCGACAGAGTGCAACCTTGAGCTTAGTCAAGCTATAATCGCTTGGGGTAAGTTTCCCGGTGGGTATAGTGAAGTGCTACGGGTTTTTAACGCTTGGGAAAAAGCTGTTACGAAGAACAAGCTGATCCGAATGGGCAAAGGTAACGCGTTTATGCTCTGAATATGAACGCCAAAATAAACCAGAAATCAGTGGCGCAAGTCCTCAAGACACATGAGAAGCTGCTCCGGTCGCTATTCACATTGCAGCGGAAGTCAGATGCCTTCAGGCGGCTACTGAATACTACTGCAGAGGGTAATACGCTTTCGGATATTCTCAGGGGCTCTCAGCGATACGTCTGGGTAAAGGTCGGACTAGCGGATCACCTATATCCAGTTTACTCTGACCACCATAAGACAGAGTCAGTAGCGTATGTCACGGAGGATACCGACTTCGTAAAGCGCAACAAGAAGGACACACGCTTCTCTTGGCGCGTACTAGGGAGGGCAGGAACAGACAACAACGGGTGGTGTAAAACACGCAAACAAGCGATAGAGAACTGCGAGAAATACTTTTATGTCGAGCAACATCATTAAGTCCACAAAGACAACTAACTGCGAGCTACCGGCGTCTGCCAGAGTCCTTATTTCGTTATCTGTCATTGCTCTCACCGTTATCCCTGTTACGGCTGGGGTCATGCTAGCCGCTTGGAGTCTGGATAAGGGGTATCAGTTACTCGCGATTTTTATGAGCTGCTTGAGTGCCATGTCCGTGGTGGTGTGCACTTACAGTGTTCGAGACCTAGTCTCCTATGTTCGGGAGGAGACATACAACGGCGAAACAGAGGAGGAAGAGAGCGAATAGGCTCATAGATAACGTTAGACAAGTCGCCCATAACCTGAAAGATTACTTGAGTGTAGGGGAGTGCCTATCTAGTTACCTCCCGTGCAGATTAAACGTTTAATTCCATGCGCCTAGCCAAGAAAACCAAGCCCAAGAAAAAGAAGTCAGAGGACATTGAAGAGATTGAAGCCATACCAGAGGTTCCAATCGAAGAAAAGATGCGGGACGTAGAACGTTCCCTTGCTTTAGCGGAAGAACGAATCCGGCAGCTCGACAACGAAATCGACACGAAAGCAGATAAGCTTTTGCGGGAAAAGATTCAAGCGACCTACGACGGATTCGGAAATTTCCTGATGGCTGCGGAAGCTAGGATTCTTCAGCGCCTCATGGACTTCATGCACGCTAATCCAGCTTGGGAATACAAGCAGGTGTCCAAGACTTCCGTAGGGGCGGAGTTCTACAATCCTGCTAGCTATCTCCCTCAGCTTCAGTCACAGGGGTGGAGGTGGATAGGGCAAGGGTATGATATGTCACGTTCAGAGCGATACGATTACTTCATCCGGCCCAAGAAGATGAACATTGAGAAAGACGCTCTGATCAAGATGTATTCCGATTTTCACGCTGCCCAAGCAGCGAAGAAACCAGTTTCAGAGAAAGCCAAGTCCAAAGTAAAGCTCAGGCTCTCACTGAAGAAGTAACAGTAGTATACTAAACCAAAACACAGACAGCGTACGTATATGTCAAAAACATCGAAAGAAGCAGCAGTAAAAGCACTGATGGTTATCGCCTCCTATCTCGGAGTCACGGAGCTTGCCTCCGGGGATGACGCAGCGGAAGAAACCACCAAGGTCACCGTTCCGTCCGCGAAAGCTATCGCCAAGATGAAGGCAAGCGAGAAGAAGAAGCTCGCCGCCACGCTTGGGATTGAAGAAGACACCGAGGACGATGACCGCGACACGGCGCTCAATGTCCTTTCTGTCCTCGCTAATGCGGAAGAGGGAGACGAGCCGGAACTCGACGACGGCGACATCAAGACCACCGTTGTAGCTCTCGGACTCAAGCCGAGCAAGAAGGCAAGCGACAACGCTGAAGCCCTCACGACCTACATGAGTGAACTCGAAGTCCCCGCAGAGGAGACTGAGGAAGCCGCTGACGAAGAGGCTGCCGACGAGGAAACCGAAGAGGTCGCAGACGAGGAAGAGGAGGAAGAAGCGCCCAAGAAGAAGGGCAAGAAAGCCAAGGCTGATGCCGACGACGAAGAGTCCGAGGAAGAAGCTGAGGAGGAGGTCGAAGAGACCGAAGAAGAAGAAGACGAGGCCCCTAAGAAGAAGGGTAAGAAATCCAAGTCCGATGACGATGAGGAAGAGGCCGAAGAAGAAGCGGAAGAGGAAGCCGCTGAGGAGTCCGAGGATGACGCTGAAGAGCTGTCCGACGAAGCCAAGGCCGCTATCGCTAAAGCCGTAAAGGCCACCGCCCCCGCCGATCAAGTCAAACGCCTCACAGCATACAACGCTGCGGCGGAAGAGGAGATCGAGTTCGACAAGAAAAAGCCCGCAGCCGCGTACGCCACCTTGCTCGCCAAGTTGGTTGACTCCGAGGGCAAGCTCGCGAAGTGGGGCAAAGCCTACATCAAGTCTGTCGGAGAAGAGTCCGGCGGATACTGCTGCGGGCTTGAGCTGAAGGAAGTCAAAGTCAAGGTCGCCAAGGGTGAGGAAGCTCCCACCCGTGGAGAGTGCGTAGTGACCGGGAAGCAGTTCGACTTCGATGGTACGGACACCTTCGAGGAAGTTGAGTCCGAGTAGTCAGTAGTTAGAGCCTGAGAAGTAAGTTCAAGGCGCACATTTCCATGTTGGAGTGTGCGCCTTTTTGTCTTTAACTGTAGAGATCATGCCTACCATGAAACTAAAAAAGAAGAAACAAATGAGCAAAGCCAAAGACGAAGAGATCGAAGTAATCGAACAGGATATTACCGAGGCCGTAGACGCGATTGAGAGCGAGATGGAAGCGGTTTGTGTTGAACGCTCGAACCTTGTTCGGGCAATTCTGCTAGCAGTATTTTCTGGGTCGCACCTCCTGATCGAAGGCGAGCCGGGCACAGCTAAAACCTACGTTGTTCGTAAATTCATCGAGCACCTGGCCCCCGAGCTTACACGCTTCAAGATCCTGCTGACCAAGGACACCGTTTCGGATGCTGTAATCGGCCCCGTACACTTGGGAGACCTGCGTGCAAAGAGTATTTTCCGATACAATACGTCCAAGATGCTTCCAGAGGCGGAGTTCGCAATGCTGGAAGAAGTCTACCGCGCACGAGGGACCGTGCTGGATTCCATGCTCACCATTTTGAACGAGCGGGTATTCATGAATGCCGGTGAAGAAGTGATCTGTCCGCTACGTTCCGCGTTCGGCACAACCAACTTCGTGTCAAAGGACACCGAAGGGGAAG
>Ga0075163_10013877_pt1 | contig 10417 bp, 8 predicted proteins | sample JI1023141ADNA_FD_71478 | JGI IMG/M metagenome (GOLD analysis project Ga0075163, IMG submission 71478) | Wastewater effluent complex algal communities from Wisconsin, to seasonally profile nutrient transformation and Carbon sequestration -... | ecosystem: Engineered > WWTP > Effluent > Algae... | reverse complement strand
TCGTTGGAGACGTCGTCGTATTCGAGCAGCTGCTTGCGGATGTCGAAGTTGCGCTGCTCGACCTTGCGCTGGGCGGTTTCGAGCGAACGCGTCACCATGCCGGCCTCGATGGCCTCGCCCTCGGGCATCTTGAGGCGGACCATGATCGCGTTGAGGCGCTCGCCGGCGAAGATCTTCATCAGCGGATCTTCAAGCGACAGATAGAAGCGGCTCTCGCCCGGGTCGCCCTGACGGCCGGAGCGGCCGCGCAGCTGGTTGTCGATGCGGCGGGATTCGTGGCGCTCGGTGCCGATGATCTTGAGGCCGCCGGCCTGCAGCACCTGCTCGTGGCGAAGCTTCCACTCTTCGCGCAGCCGGGTGATCTGCGCTTCCTTCTCGGCGTCCGACAGCGATTCGTCTTCGCGGATCAGCGAGACCGGCTTCTCGACGTTGCCGCCCAGCACGATGTCAGTACCGCGGCCGGCCATGTTGGTGGCGATCGTGATGACGCCCGGCCGGCCGGCCTCGGCGACGATCTCGGCCTCACGGGCGTGCTGCTTGGCGTTGAGCACGTTGTGAGGCAGCTTGGCGCGATTGAGCATGTCGGACAACAGCTCGGAGTTCTCGATGGAGGTGGTGCCCACCAGCACCGGCTGGCCGCGCTTCACGCAGTCCTGGATGTCGGCGGTGATGGCGTCGTGCTTCTCCTTCATCGTGCGGTAGACCTTGTCGTTCTGGTCTTTCCGGATCATCGGACGGGAAGTGGGCACGACGACGGTTTCGAGCGCGTAGATCTGGTGGAACTCGTAGGCTTCGGTGTCGGCGGTGCCGGTCATGCCGGCCAGCTTGCCGTACATGCGGAAGTAGTTCTGGAAGGTGATCGAAGCGAGGGTCTGGTTCTCGGCCTGGATCTTCACGCCCTCCTTGGCCTCGACGGCCTGATGCAGGCCTTCGGACCAGCGGCGGCCGGACATCAGGCGGCCGGTGAATTCGTCGACGATCACCACCTCGCCGTTTTGGACCACGTAATGCTGGTCCTTGTGGTACAGCGCGTGGGCACGCAGCGCGGCGTAGAGGTGGTGGATCAGCAGGATGTTGCCCGGATCGTACAGGCTGGCGCCCTCGGCCAGCATGCCCAGGCGGCCGAGGATCTCCTCGGCGTGCTCGTGGCCCTGCTCGGTGAGCAGCACCGAATGGGCCTTGAGGTCGACGGTGTAGTCGCCGGGCTGGGTGATGTTCTCGCCCTCGCCTTCCTGGCGGGTGAGCATCTGCGGCACCTGGTTCATGCGCAGATAGAGTTCGGTGTGATCTTCGGCCTGGCCGGAGATGATCAGCGGCGTGCGGGCTTCGTCGATGAGGATGGAGTCGACCTCGTCGACGATGGCGTAGTTGAGGCCGCGCTGCACGCGCTCGCCCAGCTCATACACCATGTTGTCGCGCAGGTAGTCGAAGCCGAACTCGTTGTTGGTACCGTAGGTGATGTCCGCCGTGTAGGCCGCCTTTTTCTGGTCGTGGGGCATCTGCGACAGGTTGCAACCCACGGTCAGACCAAGGAAGCTGTAGATGCGGCCCATCCAGTCGGAGTCGCGGCTGGCCAGGTAGTCGTTGACGGTGATGACGTGCACGCCCTTGCCGGACAGCGCATTGAGGTACACCGGCAACGTGGCGGTGAGGGTCTTGCCTTCGCCGGTACGCATTTCGGCGATCTTGCCGTCGTGGAGCACCATGCCACCAACCAGCTGCATGTCGAAATGGCGCATGCCGTGCACCCGCTTGCCCGCCTCACGGACGACCGCGAAGGCCTCGGGCAGCAGCGCGTCGAGGCTCTCGCCGCCCGCCACACGCTGGCGGAACTCATCAGTCTTGCCACGCAGTTCCTCGTCGCTGAGGGCCTGAATTTTCGGCTCCAGTGCGTTGATGGCACGCACTTTCTGACTGTACTGGCGAATCAGCCGGTCGTTGCGGCTGCCGAAAATTTTCTTGAGAAGGCCTGCGATCATTTGATTTGGAAGGGGAAACGCGGCAAAAAGCGGATTCTATCATGTCGTCAAGACACGACCGTGACGCAGGACAAGTCGCCGCGCACTCTTGTCCGCCGACGGCGTTCAACCTACGATGGGGGCGCTTTCCCGGATTCCAAGCCCCGATGTCCTCCACCAGCCCGATCGACAACTTCCTCGGCAGCGGCGACGCCCTGTCCCGCCTGCAGGCCCACGCCGGCCGCCTGATGCGCCTGCAGCGGCAGCTCGAAGCACTGCTGCCCGACTACATGGCCGCAGCCTGCAAGGTCGCCAACCTGAAGGGCGAGGATCTCGTCATCCACGTCGAGAGCGCCGGCCTGGCCGTCAAGCTGCGCCAGGCGGTGCCCACCCTGCTGGCCGATTTTGCCCGGTCCGGGGTGATCCTGCGGGACATCAAGGTGAAGGTGGCGGTGCCGGAATATCGCCCGCCGGCCGCGCCGGTAGAGGAGCGCCACGTAAGCGAATCCACGCGCTCGGGGCTGGGCGCCCTGGCCGCCAGCCTGCCGGCGGATTCGCCGCTGGCGCGGGCGCTGAAGCGTTTCGTGAAGAGCGCGGGGTGAGCAGGCGGCCCTCAGGCCACCGTCACGAAAACCCGCTCGACGATCAGCAGCGCGAAGAACACCAGCGCCATGATGATCGCCCAGCGGAACAGCCGCCAGGCCAGCGCCAGGTAGCGCGCGTCGCGGGTGAAGAACCAGGCGAAAACCGAACCGCAGATCCCGATCCCGACCAGCACCGCCAGGAGGCGCAGCAGCAGCATGGCCGGCTCAGGCGGGGGCGAGTTCGAAGAGCCGGGCGACCGCCGGCGGCGTGGCCGAGTCTTCCTCGAAGGTCACGATGTCCCAGGCGGTCTTGTCTTCCAGCAGCACGCGGAGGATCTGGTTGTTGAGCGCGTGGCCCGACTTGTAGGCGCTGTAGGCGGCCAGCAGCGGGTGGTTGGCAAGATAAAGATCGCCGATCGCGTCGAGCACCTTGTGCTTCACGAACTCGTCGGCGTAGCGCAGGCCGTCGGCGTTGAGCACGCGGTATTCGTCCATCACGATGGCGTTGTCGAGGCTGCCGCCGAGGCCGAGGCCGTTGGCGCGCATGAACTCCACGTCCTGCATGAAGCCGAAGGTGCGCGCCCGCGACACCTCGCGCGAATAGGAATGCTCGGCGAAATCGATGGTCACCGAGGTGCCGGTGCTGTCGATGGCCGGGTGGTTGAACAGGATGGAGAAGCTCAGCTTGAAGCCGTCGTAGGGCTCGAGGCGCACCCACTTGTCGCCCTCAACATACTCGACGGGCTTCAGCACGCGCAGGAAGCGCTTCGGCGCCTTCTGCTCCTCGATGCCGGCGGACTGGATCAGGAACACGAAGGGCCCGGCGCTGCCGTCGAGAATGGGGATCTCGGCGGCGTCCACGTCGATGTGCACGTTGTCGACGCCCAGCCCGGCGAGGGCCGACATCAGGTGCTCTACGGTATTGACCTTGGCGTCACCCTTGAGAAGCCCCGAGCACATGCGCGTGTCGCACACCGCGTAGGGGTCGGCGGGCAGGTCGACGACCGGATCGAGATCGACCCGATGGAACACGATGCCTGTATCCGGCGCCGCCGGGCGCAACGTGAGCGTGACCTTGTTACCGCTGTGGAGCCCCACACCGGTGGCGCTGACGATGGTCTTCAGGGTGCGTTGCTTGAGCATGATGGAAACCCACGTTCTGGTAACCCGATTTTAACACAGCGCCTTTGCTGCGCCGCAACAAGCAACTTTCGCACCCCAGCCGCCAAAGCAAAACGCGCAGCGGACGGAGGCGACGTCACGCTGCGCGTTTCACGATGGCCGCATCAGCGGCCCTGGACGGCTCAGTCCGCCTGCTTGCGCAGGAAGGCCGGGATATCCAGCGTGGACATGCCGTTGGCGCTCATCGCCTCGACGGTGGTGCGCGAGGTGCGGCGGATCACGGCCGGCAGCTCGAGGTTGCCGTAGTCGATTTCCATGCTCACGTTGTCGGTACCGGTGCGGATCACTTCCATCTTGCGCGGCATGGCCGCAGCGCGCACGGCGCCGAGGCCGGTGGCGACCACGGTGACGCGGATGCGGTCTTCCATGTTCTCGTCGAACACGGTGCCGTACTTCACGAAGGCTTCGGAGGCCGCAAAGGCCTGCACGGTCTTCACGGCATCACGCACTTCGGACATCTTGAGGTTGCGGCTGGCGGTGATGTTGATCAGCACGCAACGGGCGCCGGACAGCTCGGTGCCCTCGAGGAGCGGCGACACGGCGGCCTGTTCGGCAGCGATGCGGGCGCGGTCGAGGCCGGATGCCTGGGCGGAACCCATCATCGCGCGGCCCATCTCGGCCATCGCGGTGCGCACGTCCTGGAAGTCGACGTTGACGAGGCCCGGCACGTTGATGATTTCGGCAATGCCGCCCACCGCGCTGGTCAGCACGTTGTCGGCGGAGCGGAAGCAGTCCTCAAAGCCGGCGTCGTCGCCATACACTTCGAGCAGCTTGTCGTTGAGAACGACGATCAGCGAGTCGACCTGCTTGGAGAGCTCCTCGACACCGCTCTCGGCGACGCGGATGCGGTTCTCGAAGTCGAAGGGCTTGGTCACCACGGCAACGGTCAGGATGCCCATTTCCTTGGCGATCTCGGCCACCACGGGGGCCGCGCCGGTGCCGGTGCCACCGCCCATGCCGGCGGTGATGAAGCACATGTGGGCGCCTTCGAGCGCCGCAGCGATGGCATCGCGGGATTCCTGCGCGGCAGCCCGGCCGGCTTCCGGCTTGGAGCCGGCGCCGAGGCCGGTCTTGCCCAGCTGGACCTTGGTCGGCGCCAGGCAACGGGACAGGGCCTGGGCGTCGGTGTTGGCGGTGATGAAATCAACGCCCTGCACACCTTCGCGGATCATGTGGTCGACGGCATTGCCGCCTGCACCACCGACACCGATCACCTTGATGCTGGTGCCACCCGATGCCTTTTCAACAATTTCAAACATTTAACTCGCCTCCAAAATTAACTGCACTGACATTGTCGATGTGCACTCGGGTCTTTATTTAGTATCGGGCCAAAATTTTACAACTAAATAAGACCGGCGCAGATCGTAATTCTTCCGGATTCAGCCCAAAAAGGCGGGCTTTGTCCTCTCTTAGAAATTGCGTTCGAACCAGGACCGCATTCTCGAAAACACCTGACCCACGTTACGCGTCTGGCGGGCCTGCATGCCACGGCGTTTCTGGGCCGCGCCCTCCATGACGAGCCCCATCGCGTTGGCATAGCGCGGCTCGCAGACCACCTCGGAGAGGGGGCCGTCGTAGCGCGGATGGCCGATGCGCACCGGCATGTGGAAGACCTCCTCGCCGAGCTCGACCATGCCCTGCATCACCGCCGCCCCGCCGGACAGCACGATGCCCGAGGACAGCAGCTCCTCGTAGCCGCTGCGGCGCAGCTCGGCCTGGACCAGCTCGTAGAGCTCACACACCCGCGGCTCGATGACGTCGGCGAGGGCCTGACGGGACAGCTTGCGCGGCGGGCGGTCGCCCACGCCGGGCACTTCGATCATCTCGGAGGCGTCGGCCAGGGTGTGCATCGCCACGCCGTGGCGGATCTTGATCTCCTCGGCGTCGGCAGTCGGGGTGCGCAGCGCGACGGCGATGTCGTTGGTGACCTGGTCGCCGGCGATGGGGATCACCGCGGTGTGGCGGATCGCGCCCTGGGTGAACACGGCGAGGTCGGTGGTGCCGCCGCCCACGTCCACCAGGCACACGCCCAGCTCCTTCTCGTCCTCGGAGAGGGTCGCGTAGCTCGAGGCCAGCGGCTGGAGCACCAGGTCGAGCACCTCGAGGCCGCAGCGGCGCACGCACTTGACGATGTTCTGGGCCGCCGACACGGCGCCGGTGACGATGTGCACCTTCACCTCGAGGCGCACGCCGCTCATGCCGATCGGCTCACGCACGCCGTCCTGCCCGTCGATGACGAACTCCTGGGTCAGGATGTGCAGGATCTGCTGGTCGGCCGGCAGCGGCATCGCCCGGGCGGTCTCGATGACCCGCTCCACGTCGAGGGGCGAGACTTCCTTGTCCTTGATCGCCACCATGCCGTTGGAGTTGAAGCTGCGGATGTGGCTACCGGCGATACCGGTGTACACATCGCGGATCTTGCACTCGGCCATCAGCTCGACTTCCTGGATGACCCGGCTGATCGCATCCACGGTGGCCTCGATATTGACGACGACCCCCTTCTTGAGGCCCGACGAGGGCTGCGAGCCCAGGCCGACCACCTCCATGCGCCCGTCCGGCTTGAGTTCGGCAACCACGCAGGTGATCTTGGAGGTGCCGATATCGAGGCCGACGATCAGTTCCTTGTATTCTTTACTCATCGCTTACCTTTTTTGTCTTGCTTGTCCGCCAGCCCCTCGGGGACGATGGGGCGAAGGGCAAATCCACTGGGGTAGCGGAGATCCACCACCGCCACATTCATGTTCAGTTCGGAGCGGGCCTTCGGGTAATGGCGCACGAAGCGCGCCAGCCGCTCGTCGATGGGGGCCTTCACCTGATCGTGGCCCAGCTCGATGGTCAGGCCATCGTCCATCTTGAGCTGCCAGGCCTCCCGGGCCGACAGCGAGACGCCCACCAGCTGCTTGCCCAGCGGGCCGAGCTTGCCGGTGAACTCGTCGAACTTGGCCAGCAGCACGCTGGACGAGCCTTCCGGCCCGCTGAAGACCGGCATCTTGGCGTTGCTGGCGGCGCTGAAGACCTCGCCGTAGCGGTTCACCAGGCGCATGTCGCCGGTTTCGCCAACGCGCCAGTAGGCCGACGCCACGTGCTCCTCGAGGCGCACCTCGACGCCGCCCGGCCAGCGCCGGCGCACGTCGGCGCGGCGCACCCAGGGCAGCTTCTCGAAGGAGGCGCGGACATCGTCGAGGTCCACGGTGAAGAAATTGCCGCGCAGCGACGAGCGCGCCACGTATTCGAGCTGGGCGTTGGTCACCTGGGCCAGCGGCGTCATCACCACCACCTCCCGCAGCGGAAACGCCGGCAGGCGCGACAGGGCCGCCACCGCGGCATAGCCGAGGCCCGCCGCACCAACGACCATCAACACGTCGGAGATCAGGTTGAGCAGCTGCGGCCTGTCCCACAGGCCGTTGCCCTCCAGTGCCCGCGCCGGACGCGCAGTACGCGCGCGCCTCCCCGAGCCGGGCTTGGCGCCGGGCTCGGGCGGAACGTTGGAGGCGTTGCGCTCGTCAGCCAAGGCGCGCTCCGGACAGGATCTCGAGGCACAGGGCTTCGAAGGACAGCCCCGCCACCCGCGCCGACATCGGCACCAGCGAGTGGTTGGTCATGCCTGGCGCAGTGTTGATCTCGAGGAGCGTGAAGCTGCCGTCGTCGCGCAGGATCAGGTCGGCGCGGCCCCAGCCACGGCAGCCGAGCACCTTGGCGCAGCGCACGATGGCAGCCTGGATCTCCCGCTCCTGCGCTTCGGGCAGGCCGCTCGGGCAAAAATACTGGGTGTCGTCGGTGAAGTACTTGTTCTGGTAATCGTAGTTACCCCCCGGCGCGACGATGCGCACCAGCGGCAGCGCCCGCTCGCCCAGGAAGGGCGCGGTGAGTTCCTGGCCGGTGACGAACTCCTCGGCCAGCACCAGCGAATCGAACCTGGCGGCAAGTTCCCAGGCGCCTTTCAGCTGGCTCGCCTCAGTCACCTTGGTGGCGCCCATGCTGGAGCCTTCATGGACCGGCTTCACGAAGATCGGCAGCCCCAGATCGGCCACCACGGCATCCCAGTCGGTGTCGGCGTCGAGGATCGCGAAGCGCGGCGTGGGCAGGCCGGCGGCCAGCCACACCAGCTTGGTGCGCCACTTGTCCATGGCGATGGCCGAGGCCATCACGCCGCTGCCGGTGTAGGGGATGCCCATCAGCTCGAGGGCGCCCTGCACGGTGCCGTCCTCGCCGCCGCGGCCATGGAGCGCAATGAAGGCGCGGTCGAAGCCCTCTTCCTTGAGGATGTGCAGATCCCGCTCGGCGGGGTCGAAGGCGTGGGCGTCCACGCCCGCCGCCTGCAGGGCCGCCAGCACGGCGCCGCCCGACATCAGGGAAATTTCCCGCTCGGCGGAGGCCCCGCCCAGCAGCACCGCCACTTTTCCGAATTGACTGCTCACGTCGTCAAACCTCGCCATTCACCAATTTGCCCGGCACGCCGCCGATGCTGCCGGCACCCATGGTGATCACCACGTCGCCATCCTGCGCCGCGGACAGAATCGCCCCCGGCATCTCTTCGATGTTCTCCACGAACACCGGCTCGATCTTGCCCGCCACCCGCAGCGCCCGCGCCAGCGAACGGCCGTCGGCCGCCACGATGGGCGACTCGCCGGCGGCATACACCTCGCCGAGGAGCAGCGCGTCGACGGTGGACAGGACCTTCACGAAATCCTCGAAACAATCCCGGGTGCGCGTGTAGCGGTGAGGCTGGAAGGCCAGCATCAGGCGCTTGTCGGGGAAGGCGCCCCGGGCGGCGGCGATGGTGGCCGCCATCTCGACCGGGTGATGGCCGTAGTCGTCGATCACCGTCGCGGTGCCGCCGTTCGGCAGGGCTACCTCACCATAGCGCTGGAAGCGCCGGCCGACGCCCTTGAACTCGGCCAGCGCCTTCACGATGGCCTCGTCGGAGACGCCGACCTCGGTGGCCACCGCGATCGCCGCCAGGGCGTTGAGCACGTTGTGGCGGCCCGGCAGGTTGAGGGTTACGGACAGACGGCTGGTGGTGCCATTGACACGCACCACGTCGAAGACCATGCGGCCTTCCTCGGCGTGGATGTTCTCGGCACGCACATTGGCCGACTCCGAGAAACCGTAGCGGACGATCTGCTTGGACACCAGCGGCATGATCGAGCGCACGTGCTTGTCGTCGTCACACAGCACTGCGACGCCGTAGAAGGGCAGATGCTGCAGGAAATCCACGAAGGACTGCTTGAGCCGGGCGAAGTCGTGGCCGTAGGTTTCCATGTGGTCGGCGTCGATGTTGGTGACCACCGAAAGCACCGGAGTGAGGAGCAGGAAGGACGCGTCGGACTCGTCGGCCTCGGCCACCAGGAAGTCGCCCTTGCCCAGGCGCGCGTTGGCGCCCGCGGCGTTGAGCTTGCCGCCGATCACGAAGGTCGGGTCGAAGCCCCCTTCGGCGAGGATGCTCGCCACCAGCGAAGTGGTGGTGGTCTTGCCGTGGGTGCCGGCGATGGCGATGCCCTGCTTGAGGCGCATCAGCTCGGCGAGCATCTGGGCGCGGGGCACCACCGGGATGTGGCGGGCGCGGGCGGCGATGACTTCCGGGTTGTCGCCCCTGACGGCGGTCGAGGTGACCACCGCGTCGGCGTCGAGCACGTTGTCGGCCGCGTGGCCCTGAATCACCCGGGCGCCGAGCGCCTTGAGGCGGCGGGTGGCGGCGTTGTCGCCGAGGTCGGAGCCGCTGACCTCGTAGCCGAGGTTGAGCAGCACCTCGGCGATGCCGCTCATGCCGGCGCCGCCGATGCCGACGAAATGAATGCTTTTGACTTTATGTTTCACGTCGATTTCCGTTTCTTCAATCAGCGGGCGAGGCCGGCGCACACGTCGGCAACGCGGGCCGTCGCGTCCGGCCTGGCGCAGCAGCGGGCCTTTTCGGCCATCTCCAGCAGGCGCTCGCGGGTCATGTCCTGCAGCAACGCGGCCAAGCGCTGCGGCGTCAGTTCGGTCTGGGGCAGCAGGATGGCTGCGCCGGCATCGGCCAGGAAGCGGGCGTTGCCGGTCTGGTGGTCATCGACCGCGTGCGGGAAAGGCACCAGCACGCTGGCGACGCCCACCGCGGCGAGCTCGGCCACCGTGAGGGCGCCGGCGCGGCAGATCACCAGGTCGGCGCCGGCGTAACGCGCGGCCATGTCGTCGATGAAGGGCAGCAGTTCGCCCTGCACGCCTGCGGCGTCGTAGCCGGCCCGCAGTGCCTCGATCTGCCTGGTGCCCGCCTGGTGGGTGACCTGCGGACGAATCTCGGGTGCGAGCTGCGCGAGGGCCTTCGGCATCGCCTCGTTGAGCGCCGCGGCCCCCAGGCTGCCACCGACCACCAGCACCTTCAGCGGGCCGGAGCGGCCGGCGAAGCGCGCAGCCGGCGGCGGGGCGGCGGTGATGTCGGCACGCACCGGGTTGCCCAGCCACTCGCCCTTCTTCAATACATTCGGGAAGCCGGTGACGACCTTGTCGGCCACGCCCGCCAGCACCCGGTTGGCGAGGCCGGCGACGGAGTTCTGCTCATGGACGACCACCGGCCGCCCCAGCAGGGCCGCCATCATGCCGCCCGGGAAGGTGACGTAGCCGCCCATGCCGAGCACCACATCGGGCCGCACGCGGCGGATCTGCGCCAGCGCCTGGGCGAAGCCCTTCAGCAGGTTGAAGGGCAGCAGCAGCTTG
>Ga0075163_10013876_pt1 | contig 10418 bp, 4 predicted proteins | sample JI1023141ADNA_FD_71478 | JGI IMG/M metagenome (GOLD analysis project Ga0075163, IMG submission 71478) | Wastewater effluent complex algal communities from Wisconsin, to seasonally profile nutrient transformation and Carbon sequestration -... | ecosystem: Engineered > WWTP > Effluent > Algae... | reverse complement strand
GAGAACCTCGCCAGCGCCTACACCTTCCTCGGGTCCACCAAGAAGGTGAACAGCGAGATCCAGAACTACCTGTCCGTGACTTCGGCGGACATCGCGCGTGTAGCCAAGCAGTACTTCGACCCGAAGAAGCGCGTGGTGCTGCACTACCTGCCCATGGCCAGCAAACAATGACACGCCAACGCACCCCCGCCATGCTCTTCCGACTTCCACAGGCTTGCGCGTTGGCAAGCGCCCTGCTCATCCCCACTTTGATGCTCGCACAGATCGACCGTAAGAAGGCCCCTGTTCCCGGCCCACCGCCGAACGTCCGCGTGGCGGAACCCAAGCAGGGCACGTTGCCCAACGGCATGAAGGTGATCACGGTGGAGAACCACAAACTGCCCGTGGTGAGCGTGCAGGTGCGCTTCGATCACGCGCCCATCCTGCAAGGGTCCATCGCCGGTTACCAGGACCTGATGGGTGAACTGCTCACCGCAGGAACCGCTCGCCGAACCAAAGAGCGGGTGGATGAGGATGTGGACAGGATCGGCGCGCAATTGAACGGCGCGAGCGACGGCCTTTTCGCCTCGTGCCTGAAGAAGAACTTCACTGAACTGATGCGCTTGGTGTACGAGGTGGTCGCCACCCCGGCCTTCAATGCCGCCGAGTTCGAAAAGGCCCGCACGCGCTACGCCAGCGGGTTGAAAATGCGCCCCGAGGATCCTGACCAGATCGCTGAGGCCGCTTCGCGCGCGCTCACCTTCAGCAAGAAACACCCGTACGGCGAAGTGGCCACGGAAGCCACCGTGGCCAAGATCACGCGCGCCAACCTGGTAGCCTACTACGAGCGGTTCTTCCGGCCGGAGCAGGGATACATCGTGTTCGTCGGCGACATCACCGAGGCGGAGGCGATGATCGCCGCCACCGAATGGTTCGGCTCATGGAAAGGCGCTACGGTGGAGAGTACGACGGACGCCAACGGCATCGAGCAGGTGAAGGACCTCGGGCCCGTCGCAACGGCGGACATCCAGCCGACGGCGAACGGACCGCGGCAGGTGTGCTTCGTTGATCGTCCCGGCAGTGCCCAGAGCGTGATCCGCGTAGTGTTCCCAGTGGCATTGGAGCCCAAGGACCCGGACGCCATCACGGCGCAAGTGCTCAACACCATGCTCGGCGGGGGCGTGTTCAACGCGCGGCTGATGCAGAACCTGCGTGAGAAGAACGCTTTCACGTACGGCGCCTACTCGAGCATCGAATCGGACCGCTGGTGCGGGAGCTTCAGCGCGGGTTGCAGCGTGCGCAATTCCGTTACGGACAGTGCGGTCAGCGAGCTCATGCTGGAGATCGAGCGCATGCGCGACGAACCGGTGACCGACGAGGAGCTCACCTTGGCGAAGAACTTCATGGCCGGCAGTTTCGCCCGCTCTTTGGAGGATCCGCGCACCATCGCGCGCTTCGCATTGAATACAAAGCTCTTCGGGCTCTCGCCGACGCACTACGCCACGTACCTCCAGCGCTTGGATACGGTGAGCGCGAAGTCCGTGCAGGCCGTTGCCCAACGCTTGCTGAAACCCGGCAATGCTACCATCCTGGTGGTCGGGGACAAGAGCGAAGTGGCCAACAAGCTCGTGCCCCTCAGCGCCAACAAGATCGTTACCTACTACGACGCGAACGGCGACCTGTACAGGGAGAGCTTCGAGATGCCCCCTGCCGGCATGACCGCGCAGACCGTGCTGGACAACTACGTGAAGGCCATCGGGGGCGCGGAGAAGCTCGCCGGTGTGAAAGGCTTGAAGAAGGTGTATGAGGCTGAGATGGGCGGCATGGCCGTTACCCTCACCGAACAGTACGCCCTGCCACGCAAGTACAACATGACCATGACCAGCGGCCCGATGGTGATGCAGCAGATCATCTATGACGGTACCCGCGGGAAGAAGAACGGTATGAACGGCGAGGACGTTCTCCTCGACCAGGAACTGGAGGATGCCAAGCAGAGCGCGGTACCTTTTCCGGAAGTCGCCTACCAGGAACTGGACTACGGTGCTTTGCTCAACGGCGTGGTGGACCTGGATGGTCGCAAGTGCAACCGGTTGCTGGTGAAGAAGGCCGCCGGTGGGGCCTTCACCGAGTACTACGATGCGGAGACCCACCTGAAAGTGCGCCGCACCGAAATGCAGGCCACCGAACAAGGCACCATGCAGGTGACCACGGACTTCAAGGACTACAAAGCCGTCGACGGCATTCTATTCCCGCACACCATCGAGCAGAACGTCGGCGTGAACATGCACTTCACGGCCAAGACCATCGAAGTGAACAAGATCATCGACGACGCCGTGTTCAAGATCACGGAGTGAGCGGACTGTAGCTGTTTTTCGAAGAGCGCCGCCGTGGCGCTCTTCGCGTTTCAGGGCCGCTGGTGGACCAGCTTGCGCGTGGTGGATGTCGATCGGCCCTCCAACCGCAGAACATGCACACCGTCGCACAAGCCGGGCAGTTCCCAGTGGAAGCGCGTACTTCCCGCAGCGATGGTGGTGGCGGCCAATTGCCGACCGGTCGCGTCGAAAAGCACTGCACGCAGCCGTTCCGCCTCGGCCGAAGAGAACACCATGTCGACGGCGTCGGTGAAGGGATTGACGATCGCAATGCCCGCGCCACTGGTCCGGTTGTCACCGATCCCCAGTACAATGTTCACGGTTTCGCAGGCGAGGTTGTCGCTCATGTCTCTGTCCCAGATGCTGTTCGGGCTCAATGCGGCGATGCAGAAATCGATCGTCAGCGAGTCGGTCTGCCATGGGGGACTGCCGATGGGAATGTCATGTATCGTAAGCACATCATCCCCATCCGGAGCGATGCTGAGGCCTGAATAGTGCTCGGTGACCCCGGCGTGGCTGCATATCCATGGACCGTAGTAGTAGTTCAGGGCGAGGCTGCTCACCGTGTCCGGGCCAAGGTTGGCGATGCGCACGTTCACGTTCACCAGGGGGTATGTGATGAAGCCTTGGTTCACCGTGTACCAGAGGCTGTCGATGCCATCGATCGTCGCCTCGATATCCGTTAGCGGTTGTGGCACCAAGCCGTCCGTGGTCATCGTCCGGAGCAGACCTGCACGCCGCTCATAGGCCGATGTGTTCGAGCACATCGCGAAGCGGTAGTCGCGCAGATCGAAGCCGAAGAGGGAGGTAGGCCCGAACTCATCCAGCGGATCCACGGTGAATTCGGACACAACGGAAAGCGAACTGTCCAACAGCACGGAAGACACATTGCCAACGGCCCAAAGTCCCTGCGGCCCAAGGAGCAGGCGCCCGTGTTCGAAGGGCCCACCAAGATCCACGGCCGTTATCGGAGTAAGCTCGCTGTCCAAGACTGACAGTTGGCCGGAGACCGAGAGCGCTATCACCAAGTTGTTCCAGTAGGCCGCGCATATCGCAGAACCGGAAAGGTCGGCGGTGGCGATGGGCATCCCGGTGCCGGTGTAGATCCGAATGCCCGAGTCGCCTACGATCAGCATGGTCGTATCCGACATCCAGGACACATGCGTGGTCTGGGTGAAGGACGTGGGCCACGCGGTAACGCTGTCACCGGAAGCGGTGAGCACTAATGCCGAATCCGCGTTCCACATCGCGACCGTTCCGTTGGGCCCGTTTGTTGCGCCTTGGGGGAAAGGGAACCTGTACCATCGGAACCAGAACTGGCTGCCCAATGCATCGTAGCGTGACAGCGAACTGAGTTCCCACGGACCCACATCACAGCCGTTCACCTGGCCGCAGAGGTAGAAGCCGTTCTCTTCGGAGGGGAGGATGGCGTAGGGCAGCGTGCCGTAGTCTTCTCCGCCGACATTCAGGCTCCAAAGCCGATCGCCACTGCTGTCGTATCGGCAAACGAACCCGTTGGATTCAACGCCGCTCTCATTGCCGGCCGTGCCGCAGACGAGATAGCCGTCATCCAGAGCCACACAAGCGGTATGATGGACGAATTGCGTCCGCTGGTCCGCGCGCTCGAACGGTGCCTGTCCCATGGAGGTCAGGCTGAATGATGCGAGGAAGAGCAAGGCGGGGTAGCGGCGTTCCATGGCCTGAAGGTATCTCTCGGACTGGACGCCCGGATGTCCATGATCGCTGCCCGAGCGGCTAACATTGCCCTGTCCATGTCCCGCCCGCTCGAACATATCCGACTGCTTTTGGCCAGGCTCGGCATCGTGCTGGTGGCGATGGCACTGCTGCGGTGGATCTTCTACTTGGCCAACCGGGCATCTTTCCCGGGTCTGTCGTTCGGGGAGGCCTTGCTGGTCGGCTTGAACGGCCTGCGTTTCGATGCCATGACCCTCGTGGTCGCCAACGCCCTGTTCATCTTCCTGCATCTGCTTCCTTGGTCCAGCCGCGGCCATCGGGGCTATCAGCGCCTGCTCTTCGGGACCTTCCTCGCCGTGAACGTCGCCTTGCTCCTCATCTGTTGCATCGACTTGGCCTTCTTCGGATTCAACGGCAAGCGCATCACGCGCGATGTGCTCGGACAGGCAGGGGCGGGGCTACGGGAGCTGCCGACCTTCATCTTCACGTTTTGGTGGGCCACGCTCGTCTTTCTCGCAAGCATCGCCTTGCTCGTGTTCGCGTGGAAGCGCATCCGGCCGCGCGAGGAGAACAGTGCAACGGGTAACATCGGCCAATGGATCGTTGCCGTGGTCGCGATGGGGCTGCTCGCACTGGTAGGCCGTGGTGGCTGGCAATACCAAGGGCTCTCACCTGCGCATGCGGCGGACCACGTGGAGGTGGCCTTCGCCCCGTTGGTGACGAATTCGGCATTCACCTTCGGGTACTCTTTGAGCGAACCCGCCTTCACGCCGCGCGTGTACATGAGCGCGGAAGAGCTGGACCAGCGGATGCCCCTGCGCTATGAGCTGGTTCGGGACAGCGCCGACCAACCGCGCAACGTGGTCCTGCTCATCGTGGAAAGTCTCGGGCGCGAGTACCTCTCGGCCATCAGCGGCGAGAAGGCCTACATGCCTTTCCTGGATTCGCTCTGCGGAAAGTCACTGGTGCTCAGCAACGCGTTCGCCAACGCCGAGCGCAGCAACAAGAGCATGTGCGCGCTGCTGGCCGGCATCCCCTCGTTCACGGAGGACGCCTTCATGAACACCACCTACGGCGGCAACCGGGTGGAAGGGCTGGGCACGCGCATGAAAGAGATGGGCTACAGCACGGCCTTCTTCCACGGCGGCCTGAACGGCGAGTACAAGTTCGATTCGTTCAGCAAGGCGTGCGGATTCGACCAATACCACGGCATGGACGAGTTCGGCGACCAGGAACACTACGATGGCCACTGGGGCATCTATGATGAGGAGTTCCTCCAGTACGCCGCGGCCCGCCTGAACGAACTGCCGCAGCCCTTCTGCTCCGTGGTCTTCACCCTCAGTTCACACGATCCCTTTCCCGTGCCCGTGCGCTACAGCGGCATGTTCCCGAAAGGCACGCAGGACATCCACGCGAGCCTCGGTTATGTGGATATGAGCATCCGGCGGTTCTTTGATACCGTAAGAAAGGAGCCGTGGTACGCCAACGCGCTCTTCGTGATCACCGGCGATCATACCTACCAATACAACGACCATCCGCTCTGGTACCGCAACCCGGCCGGACGCTTCGCTGTGCCCATCCTCTTCTTCGCGCCGGACGGTTCCTTCAGCGGCCGCGATGACCGCATCGCCCAGCACCTCGATCTGCTGCCCAGCATCCTCGATCGGTCAGGCTACCAAGGCACGATCGGCTCCTTCGGCCAGAGTGTCTTCAAGCGTGACCGACCAGACCGCGCCGCGATCTTCCTCGGCGGGCAATACCGTTTGGTACAGGACGATCGGATGCTGCTCTTCGATGGCACACGCGCACAGGGGCAGTACGACTACCGGAACGACACCTTGTTCGCGCATGACCTGGCCATGCAGGAGAGAGCCACTACGGAGCGCCTTGCGCTGGACCTGCAAGCGATGATCCAGCGGCACGGGGAGGCGCTTGTAGGGAACGGGCTGCGCGAGCCCCAGCGGTAACGCAAGCAGGTAGTGACGGATCGGGGAGATGGCCCGCGCATACGCCCGCGTTGCGCGCCGCCGTTATCTTTCGGTATCGATACCGCGACCGCACCATGCCTGCGCCACCTGACAACCCGCTCCTTCGCCAAGCGCTGCAACGCTACACCACCAACGCCCGTGAGGCCGATACTGTGGAACTGGTCCAGCTGTTCGGCGAAAGGACCTGCACGGTGCTGCTGCCCGTGCGCATAGCCGACCCCCAAGCGCCGGAACCGGAATTCGCCACCGGCATGGACCCGGACCTGGGGGCGGTGGTGTACGTCTACACCACCAAGGGCGAACTACCCCGCCAACAAAGCGGCATCGCCGTGATCCCCTGCACCGTATTGGACCTCATGGGCGACCTGCTTCTGGGCCGGGATGCAGGTGTGGTCTTCGATGGGCCCACGGACCATGCCGTGTACTTCCGCTTCAACGGCCCGCAATGGGTGGTGCGCAGCGTGAAGAGTTTGCGGGCCGAGAAGAGGGCACAGCTGAACTGAACGAGGGTCCTGCAGGCAGGGTATGCTCTGTGGAATGAGCAGCGGTTCATGGTTCCCCGCGCTCACGGCCACCGTCGCCACCGCATTCATCATGCGCCCATTGCGCCTGGGCGTGGAGAGGTCCAGCGGCAGCCCGGCGATGGCCGGACAGGTCGTTGGCCCTGTTCGGGATACATACAGTATAATAAGTATATTCGGCACGGCGTGGCCTTGACCTGTTCGGGATGTTCCATCCTCTTGGGCTTTATGGACGAAGTACATCTCCTTTTCCCCCTTGCCCTTCGCCTGCACTTTGCCGCGCGGGGTGAAGTGGAACAGGCTTCCAGCCTGTTCACGGACCAGCGCATAGGTCGCCTCGCTGATGTTCACCTGTCCCACTTCACCGCTGCTCTCCATGCGGCTGGCCGTGTTCACGGTATCGCCCCAGATGTCGTAGGAGAACTTCTTCACGCCCACGATGCCCGCTACCACCGGGCCGGTGTGGATGCCTGCGCGCATTTCAAAGCGGGCTTGCCATACGCCCGTTCGTCCGGAGGCTTTCGGCTCTAGCGGGACCTGTTGGTCGGATCAGCCTGACGTGGTGCGAGGGCCCTCGGAAGTGCCGGAGCTTGGAACCGGGCCCGTGCACGTAAGTGATAGGGGTCGGGGTCCACGGTGCTGCCGCTTCTGTCCCCGGACTGGTCAAGAAACTGGTCGGCTTCGAGGTTCGAGGCCTGGGCGGAGATGCCTTGATCATCGCTATCGGTTGCCGTGCAGAGCAGCTCATATGCGAACCACGAGATGATGTCCTCGAACGACATGTCGGCACCGGTGCGCGGCTGCGGGCGGCGATCGGAGGCTCCGATCGTCGAAGCTGTGCCCGGAACAGAAGCCACGCCATGCTTGAGGTGCCCCGCGCACGTCGTGAGCAAAAGGATGGAGGCGATCCCGAGAATGACTGATTGACGCTTCATGATGATCGTCGGGGCTAGGATAATGGCCTTGGCCGACGATGCGAAACAACACGGAAGCGATAGCGGCCACCAGCGTAGTACTACGGGAAATGCGCTCCCGTGAAAACACCTGGTCAGGCCAGCGCAGCGGTCAGCGCACCCATCAACTCCTCCCGCGTGAAGGGCTTCGGTACATACCCGTCCATGCCTGCTTCTTTGCAGCGCTCCACTTCCTCTTTCAGCACGTTCGCCGTCATGGCGATGATGGGCACGCGGGACGTGTCGCCGGGCAATGATCGGATCGCTTTCGTAGCGTCGTAGCCGCTCATCTCGGGCATCTGCAGATCCATGAGGATGACATCGTAGCGGTTCGCTTGCACCATCTCCACGGCGATGCGCCCGTTCACGGCGACATCCACCTGCACCCCGGGGATCGCATCGGCCAGTTCGTCCTGTGCCACCATAGCGTTGAACTCGTTGTCCTCGGCGAGGAGGATGCGGAGATCACGGAGATCCTGTTGTCGAATGATGGTTGTCGGTTGTCTGGCTGCCGACGACTTGGCGACGGCGTACGGAATGCTCAGCGTGAAGGTGCTGCCCTTGCCTTGTTCGCTCTTCACGGTGATGCTTCCGCCTTGCATCTCCGCGAGGCGCTTGCTGATGGTGAGGCCCAGACCGGTGCCGCCGTACTTGCGTGTGGTGTCGCTGTAGGCTTGGATGAATTCCTCGAAGATCTTGTCCAAGCGGTCCTGCGGGATGCCGATGCCGGTGTCGATCACGTTGATCACCAATCCGATCCAGTCATGTCGACCAAGTGGGTCGATGCTGCGTTGAACACGGATCGTGACCGATCCGTGTTCGGTGAATTTGATCGCATTGCCCGCCAGGTTCAGCACGATCTGGTTCAGGCGCGTGGGGTCACCCATCAGCGTTTTCGGTACGTCGTCCGCACAGTCGATACTCATGCGGATGGCCTTTTCTTCCGCCTTATAGCGCAGGATGTCCCGCACGTTCCCGATGACCTGTCGCGGCTCGAACGGTACTTTCTCCGGATCGATCTTCCCGGCTTCGAGCTTGCTGAGGTCCAGGATATCGTTGAGGATCACCAGCAGGTTCTCGCTGCTTTGCGCAACGGCGTTCAGGTATTTTTCCTGATCGGGCAGGTGGTCGTTGCGCTTGAGTATGCCCGTCATGCCCATGATGGCGTTCATCGGCGTGCGGATCTCGTGGCTCAGGTTGGCCAGGAACTGTTGCTTCACCAGCTCGCTGTGCTCGGCGCGGTCCTTGGCGCGGCTCAATTCCGTTGTGCGCTCGGCCACGGTGCGTTCAAGCAGGTCCTTCTGCTTCTGCAGCGCGCTGGTGCGCAACCGGATGAAAAGCAGTACCGATCCACCGGCAATAAGCGCGTAGATCGCATAAGCCCACCATGCCCGGTACCACGGTGGCAGTACCGAGAACCGGTACTCCAGCGGAGCGCTCCATACGCCGCCCGGGTTCTTCGCTTTCACCTTGAAGGTGTAGTCGCCTTCGCTGATGTTGCCATAGCTGGCGGTATTCACATGCGTGGGCGGGTTCCAGTCCTTGTCATATCCCTCCAGCATGCACTGGTACTCCACCACTTCGGATCGCGCGGTCTCGATACCCACGAACGTGAACGCGATGCGGTTATTGACGTGATCGAGAACGAGATCTTCAGGAACGGCGAAGAACGGTGCGATGCCCGTGAAGCCGATACCTCCGAAACGTTCACGCTGGGCCGAGCGCTCCCGCACATTGAGAGCGCGGCCGAAAACGCGCGACTCCTGCTGCGCCAACGTGATGGGATCGGTACCCGCCAACAGGCCATACCAGCAAAGGCGTTCATCGCCGGGCGATACACTGAGGAGTTGTACCGTGAGCGCGGCGGTATCCGGCCGAAGCGCTGCGCGGTCCAAGCGGACCAGGCCGGTCTTCTCGCTGCCGTTGGAGATCCACAGGATCCCCTTGCTGTCCTCGAAGATGGCTTGCTGCGCGGTCTGCACATCCTTCAGCGGAAAGCCGGTGGAGGTGTTGAAGACCTCGATCTCCGGAGAGAGCCGCGCAACGGAATCGTTCGGCAGGCCGGCCATCGCGTGGAAAGGGATGTGCACGCCGGACGCATCGCGCCAACCGGTGATCACGCCGATGCCGTCCAGCGTTCCCACATGGAGGGCCGTACCATCGCGGGCCAAGAACGCTTGGTTGATGTTGTCGTCCGGCAATCCATGCTGTCGGTTGATGGTGAGGAAGGACGCGCCATCGAAGCGGCAAAGGCCTGCCAAGGTGCATACCCAAATGATACCTCCTGGTTCCGGTATAACGCACCAGACGATATTGTTCGGCAGGCCCTCTTCCATGGTCCACACGGTGATCCGCGAACTGTCGATGCGGCAGAATCCTTCACCGCCGCCGACCCAGATCGCTCCGGCTTCATCCTCAGCGAGGGCGAGCACCATATCGCTGCTGAGTCCCTGGCGTGTTGTGTAGATGGTGCGACGACCATCGGCGTAGTGCTCAGCGCCGCGTCGGCCGCCGAGCCACAGACCACCACGGCGATCGTGCATGGTCCAGAACATGTCCTGGTACGCGCTCTTGTCCGGTACACTGATCACCCGGTAGTGGGTGCCATCGAACCAACTGCTCCCGTTCTGGCGCCGGTCGATCACGTTCTTGCCGAAGCCGACGTGGCCTTGTGGATCGATACTCACGGAGTGGTTCCATTCAACATCCCCCTCCAACCACTTCTGTTCGTGGAAGCCATGCCCGTCAAATCGCGCAAGACCGAGGTTGGTGCCCACCCACAACGTACCCTTCGGATCCTCGGCGATGCTGACCGGGGCGAAACCACGGTACGAGGAGAAGGCTTCACCCCGGTAGTGGACGATGCCCGCACCGCTCGTTCCCAACCACAGATCGCCATGTTGGTCCAAC
>Ga0075163_10013875_pt1 | contig 10418 bp, 8 predicted proteins | sample JI1023141ADNA_FD_71478 | JGI IMG/M metagenome (GOLD analysis project Ga0075163, IMG submission 71478) | Wastewater effluent complex algal communities from Wisconsin, to seasonally profile nutrient transformation and Carbon sequestration -... | ecosystem: Engineered > WWTP > Effluent > Algae... | reverse complement strand
TCAAGCGGATAATCTATGGATTTCTCCAACCATTTCATGGAATTAAAACCAGGTGTATCGTCCCCATTTTCCTTTCACTAAAGAATCGGTATCAATAAACAAATTCTTAACAAATAAGGCTTCATTCGATTTCCTCAAATAGCTAAGATGGCTTAGCTTTGCAGCGTTTTTCCAAAGGGTCTTTCCCATGAAGAAATTATATAAAATACTTACCTTATCCGCCCTCTTTTGCCTCGGACGCATAGAGGCTCAGCAACCTGCGGGCGCTGAAACACCTACCCAGCATGAAACTCATGAACACGACCATGGTTCATCTCAGGAGGGACATGAGGGGCATAATCACGGACCGATCTCCGGACAAACTGCACCTGCAGAATCTGCAGACCACGCTACCGGTGATCACGGACATGCGCCATTTAATGCGAAGGAGACTGCTTTCCACCACATATCCGATTTGAACGTTTACAGCATTGGTCCATGGAATTTTCCACTGCCATGTATTCTGTACGCACCTGCTTACGGATGGTCCGTTTTTTCTTCAGGCCGTTTTCACATTGATGATGCGCACCATGGTTCCGGACACGTAGCTATCGATCGTTATGTCCTACACGAAGGGAAGGTGATGAGAATTACCGATCCTACATTTCCGGTTGGAGAAGTAGAGATTCAGGGATTTTCAACTGAAGTAAAAGACGAAACCGGAGGGAAGAAAGAATATATCTATGCTTCTTATCAGGGCAGAAATTTTCAAACAGAGAAAGCAAGTACTGCAGATGGTGGATTATTCAAGGGAGGCATTACCGGCTTTTACGATTTTTCCATCAGTAAGAATGTATTTGCCATGTTGTTGGTGGTTGGATTTATGTCACTGATGTTTATCGGAATGGCGCGCAAATACAAAGCAAATCCGGGTACTCCGCCAACAGGCATCCAAAAATTGATGGAGCCAATCATACTTTTCATTCAGGACGAAGTAGCCAAACCGTTTATAGGGCCAAAGTATGTGGGTTATATGCCCTTGTTGCTTTCCTTGTTTTTCTTTATTCTGGGTTTGAATTTGTTTGGTCAGATTCCATTTTTTGGTGGCGCCAATGTTACCGGAAATCTTGCGGTGACCATGGTGTTGGCTTTGATCGTTTTCATCGTAGTGAATGTAAAGGGCAACCGCCACTATTGGGAACACATCCTTTGGATGCCGGGGATTCCTGCAGGTATCAAAACCCTTATTACACCCATCGAGATTCTGGGTATTTTTATCAAACCGGTAACCCTGATGCTCAGGCTTTTTGCCAACATCACAGCCGGCCATATCGTGATTATTATTTTCGTCAGTTTGATATTTATCATTGGTAAATCCGGAGAAAACGTTGGTGCCGCTTCAGGCGCTGCCGTAGGTTCGGTTTTACTTTCTTTGTTCATGATGGCCATAGAGCTTTTGGTGGCATTCATCCAGGCTTATGTGTTCACGCTTTTGACGGCATCCTATATTGGCGCTGCAACAGAAGAACATCACCATGAACATGAGGCAGAACATCATTAATTTTTAACTATATAAAACAAAGTTTATGACAGGTTCAATTGTAGCTCTAGGTATGGGTATTGCAGCGATCGGCGCAGGTATCGGAGTAGGAAACATTGGAGGAAAGGCATTGGATGCAATCGCGCGTCAGCCTGAGGCCATTGGCGATATCCGTTCCAACATGATTTTGACTGCTGCCCTTGTAGAAGGTGCGGCTTTGATCGCAATCCTTTTGGCTTACCTGGTAGCTTAAAAATTTTACGAACAAGGTGCAGAACGGTTGGTTGCTGTACCTGTTCTTTTTAATTTTAAATGTAAAAGCATGGATTCTTTAATCTTACTTTCAATAGACTTCAGCCCAATAAAGCCAACTTTCGGTTTGCTTTTCTGGTCCACGCTGATTTTCCTGATTTTTTGGTTGATTATTGGCAAGTTTGCCTTTAAGCCGATCATCAGTGCCCTAAACAGTCGTGCAAACGATATTCAGGATTCCTTGAATGCAGCAAAAAATGCAAAAGAGGAGATGTTAAAACTGAAATCTGAAAATGAGCAGATCATGAATGAGGCTCGTGAAGAGAAAATGCGCATTCTACGCGATGCCAAGGAGTCAGCCAATCAAATTGTTGCTGAAGCCCGGGACAAAGCAAAGGAAGAGGCGCAAAGAATTGTGGTCAACGCTAAAAACGATATTGAAAATGCCAAAAAATCTGCCCTGGTCGATGTTAAAAATCAGGTAGGTGTAATGGCAGTTGATATTGCTGAAAAAATCATCCGACAAAAATTGGAAACAGACCAAAATCAGCAGGACTATATCAAAAGACTGGTTGACGAGATCAAAGTAAACTGATAAAAAATGTCAATGTCAAAAATTGCCGGACGATATGCCAAATCCTTAGTGGATCTGGCTACTGAAAAGTCTGCACTTAATGAGGTGCATGAAGATGTCAGAACCATTCAGTCGGTTTGCGAAAATCGTGATTTTGCCTTAATGCTTAAAAGTCCGATCATCCATGGGGACAAAAAGATGGAGATTTTTAAGATCATTTTTGGCGGTAAGATTTCTGAACTTACAAATGCCTTTGTGAGCCTTCTCATTTCAAAAGGGCGGGAGCCTCTTTTGGCCCAAATCTGCACCGAATTTATTCAACAGTTTAAAAACATCAATAAGATCCGTACAGCGGTGGTAACCTCTGCCCAGGCATTGGTAGAGACTCAGTTGACGGAGATCAGAAATCGTTTCAATCCTTGGTTAAAGCCGGGCGAAACTTTGGAAATCATACAAAAAATGGATCCTTCTCTAATCGGAGGTATCATCTTTGAATTGGACGGCCAGCAAGTGGATTCAACGGCAAAACGCCAGTTGGATCAGATGCGCACCAACCTATATGACAAATCATACATTAATCTTGTGGTTAAATCTTAAATACTAAAATTCTTATCATGGTAAATATCAGACCCGAAGAAATATCAGCAATTCTAAAGCAACAGATTTCAGGTGTTAACACCGCAGCTGAACTGGAAGAAATTGGAACGGTACTCACCGTTGGTGACGGTATCGCCCGTGTTTATGGACTTACCAATGCACAGGCTGGAGAGTTGGTTGAATTCGAAACAGGTGTGCAGGCCATCGTGCTAAACCTGGAAGAGGACAACGTGGGTGTCGTACTCATGGGTCCATGGACCGGAATCAAAGAAGGTTCCAGAGTAAAAAGAACTTCTAAAATTGCCTCCATACAGGTTGGAGAAGGTTTTGTAGGCCGGGTAGTAAATCCACTGGGCCAGCCAATAGATGGTAAAGGACCTATTCCGGGTGTTAAATATGAAATGCCTTTGGAGAGAAAAGCTCCGGGTGTTATCTTCCGTCAACCGGTAAATGAACCGCTGCAAACCGGTATCAAAGCGATTGACTCCATGATTCCAATTGGCCGTGGTCAGAGAGAATTGATCATTGGAGACCGCCAAACCGGTAAAACGGCCATCGCCATTGACACCATCATCAATCAAAAAGAATTCTACGACCGTGGAGAACCCGTTTATTGCATCTACGTGGCTTCCGGACAGAAATCTTCGACGGTAGCAAAAGTTGCACGTACTTTAGAAGAATATGGGGCAATGCCTTATACTACGATAGTTTCAGCCTCCGCTGCGGATCCTGCTCCATTGCAATTCTTTGCACCGTTTGCCGGTGCGGCGATTGGCGAATTTTTCCGGGATACCGGACGCCCTGCATTGGTTATTTATGATGACCTCAGCAAACAGGCCGTAGCATATCGTGAAGTATCTCTATTGCTTAGAAGACCACCGGGACGTGAGGCTTATCCGGGAGACGTATTCTACCTTCACTCCAGGTTGTTGGAAAGAGCGGCAAAGGTGATTAACAACGATGAAATCGCCAGAACCATGAACGATTTGCCGGATTCACTTAAGAAAGCAGGCATCGTAAAAGGTGGTGGATCCTTAACTGCCCTACCAATTATCGAGACGCAGGCTGGTGACGTTTCTGCATATATTCCTACCAACGTAATTTCAATTACCGACGGACAGATCTTTTTGGAATCCAACTTATTCAACGCCGGTATCCGACCTGCCATCAACGTAGGTATCTCTGTATCCAGGGTAGGTGGTAACGCCCAGATTAAATCCATGAAAAAGGTATCCGGAACACTTAAACTGGATCAGGCACAATACCGCGAACTGGAAGCATTTTCAAAATTTGGATCTGATCTGGATGCAGCTACAAAAGCTGTTTTGGACAAGGGTAAACGAAACGTGGAGGTTCTAAAACAACCACAATATTCTCCGGTAACTGTTGAAAAACAAGTTGCATTGATTTATCTAGGTACCAACAATTTGCTTAAAGATATTCCGGTAGAAAGGGTAAAGGATTTTGAGACTTTGCTCTATACTGAACTCGACCAAAAACATCCTGAAATCCTTGAGAACTTCAGAAAAGGAAAACTGGATGACGCAGATCTCGCTATCCTGAAGAAGATGGCTGGGGAGATGAAGTTGAAGTAATTAGGAAATTAGAGAATTAGAAAATTTGGGAATTTGGGAATGTGGGAATGAGAGATGACCGAACGATCTCTGCCCTTGGCAGAGTATCGTGCGACAGCACGTTAAGTGAGGGAACCCTGCCTGACTGCGTCTAGCAGGCAGGCGCGAAAGCGGCTAGGGGGAGAATGAGAGAATGAGAGAATTTGGGAAAGAGAGAATGTGGGAATTAGAGAGTTTGGAAATGAGAGGATGAGAGAATTTGGGAATGAAGAAGTCTTGAATTGAGAACGAGCAAAGTAATATATAAATAACATTTTTAACACCCTAAAAATATGCAGAATGAGAGATTCTGGAAATAATGTAATACTTGAAAAGTCAGTATTATTTTCATTGAAATTGATAGAGTATGTTGAAATTCTGGAGAAAGACAGAAAATTTGTAATTGCAAATCAACTGCTGAGATCAGGCACTTCAATAGGTGCAAATATTTCGGAAGCACAAGATGCAGAGAGCAAAGCTGATTTTATTCATAAAATGAAATTGGCTTCAAAAGAATTGAATGAAACAATTTATTGGTTCAAATTGTGCCAAAATTCTCTGAGCTATCCGGATTGTAACAGCCTAAACAATGAACTGGAAGAAATCAGAAAAATTCTAAATGCAATTCTGGCTAGCTTGAAAAAGAGATGAAAGTTTCCAAGCCAGTACACTTCCAAAGTTACTGGTAGATCTTGGATACTTACACCTGACAGATTCAGTTATGTCTTCTCCAATTCTCTAATTTTCACATTCTCTAATTCTCTAATTTTAAATTAAAATTATGGCCGCAAATTTAAAAGAGGTACGTAACAGAATAAAGTCGGTGATATCGACTCAGCAGATTACCAAAGCAATGAAAATGGTATCGGCTGCAAAATTGCGCAGAGCCCAACAGGCTATTGTGCAGATGCGTCCTTATGCCAATAAGTTAAATTCCATGATGAAAAACATCATGAGTTTTTCTGATGGCCAGGGTGCGGAGGCATTTGCCAGAGCAACGGAGAAGAAGAATCCGCTTTTGGTGATCATTACTTCCGATCGCGGACTTTGCGGTGCATTTAATACCAACATCATAAAACTTGCGGCCAAGCAAATCAATGATCAATACAGCACGCAGGCGAGAGAAGGAAAATTGAGTTTCTTATTCATCGGTAAAAAGGGATTTGAATATTTTAGAAGAAGATATCCACAATGTCCAATCAACAGCGATCATGTGGGTGCATTTGCCGGATTGAGTTTTGAAAAAATTGCCGGGATTGCAGATGGCATCATGGCTGACTTTAAAGCAGGCAAAGTGGATCAGGTAGAGATCTTTTACGGAAGATTTAAAAATGCTGCGACTCAGTTTCCGGAAGTAGAGCAATATCTGCCGGTTCCAAAAGTAACAGCTGCTGCACCTGTTGCAGGAACGCCAACCGACAAAGTGATTCCTGATTTTCTATTCGAACCTGCGCAAGGAGAATTGTTGCAGGAATTGATTCCATCCATTCTTCAATCGCAACTATTTAAATGTACACTGGACAACCTTGCTTCAGAATTGGGCGCAAGGATGACTGCCATGGATAAAGCATCCGAGAATGCAGAAACCATGCTGGGTGAATTGAAAATCAATTACAACAAAGCGCGCCAGGAAGCCATCACCAAAGAACTTTCTGAAATTGTGGGCGGTGCTGCAGCGTTGGGTGGATAAATAAAATTGCAAAAAAACCCTACCCGATATTATTCTAAGTGGATCCGGTGATGCTGTCCATTAATAGCATACCTTGGATTGGAATGATTTAACATTTTGACAAGGTCATTGTTCTTATTTTTGTCACTTATGGTTTTCAGGTCTAATTATATTCAACTTGCGGGTCTTTTATTGTCCCTGATGATTGCTTCCTGCAAGCAAGAGCAAAAGATGAATGCCCCTTCCGGGCCGCCACCCAAGAAACCTTCTATGGTAGATGCCTACATCGTAAAGGAAGAGCAGCTGGATGAGCTACTGAAAATTCCAGGGAATCTGGTACCCAATGAGCAAACAGACATTCGCACCGAGACATCCGGAATTCTGGAATCCGTTTTATTCAAAGATGGCCAAAAAGTTAAAAAAGGTCAGTTGCTTGCAAAAATCAACAACGTAGAGCAACGAGCACGATTGGCCAAACTCAAGGTCCAATTGGAAATAGCACGTAACACAGAGCAGCGACAAGGCCAACTGTTAAAAGCGCAGGCCATTGGTCAGCAAGAATACGATCAGGCACTTTTGGCAGTAAAAAGTCTGGAAGCAGATGTGCAAATTCTTTTGGCAGAGTTGAGTAAATTTGAAATAAGAGCACCTTTTAACGGGACTTTGGGATTGAGGATGATGAGTCCGGGGGCATATTGTACCCCTTCGAATATTTTGGTTTCCATCAGTCAGGAAGATCAATTAAAGATCCAATTTTCAGTACCGGAAAGATATATCCGTAAAATTAGCCTGGGGCAAGTCCTGGAATTCACCTGTCAGCATTCCAAGGAAGTGTATCAGGCAAAATTGGAATCCACCGAATCAGCCATGGATCAGCAGACAAGGAGTCTTAAGGTGCAGGCAAGGGTTATGGGTAAAGCGGAGGGTTTGAAACCCGGACTTTTTGCTGAGGTCAGTATGCCATTTCAGAATAAAACCAAGAGCATCATGGTACCCAGTCAGAGTATCATACCACAAGCGAGAGATAAGAAGGTGGCCATCCTGAAAAATGGTTTGGTAGAGTTTAAAGTGGTATCCCTGGGTTACAGAGATTCTTCCAGGGTAGAAATCCTCTCAGGTCTCCAGGCAGGAGACACCTTGTTGATTACCGGTATCATGGGTCTGAAACCTGGTGCACCGGCTAAAATACAATCCATTAATTAATCCGATGAATCTATCCCACCTCAGCCTTAATCGCCCGGTGCTGGCAGTGGTTCTGAATCTTGCCATTATCCTGTTTGGATACATTGGCTATAAGAGTCTTGGGGTAAGAGATTATCCCGCAATTGATCCACCCAACATCACTGTAAGAACCGCCTATCCGGGTGCGAACGCAGAGATTGTAGAATCCCAGATAACAGAGCCGCTGGAGAATTCCATCAATGGCATAGCAGGAATCAAGAACATCACCTCCCTCAGCAGTCAGGGCAACAGCAGCATTACGGTAGAGTTTGAGCTGAGTGTAAATCTGGAAGAAGCAGCTAATGATGTCAGAGATAAAGTATCCCAGGCAGTAAGAAATCTACCCAATGATCTGGATGCCCCACCAACCGTTACCAAAGCGGACGCCAGTGGGGAGCCTATTCTCTCCATGACGGTCAAAAGCAATTCCAGGAATCCTCTGGAACTGACAGAATTTGCTTATAACCATTTGGTAGAACGACTACAGACGATTCCCGGTGTCAGCAACGTCATGATCTGGGGAGAAAAGCGTTATGCCATGCGTATCTGGATGGATCCGGTCAAATTAAGCGCTTACAATCTTACCACGCTGGATGTACAGCAGGCGCTGAGCCGGGAACACGTAGAGCTTCCTTCCGGCAAAATTGCAGGAAACCAAACCGAACTCAGCGTAAAAACTGTCGGTCAATTGAAGACAGAGGAAGAGTTTAATGATTTGCTGATCCGTTCGGTAAATGGTTCGGAAATCAGATTGAAAGACATTGGAGAAGCAGTCCTGGGACCTGAAAACGAAGAGACCATTCTTAAAGAGAGTGGAGTGCCCATGATTGCCATAGCTGTAATGCCGCAACCGGGAACCAGTTATGTTGCCATATCGGATGAATTTTACAGGAGAATCGAGCAAATCAAAGCTACCTTACCTGCAGAATTTGAAATTAATGTGGCACTGGATCAGGCCAAATTTGTTAAAAAGGCCATCCTGGAAGTAGAAGAGACCCTAATGATCGCATTGCTGCTGGTGATATTGATCGTTTTTCTTTTCTTCAGGGACTGGATCATTGCCATACGGCCATTGATTGACATCCCGGTCTCTTTGATCGGCGCATTTTTTGTCATGTATCTGGCTGGTTTTTCCATCAATATATTAACCCTTCTTGCCATTGTTCTGGCGACCGGTTTAGTGGTGGATGACGGCATTGTCGTAACAGAGAATATCTATAAAAAAATGGAGGCCGGCATGTCCAAAATGCGGGCAGCCAGAGAGGGGTCTTCGGAAATTTATTTTGCCGTAATTGCGACTTCCATTACCCTGGCAGTGGTGTTTATTCCGGTTATTTTCCTTCAGGGATTTGTAGGTCGTTTATTCAGAGAATTTGGGGTGGTGGTGGCAGGAGCGGTGCTGATATCGGCATTTGTGAGTCTTACACTGACGCCGGTATTGAACGTTTATGCATCCAGAAAATCCACTGAACCTGGATGGTTTTATCGGGTCACTGAACCTTTTTTCAGAGGACTTGAAAATGGATATGGCAGATTGCTTACCAATTTTTTAAAATTCAGATGGATAGCCATTGTCGTATTGGTTATTTGTCTTGGGGGGAGTTATTATTTTTTCAATACCATTCCATCCGAGCTTGCGCCAATGGAAGACCGCGGTCAGTTCAGGCTTCAGGTGAGTGCACCGGAAGGTACTTCTTACGACCGTATGGATAAGTATGTGGACAAACTCAGTCAGCTGATGATGGACTCAGTTCCGGAACATGAAGTAGTCCTGTCCGTTACCTCACCCGGATTTACAGGATCCGGAGCGGCCAACACCGGTTTTGTAAGGGTAATTTTAACAGAACCGTCCAAACGAAAAAGCAGCCAGGACCAGATTGTGCAGCGAGTAAGCAAGAGTCTTTCGAAGATAGGCGAAGGCCGGGCTTTCCCCATTCAGGAACAAACTATATCTGTCAGCAGAAGAAGTGGCCTCCCTGTACAGTTTGTCATTCAGAACAGTGATTTTGAAAAGTTAAAGTCCGTACTGCCAAGCTTCCTGGAAGAGGCAGCCAAAAGTCCTAAATTAATCAATGTCGATTCAGATCTTAAATTCAACAAACCGGAACTGAAAATAGAAGTAGACAGACTGAAGGCTTCAGACCTTGGCGTGAGTGTTGAAGATGTAGCCCAAACCCTTCAGCTTGCACTCAGCAACAGGCGATTTGGATATTTTACCATGAATGGCAGACAATACCAGGTCATCGGTCAGGTGAGTCGTAATTTTCGGGATGACCCTTCCGATCTGAAGACATTTTATGTGCGCACTAAGGATGGTAATTCCATCAGTCTGGACAATTTGGTAAACATTACTGAGGGCATTAACACCCCGACCATATATCATTTCAACCGGTATAAATCTGCCACCATTTCAGCGGGGCTTGCACCGGGCTTCACTCTGGGAGAAGGCATAGAAGAAATGAAAAAAATTGCAGATAAAATTCTGGATAATTCCTATTCCACGGCATTAAGCGGCACGTCCAGAGATTTTGCTGAAAGTTCCGGTAGCGTTGGTTTTGCATTTGTGCTGGCGTTGGTTTTAATTTTTCTGGTGCTTGCTGCACAATTTGAAAGTTTTGTCGATCCTTTCATCATCATGGTTACTGTGCCGTTGGCCATATTCGGTGCGCTGTTATCACTTTGGATAACCGATCAGACCATCAATATTTTTTCTCAGATTGGAATGATCATGCTCATCGGTCTAGTGACCAAAAACGGAATTCTGATCGTTGATTTTTCCAACCAAAAAAGACGGAAAGGCGAAAGCAAATTGACTTCAGTGATTGAAGGATCCAAAGAACGGCTCCGACCAATTTTGATGACCACCCTGGCCATGGCCTTAGGTGCATCTCCGCTTGCGTTCTCCTTTGGATCGGCCTCTTCCAGCAGGATTCCACTTGGTGTGGTCATTATGGGCGGGTTGTTGTTTGCACT
>Ga0075163_10013874_pt1 | contig 10419 bp, 6 predicted proteins | sample JI1023141ADNA_FD_71478 | JGI IMG/M metagenome (GOLD analysis project Ga0075163, IMG submission 71478) | Wastewater effluent complex algal communities from Wisconsin, to seasonally profile nutrient transformation and Carbon sequestration -... | ecosystem: Engineered > WWTP > Effluent > Algae... | reverse complement strand
CTTCCATTGTTAATTTCAATCACACGATTCGCTACAGTTTGCACAAATTCATAATCGTGGGATGTAAATATAATTGTTCCTGGAAATTTAGTAAGAGATTCATTCACTGATGTAATGGATTCTAGATCTAAATGGTTAGTGGGTTCGTCTAATAATAAAACGTTAGAACCACTTAACATCATCATCGAAAGCATGCAGCGCACTCTTTCACCGCCGGAAAGTACGTTTGTTTTTTTCATGGCTTCATCACCAGAAAAAAGCATACGACCCAAAAATCCACGAATAAAACTTTCTGATTTATCGTTAGAATATTGTCGTAGCCAGTCCACAAGTGACAGAGGAGTACCTTCAAAATATTTTGTATTGTCTTTTGGGAAATAACTTTGAGAAGTGGTTACACCCCAAGAAAATTCTCCAGAATCAGGTTTCATAGCACCAGATAAAATTTGTAATAATGCAGTTCTAGAAATTTCATTATCGCCTGTAAGAACGATTTTATTTCCCTTTAAAACTGTGAAGCTTACATTATTTAAAACCTTAACTCCGTCTATGGTTTTAGAAATGCCACGCACATCTAACAGTTGATTACCTGCTTCTCTTTCTGGTCTGAAATGAACAAAAGGATATCTTCTTGTAGAAGGTTTAATTTCTTCGATGTTTAATTTTTCTAACATCTTCTTACGAGAAGTTGCTTGTTTTGATTTAGATGCGTTGGCACTAAATCTGGCGATAAACGCCTTTAATTCTTCAGCCTTTTCTTTTGTTTTCTTTTGCTGATCTTGTTGCAGCCTTAAAGCAAGCTGACTGGACTGATACCAAAAATCATAATTGCCGGTATGAAGAGTAATTTTTCCATAATCAATATCTGCCATATGAGTACAAACTTTATTTAGAAAATGTCTATCGTGGGAAACTACAATGACAGTTTTTTCATAATTTAATAAAAATTCTTCTAACCAATGAATAGCAGCCATATCTAAATGGTTGGTAGGCTCATCTAGTAATAAAATATCGGGGCTTCCAAATAGCGCTTGAGCCAATAATACTTTTACTTTCTCTGCACCACTCAGCTCTCTCATTTTTTTACCATGAACTTCTGTTTGAATTCCAAGACCAGCCAGCAATTCAGCAGCATCAGATTCTGCAGTCCATCCACCAAGGTCTGCAAAGAGCGCTTCTAACTCGCCAGCCAAAATACCATCCTGTTCAGTCATTTCAGGCTTTGCATAAAGAGCTTCTCTCTCTTCAATAAGAGCCGATAACCTTGGCTGACCAAGCATTACTGTTTTTAAAACTTCTGTATCATCGTATTGAAAGTGATTTTGTTTCAACACGGCTAATCGCTCACCTGGAGTAATATTTACGGATCCAGAATGGGATGTAATTTCACCAGATAAGATTTTTAGAAATGTGGATTTGCCGGCACCATTGGCACCGATAAGCCCATAACAGTTACCGGGAACAAATTTAATATTTACGTCTTCAAAAAGCTTCTGGCTTCCAAAGCTAAGGCTGACATTAGCGGTAGTGATCATAGCGCCATGCTTTTACCTTTTTTAATGCATTTAGTCTACAAATGGCTTTAGGCGCTGATCTTCTGTTTGCGCTCTTTCATAAGCACTTCTAAGCTCGAAAGCGCCAAGGAAAACTCGGCCTCAAATCGCTTAATAATTAAGTCGAAATGAACCCCGTCCCCAGCAGTAGATACCCCTGCATTTTCATGCACTTTGTGTTCAAGTTCTTGGCAAATAAGACCAAGTTTTTTAGCCCCAATATACATACAGGTTGATTTAAAGTTATGGGCCTCTCTTTTTACCGTATCGTAATCACGGTTTAGAAGTGAGGTCTTAATATGCTGAACTTTCTTGGGACCAATGGTGCTAAAGTGCTCTATAAGCTCAATAACCACGTCGGGGTGCCCATCTTCCTGAAGCACTTCTAGGCTCTTAATATAAGCGTAATCAATAGTGGGCTCTTCTTTAGATGGGACAGTAACTACTTCTGCGAAAACTTCTTCGCTACCCTCTTTTAACCAATTACTTAAAACTTTTTCAAGCTGAGTAATGCTGATGGGCTTTGTAAGATAGTCGTCCATACCAGCTTCTTGGCATTTTTTACGATCTCCAGAAAGTGCATGTGCAGTTAAAGCAATAACTGGCATTCTTTTTCTAGCATCTTTCTGTTCTATATTTCTTATATTTCTAACAGCTTCATATCCGTCCATCTCTGGCATCTGACAGTCCATCAAAATTAAATCATACTTATTCTTTTGATATGCTTCAACGGCGGCTTTACCATCATATACGACATCAGCTTCATAACCTATTTTCTTTAAAAATCTTAAAATCACTTTTTGATTGGCAAAATTATCATCTGCTACAAGAATTTTAGATTCATGATTTTTTTTGATTTCAGTTTTTGTTATAACTTTTTTAGCTTTAATTTGATTTTTTGTGGTTAAAAGTTCTAACTCAATCCAAAAAACTGAACCTTTTCCAAGCTCACTAGTCACTCCAAGTTTACCATTCATCAGCTCTGTTAGACGCTTACAGATTGATAAACCCAATCCTGTACCACCGTATTTTCTAGCTGTAGAAGTATCTCCTTGGGTAAAAGGTTGGAATAATCTTTTTTGTCCTTCATCAGAAATTCCGATACCAACATCGATAACTTCTAGTCTCATTTTAATTTTATCTTTATTAGTAGTTTTTTGATTTATAATTTTAATTTTCACCGCATCATTTTCTTTACTAAATTTTATGGCATTACTAACTAAATTTAATAAAATTTGTAGAATACGAACAGAGTCACCTAACATTTCATTTGGTATTTTAGAGTCAACATCCAAAATCAACTGGATCTTTTTGGGTGTGGCTAATGGTTGTGCAAGTTCAATAACATTTTGAGCAACCTCTAAAATTGAAAAACCGTTAACCTCAAGTTGTAATTTACCTGCTTCTATTTTTGAGAAATCTAAAATATCATTTACTAAAGTTAAAAGAGAATCTCCTGCAATTTTAATTGTAGATAGGCTATCTCTTAACTCTTCACTCATTTGCATATCTAAACTAACAGTGGCCATACCAATGATTGCATTTAATGGAGTTCTAATTTCATGGCTCATATTAGCCAAAAATTCTGCTTTTACTGCAGCAGCCCTTAGAGCATTTTGCTCTGCTAACCGTAGTCTAGCTTCGGCTTGTTTTCTTTCGGTAATGTCCACCATAATACCACGCATTTTTGATGGAATACCCTTATTATCAAAAAACACCTTAATATACTCTCTCATCCATATGGTTTTTCCCGCAGCGGTAATCATGCGATATTCATTTTGAGAGTCACATTTCATATTGGCATTTTTATAACCAGATCCTGCAATACGATCTTTATCTTCTTCATGTAAAATGGTTTGCCAGAATCCTGGAGTTTGTTCCCATTTTTCCATTGAGTATCCTAAAATATGCTCTGCCTGACGGCTTACAAATGTATAGCCAGGTCTTCCAATATTTGCTTCCCAAACAATACCGTCTAGTGTGTTTACTAGCTCTTGATAACGTTCGTTTAATAGTTGCAGCTCTTCTGTTCTATCTTCAATACTTTGCTCAAGCATTTGATAAGCGCAACGCAAAGAATCTTCAGCCTTCTTTTTAGCAGTTACGTCATGAGTAACCTTAGCAAAACCTCTTAAAGAACCATTAGCATCTCTTAATGCTGTAAGTACAAAACTCGCATAGAATCTAGTACCATCTTTTTTAATGCGCCAACCATCTCCAACAGAGTGACCGTTTTTTTCTGCCTTCTTCAAATCTTCTTGTGGCAGACCATCTCTAATTTCATCTGGAACATAAAACATTGAAAAGTGTCTGCCGATTACTTCGCTTTCCTTGTAGCCTTTAATATTGGCCGCACCTTCGTTCCAACTTACAACCTTACCTGATGGATCTAACATAAAGATTGCGTAATCTTTTACTTCTTTTACTAAGAGCTGAAATCTTTCTTCGTATTCTTTACGATCTGTAACATCTCTCAGATTTGCCACAACGCCCGAAATATCTCTATGTTTAGAATAAATAGGTGTGATGATATATTGAAAAGTTCTGAGCCCTTGAAAAGATTTTAGTCCCACCTCTCCTGTTACAATTAGTTCACCATTCAAAATTTTAAATCGAGCAGAATCTAATTGTTGAACTGCAGCAGGAGAGAACCCTATATCTTCCCATTTTTTACCCAAAATAGTTTCTTGACCTCTTCTTAGCTGCCAAGCAACTGCTGGGCTAATGTAGTCAATAACACCTTCTTTATCCATTTTAAAAATTTGATCTGTACTTGAAGATAAAATTGCTTCAAAAACTTGATTATCTTTTTCTCTTAAATTTTGTATTTTATTTAATTCTAAAATTTGTTCATCGATAATTTTTTTACGAGCAACAGAATCTTGCAAATCTTTTACAATTTTAAATACTCTTGGAGTTATAAGAAACACACCCACAACTGCAGCAATAGATGTAAGCGCTGTAGTAATTTTAATTGCTACTATACCCCAATGAATTGGAATCCACATATTGATGATATTAATAAAGTGACCCAATCCACTAGAAACTACAAAAACACCGAAGGTTAAGAATACCGCCGGTGGTAATTTTATTTTTTTAACTAAATACAATAATGTCCCAGAAATAAGAAAATAAGAAATGGCGATAAAACAATCTGATGTGATTGTAGACCAAACAAACGCTGGGTTCCACACACTACTTCCGTAGAGAGAGTTGCCAGCGCTGTTGTATAGTTGGTTTAGCCCATTTATCATGAAAGTGATAATAATCCTTCTATGATTTGTTTACATTCACCTACGTAAAACGGTTTTGCTAAAAATGGCGGTGATATTGTATTTTTACCTAATGTTTCAAAGAACTGATCTACAGGTAATCCTGATGTTACCAACACGGGTGTTTCGGGATATTGACTAGTACATTCTTGGTAAAGTTCTACGCCCGTCACACGTCCTGATAAAAAGATATCTGCAATAATAAGATTGTAATCATGTCCTGTACGATGTTCGTTGGTGAGCATTCTCATTGCTTGTTCTGCGCTGTCTACACAATCAACCACAACTTCAGGATCAATAGATTGAATTACCCTTCTCAGGATGTTTTCACAAGTATGATCGTCTTCGACAATAAATACACGCTTTGTCATACTACTCCTCCTACTACTTCAACTGCACCATTCGATAACCTATTCCGTATACAGCTTCGATGGTGTGAGTGCATTGCCCTTGGAATAGTTTTTTTCGAATTCTACATAGCTGAACATCAATTGCCCTATCTGAGACATCTAGGTTTTCTCTTAAGAGCGCTGCCAATAACTGTTCTCTTGACCTTACATAGCCTTCATTTTTTGCTAAAAAGAAAAGTAATCTGAATTGCACTGGAGTTAAATCTACATTTTGTGGTCCTATTCCTGTTAATGTTTGTGCGATCATATTTTTCATATCTAAAACTAGATTACCGATTTTTAAGATTAAATTTTCATTAAATTGTTCATTATGATTTCTAAGATGTGCTTGTAATCTTGCTTTAAATTCAAGAGGCTCAAACGGCTTCACTACATAATCATCTGCTCCTACTTTAAACCCAGTAATTCTTTCAGATATACTTTCTGCACCCGTTAAAAATACAATACGCGGTCTCTTTTCATTATGTTGATGGGCTAAATAAGAAGAACAAAAGTTGAACCCGTCACCGTCGGGCAAGCTCACATCTAAAAGAAGTAAATCGTAACTATTTTTTTCTAACATCTCTTTTGCTGCGGTTAGATTTGGGGCAATACTAACCTGCATGGCATCTTGTAACGCTCTAGATACCATCATCTGACAATCCACTGAATCATCTATTAATAAAACCCTACTCATCATTTGAGTAACCCCTTACTCCAACATAAATATTTTTATTTTATTACGAAAATTATGACCCCTTATTAAATTGCTCATTAGATGCTCTAGGTTGCGTATTAAATGCAATATATGCATTATAAAAACCCAACTTATTTCACCTATGTAACTAGACTACCCAAGGATTGTTGCAGTATTATTACTTTTATACTTATCTGCAATTTCTCAGAAATCTTTCGTTAATAAATCTTATTTATACATTTTTTTCTTAAATTGTAGCTTAGAGAGACCGAGCTTTTAAGATGTCGGCTAATACGGTAGCAGCTTCGTTGTACTCGAGCTCAATACTTTTGAGAGCATCAAAATTCGTGGATTTGTGAGATTTCATACACTCTCTAGCCTCTGTCTCTATTTCTTGGCACATAGATGCTAGTTTTTTGGCCCCCACATTATGGCAGGTAGATTTAAAGTTGTGGGCGTCCTTCATGGCTGTTTCGAAATCTTTCTTAGAAATGGCCTCTTTAATAGACTTCATTTTTGTTGAAGCTACTTTGTTGAAATAATGAATAAGTTCAACCACTAAGTCAGATTGTCCTTCGGACTTTAGTTCATCTAAACTTTCAATATGATCTAAATCAATTGTAGGTAAGTTTTTTTCATTTTCATTCATAATAAAGCCTTGTGTTACCACTCTAAATTATACCTCTTTTTATTTTAACGGTCAATTTTACTTAACTATGTAAAATTATGTTAACATTTTTCATTGTCTTGATTCGATCGCAAGACTAGATTAGTTTCCACCCCCTATGTTGCAGTTAAATAATGTGTTTAAACAATATGGCTCTAAAATTTTGTTCGAAAATGCGTCCGCATTTATTGGAGAAAATTCAAAAATAGCCCTTATTGGCCCCAATGGGGCCGGAAAAAGTACCCTTATTAAAATGATCTTGGGACTGGAATCTCCAGATAATGGAGCTGTAACTCGCACTAAAAACATTGCTATTGGCCACCTTGCTCAAGAGGTACCCAAAACTACAGATCGTACAGTACTACAAGAAGCCATGCGCCTAGATGGCAGACGAGAACAACTCATCGCCACAAAAGAAGAATATGAGGCGCTATTTTCTAAGCAAAGCGCAACGGATGCAGAGTTAAAAAGATATGGTCGTATTACAGAAGAACTAGAACATCTGAATGAATACCGTTTAGAGGCTAGGGCAAAAGAAATTCTAAGCGGCATGGGTTTTAAGCCTTCTGACTTTCACAGAATGTTAAGTGAGTTTAGTGGTGGCTGGCTTATGCGTGTGGCCCTATCTCGTGTACTTTTAATGGACCCAGATCTCCTTTTGTTAGATGAACCAACCAACCATTTAGACTTAGAATCACTTTTATGGCTTGAAGAATTTTTAAGAGATTTTCATGGTGCTGTTTTATTAGTAAGCCATGACACTAGATTTCTTAATCGAATCGTTACTGAAGTTTTTGAAGTGGATCAAAAAACTATCAATCGCTATTCTGGCAATCTAGATTCTTACTCTATACAAAAAGAAGAACGACTTGCAATTTTGCGAGCTCAATATGCAGGACAACAAGCAAAGATTGCAGAAATTGAAGCATTTGTTGCAAGGTTTGGCGCTAAAGCAACCAAAGCGAGACAAGCTCAAAGTAGATTAAAACAACTTGAAAAAATGGAGCGCATTGAACTGGCGGAAGAAAGAGCCACTGTAAAGTTTCGTTTTCCTCCTGCTCCACACAGTGGAAAAGAAGTTATCACTGCAAAAAATGTTTCCCTTTCTTATGGTGATAAAAAAATATTTAATGGCTTAAACTGGGTGATTCCAAAAGGTTCTCGTGTTGCAATTGTAGGTGTAAACGGTGCCGGTAAATCTACCATGTTAAAACTTTTAGCAGGCCTTCTTCCTCCCACTGAAGGAGCCATTAAACAGGGGCACATGGTAGAAATCGGTTACTATGCCCAGCTACAAACAGAGGCACTTGATTTAAAGAAAACTGTTTTAGAAGAACTTCATAGCGCCGCTCCCGATACCTCTATCACTCAAATTCGTTCCATCGCTGGGGCCTTTTTATTTTCTGGTGATGCTGTAGAAAAAAAATGCTCTGTTTTATCTGGTGGTGAAAAAGCAAGGGTGGCACTAGCAAAACTTCTTTTACATCCATCTAATTTTTTAGTTCTAGATGAACCTACCAACCACTTAGATATTGAATCCAGAGGTGTTTTATTAGATGCCCTGCAAGATTACGAAGGAACTCTTTGTTTGGTTTCTCACGATAGAGAATTTATGTCTCCACTGGTAGATTCTGTTTTAGAAATCATCCCTTCAGAAAAAGGACTTGGATCATCTGCAATTCCTCTTGTTTGTAATTATGAAGACTATCTAGAGAGAAAAACAAATGAGGTGCGCGACGCCAGAAAAAGACTAAAAGAAACTCCTCATTCAAAAGAGTCGGAAAAGCCTAAAAAAGAAATCAGCGCCAGTAAGCTTAGTTTTAACCAAAAACGCACTTGGGAAAGGGAACGAGAAAAACTAGAGGCGGAAATATCTCAATTAGAAAAAAAACAAGCCGAACTTTCTGAGGCTCTTTCAGATGTTAAAACTTACGAAAACAGAGAACTTTCAACAAAATATATTGACGAACAGAAGAAAATTCAGGAATCACTCACAAAAAAACTTTCTAGATGGGAAGAGCTTTGTCTGATGCTCGAGGGGTAAAGGGTAGCAATATGGAAACTCAAGACGATCTAAAATTTATAAAACGCACAATTGAATTAGCGAAAAAAAATCTCACCACTAACGATGGCGGCCCCTTTGGTGCTCTCATCACAAAAAATGGCGAAATTATTGCTGAAGGATGGAATACCGTAACTTCTTCTAATGATCCTACCTCTCATGCAGAGGTAAATGCTATTCGCAAAGCCTGTAAAACACTAAACTCTTTTCAGTTGGATGATTGTACCCTCTACACAAGTTGTGAGCCCTGCCCTATGTGCTTAGGTGCAATTTATTGGGCACGTCCGAGCCGTATTGTATTCGCAGCCTCTAGAGAAGATGCCGCTTTTGGTGGATTTGATGACGAGTGGCTTTACCAAGAAATCGCTGCTCCTACCAAAAAACGCAAAATAGAAACTGTGCAAATCACAGACCCCGAAGCCCATAAACTATTTCAATTGTGGAAAGAAAAGGTAGATAAAACACCATATTAAGTCCCTGGAAATACATCTTTCAGAGAGCCCTACGCTGTGCTATAAGACCCTTAACAAATAAATATCGCTGTCTTTAGAGTCGTTATAGCAACAAAATGCGTTCTTGCTTTTATATTCTCCTGAGTCGGCACTTATGCCCTTAAGGAGGCTATTATGGACTTAAACCAAAGTTCCAATGCTACTTCATTTAGAAGTTTTGCATTAACACCAGAAATTCTAAAAAACTTAGAAGCCATCAAATTCTCAACCCCAACTCCTATTCAAGAAAAAGTGATTCCACTTATTCTCGCAGGAAAAGATTTAAAAGGTTGTGCACAAACAGGTACAGGAAAAACCGGCGCATACGGCATTCCTCTTGTGAATGCACTTGCTACAACCAATAACGGAAATGCACTTATTTTAGTTCCAACAAGAGAACTTGCGATTCAAGTTTCTGACTTGTTATTTCAACTCACACGTTCTTTAAAAATTAAAATCGCAGTAATTATTGGTGGAGCTGCAATGGGTCCACAAATTAGAGCGTTAAAAGATAATCCTAGAATTATCGTAGCAACTCCTGGTCGCTTAAACGATCATTTAAAGCGTAAAGTTGCCAATCTTCAACGTACAAACGTATTGGTACTCGATGAAGCAGATAGAATGTTAGATATGGGTTTTATTCCTCAAATCAATGACATTCTTCGTTTTGCTCCTCAAGAGCGTCAAACTCTTTTATTTTCTGCTACCTTTCCAGAGCCATTAAAAAAATTAGCAGCAAGATATTTAAAAAATCCTGAAGAAATTACTATTGGCTCAACATCAAAACCTGCAGCTAAAATTGTTCAACAAAATGTTGAAACAACTAACAATCAAAAAGAAAGTAAACTTATGGACGAGCTTAATACTCGCCAAGGTTCTGTTCTTGTTTTTGCTAGAACAAAAAGACGCACAGATAAATTAGCAAGAGTTCTTCTTGAATATGGCTTTAAAGCGGGTCGCATTCATGGAGATAGAACTCAAAAACAAAGAACAGAAGCAATTGATTCTTTCCGTAGAGGCAAATACACTATTTTAGTTGCTACTGATATTGCAGCTAGAGGTATTGATATTCCTCACATTGCTCACGTAATTAATTACGATTTACCTATGACTGCTGAAGATTACATCCACAGAGTAGGTCGTACCGCTAGAGCGGGCGCTGACGGTAATGCTGTAAATATTTTAACACCGGAAGATCGTGGCCACTGGAGAGATATCTCCAGAACACTTACAGGTGCTGCACCCATGAGTGGTGGTGCTAGTGAAAATAATAGCAGACCATCTCGTG
>Ga0075163_10013873_pt1 | contig 10419 bp, 5 predicted proteins | sample JI1023141ADNA_FD_71478 | JGI IMG/M metagenome (GOLD analysis project Ga0075163, IMG submission 71478) | Wastewater effluent complex algal communities from Wisconsin, to seasonally profile nutrient transformation and Carbon sequestration -... | ecosystem: Engineered > WWTP > Effluent > Algae... | reverse complement strand
GCAGACCGCCCCGGCCAAGCCCGCGGCCAAAGCGCCGCCCAAGGTGGCGACGCCCAAGCCGCTGCCGGCGGTGAAGCTCGGAGCACCGCTCAGCAAGGCAGAGGTGTTCTCGCGCGCGGCGCCGACGACGATGATCCTCATCGCGTCGCACGAAAACCGCTGGGGCACGGCGCTGGGCGTGATCGTCAGCCCGCAGGGCGTGGTGATCAGCGACTCGCGGCTGCTCAGCGGCGTCGAGAAGGGGCAGATTCACGGCTTCATGTTCGACCCGTCGCTGTCGAGCGATGAGGATCCGCTGCTTTACCTTCGCGCGCACAAGGATCAGGCGGTGCCGCTGACGGTGGTGCGGCTCGATCCGGGCAGCCACCTGCTGATGCTGCAGCTGCCGGCACCGGCGCCGAAGAAGCCCTACCCGTACCTGGACCTGCAGGACACGCAGGGCGTCAACGTCGGGCTGGATGTGGTTGTGCTGCGCACACGCGGACGGCAGACTCTGGCCATGATGACCGGCACCATCGCCGCCCGCCGTCCCGACATGCTGGAGGTCGAGCCGGAGCTGTCCATCGAGAGCGCAGGCGGACCGGTGCTGAGCCAGAGCGGACGGCTGCTCGGCGTCGCCACGTTCTCGGACAAGACCGTAAACTCGTCGGGGCAGGCTCGTCCCGTCGAGATGATTCGCGACATGCTGGCCGGCAAGCTGGGCGGTGCACCGGCGCCGTCGAGCGTTCCGGCGGTCATGGAGGCGCCCGCCGAGTCGCACAACGCCGTCGAGGCAGTGCGCATCGGACTCGGCTCGGCGCTCGGGATGAAGCTCGAAAAGAAGGCGGCCCTGCAGCTGCACAGCGAGTTTATCTCGGCGATGTCGGTGCGCGGACGCATGGTGCTCACGGACATCGAGTCCGTCGAGACGCTCAACGGCATGATCCGCGGCCTGGTCAAGGGCAGCGATCCCAAGGGCAAGGTGGTCGCAGAGCTCTTCCCGATGCTGCTGGTCGATCGCAAGGGCGTGACCTGGGTCAAGCTGGGCGTGGTCTATCGCCCGGTGCCGGGCAGCGGCGGCGGTCAGGCGGCCATCGACGACGTGACCGGCGGCCTGTACTCCACCGACTCGCACCACCAGCTGCTCTATTTCGACGAGGTCGGCACCAGCTGGCGCATCTCGCCGCTGGGCGGCGTCGCCCAGATCCGGGCGAGCGGCGGCACCCTGTTCGTGGTCTTGCAGGACGGCCGCATCATGGCCGCAGACCGCGACGGCAAGAACAGCCGGCAGCTGTTCCCGCGCTCGCTCAAGAACAGCAAGCTGGAGGCATCGCAGGGCGTCCTTTACGTCATCAGCGACGATGGCTCTGTGTTCCGCTACCGCAACAAGAAGTGGGATCAGAAGGCGCAGCCGATCGCGTTTGCGATGCAGAAGCTGATTGTCCGCGGCGAGAACTGGTTCGGCATGGACGGCGCCGGCCGCATCTTCTGTAGCGTCGTTCAGCGCTACATCGACCGCGACGGCAACTCGGCCGGCCTGTGGGGAGTCGGCAAGAATCTGCTGGTGCTGACTCGCGATAACAACCGCTTCTACTACAATCTCGATAGCGATAGCTGGGGTCCCTGGGCGCACTGGTAGCGTCCCCTGGGGAGAGCCCCGGCCTCCAGACTGGAAGACCGGGGCGCAAAATGGACAGCAAGCACGTCGTTATCGTTGGGGGTGGGTTTGGTGGGTTGACCGCAGCACAGTCTCTCGCCACGGCGCCCGTTCGCATCACTCTCGTCGACAGCCGCAACCACCACCTGTTTCAGCCGCTGCTCTATCAGGTGGCGATGGCGGGTCTCTCACCGGCGGAGATTGCCGCGCCCATCCGCTCGGTGCTGCACAGCCAGAAGAACGCCGTGGTGCTGCTCTCCGAGGCGCGCTCTGTGGATCTGGCCAGTCGCACCGTGGTGCTCGACAGCGGGCCGCTGAGCTACGACTACCTGATCCTCGCCGTCGGGGCTCAGAACCACTACTTCGGGCATGACGACTGGGCGCGCTGCGCCATCGGGCTCAAGGATGTGGATGATGCCGTCGAGATCCGCCGCCGGGTGCTGCTGGCCTTCGAAGATGCCGAGCTCACCCGCGACCCGGCCGAGCGGCTGCGCCTGCTGACCTTTGTCATCGTCGGCGGCGGCCCCACGGGCGTGGAGCTGGCCGGGGCGCTCGCCGAGCTCTCGCGCCACGTCCTGGCCCGCGACTTTCGCACCATTGATCCGGCCTCGGCCCGCGTCATCCTGCTCGAAGGCGGTTCGCGCATCCTGAGCTCGTTTCCCGAGAAGCTGTCCCAGCGCGCCACCCAGGATCTGGCCAAGCTCGGCGTCGAGGTCCGCACGGGGCTGCACGTCACGCGCATCGACGAGACCGGCGTCTCCTTCGCGGATCAGCATATTCCCTCGGCAACCGTGCTGTGGGCGGCCGGCGTCAAGGCGCAGAGCCTGACCACCACGCTCGGTGCTCCGCTCGATCGCGGCGGCCGCGTGCTCGTCGACGCCGACCTGACCATTCCCGGCCACAAAGAGGCCTTCGCCATTGGCGACATGGTCTCTTTTCTGCACCAGGGTCCCGAGCGCCAGCCGCTGCCCGGCGTCAGCCCGGTGGCCATGCAGCAGGCCCGCCACGTCGCCGGCACCATCACCAAGACCCTGCGCGGTCAGCCGGCCAGCGAGGCCTACAGCCCCTTCCACTACTTCGACAAAGGCAGCATGGCCACCATCGGCCGCGCCGCCGCCGTGGCCCACGTGGGGCGCATCAAGATCGGCGGCTTCTTCGCGTGGATCCTGTGGCTGGCCGTCCACATCTTCTTCCTCATCACGTTCCGCAATCGCGTCGCGGTGATCTTCAGCTGGGCCTACCAGTACTTTGCGTACAAGCGCGGCGCCCGCCTCATCACCGGCCATCGCATGCACGCCGGCCCGCTGCCGCTGCCGCCTGCGCCCGCCCTGCCGCAGCTGCCGCCCAGCTCCAACGCCTAAAGCGCCGTCCCTGCGAGCGGCAGCACCACGGTGAAGCAGGTGCCCTGGCCCGGCGCAGTCTCGACGTGGATCTGACCGCCGTGGCGGGCCACGATGCCGTGCACGATCGCCAGCCCCAGCCCCGAGCCCAGGGTCGCGTCCTTGGTGCTGAAAAAGGGGTCGAAGATGCGCGGCAGCACCGCCTCGGGGATGCCCGGACCGCTGTCGCGCACGCTGGCCCGCAGCTCCCGGCGCTCCGGATCCTCGGCGGTGGTCAGCGTCAGCTGCGGCCGGGTCGCCCCCGGGCCGGCGGCCTGCTCGCACAGCGCATGCAGCGCGTTGCTCAGCAGGTTGACGAAGACCTGCTGCAGCTCGCCGGCCCGCCCCTGCACCGGGTGGCGAGCGCCATAGCTGCGGACCACCAGCACCGACTCCTTGAGCGGGTGCTGCACCAGCTCCAGCGCCTCTTCCAGCACCTGGTTCAGGTCCACGTCCCCCGGCAGATCCGCGCCCCCCTGCGCATAGTTGCTCAGCGCCTGGACGATCTCGGCGGCCCGCCGCGCCCCGCGCTCCAGCACGCGCAGCATGCTTGCGACCTCGGGCAGCTCGGCCTTCAGCGCCGGCACATCCGGAGGCGACTTCCCAAGGCCCGCGGCCAGCTCGCCCAGCGACTCGCGCAGCGGATGGGCGGTGTTCACGACCGCGTTGATGGGGTTGTTGATCTCGTGCGCGATGCCCGCCACCAGGCGCCCGATCGAGGCCATCTTCTCGGCGTGAATCAGCGCGTCCTGCGCCTCGCTGAGCAGCCGCAGCGCCTGCTCCAGCTCCTCGTTGCGCCGCCGCAGCTCCACGGTCCGCCCCGCCACCTCCGCCTCCAGCCGCGCCTGCGCCTGCGTCGAGTTTTGCAGCCGCTCGGCCAGCACCTCCTGCATGGCGATGAGCGTCTGGTGCAGGTGCACCACCTCGGCATCCTGCGAAGGCGCGACACCCAGCACCACATCCGCCGGCATCGGCTCGCGAGAGGCCGCCCCGCGTGCGAGCGCCGTGGCGCCATCGGTCAGCGTGCGCAGGGGCCGCAGCCGCAGCCCCAGCCAGCGGGCAAACCCCGCCAGCGCCGCCAGCACCGACGCCACCAGCACCAGCGAGCCCACAAACAGCCGGATCGAGCCATCGCCCACCAGGAGCAGCGAATAGAGCAGCCACAGCTGTCCGATAAACAGCAGCAGCGCGAGCGCCGCGGCGCTGGCCAGCACCAGGCGGGCGCTGGGCACGCGGCTCGTGCGGCGCACCGCGGGCACCATCGGCGCCAGCAGCGCGATGAGCAGCGGCGCCTCGGCATACGAAACCGCCAGCACCGGCAGCAGCACCTCGGCCAGCAGCAGCGCCACCACCCGGGGTGAGGCGTGCCAGGCCAGGACCGCGACCGCGCCAAAGCCGAGCAGGGCCAGAAACAGCGCGCCCAGCTTTCCCAGCACCAGCGCGCCGGGCAGCCGCTCGGCCGCGGTCATGGCCGGTCCGTCTAGCAGTGACTGCGACGGATCGAACGCCAGCGCCTCCGCGGCGCCCTGCCCCGTGGCCCGCCAGCGCTCGATCGGCCGCGTCCAGCGGCGCAGGGCCACCACCTCCAGCGCCAGCAGCGCGATGCCCAGCGGCGGCGCCCAGAAGAGCAGCGAGCCCAGCGCCGAGTCGCCGCGCCCCACCGTCGCCAGCGGCCGCAGCGCCGGCAGCGACAGCGACACGATCGCAGCGGCCAGCCCAAGCGCCGCCGCCAGCAGCGACAGCGACATCAAGAGCACGCGGCTCTGGTAGGTATCGAGCAGGTAGCGCTGCTGGAGCTCGACCGGGGACGCCGACGGCACGCGCAGCGAGAGGCGGGTCGCCGCCTGCCGCGCCAGCCAGCGCCGCACCCCCTGCTCGTCCAGCAGCGCCCGCGGCGCATCCAGGATCGGCGTCAAGAGCGTCGCCGCCCACAGCAGAAACGCGACCCCCTCGGCAGGTAGCCCGTAGACCTGCACCGCGTAGAAGCCCAGGCAGGCGCTCTGCGCGACCACCAGCACGACCCGCAGCCACAGCCCATCCATGAACAGCCGCGTCGCCGCCCGGTAGAGCGCCCGCTCGTGGGCGCTGCGCCGCAGCTGGAGGGCGCTCGCCGCCGGTCCCGCAAACGGCGCCCGCATGCGCGTGGAAAGCAGCCCCCACAGCGCCGCGCCGCCCAGAAACAGCCCCCCGAGCGCCGGCCACAGCAGGCGCAGCTGCGGAAACAGCGCCAGCGCCAGCAGCATCACCGCCCCCTGCTCGGCCGCCAGAAAGGCCAGGTCGATGAGCAGCAGCCGCAGCCAGCGCGGCCTGGGAGGCTCGGCGATGACCGGGTTCGCCCCCGAGGTCGCGCTGAGCGCCGGGACCGCCCCCGAGGAGAGCGGCGACTGCGGCGACTGCGGCGACTGCGCGGGCGTGGGCCGGCTGTTCACACCCGCTGCTCCTTGCGGGCCAGCAGGCGGCGGATGTTGTCTTGGTGGCGCAGCAGGATGAACGCGACCATCACCCCCGTCAGCACATAGCTCGGCCGCTGCCCGCCGGTGAGGTACAGAAACAGCGGAAAGCCCAGCACCGAGAGCAGCGAGCCGACCGAAGAGATGCGGGTCACCCCATAAGCCAGCGCGTAAACGGCGAAGCTAATGAGCGCTGCGCGCGGCTCCAGCGAGATAAAGCAGCCAAAAGCGGTGGCCACGCCCTTGCCGCCGCGAAAACCGGCCCAGATCGGGTAGAGATGTCCCAAAAACGCCGAGCCGCCCGCGGCTGCGGCCAGCCAGTCGCCCCAGCTGGCCCCGCCGGCAAGGCCGGCACTTGAAAAGAGCGGCAGCGTGCCCAGGTAGCGCTGGCAGATGCACACCGGCAGCACCGCCTTGCCGGCATCCAGCAGCAGCACCAGCACGCCCCAGCCCTTGCCCAGCGCCCGCGCCGCGTTGGTGGCCCCGATGTTGCCCGAGCCGATGCTGCGCAGATCGACCTTGCGCACGTGGGCGATCACGAGCCCAAAGGGGATGGACCCGAGAAGGTAGGCGCACAGGCAGACGCCGAGAAAGGCGACCTCAAGACCCATGGCTCATACATACCACGGCTGCCTGGGGTCCGGCGGCGGGCGTGCCTTGTAGGCAGCTCTTGATCGGGCGGCCTAAATACGCGCACCATAAAGGGAATGAACTACGATGCGCTCCCCTACCCCAGCCTGCCGGTTGCCCAGACCCACCCGGAGCGGCTGGCCACGGCCGTGACGCTGCTGGGCATGAGGCCGGCGCCGGTGGACCGCTGCCGGGTGCTGGAGCTGGGCTGTGCCAGCGGCGGGAACCTGCTGCCGATGGCGGCGGCGCTGCCGGGCAGCCGGTTTCTCGGGGTGGATCTGTCGGCTCGCCAGGTGGCGGCCGGGCAGGCGCTGCTGGCCGAGTCGGGCCTGACCAACGTCGAGCTGCGCACCGCCGATCTGACGACGCTGCTCGACGATCCGCCGGGCGGGCCGGCGCTGGGCGAGTTCGACTACATCCTGGCGCACGGCGTCTACTCGTGGGTGCCCGAGAGTGTGCAGCGGGCGATGCTGGAGCTCTGCCGCAAGCGGCTGGCGCCGCAGGGCATCGCGTACATCAGCTACAACACGCTGCCGGGCTTTTACCGCCGGCAGCCGATTCGCGACATGATGCGCTACCACGTCGCGAACCTGGCGCAGGATGGGCAGCCGCTGCCGCCGGCCGTCGCGACCCAGCACGCGCGCGAGCTCCTGGAGCGGCTGGCGCAGAGCGTGCCGAACCCCGGGGGGAGCTCGGTCTGGTCGCTGCTCTTGAAGCAGGAGCACGAGCACATCCGGCAGCTGCCGGACAGCTACCTGGCGCACGAGCACCTGGAAGAGGACAACCGGCCCTGCTACTTTCACGAGTTCGCCGCGCGGGCGGCCAGCCACGGGCTACAGTACGCAACCGAGGCGGAGCGGCTGGGCACGGTGGACGACTTTCCGCCGGGGATGGACAAGCTGCTGCGGTCGCTGGGCGATGACCTGATCAAGCACGAGCAGTACCTGGACTTTGTGCGCCATCAGTCGCTGCGCTGCTCGATTCTGTGTCGCGCGGAGGTGCAGCTGGAGCGGAGCCTGTCGAGCGAGCCGGCGCGGACGCTGCGGATGAGCGCCAATGCCTGGCCGGCGACGGACTCGCCGCCGAAAAAGTCGCACATCCGGTCGGGGGCCGCGGTGCCGTTTCGCTCGCGGCTGGGGCAGGTGACGGTGCCGGATCCGGGCTACAAGGCGGTGCTGCTGGCGCTGCACAACAGCCGGCCGCGGGCGCTCAGCTTCGCGGAGCTGGGCGAGCTGGCCGGGGAGCTGGTCGGGGACACGTACACCGACGAGGCGCTGGCCGACATCGTGATGCATGCGTACCGCACGGGGCTGCTCAAGCTGCACGTGCAGCCGCCGCGGATGAGTGTGCAGGTCAGCGAGCGGCCGCGGGCAACCGGGGTGGCGCGCACGCAGGCGCGGCAGCACCTGACGGTCACGAACCTGTGGCATCAGACGGTGGAGCTGGATCCGCTGGAGCGGGTGACGCTGAGCCTGCTCGATGGCGAGCACGATGTGGCGGCGCTGCTGAACGAGCTGGTGCAGGCGGTGCGCAGCGGCGTGCTGGTGGTCGAGCGAGCCGGCGCCGGCACCCTCAACGAGCCCGCCCTGCGCGACATGCTCTCCGCCCGCCTGCCGACCGTGCTGACCACCTTCGCCACCACCGCCCTGCTGGTCGACTAGCTAGAAAAGCCCCCTCACCCCGCCTCTCCCCGAGGGGCCGAGGGGAGAGGGGACGGAGGCCCCGGGGGACGGGGGCCTTTAGGCCAGCCTCGTCGAATAACTAAAAGGCATGATTTGTGAGCACCTGAATGAACCGTAGCGAGCAGGCCCGATGAGCGCGGCGCCCGCCCGGAGCGGCCTCCCGGCCGTGAGGACGGACGACGCGCTCATCGGGCCGCGCAGTAGGTTCAGTCAGGTGCTCTTAGGGGTGCCGCCCGAGCGGCCGGTGCGGCTCTGGCGGAAGCTCTGCTGGAACAGCTCGACGATGGCGGCGCGGCCGTCTTCGGTGAGCTGGCGGGTGCCGGTGCCGGTGAAGCGGCTGTGGCGAATGACGGGGCGGCTGGCCTGCCAGCTGCGGCCCTTGTGATCCCAGCTGAACCAGCGCCGCTTGTCCTGATCGTAGACGTGCAGCAGCTTGCCCTGGTGCCGCGCGAGCTCGGCGGCCCAGCCGGTGCCACCCTTGACGGTGTCGTCGGGCTGGATGACGCCGATGATGAACACCTCCTGCGAGGAGTTCACCTGATGCCAGATGCTCTGGAGCACCTTGCGCAGCAGCGTGTTCTGGTGATAGGGCCGGTGCATGGTCGCCGACACATAGGCCAGGCTGACGTCGCCGTCGCGCAGCTCTTCGTCGCTGAGCAGCCGCAGGCCGCGGGTGCGAACGACCTTGTGGCCCTCGAAGGAGTAGTTCTCTTCGCGGACTCCAAAGCGCTCGGCCATGGCGCCGAACTCGGCCTCGGCACCTTCGGCCGCGCCGCTGAGCAGCGTGTAGGCGGCGGGGGGCAGATCTTCGAGGGGAGCGACCGGGGCGCGGTCATCGACCAGACGCATCGTGTCGGGGTAGAGCACGAGGTGGGTGTCGCCCAGCTCCTTGGAGCCGCGCTCGCCATCCTTGAGCATGCGCACCGAGAGGCGGCCATCGAGCGGCTGGAGGAACAGCACCAGCTGAAGCTGCGCGAGGAACTTGTCGCACGGCGAGGGCACGCGATCGGGCAGGGCCTCCCCGAGGTTGCCGCGGTGGGTGAGCGCAGTCATCCACATCTCGACGTTGCGCTCGCGGGCCAGCTCCTTGAGGGAGTTGACCTCGGCATCGGCGGCGCGGCTCCAGTCGTAGGCGTCGATGAGGATGAGATCCGGCCGGAACTGGGCGTGCTGCTCCAGGAGCTCCAGCGAGCTGCGCAGCTTGTCGGTGCAGAAGGCAGCCTGTCCGGCTCCGTGTCCGTGCAGCGAGAAGGCCTGGATGATGCGGTTGTGATTGATCATCTCGGCGGTGGCGCCAGCGTCGGCCATGCCGCTCGCCCGCACCAGATCCTGAAACACCGCGTCGTACCAGCTGCGCACGTGGTCGACCGGCGTGTCGAGCGAGACGTGCAGTACCTTGCGCTCTTTGAGCAGTCCGTCGAGGGCGACGTGGACGAGAAACGCCGTCTTGCCAACACCCGCGCGGGCCATGACCACGCCCAGATTGCCGCGTCCCAGCCCGTGCGCTGGCGCTCCCTCCGTCGTGGTACCGGCGCGGGAGCGCTCCAGAATGCGCAGCGGGCTCTGCTTGTAGATTTCGTTGCGATCCATGGTGGCCTCCTGGCTTACTTCTTCTTGTCGGCAGCTTCTTTGGCGCGCGCCTTCGCGATCAGGTCTTCAGAAATGTTCGCAGGAACTGGCGCATAGCGCGAGAACTCCATCGAAAACTCTGCCTTGCCCTGGGTTGCGGAGCGCAGCGTCGTCGCATAGCCAAACATTTCGGCCAGCGGGACCTCGGCCTCCACCGTAGCCATGCCATCTGACTCGGTTGTACCGATAATCATGCCGCGCCGCGCCATCAGCGTCGACAACATATTGCCTGAGTGCTCGCCCGGACCTTCCAGCGCGACCTTCATGATCGGCTCTAGAATCTGCGGCCTGGCCTTGAGGTAGGTCTCACGCCAGGCGCCTCGGGCGGCCTCTTGGAAGGCGATATCCGAGGAGTCAACAGCATGGGACGCACCGTCGGTCAGGGCCACGCGGACATTGACGACCGGGAAGCCGATGAGCCGCCCCTTGGCCAACATCGAGCGGAAGCCCTTCTCGACACTCGGGATGAACTCGCGGGGCACGTTGCCACCCGTGACATCGTCGACGAACTCGAAGTCGTGCTCGGCGCACGGCTCGATGTAGCCGAGGATCTTGCCGTACTGGCCGGAGCCACCCGTCTGCTTCTTGTGGGTGTAGTTATAGTCGGCGCGCTGGGTGAACGTCTCGCGGTAGGCGACCTGCGGCGGGCTGGTCGTGACAACCGCGTTGTACTCGCGCTTCATGCGCTCGATATAGACTTCCAGGTGAAGCTCGCCCATGCCGGCGAGCAGCGTCTCGCCGCTCTCGGGATCGACCTCGCAGCGCAGCGTCGGGTCTTCCTTGGTGAAGCGCTGGATGGCCTTGCTCATGTTGAGCTGGGCCTTCTGGTCCGTGGGCTTGACGGCCAGCTTGATGACCGGGTCGGGAACGAACATCGACGTCATGGCGACGTTGAGGCCCGTGGTGAAGGTATCACCCGAGTTGCAGTCGACGCCGAACATGGCGATGATGTCGCCGGAGCCGGCCTCGGTGATGTCCTCTTTGTCGTCGGCGTGCATGCGCACGAGCCGCGC
>Ga0075163_10013872_pt1 | contig 10419 bp, 9 predicted proteins | sample JI1023141ADNA_FD_71478 | JGI IMG/M metagenome (GOLD analysis project Ga0075163, IMG submission 71478) | Wastewater effluent complex algal communities from Wisconsin, to seasonally profile nutrient transformation and Carbon sequestration -... | ecosystem: Engineered > WWTP > Effluent > Algae... | reverse complement strand
CAATAGAAATCATCTTTCTGCCATTTTTTGTCTGCTTGGTGCCTTGTATTTTGGCTATCAATATTTCCAGGACAAAAACGAAGCCGACATCTCAGCCAAGTGGCAGAGTGTTACTGCTGTCGTTGATTCAAGCAGCTTTTCTACTAGCTATTCTCGCCATTCTCATAGCTATACTCCGCATGTGCAATATCACTTCAATGCTGGTGGCAAAAGCCATCAGAGCACTCGTATCTCTTTTCCGGATCCCAGCTTTGGCAAGCAATCCGAGGCCGAGGAACTAGTTGCGAAGTATCCTCAGAACAGCATGACTACTGCTTATTTTGATCCTAAAAACCCGGATGAATCCTGTCTTGTCACAGGTGAGAGTGCTGCGCTTGGTAAAGAGGGACTGATAGCCATTGTGCTTGGTGTCGCCTCTGCCATTCTATGCGTAATTCCCAGTACAAATTATCGTCGCACTGGTATGTTCAAAAATCCAACCAGTATGATTACACCTTCGCGCTGATTATGGCACCACTACTGTGAGAGGAGCTGAGGGTGCACCGGATGCTGCTGTAAATGTGACAGTGGATGTGCCGGTGGGGATGTTTTGCAGATAGACTACTGTGTTAGCTGTGGCTCCAGGAGCTAACTTGAGATCAGTGCCTGAGCCCAGTTTGTCATTGGCCTCGTTGACAATAAAAATCTGGTCTGCTGGAATTTTGAGTGGCAGTGGATCCCAGGCCCGGTTTAAGCTGGTGCGTACAGTATCACCGGTGGTGACAGTAGCTTTAAAGTTATGAGAAGGCATGCCTGTGCCAGTGCTGGCCATATAGTAAGTAAAAGGCACTGTGTCGTTGTTGGTCACCACCAGGTTAAATCCGGCCAGTCTTGGCTCTGCGCTCAGTACAGTGGCAGTGACAGATAGATTTTTGGCATTGGGTGTTTGCTTTTGCACAAACATCAATATCAGCGGAATGATGCAGAGTGATACCACAACAGTCAAAGAGGCGTTGTTTCTTATAAAACCAATGATCTTATCCATAAAAGCCCCTGACATTACTAAGTCTCAGATATAGGCATTATAAACGGTCTCTCAATCAGTGTGATTGTTTGCCCAAAAGTAAGTAGTGGTTACATCAGAGTAACCGGTTCTTCAATCAATCCACATATAGTGTCAGTGTTTTGACTCGGCTCTTATGTCCAGTGGTAATTTCTATTTTTGTTTTTGGCACTTTTAGTGTCTTTGCCACGTACTCTATCAGCGCTTTATTGGCTTCACCATCGTGAGCCTGGGCCGTCAATTTAATCAGTACTCGCGAGATGCCGTTGGAGTCCTCTTTGGTGCCAACCATTTCGGTTTTACTTGCTCCGGGCTTGACCTCGATATACAAAGTAAAGCCGCCATTGGCTCTCTTTACCACAGGCCAGTTACCGGGATTAATCACTTTGCTACTTAGTGCCAGTAGGATGATTGGGTGGTAGCGGTAGTGCGGCTTGTGGAGTTATTTGTGTCAGCTTTTGTGTTTAGTGCAGTCACTACCGAGCTGTCTTTGGCTAGCTCACTGGCGATGATACTGACTAGCTTGGCGCCGCCCCAGCGGTTGAGGTGGACAGTATCGAGATAGTCTTTTGTCGCCACAAAGCGCGGGTCATCAAAAAGATCGATATAAGTGCCGCCACTAGCCTCAGTGTTGACTGCCAAAAATTGTCTAAACTCTGTCCAAAAGCTTTGCGGCAAGAGGTTGCGATTTGAGTCTTGCGATGGCATACCGACTACGACTGTTTTGATATTTTGTTTTTTGAGCATGGCCAGTAGCTCTACAAAATATGCCTTTTGTCCAGGCAGACAGCGTGCTTTTGTTGTTTTGTAGCGCTTGATGTACTCTTTGGAGTTGTCCATATAGAGATAAGGTGGTGTCGCCGGTAGTGCCCACTCGCCTTTGCGTACATCACCAGCGGAGCCTGATATTGCTCTAAGTACCTGCGTGGCAACGACTTTGTTGTTTTCTTTTTTTGCGCCTTTACCTTCTGGGTTGGTAAAGCTGGCTTTGTTGCCCAGTGGCGGAGGTACATCTGCCGATGTGAGGATTTGCAGACGCTTAATAGGTAAGTTGCGTGAGAGCAAATAATCGAGATAACCAAAGCCGTCCTCGTAGGAGACTGGTGCTAATTTGTCTAAATCAGCGTAGCGAGAGAGGAAATGGTAGCTGTCAGTGGCACTGGCAGCTGGCAGAGAGTTGTCGATAAAGTCTCTGGGGTTGACACCGATTATCACTACTTTTGGTTTTTGCTCGTCAAATAGAGTATTGGCGAGCAAGTAATGATCCGAGACCATTGCTCCACCCATACTAAAGTTAAAGACATCAGGAGCGAGCTTTTGACCCGTGAGTTTGCCAGTTGCCTCTGCAATAGCATCTTTTAGGCTGGTCACCTGGCGTTGATCGGTGGTATCAACCACTTGCATGCGGTGATTGGCCTCAGCACTAAATATAGCTGAGCCCATTTGAGAGCTACCCAGGAGCACCACATCTGGTGTGCGCGGCTGGGACAAATAAGTCTTTGTTACCCACCAGACCCAGGGTCCTTCCTGTCTCTTTTGGTAGCCTGTGGCATTGAGTGCTTGCAGTGTCAGTGGGCGTTTGGCGCTAAAGCCGCCTTTGTCCAGCAAGGCAAAAAGCATCAAGTTGAGCCCAGCAAATAATGCCAGCGCAAAAGGAAATGCCAGTTTGTGTTTTGTTGGGTCCGCCATTACATCGGTACCCCCGGCTCGTCGATTTCTGTATTTTTGTCGGGACGTGCACCAATTTGGCGCTTGAGAGGATTTTTTTCCTGTTCCAGGATTTCTTCCAGTTTGCTCTGGTCCTTTTTATGGGATTTAGCGTCACTGCTGGTCATGATCATATTCTGTTCGACCAGCCGTTCTCTCAGCGCTTTGAGGCTGTCCTCATCATCTGTACCGGCCAGTTTGTGATTTTCGTTTTGCTTCCACAGCTCACGGCCTGCCATTTGCATGGACATATTGGTCTTAGTGTTGTTATGCAGAGAGTCGACGAGATCGTCTAGCAGTTTTTGACCACCATAAGCATTTAAGTGGACATAGTCGTGATAGTGCTCTTTTTTGTACAGATGGAAGTAATTGAGCTCAAAAAATGGTACTTGTTTGGCCTGTGCCCAGGTCGCTAGCTCACGCACATAATCAAGATAGGTCTGGGGACCAAGCACATTGATGTTTTCTTTGGCGATGGGCATGTTGACGACAACAAGCTCAATGCGCTCCTTTTTGCAAAGCTCAGCTATCTTGTTGCGGAAATATCTCTGGGTTTTGTATGTGTGTCTGTCGACGTGTTTGTAGCGCTCCAGATACTCACCGGTATTGTCGGTAAAACGGTCCGGGATATCTTCCATCTTTAGAGGCGAGGCAATGACAGCCTGGGGATTGATTTCTCCAGCCTTGTATTTGGGTAAAAGTTTTGCTCTTTGCCAGTAGCTATAGGGGTTTGTGCCGCTTGGTACTGGGGCCAGGATGGCCAGTGCCCGTCTGACTTTGCGCTCGCTCAGCATTTGCCAGTCGATAGCATGATGGGCAAAGTAGAGATTGCGCTCAATAAACCAGGAGAGGCGACCTAGTGGATCTCTAAATAGACCGCCGGCACAGTCATCGGTGGAGACTACCCGTTTAAGGAAGCGAAAAGGCTCAGTATCAGTGGGGTTGCTCATCTGACTGTCGATAAAGTCGCGGGGAGCTACACCGTAGATAACCACATCTGGTCTATGGGCGGTGCTCAGCATGGCGCGCAAAGTAAGATAAGCGTCCGATGGCATTTGACCAGGAGCGCTCAGATTGTAGGTGCGGAACATGCCACCAAAAGTGTTTTCTAGTTTGCGATTGAGATAGTCAGATGTGTGGTGCTCAGTCAGGTCCAAAGGACGCTCTAAAAAGTTGGCATCGCAGTTGTTGACTGCCGCCACCATCAGAGACGATCCCAATAAGGCGACGTTATGGACTTGATCACTTTTATGGAGATCGTTAAAAGTCCACCAGGCCCAACCCTTATAGGGATAGTTAAAGGGGTCAAACTTAAGCGGTCCAGCAAAGGACAGCGCCACATTAGCTCCAATAAAAATGGCGAGGGCAGCGATAGAGGCACTAATGCGCTTCTTCACTGGTGCACCTCCCCATGCAGAGCTTTTTGACAAGCCGCATCTTTGCTCATCAAATCAGCTATCTCGGCAAGCAGTTTGGCTCCGCCGCCTGAGTGCAGGTGGACTGTGTCCTGGAAGTCCTTTAGTTGGAATTTGCCAGTGGCATGCATGTCATAGAAAGTAACTTGTTTATTGTCCGCTAGTTTTTTGAGGCTGTCGTTGTAAAGGTCCCATGATTTGTCCGACAAAATCTGTCTATTGATGTCGGTAATAGGCATGGCCACCAGGACAACATGGGTGCCGCGGCTATTAGCAATTTGGATGAGATCACTTAAAAAGGTCATCTGGCTGTTAAAAGTATCCATCTTGAGCTTTTTGTAGCGCTTGCGATACTCATCGATATTGTCTTGAAAGGCGGGACGCTCAGAATCTTTGATTGGTCTGAAGTAGCACTCTTTTTTGTTGACCTGCATTGGTCTATATGTCGGCAACAGTTTGCGACGCAAAGCCACTCTTTCTTCGTGGCTCATCACACCATCTGGTCTGGGAAAAAACTGATCGAGTTTGCTTTCGACCTGACGGTACATATCGAGAGCCATCTGTCCGCGTTGACCATAGATATAAAAGAGTTTGGTCAATTCAAAGTCGAGACGCTCCTGCCAGTCAGGCATGAGTAGCGGTGCGTGACTATTTAGATCGCCAAAGCGCGATAAATAGCGGTAAGGATCGGTGGATGCGGGGCTGGGCAAAAGATTGTCCATAAAGTCCCGGGGACCAACACCGTAGACCAGCACTTTTGGTGCTTTTTTGGCTTTGAGCAAAAAGTCAGTAATCAAATACGCGTCTGATGGCATCTCGCCAGGCAGGGCAAAGTTATAACTATCCACTGCTTGAGTCGTGTCTTTTTTGTAGGCGTCTTCAAAAAATAGACTTTTGTGGTGCTCCGATGCGTCAATCTGCTTATTGGTAAAGTCAGCGTCGACACCATCGAGTGGCACCAGCATCAATGAAGAACCAAGGAAAACCACATCAGGTTTTTTGTCGTCCTTTAAAAAGTCCGATATCGCCCAGGTTGTCCAGGTATTAACCGGGAAATCAATGGGCCTTAGCTTTTCGAAGGCGACTGAGGATAGACCCAGTCCCAGCAGAGCATAAATTGTAAGAGCGGCAATGAAGCGCCCGGAGGCTGATTTTGACTTCTTATAAGTCTCTTCCAGCTTTTGGGCGGCGCCAGGATTTGAGAGACCAGAGGTCTCTGCAATTGATTGATAATCAGTCCTGGATGCCACTTCTAAATTTTGCTCCCATCAAAAAGTCGGCTATAAAACCGATGGGGTTAGAACTGGAAGTAAATAAAGGAAGGCGAGCTGTCGGGACTGAAAATTGTAATCAGGCACATGAGAGCTACCATCACACTTACTTGCAGTGCCCATGGTGGATTTTTGTAGATGGACTTGTCATTGAGCCAGTTGACGATTGGTTGTGCCACCATCAGTATGGGCAAGAGCACAAGCAATGCTGGGAAGATAATCGGATCACGGATTTGTAGCACAGCCAGTTGACTGGTGCTGAAATGCATCAATTCAACAGGTATTTGAGCCAGTTTGGTGATGATATCGAAGGATGTCTTCATGTCTTCGGCTCTGAAAAATACCCAGCCAATACAGACTATATGGAAGGTCACTATCACTGATACCACATGATAAATCTTGGCCATTACTGGAGATTTTTCGATTGAGGTATTCAGACCCATAGCTTCAAAGCCACGTCTGTACTCTTTGTGCAAAATCAAAACGAGACCTTGATAGACGCCCCAGGCCAGGAAGTGCATTGCTGCTCCGTGCCAGAGACCACCAAGAGCCATGGTGATAAAGAGGTTGCGGTAATTGAGGATGCGTCCACATCTGGAGCCGCCCAGTGGAATAAATAGATAATCTCTCAACCAGGTGGAGAGACTGATGTGCCAGCGGTTCCAGAAGTCTGAGACGTTAGCCGCTAGATAAGGCAAGTTGAAGTTGATTGGCACTTTGTAGCCAAAGAGTAGAGCTGATCCTCTGGCGATGTCGGTATAACCGGCAAAGTCAAAAAAGATTTGGAAGGCAAAAGCATAGGTAATGAGCCACATGTCTGCCGAGCTGAAGTTTTCGGGGTGGGCAAAGCCAGCTTGAGCAACCAGAGAGAGGTTGTCGGCAAGGAGGACTTTTTTGCAAAGACCCATAAGGATCAGTTGCATGCCCTGGTCGAGGTATTCCCACTTAAATTTGATGCGTTCAGATAATTGAGGCACAAAGTCTTGATAGCGCTTGATTGGACCGGCTATCTGGGTGGGGAAAAAGCTGGCAAAGAGTGCCAGCGCAGAAAAGGAAGTAACTACAGGTTTGCCTCTGTAGACTTCCATGGCGTAGTGGATAAATTCAAATACGAAAAACGAAATACCCAGAGGCAAAATGATATGCAAATGGGGTTCGTGCCAATTAATGCCAGCCAGCGAGAGACCACTTTTGATTGAGTCAACAGTGAAATAAGCGTATTTGAAGACACCCAGAAGAATGAGGTTGACGGCAATTACAACCGATAGCCAACCTTTGGCGTTGAGGATATGTTTGCCTGTTTCTGACTTTGCTGCTTTGTCGATTAACGGCACAAGCAAAAAGTTTGCCAGAGTCAGACCAAAGATCAAAAGACCATAGATTGGCCGCCAGGAGCAATAAAAAACATAGCTAGCCACCAGAAGTAGTGGCACCTTGAACTTTTGCGGTATCAACCAGTAAAGGAAGAAAACCGTCGGCAGAAAAACCAGATACTGCAGGCTATTGAATAACAAGCTATGTGCTCCTTGCTTTTCTTGCGGGTGGTCGCAACTTGATAATTATCGCCTGCAACCAAGATTCCCATCATGAGAGCCGTTGAATAAGTTATCAATGGCTCATGGCACATGATAAAGGGTAGGTTTCCAATATGTCCAGCTAAAGCGCACTGTCTTAACTTAAAACGTTTATAGTGCGTCTATCTGTTTTGCTCTTGAGCTGGTACTGGGTGGCGTAGCGGGCGCTTGAAAACCGATATGAATACTTGCGCACCTATCTAGATAGATGAAGTTTTACTCACCGGCTTTGTCGCGTGTGAATCCTTCTGCGACGAGTTGATACCCGCCACCATATACGGTCTTGATATATTTTGTCTCACCTTTCTCAAGGCGAGTGCGCAGATGTCTGATGTGTACTCTGATTGTGTCCACGTCATCGTCTGGTGCATAACCCCAGACTTCTTCTAGAAGCTTGCCTGTGGAGACCGTTTGACCGTGGTGTTGCATCAGACAATGGAGAATTTCAAACTCGGTGGGTGTCAATTTTTCAATTCGACCGCCTACTTTGGCTTGCAAATTTTCGGGGATTAAAGTGATTTCACCTGCTGTCAGTATTTCTGGCAGTGTGGCCGAGTGTGGCACGCTGCCGGCTCTTCTCAAAAGAGCGCGCACTCTTACTTGCAGCTCAGGTGTGTCAAATGGTTTGGGCAGATAGTCGTCTGCTCCGGCGTCAAAGCCGGCTACTTTGTCTTTGGTGGTGCTCAAGGCAGTCAACATCAAGACCGGAATACTGTTGGTCTTGGGGTTTTGTCTCAAACGCTGGCAAACGGTAAATCCGTCCAGGTCCGGCATCATCACATCCAGGACTATCAAGTCTGGAGCGTTTTGCTGGGCCATGGCCAGCCCCTTAATGCCGTCAGGCGCGGTGACCACCTGGTGTCCCAGGAGTTCCAAATTGATCTTCACCAATTCAGAAATAGCCATATCGTCTTCAATAACGAGGATTCTTGACAAGGTAAACTCCGCTTTACTTAGATTGCCGGGCAATCAATCACTGGCACCGACTGTTAATTTTACTGGAATTTTCATTACACGGTTGGCTCTAATTATCGTCAGTGTAACCACTTGGTTAGGTTTCTTGCTCTCTACATAGGACATGAGAGCATCTACACTTTTGACTTCGATGCCGTCCACGGCTGTTATTAAGTCCGCCGTGCCGCGCTCAACCTGGCGCCATTCCAGGTCTCCATAAGTAAAGAGTAAGATTTTGGGTCCCATTACACCGGCTAAGTTGGCCGCTCCACCTTTGGTGACACGCAAGACTCTCAGACCTTTGCCTTCATCTTGCATGACTTCCAGTCCCAAATCGGCCCTCTGCACTTTGTGAAACTCAATTAGTTGAGGGATGATGTTTTTAGCTATATTGATGGGAATGGCAAAGCCGATACCAGAAGATTGTCTTGTGCCACTAAAAATTGCAGTGTTGATGCCAATTACACGGCCATTGAGATCAAGCAGTGGACCACCAGAGTTGCCTGGATTGATAGCGGCATCTGTCTGGATGATGCCATTTATCAGACGACCACTCTCAGCTTTGATGGTGCGCCCTAGAGACGAGACTATGCCAGTGGTTAAGGTGCGGTCATAACCAAAAGGATTACCAATAGCCAGGACGCGACGACCGACTTCAAGAGTGGAGCTGTCACCAAAGGGGATACTGGTCAACGCGGTGCCTTTGGGCGGCGTGATTTTGATTACAGCTAAATCAGTATGAGGATCAAAGCCGACCAAATTAGCAGTGGTATTGGAGCCGTCATAGAGTGTCACCTGCAGATGCTCAGCGCCTTTGACGACATGGTGATTGGTGAGGATATAGCCCTGACTATCGAGCACGATGCCAGAGCCAAAGCCTTCGGTGGGCATGACATTGTTCATCAATTCTTCGGCAGATGCTACTGACGAAATATTGACGACAGCGCGGTTGGCGCTCTTGTAGATGCTGATATTTAGCTCTTCTTCGCGGGTTAGCTCAGAAGGGATTTTTTTGATGGGCGCGTTTGTGGTGGTGGTAGCAGTGGTGGCGCTGGCAGTCGGTGCGCTCTGGGCAGGCAAGACAGGCAAAAGCAATGGTAGCAAAGCCAGGATTATGCGCTCACGCCAGAGGTGGGTCAATGCTTTTGGCGTTTTCATTTTGTGTCCTTAGCCTCAGGAGGTTTTGCTTTGCCACTGATTTTGGGCTCAGTACCGTTTAACAGTCTCTGGATATTGCTCTTATGACGGATGATCACGTAAAGAGAGCCCAGAGCGCTGTAGATAACAAAAGCGGTAGGGGCATGAAAAAGCCAGAAATAAAGGACATTTATCGCCGAAGATGAGAACGAAGCCAGAGAGACATACTTGGAAGTGAAGACCAATAAAAGCCATGTGACAAAAGTAAGTCCACCGGCTGGAGGGCAAAGGGCAATCATGGTGCCAAGCCCTGTAGCAGCACTCTTGCCGCCAGTAAACTGCAAAAAGATTGACTTGCTGTGTCCAATGATAGTAGCCAGTGCTACTGCTACTGGTGTCAGGTCGCTGACGCCATAGGAGATAGGACCGACTTCGAATGCCAGATTTTTGCTCAAATAGATAGAGCCAATAACTGGCAGGTAGCCTTTTAGCAAGTCAACCACCATAACAAAGATGCCAGCAGCTTTACTGACGCTGCGATATACGTTTGTGGCTCCGGTACTACCTGAGCCGACTTTGCGGATATCAATGCCCTTAGCCTTACCTACCCAATATCCTGTCGGTATGGAGCCTATGACATAGGCCAGCAAAACCTGAAAAATAAAGGAGAGCATGTCCGACTCCTGTTAGGGCTCTCGTTTTGAGCGAGCTACGATTCTTAGTGGTGCGCCTACAAAACCAAATGATTCTCTTAGTTTACGCTCAAGGTAGGTCTCGTAGTTTTTGGCCATTAATTTGGCATCGGAGACTTTGAGGATAAATGTCGGCGGGTTAGTCGATACCTGGGTGGAGTAATAGACTTTTAGCCGCTTGCCGCGTTTGCTGGCTGGAGGCGGCGATAGTGCCACTGATTCGTTGACTATTTGATTGAGCAGACCGGTAGTCACCCGTCTGGATGATTCGGCAAAAGCTCTTTCGGCCGCTTCTATTATCTTTTGCACTCTTAGTTTGTTGAGAGCACTGGTAAATAGTACTTCGGCATAAGATAGGCTGCGCAACTCACGTTTGAGCAATTCAGTAAATGTATTCATGGTGGTCGATGATCTATCTGTGATCAGGTCCCATTTATTCATTACTATTACTGCCGCTTTACCGGCTTCTTCAATCTTGGAGGCGATTTTTTGATCTTGATCTGTGATTTCTTCACCAGCATCCAGCACCATGATGACGACATCTGCTCGGCTGATTGCTTTGAGCGAGCGCACCACGCTAAAGGCCTCGACGCCGTAGTCCACACGCGATTTGCGTCTGATACCAGC
>Ga0075163_10013869_pt1 | contig 10420 bp, 8 predicted proteins | sample JI1023141ADNA_FD_71478 | JGI IMG/M metagenome (GOLD analysis project Ga0075163, IMG submission 71478) | Wastewater effluent complex algal communities from Wisconsin, to seasonally profile nutrient transformation and Carbon sequestration -... | ecosystem: Engineered > WWTP > Effluent > Algae... | reverse complement strand
AATTTTGATCAAGTACAATTGCTACTGCACTCAAAGAGTAAGGAAGCAATGCAAAAACGCAATCTTGGCAAGTCTGGACTGACTGTGGCACCACTGGCTTTTGGCTGCAATGTCTTTGGCTGGACAGCTGATCAGGCAACAGCTTTTAAGCTACTCGATGCCTTTGTCGATAGTGACCTCAACTTACTCGATACTGCCGATGTCTATCCAGTCTGGCATCCAGGCAATGTGGGCGGCGAATCAGAAACAATAATCGGCAACTGGCTTAAAAAATCAAGTAAGCGCGACCAAGTAATTATCGCCACAAAAGTCGGCATGAAAATGGCACCGGCCCTGGGCACCGAAAATCTCTCACGCAAATATATTTTTGACTCAGTAGAAAAATCGCTAAAGCGCTTGCAAATAGAGACTATAGATCTATATCAAGCCCACACTGATGATCCAGTCACGCCATTAGAAGAAACCCTGACAGCATTTGACGACCTGATTAAACAAGGCAAAGTGCGTGCTATCGGCGCATCCAATTACAGCGGAGCAAGGCTCAAAGAGGCTCTAGCCGTGAGCAAAGCAGCTGGACTGGCTCGCTACGAGAGCCTGCAACCAGAATACAATCTTTATGACAGAGCTGGTTACGAGCTAGAGCTGGAGCCACTTTGCCACAAAGAACATCTGGGTGTGATCTCGTATTTTTCTTTAGCGCGGGGATTTCTCTCAGGCAAATACCGCTCTGAAGCAGACTTAAGCCAGAGTCCACGAGGCACTGGAGTAAAAAAATATTTGAACGAACGCGGCTTTGCTATCGTCGATACTCTACATAAAGTAGCAAAAGAATTACACAGCCAACCAGCCCGTATTGCCCTGGCCTGGCTCATAGCCAGACCAGGTATTACAGCTCCTATTGCCAGCGCCACCACACTGAGCCAGCTAGAAGATCTGATAGCAGCAGCAAAACTTACGCTAAGCGCCGCAGCTTTAGCCGAGTTAGACCAAGCAAGCCAATAGTAGGATAGTGCATGCCAAAGTCATTTATACAAATCAGCCCTGAACAAATGGCAAAGCCAGACTATCAGAGTGAATACATACTGACTCTAAATTTAAATCCAGAACAGCTAAAGCAGCGCGCCGCTATTGAGTTTAGCGAAAAGAAAATTGAAACACTAAAGTATTGGGTTGCCGCGCTAAAAGATCCTGATTATGACTATGTATTTGAGCTTAGTAGCGCCATAAATAACGCGCCAAAGGTTACAGATATCACTGTTTGGGGCCAATCTATAGACCCCCGTGAGGCTTACACAGTGCTTTGCCAGCTCCTGGATTTAAGACCCAGCGAAATCACCTGGATCTCTGAATCTATTTAACCAAGCATTCTAGCCAAGCACAGACTAGCCAAGCACAAATTTTTTGTCATACTTTTTTGCCTGCTCTCTGGCTTCTTCGATCCAGCTCTTCTTACCAGCATAGCCAGCCCAGCCGAGGAATTTAGCTCCCTGGACAGACAATACAGATTGCCTGACAATGGCATCGCCTTGAGCTGGAATGAGTTTAAGTATCTCACTTGCTAGTCTGAGCCTCAGCCTGGAAGCAGCAATATCTGCCTCGCTCAAGCTACGCCCGAGGCCAAAAGACTTGCCTGGGCACCACTTATTGAGTTTGCGCTGACGCTCTGGTAGCTGTCCATAGAGCTTTTGAGCCATGAGTGCGGGACACAATATATGACTCTTGCCGGCAGCAATCTCCTGGTCAGATCCAGGCGCCAGTGCAAGCTCAAAGCAAGGTGTTTTTACCTGGTCAGCTTCCTGGGCGCTATCACATTCAAAGATACTCCAACTTACTGGCGACTGTGTGGATAGCGCCTGGATAGTAGGCTTACCCTGGGCGTCTTTACTCTCGACAATCCGGTAAGGAGTAGGAAAGTTTGTCTGCTCCAAAAACAACTCAAATTCTTCCCGGCTGCGCGCCACATATCTCTCTACACGCAAAGGACCACCGCCACCACATACAGTGCGATGGACAAAGTTAGGGGAGAGATACAGTCCTTTAATGTTACTGGTAATGTTACTGGCACTGGCTCCAATTTCATGCATCGGATTGACCACTATGCCGCAAAAGCTCTCGTCTTTCAGGACTTCTTCAAAGATTTTTTTAGCTCGCTCAGGTTTGATAGTGACTTCGGGGTCTCGGACATAGAGACTGTCACTATGCGTACCGAGAGTTGCTACTCCAGCACTTTGCCAGAGTCCATCGTTATACATTGCTGCATCAAAATCTCTCTCTAGCAATTTTGCTGCAGCCACGCCTGACTCACTGACCAGCATAGACTCCAGCTCCACAGCGCTTGCCAGACTCTTTAACTGATCAAAGTACTCTTTACCCAGCTCACGCAATGGATCTGATGGCTCTATCTGGATCAGGAGCGCACTGATATTAGAGGGCAAACTGCGCACCAGACTTGGACCATCAATTACTTTGCAGACACTCTCAGCACCAGGCTCCTGGGCATACACAGGCAGCATCTGACCACCACGCCCCTGGCGGTCAGTCCGCCTGCCATCAGCTTTGTTTTCACCAGCAATGAGACGCTCGTATTCGCCTTTTTGAGCATTGAGTATGGCCCAGGAGCCATCACTTTTAACTGGTATGTACCAGTGGTCATGCTCCACAATACAGCGCAACTTGTAAGGTCCAGCATTGTCTTCACCGTCACCGGATAAAAGACGCGCAAAGTTTTGGTTGAATTGTTTTTCCCGAGCTCTTTTTTGGGCCAGCTCCGGGCTCATCATCTCATCTAGTTCTTCAGCACTAAACGGTGTTTCGCCCAGTCCATATTTCTGGTCATTCATCAAAGTGTCTACTTAGATCCTATTTTTCAACGCGTTTGGCCAAGCTCTTTTTAGTGATGTCGACACTGACTGAGTTGAGCATTTTTTCGAGTTTGGCTTCGTCCTTGTAAGCCAATTGTCCGCCATTTTTAGAGATCATCTTTTCTTTTTTGGCGTTAATATCCTCTAGCTTCTCTCTCAATTTGTCTGCTTCTTTGAGAGTCAATTCGTTTTCTTTTTGCTTTTTGTCTACCTGAGCTTTGAGTGCCACCTGTCTATCATAAATAGTCAATTTTTTTGCCACCACAGCCGGACCGATCATAGCCACAAGTGACAGGGCCAGTACAAGCGCGCGTCTTTTGATCACAATAAATCCTCCAAATTAAGCAACCCAAATTATAGCAAGCCGGCCTCTTGCAAAAGCCTGATTGTAATTTCGCGCGCTTTTTTGCCGCCAGCACCATCAGTGCCCTCGATGCGAGTGGCAAATACATAAGTCCGATCGGGTCGCACTACATAACCAACAAACCAGCCAAGATGGTCCAATTTACCATCCCTCCCTGTGCCAGTTTTGCCATAGAGCACACCTCTATCGGTCATATCGAGGCGCAACAGACCACGTACTATGGCAGTCGAGCGCTTGTCAAAAGGCAATTTGTCTTCTACCAGACGCTCCAAAAATTGCTCTTGTTCGTCAGGACTAATTTTAAGCGAGCTCTCGAGCCAAAATTTGGTGATACCACCGGTAATATCTTCGTTGCCGTAATGTACACTCTTTATATACTTGCGCATACGTGACTCGCCAACCAGCGATGCCAGCTTTTGGTAGTACCAGACCACAGAGTTAGACATGGCAGTTTGCAAGGTATGGTCACGATTCCAGCTATCGATGTCCCTATCCTTACCGTCCCATTCAAAAGCCTGCCTCTCGTCTTTGAGTACACCACAATCGAGTCCGACCAAACTATTGAATATCTTAAAAGTCGAACAGGGCGATTGCCTGACTGCACATTGCTCCGGCGAAAAGCGCATAAAAGAGCCGTTTTTGAGGTCTTTAATAACAAAGGCAGCTTTGTAATCTTTAAAACTCCGCTCCATAAGTGTGTTATCGAGCGAGCCAAAATCGGATCGCTGCTCACCACCATACGCCATGACACAAGCCGGGCCTAGCCCAGCGCCCAGAGCCACACTAAAAGTCGTGACAAGGACTGCAAAGGTATCAACAAAATACTTTTTGGTTGCCATAAAAAAGAAACGCTAAAGCGTCCTTACCATCCTTTTTGCCATTGCGCTCTCAAAGCAGCCAAAGTTGCCACCGGATCAGCTTTGCCGCTGCCACCCTGGGCGGGAGCGCCATCCTGCAAGCGACTGTCAACAGCTGTGACTTTGCCCTCGGTATTAAAAGTAACTGAGCTTATTTTGTCACCGCTATTGCGATAAACACTAAAGTTGCCCACGTCCTCTTTGCCCTGCTCATAATAATTGGGGTCGTAGGGCTTGCCTTTGACCTTGGTCGAATAATCCCAACTAGCTTGAACACCAACTGCATCGAGGTCGCTAACAACAGCATTCATAATGTCTTCGGCATCCACAGGCTTTTTGCCAAAGCCCTGTAGAGCTTGCTCCAGCCTCTTAGTATCACCTTTGAGGATAGACTGCTCGATTGTCTTGACTGCCTGCAACTCCGGTACAGACATATTGAGCTTGCTGTTATCGGGGCGCTGGTCCATGCGCTGCACCAGTCTGTTAAAAACCGCCTCGGGCAAGCCCGGACCATCACCGCCAGCACTTACACCAGGGGCAGGGCGATCCAGCTGATGGATTAGGGCATCTGCATTATCCGGTTTGGCCTTTGCACGATTGTCACCATCTAGTTTTTCGGCACTGCTATTTGCCATAAAATCCACCATCAACTGCTAGGTATTTGCCAGTAGCTTTAAGCCAAAACAATTTTACAGCCTAAAGCCAACCATCTTTATGCCATCTGTCCGACAGCCACTCTATCCCTATACCAGGCAATCGCTCGACTCAAACCGTCGCTTAGCTCAAATTCCGGCGCCCAGCCCAGAGTTGAGCGGATTTTTTCGGAGCTGAGATACTGCGCCTGGATTTCTCTTGTGGCATGACCTTCGATTATGGGGCTCAAATCCTGGCGTTGCATCAATTTTAAAATGGCATCCACCATGGCAAGCACAGACACAGGGGCATCATTGCTGATGTTAAAAGCTTCACCACTGAGACCTTTGTCCTGCATCAAGCGGGAGGCGATAGCGATATTGGCACGAGCAGCGTCTTGCACATAGATATAATCACGCACCGGGGAGCCATCGGAGCGCACCACAGGCTGCTCGCCTTTGAGGACAGAGATAATCGTGCCTGGCACAATGCGGCTGTAGTTGGTGTCTCCGCCGCCATAAAGATTGCCACAACGGGTTATTGCCACAGGCAAATTGTATGAGTGGAAGTATGAGCGAGCAATCAAATCAGCACAGCTCTTGGAGACATCATAAGGGAAGCGCCCCTGCATGGGAGCATCCTCTAGATAGGGCAAATTGACCTGATCACCATAGGCTTTGTCAGAAGAGGCCACCACAATGGCCTCAATTTGTTGACCGGCATCACGCAAAAGACGCGCTGCTTCCATGATGTGCCAGGTGCCCTGGATATTGGAGGTAAAAGTTGGTACCGGATTTTGATTAGCAACCCCCACAAGAGCCTGAGCCGCCAGGTGAAAAATCACCCCCACATTATGATCGCGGATTACGCCGTAGGTCTTGTCATAGTCTTCGATGTCGACATTAACCAGCTTGAGCCGGTCAGGACCATCAGGATCCTGCATCTGATCCTTGAGCACTTGATGGATGCGCGAATCATCGTTATAAAGGCGGTCCAGACCAATAACGGTGCAGCCAAGCTCAAGCAAAAGCTCACATACCCAGGGACCCAAAAACCCGGCACAGCCGGTCACAAGTACAGTAGTGTCTTGAATTTGCTTGTTAGTCGTCACGGATCACCTTTGAAGCTGTATTCAAAATTATATCTTGAGACCAGCTCCAGGGAATACTGTGGACTATTTTTAAATAAGCGGGCTCGGTCACTCTCGCTCCAATCTTTAGCAGATATAGAGAGATTTCTTAGAGCCTTCAACTGCTCCAGGACCGCAACAAATTCTGGACCAAAATCCTGGCCATTGAGAGTGAGCCTGTGCAGATTCTTTAGCTCTTTGAGGACTAGCAAATCGCCAGGCTTGATTTTGTCGCAAGTCACAGTCAGGGCGTACAGCTTCTTTAGTTTGGCTATTTTGGCAATGTCAGCAGCTTTGATACAAGTCCCATCGATATTGAGTAGCTCGAGGTCACGGCAGATTTGCAACTGTCCCAATACTGGTGCTACATCGTTAATAAACCCGATGCGCAGGGTTTTGGCATTTTTCAAATACTTCCAGCGCAAAAGCCCATGTCCATCGACATTTGAAGCAGTAAAATCGACGCTTCTGACAGCAGGCATCTGATTGAGGTAGTCAAAGATTTCATTGTCGACAAAACTATTGCGTACGTTGATGTTTTCGAGACGCTTGAGATGCGTGGCGTACTTAAAAGCCTCCGAGCGCACCTCATGATTATTGGCAAAGTGCAAGCCCCGGAGATCGTCATCTCTAAACCGGCGCAAGATTTGTGGATAGACAGCAACACCGCTACCGGCACTGAGTACAACTGACAAATTGGCTGGCACGGTGACCTGCCCCACTGCCTGGACAGTCTCATCAGGGAGCTTGAGCGCACCCAGCGGCACATTCGGCAAAAATCTAAAGACCCTAAACTGCTTTTCGCCAGCCTGTTCTATTGTGCTAAATTTGGCGTCGACACTAGCATAAGCAGCAAATTGCTTGAGGCGCAAATCATTACTTGTTATTTCGCTTTGACTGAGTGGCATACCGTAGCCTATTGCCAGTGTCTCAGGCGCGGGCAGTGATGGTAATTGCCTTGGCTTATCTAAACGACGCAAAGGCATATCAATAGCAAGCCATATAACCGAAAAACTGACCATACAGAGCGCTACAAAAAACATTAGCAAAATAGCCGGCTGTGGCAAAGTACGCATGCGAGAGGCACGCTCTTTAAGGACAGCCAGATAGTGGCGATTTTGTTGCTCGACTTTACGGCTAACCAGGGTGCCGAGCGCCAGTCTTGCTTCGTGGACGTCAGCAAACCGATCCTCCGGAGACTTAGCCAGACAGAGCAGCAAAAAGCTGACCAACTCAGGCTTATCATTAAACTCCAGATTGAGCCTGGCCAGTGGGTCCTCGCCTATATGCTTACCAATTGTCAAAAGGGCATTGTCCCCTCTAAATAATTGCTCGCCAGTCAGCATCTCAAAGAGCACACAACCAGCCGAGTATATATCTGTACGCAAATCGACACGCTTACCCAGCGCCTGCTCCGGGCTCATATGACTGGGGCTGCCGACAACGTCACCGGTGGTGGTGACAGCAATACTATCTCCCAGATCATCAAAGTAACGCGCCACGCCAAAGTCAAAGACTTTTACCGTAAGACGGCCACCATCATCTCTGACCAGCATGATATTGGCAGGCTTGATGTCGCGGTGTACTACACCCCGGGCATGAGCATAAAAAAGCGCATCCAGGAGCTGACCAAAAAGCCTGAGTGCCTCATCCTCATCTAGCGCACCATGAGAGCTTAAATGCTCCTCCAATGTGACGCCGTGCAATAACTCCATAGCAAAATAACCGATACTATTTTGAGCCACGCCTATATCGTAGACTCTCACAATATTGGGATGGCTAAAACGAGCTAGTGTGCGCGCCTCATTTAAAAAGCGCGAGATCATCTTGCGGCTGAGATGTGTTAGCTGGATTACTTTGAGCGCCTGCCTGCGCCCCAGCCCTTGATGCAACACCTCATAGACCACGCCCATGCCACCCTGGTCAATCTCAGAGATGACCTGATAAGAGCCAGCCAGTATCTGTCCTGGGGACAATACCGACTGCCTGGAGCGCAGAGGTGCCTTGGGTAGACTCATCTAGTAATTTGGATCAAAAGAAAATCCAAATATAACTCTAGAGTTGTAAAAATTTTGTGTATTGATCTATTGATTTGAGCCAGGCAAGGCAGTTGTTCGTTTAAAAATCACGGCTTCCTGCTCCTCAAAGAGCTTTTGCCATTGGCTGGATTGCTTAAGCTTGAGCGCGATAGGAGCATTAGCACGGACAAAGACCCAGTCGATTTTGTATTTATCCAATTGCTCAGCATAATCAGGATGGGCCTCATTAATCGCCAGATAGTCAAACACCAGGCGATCACCATACATATCAAATCTAGTATCGATAAAGACTTTGGGCTCACCAGGCTTGCGCCAGATCATTACGTCGCCGTACTGAGGATCATTAAACATCCGTCCACCAAGCTCTTTACCAGAGCTAGCGATATAATCCAGCGCAGCATTAGGCACAGTAAAAGCGACACTGCTAGTGGGCAACTCAGGCTTGGTCACCCGGTTACTAATTAATGCCACACCGGCAATAGCACAAGAACAAACAATCGCCAGCTCGCCAGCACCGCCAGTCTTCCATAGATCCAGGATATGGTGGTCAAAATGCCACCAGAAGCCCCGCTTAGAGACACTGGTAGCACGGTCGCTATCCACCACAGGTAGGCCCTTAGCATGCTCAACGACCTCTGCAAACTCGGCATCCAGACTGCCCGATACCAGTCGTTTGAGACCAAGCAAAGCCGAGATCTCTGCCACCAGCATCAGTGCTATAAAAGAGATCAGCCGACTGGCTCTAAAGGCATTGTAAATCCCGATACTACCAACCAGAGCCGACATAACCAGCTCAGCCATAATCAGCTTATAACCGAGATCGCTAGAGGCGATAGCACTGCGCACAGGCTCGGCACCACTTTTGACTTTGCCCATGTAGATAAAGGCTTTGATATAGGTCAAAAGCCAAAAGGCAATGAGCAGCAAAAATGGCGCATAGACTACTTTTGTGGGATCGAGCGGCGCCAACTCTACGATGATTTTGTTGGTCTTACAAAAAAACAAACTGGGTATGTACTGCCAGAGCCCAATGCCGTAGGGATTAATCAAACTGGCAACAGCTATACCAAAAAACGCCACACCCAGACTGGTAACAAGAGGCAAAGCCAGCCGCTTTAAAAACGCCAGCGCAATCACCGAGCCAAGCAAACAAGCAAGCAACACACTGGCGCCAGTAATAAAGCCAGTATGCATATTGGACCATAGCACCATTACTGGTGCCAACACTAGCACCACAGGGAAGAGCGTCTTATCACCAGAAACAAAGCAAGCCCGGACATGGTGGATGACCTGCAAATACACCGATAAAAACACAAACGAAAAAATCTCTGGTCGCACCAGAGTGTGAAATGACGCACTGAGCATGCCTAATAGCACTGCGGCAAACGCAGGCATAAAGGGCGACTCACGTCTGACAGCAACACTCAAAGGCAAAGACAAAAAGGCTGTGACAATACAGACTCCAGCCAGCATAAGTAGTGTGACTAAGCCACCAGGCAATGTAGCCAGATAAAAGACTAGCTCTGAGAGCCACTGATAAAGGACAAATTTTTTGCCGAGAGCTTCTTCGCCTGCAAATGTATAACTAAAGGGATCTGTCCTCGGTATCGCGCCGTGATTATAGATGTCGCGCCCGAGAGCCAAAAGCCAGCAAGTATCAGGGTCGTGTAGCGCTGTGCCGGCCACCCAGGCACCAGCGATAAAAGCAATAAACAAAATCACGCCAAGCAGTGCCCGTGACCAAAACTGAGCCAGTAGCACTTCGCGTCTGTAAACTAGCTTTGGACCTTCCTCACGTTTTTTTTCGGGGACAAAGTCAAAGCCCTCTTTGCGAGCAAACTCCATCCAGTCATCAACCGGTTTGTCTGCGGAGGGGTTATCAGCTGAGGGCTTATTTGCCGCAGACTTATCTGCTGCGGATTTATCTGCTGCGGATTTATCTGCTGCGGATTTATCTGCTGCGGACTTATCTGCCGAGTGGCTTTCGCCCCCCGACTGCTCAGAGTTTGCATCACCCTTGTCTTTAGGGTCAGTCATAGACTGCCCCTCATTATTCCCACTCGATAGTAGCTGGTGGCTTGGAAGTAATGTCGTAAACGACACGGTTGATACCAGGTACTTCGTTGACTATACGCTGCGAGATAATCGCCAGTAAGTCATAGGGCAAGCGCGCCCAGTCAGCAGTCATGCCGTCCTCGGATGTAACGGCCCGCACCGCAATAGCGTTTTGATAAGTGCGTTGATCGCCCATAACGCCCACAGATTTGGTCGGCAAAAGCACACCAAAGACCTGCCAGATTTCGTTATAGAGTCCATGATTCAAGACTTCTTCACGGATAATCCAGTCAGCCTCTCTGAGTACTTTAAGGCGCTCCTCAGTGACTTCACCTAGCACACGTATAGCCAGGCCAGGACCGGGGAAGGGATGACGCTCGATAATGCTACTGGGCACACCCAACTCTTTGCCAACCAGTCTGACTTCGTCTTTAAATAGCTTGGCAAAAGGCTCCACCAGCGCAAACTTGATATCGTCAGGC
>Ga0075163_10013868_pt1 | contig 10420 bp, 11 predicted proteins | sample JI1023141ADNA_FD_71478 | JGI IMG/M metagenome (GOLD analysis project Ga0075163, IMG submission 71478) | Wastewater effluent complex algal communities from Wisconsin, to seasonally profile nutrient transformation and Carbon sequestration -... | ecosystem: Engineered > WWTP > Effluent > Algae... | reverse complement strand
CTGGGTATGCCTGTCAATGTTGAGAGTTTGGTTTTAAATCGTCATCACTTTGCTTAATACATTTTGATGCAATACTTGTTTGCATCGTTTACTCAATAAAAAGGCTGTTCATATCCGTAAGTTCGAGATATGTCACAGCCAATATTGCAGTTTGAAAAATACAGTGAATTAATTTGAGCGTTGACTGAGCCATGCTGTGATCACAGGCCATACGGCTTGTGGAGCTTGGCTACCAGAGACTAAGCCCATGTGTCCACCTGATACGATTTTAAAGGTTTTATCGGGGCTACTAACCAAATCCATCAATGGTCGTACGGCTTCAGCAGTTACAATGATGTCGGTATCTCCGCCAATCGCGAGTACTGAGCATTCAATATCTTTCAAATGCGCCGTTTGATCCCCAAATTTAACGATGCCTGTTGATAGTTCATTATCAATCCAGAAGCGTAGAATAATGTCACGCATCACGCCACCAGGATAGGCGAGCATATTGTCAACAAACGAACTTGATGTTGCGTGATTAATGACAAACTGTCGATCGTTCAAATTTTTCAGTAATTGCCAATAATTTTTAAAATTACCTACTGGATCTGTGAGCTTAAATCCGAGTGTATTTTGCCAACCGTGAATATGGAAATAGCGGCTCGGAATTTGACGGATTCGAAAATTAGTATTGGTTCGTACCCATTGCGCTGGTGTGTTTAACTTTTGATAAAGCTTGCCAATATAACCTGATTGATGAGTGTTAATTGGTGATGCCAAAATCATTAAATTCTTAATATTTTTATCTTTAAATAATGAGGTATAGCAAAGTGAGATAGCCCCACCGAGACTCCAACCATACAGTGATAGTTGTTGTTGTCCGCTATGTTCACGAATTTTGCTGATAAAGTCGGGCATAAAGATTTTGATATATGTACCGAAATTATATTTGGCTTGTTTACGGCTTGGTGTGCCCCAGTCAATCATATACACATCAAAACCTTGACTTTGAAAGTAACGAATTAGACTACGATCAGGAAACAAATCGAACACTAAGGTATTCGCTGCTAATGGCGGAATAATGACGAGTGGTACACGGTGTTTATTTTCACCTGTTTCTACATCTGCCTTGTAAAACCGTAAGCTAATAATTTCACGTTCATAAACGACTTCAAAAGGTGTCTTTCCTGACAATGCCAGTTGATGTCCTCTCAAGAAACGATCTGCCGCATTTGAAAATACTTGTGCAGCTTGTTTACCCGCACGCGTTTTTAAGATTGATTGGGCTGTTTTAGCGTTAACAAAGGTGTCTTTAACTTTAGGCAATTGAGTCATCGAACATAAAACTCTAAGGTTGCTATTCTGTAGCGGCATATTAGAAGAAAAAGTCCCTAAGCTCAGTGACTCATTCGCTTAACTTCTATTCCAAAATGATCAACTTAAGACAATAACACCGAATATGGAGGATTAAGCTCTGCTAAAAAGCTGAGTAAATGAGTTTATCGACTCATCTCATTTCTTTCAGTTTATTAATATATGGAATTGCATATATATGTTAATTCATATATAAAGAATCAAAAGATAGCAATAAGGGCTTAATTCGATGACAACTTCATCAGATGTGAAGATTTATCACAATCCAGCATGTGGAACTTCACGTAACACATTGGCTTTGATTCGTAATGCAGGCATTGAGCCAAATGTTATTGAATACTTGATTACACCGCCTACGCGTAGTGAGTTGATTCAACTGATTCAAGATGCCAATTTAACGGTTAGAGCAGCGATTCGTAAGAATGTAGATCCTTATCGTGATCTAGAACTAGATCGTGAAGATTGGACGGATGAGCAACTGATCAGTTTTATGCTTGAGTATCCTATTCTGATTAATCGACCATTTGTGGTGACGGCGTTAGGAACACGCTTGAGTCGTCCATCCGAAGCTGTCTTGGATATTTTGCCATTGGCACAGCAGGGTGCTTTTACCAAAGAGGATGGTGAGCAGGTGATTGATGAAAATGGAAAAAGAGTAAATTAAAAATTTAGGTTTTATATATGATGATCTGCATATTCAAATAAGTAGATGGGAAGTGAAGATGGATCGAGTTAATTTTTTTAAATGCTTATCAGATGAAACACGGCTCAATATCGTCACTTTAGTTGCCGAGCATAAAGAGTTATGCGTTTGTGACTTGACTGAGAAGTTACAACTCAGTCAACCCAAGATTTCTAGACATTTAGCTTTATTACGTTCATCAGGTTTATTGCAAGATAGGCGACAAAGCCAGTGGGTCTACTACAGCATTAATCCACAATTGCCTGCTTGGTGTCATGAACTACTCAATATCTTGGTACGTGAACAAAGCTTCGCAAGTAACCAATCCCAGCCTCTCCAAATTAAAAGTTATTGTGAGTAATACCGCATGAAATTTATTTTCCTATGTACTGGAAATAGTTGTCGCAGCATTTTGTCCGAAGTACTTTTTAACAGTCGTGCACCTGAAAATTGGAAAGCATATAGCGCAGGCAGTAAGCCTTCTGGACAGGTTCACCCACTGACGATTGAAACGCTTGAAAAATTAAGCCTTTCAACCGATGGTTTGTGGAGTAAAACCATTGATGATTGTGAACAATACCAAGCGGATGTGGTGATTACGGTCTGTGATTCTGCGGCTCAGGAAGCTTGCCCACTTTATTTAGGTGGTGCAATCAAAGCACATTGGGGCTTGGCTGATCCTTCACATTTAGATTTACCTAAACCAGAAAAATTACAAGCATTCCAAGTGACTGTAGATCATATCAACCGCCGTTTAGATGCTCTATTTGCATTGGATACCGCCAATATGTCTCGTCCTGAATTGATTGCTGCAATCAATCACATTTCAGATATTGAATGAGAACATCATGGCTCAGCAAAGATTGTCATTTCTAGATCGTAACTTAACCCTATGGATTTTTATTGCCATGGGATTGGGAATTGCGATCGGTGTGTTTTTACCTCAAGCTTCTGTTGCTTTAGACAAAATGAGTGTGGATTCCGTCAATATTCCAATTGCGATTGGTTTGATTTTGATGATGTATCCACCCTTAGCAAAGGTTGACTATGCGGCTTTGCCACAGGTATTTAAAGATAAAAAAACCTTAACTTTATCTTTGGTTCAGAACTGGATTATTGCGCCTGTTTTGATGTTTGCATTAGCGATTATTTTTCTACACAGCTATCCAGAATACATGACAGGTTTAATTTTGATTGGCTTAGCACGCTGTATTGCGATGGTTTTGGTGTGGAATGGCTTAGCCTGTGGTGATAACCAATATGTTGCGGCATTGGTTGCATTTAACAGTATTTTCCAGATTTTATTCTTTAGTAGTTATGCTTGGCTATTCCTCACTTTCTTGCCACCTTATTTTGGTATTGCAGGACAAGTCATCCATGTAGATTTTTGGATGATTACCCATGCGGTGCTGGTTTACTTGGGCATTCCTTTTTTTCTTGGTTTCATGACGCGATTGATTTTAGTGAAAGCCAAAGGTCTCGCTTGGTATCAAGATGTCTTTTTGCCGAAGATCAGTCCTTTAAGTTTGTTGGCATTATTGTTTACGATCGTTGCGATGTTTAGCCTAAAAGGTGCTGATGTCGTGAGCTTGCCTTTCGATGTGATTCGTATAGCAATTCCCTTGACCATCTACTTTATTGTGATGTTCTTCATCAGCTTCTTTATGAGTAAATGGATGGGGAATGATTATCCTAAAACCACCGCAATTTCGTTTACTGCTGCTGGGAATAACTTTGAATTGGCATTGGCTGTCGCCATTGCGACCTTTGGTTTAGCTTCACCTGTGGCATTTACCACTGTGATTGGCCCATTGGTTGAAGTGCCTGTGCTGATTGCTTTAGTCAGTGTGTCTTTATGGCTCAGAAAAAAAGTATTTTAAATCGGTGTAATTGTGATGACTCTTCCAAATGTAGATATGAATTTGCTTGATCAACCCACTTTAGAAAAAGTGCAAGTGCAAGCCTTGAATCATGCACCACGTATTTTATTGCTGTACGGCTCTAACCGTGAGCGTTCGTATAGTCGTTTAGCCGTGATGGAAGCAGGGCGCATCTTGGAGCATTTTGGGGCGGAAGTAAAAATCTTTCATCCTAAAGGTTTACCCTTACCAGAAGATGCGGATATGGAACACCCAAAAGCCAAAGAATTACATGAGTTGTTAGCGTGGTCAGAGGGCATGGTGTGGTGTTCGCCTGAACGTCATGGTTCGATGAGTTCCATCTTCAAATCGCAAATTGATTGGATTCCACTGGCAGGTGGTGCGATTCGTGCAACCCAAGGTAAAACTTTGGCGTTGATGCAAGTCAGTGGTGGCTCGCAGTCCTTTAACAGTGTCAATCAAATGCGTATTTTAGGGCGTTGGATGCGGATGATTACCATCCCGAATCAGTCTTCAATTCCAAAAGCATTTTTAGAGTTTGAAGAAGATGGTCGTATGAAAGCATCGTCTTACTATGATCGTATCGTGGATGTGATGGAAGAACTGTATAAATTCACGTTATTGACGCGAGGGCAGAGTCAGTATTTCACAGACCGTTATTCTGAACGTAAAGAATCTGCTGAAGCGTTATCGAAGCGTGTCAATCAACGCAATTTATAATGTCTATTGTTATATGGTGATAAAAAAAATAGCCTCATCATGAGGCTATTTTTTTCATTGAAGTCCATCGTTAAACGATGGACTTTTTAGGTCTTAGTATTTGAAGTTAATTGATAATACTGCACTACGTCCTTCAGCTTCAGTGGCATAGTGTGATGAATATGCTTTAGTGAAATAACGTTTATCAGATAAATTATTTACATTTAGCTGTAAATCAACATTTTTGTCTACGTTATAACGTGCCATTGCATCATAGCGGACATAACCTGGCACCCACTTGGTATTTGCTGCGTCACCATAGACTTTGTCCATTGCAACAGCACCAGCACCTAAGGTTAAAGCAGGTAGAACTTGATATGTTGTCCAAAGCGTCGCGCTATTTTTTGCTACGTTTTGTATTTGGTTACCATTCGTTGGACTTGGTACATATTTACCGCTCGTATCTTTAACAAAACCTGCATCTACGATTTCACTATCTAGATAGGTATAACCAGCCGACACTGCCCATTTTTCAGTAATATTTCCGTTGACACCAAGCTCAATACCATCAACACGTGTTTTACCAATATTTCTTGTGAAACCATCGGTATCTAATGCACGTGTATTTTCTTTTTCAGTGCGGAAAATTGCGGCTGTGAGGTTTAATTTTTCATTAAGAACATCCCATTTCGTTCCTAATTCATATGTTTTAACTTCTTCAGGTTTTAAATTGTTGATGGCGCGAGATTGTTCATCAGTCGTATTTCGTCCAGGTACACTAATCCCTTCTGAACCATCACCAGCATCAACACCTACTGGGTTTGCTGATGTTGCATAGCTAATGTAAATTGCCCCATTTTCAACTGGTTTAAATGTAAGCCCAGCTTGATAGTTAAAGAAATCATTGCTAGAGCTGTATTTTGTTCCAGCTTTGATTAGAGTTGCACCTGATCCTGAATCTTTATTATATTTCATATCAGTTTCAAATTTGTCCCAACGAACACCAAGATCAAGTAACCATTGTGGTGTGATCGTGATGTTATCTAGAACATAAATTGATTGAGTTTTCGATGTGATATTTGTCACACTCGGATTTGCTTTTATATTTCCTAGCCAAGCATCTCCTGAATTAGGATTATCTAGGCTAGTACACCATCCGTTTGAATTTATTAATGAACAAGCATTGTTTGTCCCGCTACCACCAATTTTTGAGGTGTTCGGATCGGTTACAAGATTTGTCCCTCTATCTGATTCCTGTTTAGCGTATTCTGCACCAGTATTGAAACTGTGTTTTAGTGAACCAGTATTAAATTTACCTGTTAAAGCTAGTTGATCTGTAAGGCTATCAGTATTAGTTAAATTTGTATTGACTCGGCGCCAAACTTGACCATTTACAATATTACCTTGGCTATCATCAGGTTGAGTCCATAAATAATTGTTTTTAGACTTACTGTAGACCGCCGTATTACTTAGCGTTAGGTTATCTGCTAAATCATGTTCTAATTTAAATGTACCTACTTGGTTTTCTTGTTTTTGGAAATCACGATTTTTCCAACCATAGTAAGTGCCTTGTTTGATATCTACAGGCTTACCAGCAGTAGCTTTCTTTGTTGTATCGTATTGATATGGAATACCAGAATCTGGGATATCATCCGTTTTGAGGTAGTAATAACCTAATGTCCCACGAGTTGCAGTGTCTAGACCAAAGGTAATGCTTGGTGCAATACCTGCACGTTTATATTCAGCACCGTCTTGTTGACCTGCTTTTTCGTTTTGATGACCCATCACAACGACACGTGCTGCAACACCATTACCGAAATCTTTGTTTCCGTCTAAAGTGATACGTGCATAATTATCTGTACCCCCTGAGATCGAGCCTTCTAAAGCATCGCCTTTTTTAGCAACCTTAGAAATCATATTCACACTACCACCAACAGAACCAGCACCACCTAAAGAGGAAGCAGAACCTTTGGTGACTTCAACTTGTTCAACAGCAAACATTTCGCGGTTTTGAGAAGTTGCATTGCGGACACCGTCTACATACATTGAACTTTCTGAATTATAGCCGCGAATAAATGGACGGTCACCATTTGGGTTACCACCTTCACCAGCGCCTAAAGTAATCCCTGGAACTGTACGAAGTGCGTCGCTTAAAGTCGTGACTTGGGTATCCGCAATCAATTGTTTTGAAATAACTGAAACTGATTTTGGGGTATCTAAAAGAGGAACAACGAATTTACTATTAGATGATTGGTCTACTTTTAAACCTTGTTCTTGTTGTGCTTGCGTATGAATCGTTGGGAGTTGTACTGGCTGATCTTGAGCGATGGCTGGTACTGCAATCACAGATAGTGAAGATGCAATTGCGGAAGATACTAATTTCTTACGTGATTTGATAAAAGACATAATCGTTCACTCAGATATGAGAAAAATTGTGAGAATAGTAATGATTCTTAATCCCAAATTCAATTGATAAGTCAACTATTTGTCAGATTGGTCGAAGTTAATATACAAATGTCTTAATTTATTTGAGCCGGATGTATATCAATGCCTCTGTTTTAAAAAGAAATTTAATCTTTTCAGCTTTAGTCGGGGCGATGGTGTGGAAAAGCCCCTTTTAGCTTACAGACTGAGTTTTTGTCTCCACTGTTCAACTAAGTTTTCTGTATTACGTTGATCAGGGTGAAAGTCTTTATTGTAAAACTCAAGATAGTGTTTACCAATCTTGGTTAAGATGCCATTTTTCTTACCCAGTAACCATTGCCAGCCATGATAAATAGAATGCCAATCAGTTTTATCATTAATTTGATGACTCAATTGGAAATAATGAATGCTATAAAAACCAAGAAAAGTAAAAGTATTCACGATCATTTCTGACAAGCGAATCCATTCATTATCAACTTGTTCTTTATATACATCGAAAGCCACTGATTTATGTTCAACCTCTTCCAAAGCATGCCATAGCCAGAGTTGTTTAACTTGTGGATGTGCACCTTCCAGTATCTCAGGATGTAGCAAAATCATTTCACCAAACATTGCAGTGAAATGCTCTAAAGCAACAGTTTTCGCAAGTTGTCTTTCAGGAGAGATATGTCTAGCGTACCAATCTAGAAAATTCTTAACTAAAACTTCAATAGATTGAGTCGGCATTCCAGCATGAGTCATGAGTGTATTCAAAGCATCATGTTCATAGCCATGATGAGCTTCTTGACCAATGAAACCACGCACATCTGCTTGTAATTCAACATTTTTAATCATGGGTTGGAAATATCTCAGACTGCGAATAAAAAAACGTTCGCCTTCTGGGAGTGTGGCTGAAAAAGCAGTCATTAAAATACTTTTAAACTGATCACCTGCAAACCAGTAACGTGGAATATCTGCTGCAAATTGGAAGTTCATCCGTCTCGGAATCACTTTACTTGATTTTAAGCTACTCATTTTTATTCTCCATTTTTGTCTTTTATATTGTTGAGTCTGCCTTCGTTAGAAGTTGTTGAATTCTTTGCTGTAGCTGTTCCATTGTTTTTATGGATTCGAAGTCTGAGGCACTGATCACTAGTTCTAATGATTCATTTGTCGTTTTAAAAAATATGGCAGGTAAGTCGGCTTCTAGGTTGCCATAAGCTTTGATAAAGGTGTCTCTATGAAAGTATTCAGCTTGAATGTTTAGCTCATGAATAAAATTCTTCCAATCTTTACTCTGGCGTACACCATCATAAACAATCGCACAGAGCTGACATTCGTAAGTTTCAGGAGAAACGGCTTTGTGCATCAAATGCATTAAACCATTGATCAAACCACTGTCACCATTATAAACAAAGACTAAAGTTTGCATTTTTTGATCCCATAATTGAATTAGTACATGATATGGACTAAAATAGAATTGAAAATGAAATTTGTCAACACTATGTACTAATTTCTAGATTAAGGGAGTCTCTCTTGGATTTAATGAATAACGGTCTACCTCCATCTGCAACTTTACTCATGTTGAAAGCAACCTGTGATGTAAAGAGGATCGGGGAAAAAATTTCTTTACAACGCTGTAAGGTCAAATCTTTGCCCTTTGCTTTTTTTGCATCACTAATGTCAGGACCCTGCACACTGACTCAAATCGCAAAGACTTTGGAATGCTCCAAACAAGAAGCTAGTCGGTTGTTAAAAAGAGCAGATGAAAATGGTTGGGTTGAGGTTGAGAACTCGGAACAAGATCGGCGAGAAAAACAAGTTTCACTCTCTGATACAGGCATGTCATTGTTTGGCATTGGTGTAGAAGTTCATCAAACCATTGAACAAAAATTAGAAGAATGTTTAGGGCACGATGAATATCAAATATTGAATCGATTATTAGGTCAAGCTGTTGAATGTCTTTCAAAAATTGAGAAGGATTTAAAATGAGCAATAATTATTGGGAAGATGTTTATCAATCGAAGCAGCCTGATCAAGTGAGTTGGTATCAGCAGCAGGCTGAAAAAACACTGGAATTGATTCGGTCTCAGAATTTATCACTGGATGCAGAGCTGATTGATGTTGGAAGTGGTGCATCACTGTTAATTGATCAACTGATTGAGGCAGGTTATAAAAATCTATATGTGCTTGATTTATCTGAGACTGCATTAAAGACAACACATGCAAGATTGATTGATAAAGGGTTGGATGCTCGTCATATTCAATGGCAAGTTGCTGATATTTGTACCGTGGAATTAGAAGCTCAACGCTTTGATTTATGGCATGATCGAGCTGTATTTCATTTTATGGTGAAAGAGGAACAACAAGCACAATATTTACAAAATGTACGTCATGCATTGAAGCCAAATGGGGTGTTGATCATATCTACTTTTGCTGAAGATGGCCCAACACAATGCAGTGGTTTGCCTGTAGAGCGTTACAGTGTTGAAAAGTTAGCACAGAGACTCGGAAAAGGCTTTAAGCTCATCGAGTCTGCTACCGAAATTCATACAACACCATGGGGTTCTGAACAGAAGTTTCTGAATACTCAGTGGTTATTACTGCAATAAAACATGGTTAAGCGTCTGTGAAGGGGCGGTATATTCTATAATGATGAAAAGGTGATATAGGTGTATTTAAAATCACCGTAGTGATCACAGAAGATATTCCACCCACTGTGGTCAGTTTGCGCACGTCTCAGTGCTGTACTCAGTAGGTGTGTGTCACATACAAATTGAACGCTGAATAATAGATGAGATTTTTAATAGGATTACATTACTTCGTGAGTCTCATGATAGGTCGTGGTCAGGTGATACTGATTTCGACCATTACTCTTTGCAATGTAAAGTGCACGATCTGCTTGAGCAATAAATTCTGAAAGGTTGTCATTTAAATGAGGAATCGTGGTTGCAACGCCAACACTTACAGTGACATGCTTTGAGACATTACTTCGAGGATGAATAATTCCAATATTTCGTACCAATTCCATCAAGCGTTGTGCTTGTATCAAAGCTTGATCTTGATTTGTCATTGCAAATAACAGTAAAAATTCTTCGCCACCATAACGAGCTGCAAGATCATCACTACGTGAGGAAATTGAGCTTAGAAGAATAGAAATTCGCTTTAAACATTGGTCACCTTGGAGATGCCCTAAGCTATCGTTATATAACTTAAAGTAATCAATATCAATCATCATAATTGTAATGGGTGTTTGATGACGCATTGCACGATTCCATTCAATCTCAAGTACTTCATCTAGGTAGCGTCGATTTGCTAGACCTGTTAACGGATCTTGATGCGATAGAATAGAAAGCTGTTGTGCTTGGCGCATGAGTTCGAGTCGGTTTAACTCGATCAT
>Ga0075163_10013866_pt1 | contig 10421 bp, 6 predicted proteins | sample JI1023141ADNA_FD_71478 | JGI IMG/M metagenome (GOLD analysis project Ga0075163, IMG submission 71478) | Wastewater effluent complex algal communities from Wisconsin, to seasonally profile nutrient transformation and Carbon sequestration -... | ecosystem: Engineered > WWTP > Effluent > Algae... | reverse complement strand
AATCCAGATCGAAGCGGGCGAGATACTTGCGCAGGCGATCGGCATCGTTGGTGCTGCTGCGTTGGGTGCGCGACACCGGGAACAGCGTGCGGCCCGCATCCGACAACGATTTCGCCTGTGCGCAGACGCGCACCACGTCTTCCAGCTGCACGCGATCGAAGCGGTCGAGTTCGGCCGCACGCTCGCCCAGCAACGTTTCCAGCACTGATGGCGCCGCGCTGTCGCGCCACAGCGCGCGCAGGCGTGCGATCTCCTCATCGACCTGCTCGATCCGGATCCGCCCAGCCGTCGCCAGCGTCGCCATCCGCATCACCGATGCGCCCAGATCGCGGAAGTTGCCGTTCCATCGCGCTTCGACACTGGTGGCGAACGCCAGGTAACGCATGCGCGCTTCGCGATTGAACGCCACGCGCTGGCGCTGCTCGCGACTCCAGCGTTCCAGCTCGAAATCGAGATTCGGTTCGATGTCCTCTTTGCGTTCGGCCAGACCCGGCAGACGATACGTCCACAGATTGAGGCGCGCGAGCAGATCGTCGCGGAACCGTCCCTGCGCGACCGCCGTCTGCAGATCGCGGTTGGTCCCGGCGATCAGCTGGAAATCGCTCTCCACCTCTCTGTCGCTGCCGACCGGCGGGAAACGCTTTTCTTCCAGTGCGCGCAACAACAGCGCCTGTTCGTCCAGCCCGAGTTCGCCGATCTCATCGAGAAACAACAGCCCCTGATGCGCCGAGCGCAGGAAGCCGGCGCGGTCGCTGGCGGCACCGGTGTACGCCCCCTTCACGTGCCCGAACAGCGCGCTCATCGCACCATCGCCGCGCAGCGTGGCGCAGTTCACTTCGACGAAACGCCCGGGCAGCTGATGCTTGAGTTTCTTCAACTCGAATATGCGCTTCGCGAGCTGACTCTTGCCGGCGCCGGTCGGGCCCATCAACAGCATCGGCGCTTTCGAGCGCGTGGCCACCGTCTCGATCTGCTCGATCATGCGGTTGAACGCGGCGTTGCGCGTGGCGATCCCGCTCTTGAGCAGTGCGTGATCCTGCAGACGCTCCTGCTCGAAGCGCTGCGCGATCAGGTCGTAGCGCGACAGATCCAGGTCGATCACCGAATAACTGCCCGCATCGCCCGCGCCCTGTTTGCGCGGCGGCGATGTCTGCAGCAGTCGTCCCGGGAAATGCCGGCTTTCGGCGAGCAGGAACCAGCAGATCTGCGCCACATGCGAGCCGGTGGTGATGTGGATGTAGTAGTCCTCATCGTCGGGCTTGAACGCATAGCCGCGCAGGAAATCGTGCAATGCCGCGTACACGCCCTCGAAATCCCAGGGATCGGCAAGAAAGGTGTCGTGGCGGCGCAGCACCGTGTCCGGCGAGACCTGCGCGAAATCGTCGGCGACCGCTTGCCCCAGCTTGCCGTAGCGACGCTCGTCCACCAGCAGTTCGAGCCGGTCGACGAGGAAGTCCTCATGCATGCCCAGCGACACCGTGGGCCGCCATTTTTCCCAGCGACCCGGGCCGCTGCCGGCATCGATCTGGGTCCCGAGCATGCCGAAGACCACCTGACGCTTGTGCATGATCCATTCCGATAATTTCTTATCCATCAATATACATATTCTTCAAGCCTGTGATGGGGCCGAGAGGCGGGATAATCAAGTAAACCCAATTAAAACAATTGGATAAGTGATTTCGAGTGTGGTTGGCATGGCGATTGCAATACATGGCACATCCCCCAATGGGCATTCCCAAAGGAAACCACCATGGCCAACTCCCGACTGTTTGCATCGACCCGCGGCCCGATGACGGCCGCCGCCACCGGCATCAACGAGGCCGGCGGCCTCGCCTATGTCCGCACGCCGAAGTCGGCGCTGGCGCTGTATGCGGCCACCGGCTGCATCAACGGCACCTTCTACGCCAGCGCCGACACCCAGTTGGAAATGGTGTTGAATCTTTGCGCCGAGGTGGATCCGCGCTTCGTCGCGCAGACAGCGATCTATGCCCGTCAGCGCGCGCACATGAAAGACATGCCGGCGCTGTTGCTGGCGACCTTGTCGCTGCGCGACCGCGAGGTCTTCGCCGCCGCGTTCCCGCGCGTGGTCGACAATGGCCGCATGCTGCGCAACGTGGTGCAGATCCTGCGCAGCGGCCGCGTCGGCCGCAAATCGCTGGGTTCGCTACCGAAGCGTCTCGTGCGCGAATGGCTGCAGAGCGCGTCGGTCGATCAGATCGTCAATGCCGCGATCGGCAACGATCCGTCGTTGGCGGACGTGATCCGGATGGTTCATCCGAAGCCGGCCGATGCCGAACGCGAAGCGCTGTACGCCTGGGTGATCGGAAAGCACCACGCTCGATCGAAGCTGCCGGAAAAGATCCGCGCCTACGAAGCGTTCAAGCGCGATCCGGAGCGTTCCCTGCCGGAGCTGCCGTTCCAGTACTACACCTCGCTGCCGTTGACGCAGTCGCACTGGAAGGCGCTGGCGACGCACGCCTCCTGGCAGTCGTTGCGCCAGAACCTCAACCACTTCGCGCGTCACGGTGTGTTCGATGATGCCTACGTGCTGCGCAAGGTGGTGGCGAAACTGACCGATGTCGAAGCGATCCGCCGCGCCCGCGTGTTTCCGTACCAGCTGCTGACCGCGTTCCAGGCGACTTCGAAACTGCCGAATGCGATCGGTGCTGCACTGCAGGACGCGATGGAGATCGCGACCCGCAATGTGCCCACGCTGCAGGGCGAAGTGGTGGTCGCGGTGGACGTGTCCGGCTCGATGGCGTCGGCGGTGACCGGCTATCGCAAGGGCGCGACCACCACCACGCGCTGCGTGGATGTGGCGGCGCTGATCGCGGCCTGCATCCAGCGCACCCATCCGGATGCGCGCGTGCTGCCGTTCGACACCGATGTGCGCGAGCTGCGATTGAACCCGCGCGACAGCGTGATGACGCAGGCCCGGCAGCTGGCGGCATTGTGCGGCGGCGGCACCAGCGTCAGTGCGCCGCTGGCGCATCTGAACAGCATCCGCGCGAAGGTCGATCTGCTGGTGCTGGTGTCCGACAACGAGAGTTGGCGCGATACCCGCAGTGGCGGTGCCACCGAGACGATGCGCCAGTGGACAACGATCAAGTCGCGATGCCCGCAGGCGAAGCTGGTGTGCATCGATTTGCAGCCGGTCGCGACCAGCCAGACGGTCGAGCGCAACGATGTGCTGCACGTCGGCGGGTTCAGCGATGCGGTGTTCGATCTGATCGCGAACTTCGCGGCGGAAGGCGCCGGTGCGAAGCGCTGGGTCGAGAAGATTGCCAGCATCGAGTTGTAAACATCGTTCGAAGCCCGGCCGGCAATGGGGCCGGTCGGGCCGGGGACGACGAGTTCGGTTCGCCGTCGATGATCGCGAATGCAGAGAAAACTACACCCTATGACGGTCCAGGTCGCGGGTTCGAGTCCCGCCCGCCGCGAATCCATGTGGCGGTAGCTCAGTCGGTCAGAGCAGGATGTTTTCTCGTCTCTTGTCGCGATCATCGATGGTTCTGTCCGGACCATCGCCACTTTCATCAGGAATCATCCAGTCATGCAATGCAATGGGAGCAACCACATGTCGGACATCTGGGCCATCATCGTCGGCGCGATCCTGCTGTTGATCGTCTACGTCATCGTCGCTTCGAAACTCAGCGCGAAGCGGCGGCGCGAAGCGCGTGAGAAGATGCTGCCTTACCTCGAAGAAACGATCGTTGCGGATCGCAGGCACCACCTGTTCATGTCCGACGGACGCAAATTCATGGATGTCCGGATCCTGGGCACCACCGACCCGCAGCTCGGCCAATCGCCGCTCGGGGATTGGGGGCTGATGCTCGTGATCCTGCTGGACTCCGGGAAGAAAGCATTCGTCCGCCCGTCTTCGGTACGCTGCATCGAGGAAGCCTGACCCTTCAACCTTCGCCGGCAGCGAATGCCGATGGAACTACAGGATTTCACGGTCGCGGGTTCGAATCCCGCCCGTCGCAAGACGGTAGCTCAGCCTGGTAGAGCTTGAAAATCGTTCCATCACGCTTGTCTCTGCCGGCGATCTCCATCGATTCAAACTTTTCGCGGCGAATGCCGGCGGGACTACAGGTCTCTCCTTCGGGAGCCGGGTTCGAATCCCACTGCGTTGCGGCGGAAGCGCCGCTTCGCACAGTCCCGCCACCCTCGTCGCCGCAGCCCTTCCAGATTCATGTCCACATGCGAGAATTCATCATGACCACTCATCCCCACTACGACGTCATCCAGGATCCGGGTGCCGTACCGATCAAACTGTGGACCCGCGGCGTGCCGCTGGAAGACGAAGCGCGCAAGCAGCTGCAGAACATCGCGAAGCTGCCCTTCATCCATCGCTGGATCGCGGTGATGCCCGACGTGCATCTGGGCAAGGGTGCGACCGTGGGCTCGGTGGTGCCGACCATCGGTGCGATCGTGCCGGCGGCGGTGGGCGTGGATATCGGTTGCGGCATGATCGCGACGCGCACCACTCTGACCGCGAGCGATCTGCCGGACAATCTGGCGGATATCCGCAGCGCGATCGAACGCGCGGTGCCCCACGGCCGTACCGCCGAACGCGGCGCCCGCGACAAGGGTGCCTGGGAGAACGCACCTGCACTCGCCATCGAAGGCTGGTCGCAGCTGGTCGCCGACTTCGACAGGATCTGCGAGCGTCATCCGCGACTGAAGAACACCAACCACCTCAAGCATCTCGGCACGCTCGGCACCGGCAATCATTTCATCGAGATCTGTCTCGACGAGGCGCAGCGCGTGTGGATCATGCTGCACTCCGGATCGCGCGGCGTCGGCAACGCCATCGGCACCCATTTCATCGCGCTGGCGAAGGAAGAGATGCGCCGCTGGATGATCAATCTGCCCGATCAGGATCTGGCGTATCTGCCGGAAGGCAGCCAGCACTACGCCGACTACGTGTTCGCGGTGGACTGGGCGCAGCGCTACGCACGCATGAACCGCGAGATCATGATGCGGCATGTGGTGGAGGCGGTGCGCAGGATCGTTCCGAAGCCGTTCGAGGCCCAGGCCGAAGCGGTGAACTGCCATCACAACTACGTCAACCGCGAGCATCACTTCGGCAAGAACGTGTTGGTGACCCGCAAGGGCGCGGTGAGCGCGCGCAAGGGCGAGTTGGGCATCATTCCGGGCAGCATGGGCGCGAAGAGTTTCATCGTCCGCGGTCTCGGCAACGAGGACAGCTTCCACAGCTGCAGCCACGGCGCCGGCCGGGTGATGAGCCGTACCCAGGCGAAGAAGTCGATCAGTCTGGACGATCACCTCAAGGCCACCGCGCACGTGGAATGCCGCAAGGATGCGGATGTGGTGGACGAGTCGCCGGCGGCGTACAAGTCCATCGATGCGGTGATGGAAGCGCAGAAGGATCTGGTGGAGATCGTCCACACCCTTCGACAGGTGGTCTGCGTGAAGGGTTGAGCCGAGATCGACGGGTGCCGGGCGGGAGCCGCTCGGCTCGATGATCGGCACCCGCTTTTCCGACGAGGTGATCAATGACCAACGGCACCATCAAATCCCTGTCGTTCGATTTCCTGCCCTCGCCGGAATCGAACGACCATCAGGTTCGACCGGCAGTCGACCGCTTGGACTTCCTGGAGCAGGTCGGCGAAGGCGGTCTGGGTATCGACCCGCCGGAATTCTTCACGCAATCCGCTCTATACGAGGGCGGAGATCTTCTCGTCGGTCGTTGTTCTTGCGGCGTCGTGGGCTGCGGCGATGTTTTCGTCACCGTCGACTGCATCGATGCGCACATCGTGTGGAAGGACCATCGGGGCGGCGTCCATGTTTTCGACCGCGATCGATATATCGCCACCGTCGAACAAGCCTCCATTGCGACCGATTGGGAATCGCCGCAGCGGTGCGCCGAACGACTGATCTCGAAGCTTGATTTCTCGTCGGTCGAACAGACCGGCCATGTCTACGAATGGGCGTCGACACGCATCGGCAAGCAAAAGATCACGTTGAGTTTCCGGCACCATGGAAAACAGCGGCTGTTCGAGATTCCCTGGAACGCTACGGATCCCGAAGATGCCGCCAGAAAGGTACGCAGGTGGATATCGGAATTCGCGATATAGGCGTATGCGCTATGCATGCGACAATTCCTTCGGGCGGATTGCATTCTCCGTCCGCCTCCTTGAACACAGCAGCACACGATGAACATGATCGAAATCGACGGTTCCGCGGGCGGCGGCCAGTTGTTGCGCACCGCGCTGAGCCTGAGCCTCTGCACCGGTACCGGCTTCAGCATGCGGAACATCCGCGCGAAACGCTCGCGGCCGGGCCTGATGCGTCAGCACTTGACCGCGGTGAACGCAGCGACACGGATCGGCAACGCCTGCACGCATGGCGCCGAGCTCGGCGCGACCCATCTGCGCTTCGAACCCGGCGTCGTGTTGCCGGGCGAGTATGCTTTCGCCACCGGCAGCGCCGGCTCCGCGACCCTGGTACTGCAGACCGTGCTGCCGCCGTTGTGGCACTGCGATGCGCCGTCGCGTCTGCGTCTGGAGGGCGGCACCCACAATCCGTTGGCGCCCAGCGCGGATTTCATCGCAGACTCGTATTTGCCGGCATTGAAGCGCATCGGCATCGATGCATCGGTCGAACTCGAACGTCCGGGCTTCTTTCCCGCAGGCGGCGGCATCCTGCATGCGACCGTCGCACCTGCGGCCGCGTTGCGCCACGCCGAATTCGTCGAGCGCGGCGCATTGCGATCGATCGAAGCGGTCGCGCTGCTGTCCGGCCTCTCGTCGAGCATCGGCGAACGCGAACTGCAGACGCTCGGCGCGCGATTCGCGTTGCCGGAAACCGCACGGCATCTGCGTCAGGTGCGGCCCTCCATCGGCCCCGGCAACGCATTGCTGCTGCGTGTCCGCCATGAGCATCACACCGAAACCTTCACCGGCCACGGCGAACGCGGCACCAGCGCGGAAACCGTCGCCGCACGCCTGGCCGACGAAGCGCGCGTGTGGATCGACAGCGGCACCGCCATCAGCGAACACCTGTCCGATCAGCTGTTGCTGCCGATGGCCTTGGCCGGCGGTGGTGCGTTCACCACGCATCTCATCAGCGACCACCTGCGCAGCAATGCGCGGCTGATCGAACAGTTTCTGCCGGTGCGGTTCGATTGGGTCGAAGTGCCTGGCGGCTGGCGGGTGACGGTCGCGTCCTGATCCTGTCGACAGCCGCGATCGCCCGGACATTGGATTGCGTTGTCTGCCCTCGCCCTGCTGACCTCGAATGCCAACCGCAGCTGCAGCATTCGCAGCCGTCGAAATAATGGCTAGGATATCGGCATTCGCGCGGCGACAGCCCACTTGGCCAGGATGATCATGCGAGTTTCCACTTGCGACAGGACCGACGAGAACCGCCCATGAACGACCAGAGTGATCGCCTCCGCAACGGCTTGCCGCCGCCGCCTGTTCCGCAGCGGCTGCGAGAGCTGCTCAAAAACTATCCTGGGCATATTTTGCGGCTGCAGGAGGTGCTCGACAGCGTTGCCGAAGATCATGCGAAGTCCATACCGCTTTTTGAACAGGCGATCTGGGCACTGGAAAGCCGCACGAGTGCCTTCATTCGAGAGGCCCAAACCGAGCTGGAAGCCGCACAAGCGATAGGCGATCTGGACGCGATTGTACTGGCAGAGGCTAAAGAAGATTTGATGTTCAGCGCCAGAAGCCTCAATGATGGCTTGAGTGATCTCAATGAGGTGTGGGGCTACTTTGAAATGCACAAGGATGCGCTCAAATGAGTGAGCCTCAAGATCGATTCGACAAAAACGAAATCGAACGCGTACTGCGCGATAAAGTCATTCCAAAAGCGCGTCTCGACGAGCTGACATCTCATCAGGTGCCGAAGGCCATCGTCCTCGCTGGGCAGCCCGGCTCTGGAAAGGGGGCGTTGGTGCGTGCGGCGCGACAGGAATTTGGCGGCGACATTCTCGTCGTCGATCCTGATGAGCAGAGAGACAGAATTCCAGGCGTCAAAACACTTCAAGAAAGCGATCCTTTCGGTTGGCCTGAGAAAACCAACAAGGCCGCATTCCGTCTCGCCAACGGGCTGCGAGACGCAGGTATCGATCAACGGGTCAATCTGGTCATCGACGGATCTATGAGCGACGCGGACAACAGCATCCGGACCATCCGTAGCCTGCAAAATAAGGGTTACGACATCGAAGTTCGAACAATGTCGACACATTGGCTCGAAAGCGAACTTGGGATTGATCGACGCTTCGCGGATCAGATCGATCGGGATGGCGTTGCTCGCAACGTTGATATGGATTTCCACAATCGCGTCTATCGCGACTTGCCTGACAATCTGCGGAAGGTCGCCGAAGCGACAGGAATACCTGTCCGCATCTACGACCGTGACTTGAACGAACTCTACGACAGCCGACACGACGCGATCTCAGCCGATACCGTACTGCGCGAGACCCGCAGCGGACGTCTGGATGACTCTGAAATCAAACGGCAGCTGCAGGAAGATTGGCAGCGACAACAAACTTGGCATCAATCGATGCCCGACACGGTTCGCGGCCGTGAAGACATCCCTAAACCCGCCGCCGAGGCGCTGGTCGCAGGACACAACGAGCGCGGCATGTTGGAACGCGCTACCGGGCGCGTCGAGATCCTGGGCGCGATCGACGCACCCGCGCAATTGCCCGAAGCCATCGAACCGCGCTACAGCCAGCTGCGCGGAATGAGCGGCGCCACCGCGCTGGGCGTCGCCGTCGCCGCCTACGAATGGAACGGGACGCATCAGCGCGCGCAGGTCTTCCAGCAGACGCTCGACAACGACAGCGCCGCCCTCGATACCTACGTGCGACAGGGCGCACAGACGATGGGCGGTGCGGCCGGCGGACTCGCCGGTGCGGGGACGGCTGCGGCGCTCGGCGTCGGTTCCGCCGGCACCTTCGCACTGGTCACGGCCGATGCCTATCTGTTCGCCGCCGCCGCCGAGAAAGCAGTGGCCTGGTGGGAGAACGACAGGATCCACAAGCAGACCGATCGCGACGGTGTGGCTTGGGAATTCAACGGCCGCCAGTGGATCCGCGACGATCTGCGCGCGGACTTGGTGGCCGACGGTATCGATCATCCCGAGAAGCGCGGATTCTCGGCCTTGCCGGACAAGGCGCGCGAATTGAGCTACCGCGCCAGCGTGGAGGCGGTGGAACAGGCACTGGGCAAGGTGCCGGAGCCGCGCAACCCGTTCGTGCAATCGCCGAACGACGGCGATGCGCACAGTCTGCGGCCGCGGGATTGGACGTATCAGGCCGAGAACGGCGCATGGATGCGTGAAGTCGTCACCGCACTGGACCATCGCGAACTGCCGAGCGAAACGAAGTACGTGGAAGCCAGTCCCGAACGCGCCGCGCAGTTGAGCGCGCAGGCGATGCGGACGATCGATGACAATCTCGCGTCAGGGCAGGCGATGATCGCCGCGCGGTACCAGGTGGGCCACAAGGCCCACGGCTACGATCACGAAGGCGATCAACCGGCCGCCATCGCCAAAGCGCTCGATCCCGATCTCCTGCAGGCCTCCGACGGCAGGCATTACCGCCGCGATGCGCAAGGCGAGTGGGCGTACAACGGCGAGCCCGCATCGCACAACCGCGCGCTTGAGCTGGAACTGACCCGCGACCGCCTGCAGCCGGCGCTGCAACAACATCAGCAATCGTTGGCGCAGATGCCGGAATGGAAACCGCATACGCCGGAACAACAGGATCGCGCCAATCTCGCCGCACTGTATGCCGGCCATGGCATCGCCCCGACACCGGAACGCTTCGAGGCAACGTATGCGGCCGTGCAGCGTACGCGCGAAACGCACGACCTCGGCGCCGCAACCTCCTCATTGGCGTTGACGCGCGATGCCAGCGGCGGCTTTTCCGTCGACAGCCCGATCCAACATCTGCGTCGCGACGACGATGGCGTGGTGCGGGTGGCGGCCGTGACGACAGCAGATGAGGTCAAGCGTGCGCAGACGGCAACACCCATCGAGAAACCGATTGAACCCACGCGCGGCGACATCGCACCATTACCGCCCCGCGATGGCGCCGCGTTGCGCCTCGACAACTCCGCGCATCCCAACCACACGATGTTCGCGACCCTGCTCGACACCGTGCAGACGCGCGATCGCGCGCTGGGCCGCGATTCGGACGAAGTCAGTCTGCAGCTCGCCGGCGGCCTCACCGCGCAGGCGCGTGCGCGCGGTCTCGACGCGATCGGCTTCGCCGGATTCACGCCCGACGGCACCAAAGTGGCGATGACCAACACCACCGATCCCGCAGCACCCTGGGCGCGCACCGCCGTGGGTCAGGTCGGCGACCTCGTCGGCCAACCGCTCGCGAAAAGCAGCGAACAGGTCGCGACGCTCAACCAGCAGCTGGCCTTGACGCA
>Ga0075163_10013865_pt1 | contig 10421 bp, 8 predicted proteins | sample JI1023141ADNA_FD_71478 | JGI IMG/M metagenome (GOLD analysis project Ga0075163, IMG submission 71478) | Wastewater effluent complex algal communities from Wisconsin, to seasonally profile nutrient transformation and Carbon sequestration -... | ecosystem: Engineered > WWTP > Effluent > Algae... | reverse complement strand
TCGTCGTTCGCATCGCGCACCACGCCCCCACCCCTCTCGGCGGCACCGTCCGTATGATCGCCCGCTACATCGGCCCCGAAGGCAAGCATCACCGCTTCGAGGTCATCGCCCACGACGACGCTGGCGAAGTGCTGCGCGGCCAGCATGTGCGCGCAGTGGTCGACGTGCAGCGTCTGGAAAAGGGCGCCGCCCGTCGCCGCCGTCTGTAGCTTGCGAGGAGATCCGCACATCATGAGCAGCGGCCTGTCAGGATGATGGTTTCTCTTGGGATTTACCCTCGTGCTCGCGACTGTCGCGGTCATCGGCTATCTGGTCTTGCGCCAGGCCTCGGACCGCCGCTTCGCCGTCAGCATCCACATGGTCCCCGACTCTCCGCTGCCCGACGTGGTGACGCTTGGCCATCCCATCCAGGTGCGCATCGACAAGCGCAGCGCCGGCCGCTCGCCGCTGACCGCCTATGCGATGCTGCTCGATGGCGATGGCCGCCTGCTCGTCGACTTGCAGCCGCTGCGCGTCCACGAAGGCCGGCGCGGCAAGCCGGCGGAAGATGTCGAGTTTGCGCCGCTCACCGCCTTGCCTGGCCAACATCTGATAGCAGCGGTTGTGCTGCGGCTGGCGCCCGAGCAGTTGTCAGAGGCTCGTGCCTACATTGCCGAAGTGCTGAAAGAAACTTCGCCGGCCGGTCAAGCCAGCGCCGGTCTTCCCAAAATTTTCGAGCGCATCCTTCTTCGCGCCCGCGCCCTTGGCGGCCACGCTGAGCTGGTCCAGATCGAAGTCCGCGAGAAGCTGTGAGCTGTGCAATTCACGTTATGATGAGGACCGCCATATGACCGCAGCGGACGCATCTACAGTGACATCTTCCACCGACAAGCCTGTTGAGTCCGCCAATGGACCAAAAAAGCAGCGCGCTGCGCAATCGCAGCCGCAGAGCCTGAGCGGCCACCTGCGCGACTATCTGCCGAGCTTCCTCTTCGGCGCCCTCATGCTCGGTTCGTTTCAGCTGTCGATGAATCGCATCGACTGGCTGTCCAAGCAGGCCATCGACACCATCTTCGGCCGCGTAAGCGGCGTCGATCCCAGCGCCGCGATGTGGCCAGCGCTGTGGATGCTCGGCCTCGCAGTTGTCGCTTTCGTAACCCGTGTGGCCAGCCGCTGGTTTTATTTCAACGCTGGCCGCGACATCGAGTACGAGCTGCGCCAGCTCCTGCTCGACCGCCTCCATCAGCTGGGCATGGCCTTTTACCGCACCATGCCCGCCGGCGAAATCATGAGCCGCGCCACCAACGATCTCACCCAGGTGCGGCTGCTGTGCGGCTTCGGCGTCATGAACCTGGTCAACGTCATCCTGGCGGTGGCCAGCGCGCTCCAGGTCATGCTCGGCATCTCGGTCCGGCTGACGCTGGTCGCCATGATCGTGTTTCCCCTGGTGATGCTGGCGACGCGCCTCTTTTCCAGCCGCATGTTCGCGCGCACCCGCGCCAACCAAGAGGCGCTCGGCCGCCTGACCGAGGTCGTGCAGGGCAACCTAGCCGGCGTGCGTGTGGTCAAGAGCTTCGGCCTCCAGTCGCACGAAGAGCAGCGCTTTGCCGCCATCAACAGCGACTACCTTCAGGCCAGCCTGGCCTTGGCGCGGCTGCGCGGGTCGATGTTTCCCGTCGTCGGCGCCGCGGCTGCACTGGGCACGCTCGCCTTTTTTGGCTATGGCTCCGCGCTGCTGCTCAAGGGCGCTGACGCAGGCGGCATTTCAGAGGGCGGTTTTTTCGCATTTTCGCTCGCGCTGGCGCGCATGACCTGGCCGATGGTGGCGCTCGGTTTCATGCTCTCGATCCTTCAGCGCGGTCAGGTCAGCTACCGCCGCCTCAAGGAAATCTTCGACGCCAAGCCCGAGGTCGAAGATGGGCCCCTGCCCCCTCCGCTGCCCGGGTCGATCCACGGCTCGCTGCGCGTGAGTGACCTCACCTTTCGCTACGGCGAGCGCGCAGTGCTCGACGGCGTCAGCTTCTCCGTCGAGGCTGGCCAGTCGCTGGCGATCGTCGGACGCACCGGCAGCGGCAAGACCACGCTGGCCATGCTGCTGGCGCGCCTGCTGCCCACGGCCCGCGGCTCGGTGTTTCTCGACGATATCGACATCTGCGACCTGCCGCTCAAGTCGCTGCGCAGCGCCATCGGCTATGCCCAGCAGGATGCCTTCCTGTTCTCGACCACCGTCGCTCGCAACATCGGCTTCATGCTCGACAATCCCGACTCTCCCGAGTCGCTGGAGCTCATCGAGCAGGCGGCGCGCTCGGGCCAGATCTTCAATGAAATCCAGGACCTGCCCGACAAGCTCGACACCATCGTCGGCGAGCGCGGCGTGCAGCTGTCCGGCGGCCAGAAGCAGCGCGTGGCGCTGGCGCGAGCCCTGCTTTGGCAGCCGCGGCTGCTCATCCTGGACGATCCGCTCTCGGCCGTGGATGCCAAGACCGAAGCGGCCATCCTCGACTCGATCCAGCAGCACGCCGCCGAGCGCTCGCTGCTGCTGATCACCCACCGCGTCGCTGCGGCGGCACGGTGCGACAAGATCGTTGTCCTTGACCAGGGGCGCATCGTCGAGAGCGGCACCCATGAGCAGCTGCTCAAGCGGGGCGGCATCTACACCTCGTTCGCCGCCGAGCAGAAGCGGGCGCGCGAGCTCGAAGAGCTGGGGGCGGCGGAGATCGGCGACCTCCAGGCACTGACGCCGAACGCAGAGGCGGAGGCTCTGTCCAAGCCATGAGCGGCGAGACCAAAAAGGGGCCAGAAAAAGCGTCCGGCAGGCTCCTGAGCTCCAAGAAAAGCAGCGCGCCTCCGACGGCAGCCGAGGCAAAGCTGCGCGCCTTTCACGAAGAAGAGGCGATTCAAAAAAGCTACGACTTCATGCTGCTGCGACGGCTGTGGCCCTATGTGCGGCCGCACCTGCGCTATCTGATCCTGTCGCTCGGCGCGCTGCTCGCCATCGCTGGGCTGGGGCTGCTCCGACCGCTGGTCATGGGCCAGGTGGTAACCCACGCGGCCGAGCGCAACGCTTCGCAGCTCTTGCGCGACGGCCTCATCCTGACCGGGCTCGTCGTCGGTTCGCAGATTCTGAGCTTTGCCCAGATGTACGCCATGCAGCTCGCCGGCGCGTTCAGCATGGCTGGCCTGCGCACCAGCATCTTCGCGTTTTTGCAGCGGCTGCCGCTGCGCTATTTCGACCGCACACCCGTCGGCCGCCTGGTGACCCGCGCGACCAATGACGTCGACGCGGTGAGCGAGCTCTTCGCCTCGGGCGTGCTCAATGCGCTGGGCGATCTGGTCTCGCTCATCGGCATCGTCACGGCCATGCTGATACTCGACTGGAAGCTGGCGCTGATTGCCTATGCGGCGCTGCCGCTCGTCGGTCTGCTGGTCTATTTCATCCGCCAGGGCTCCAAGCGCGCGTATCGCGACATCCGCACCAAGACCGCGCGCCTCAACGCCTTTTTGAACGAGCAGGTCGGCGGCATCGCGGTCGTGCAGGCGTATGCGCGCGAGGACGCCATGGCGCGCGAGTTCGACGCCATCAACAACGCCTACCGCGACGCCAACAAGCGGTCGATCTTCTATGAAGCGGTCCTCGATGCCGCCATCGAGATGATCAGCACCCTGTGCATCGCCAGCGTGCTCTGGTGGGTGGGCGTGCAGCGCATGGGCGCGCATCCGGTCTCGTTCGCGCTGGTGGTCACGTTTACCCAGTACATCCGGCAGTTCTTCGAGCCGGTCTCGATGCTGTCGCAGCGCTACACGGTCCTCCAGAGCTCGCTCTCCGGTGCCGAGCGGATCTTCCAGCTGCTCGACGAAAAAGAGGTCGAGGAGGCCGATGCGTCGGCGCCGGCTCCCGCGGCCAGCGAGTCGTCCGTGCCTGCCGCAGGAGGAGCCGCCGATGTCGCCCTGGCGCTGGAAAACGTCACGTTCGAGTACAAGCCGGGCGTCACGGTGCTCCGCGACGTGAGCCTGAAGGCGCGGCGTGGCGAGAAGATCGCGCTCGTCGGGGCCACCGGCGCGGGCAAGAGCACCGTCGCCAGCCTGCTGCTGCGGCTGTACTCGCCGCAGGCCGGGCGGGCGCTGCTCATGGGGCGCGATGTACGCTCGTTCCGCCGCGACGAGATGCGCGACCTCGTCAGCGTGGTGCCGCAGGACGTCTATCTGTTTTCCGGCACCGTGCTCTCAAACATCGCGATGGGCGACAGCAAGCCCGACCCGGCCCGCGCCGAGTCCGCTCTGCGCCGCCTGGACGCCTGGGAGCTGTTCGCCCGCCGCGGCGGGCTGGAGGCGCGGGTTGACGAGCGCGGCAGCAACTTCAGCGCCGGCGAGCGGCAGCTGCTCTCGTTTGCGCGCGCCATGTATCGCGATGCACCGATCCTGATTCTCGACGAAGCGACGGCCAGCGTTGACTCGGACACCGAGGCGCGGCTGCAAAAGGCGCTGGATGTCGTCATGCGTGAGCGCACCGCGCTCATCATCGCCCATCGGCTCTCGACCATTCAGGCGGCCGATCGCATCATCGTCTTTCACAAAGGTCACGTTGTGGAGAGCGGCACCCACAGCGAGCTTTTGGCCCAGGGCGGCGTCTATGCTCGCCTCTACAAACTTCAGTTTGCCGCGTGAAAACACATCTTTAGTTGACATTCTCGCGGATCTGATTAACCTCACCGCATTCGTCTCGTTCGAGAACGACGACCGGTGATCGGGGATCGTCCAACGGCAGGACAACGGACTCTGACTCCGTTTATCTAGGTTCGAATCCTAGTCCCCGAACTCGTTGTGAAGCTGTACTAGCAGGGCCCCATAGTCTAGCGGTTAGGACGTCGGCCTCTCACGCCGAAAACGCGGGTTCAAGTCCCGCTGGGGTCACAAGGAAAAAGCCCGGCCCAGCCATCCCTCATCGTTGAGATGAGATGGCCGCCGGGTTTTTTTTTGCGCTTCGTCGCCCCGTGCAAGCGTGGCCCCAAAGTGGGGTCCAAAGGGCGCGCGGCTGGCAATCACTGCTTCCGCTGAGCCAGGCAGTGGAGGATAATAGGCCGGAATTCGCGCGCCTGGTGCGCGCCTGCCGAGCCTGGCGCTTACATCGCCCCCGGCAGTCACACCCGAGTCAACCCGCACCGCCAGCGAGGACAGCGATGAGTGGCACGGATCCCAAAATCGACAACCCCTTGCGTGAAGGGCTTGTCGGTGAGCGTCAGCCCGACCCCTGCGCCATGGTCATTTTCGGCGCCTCCGGGGATCTGACCAAGCGCAAGCTGGTTCCCGCCCTCTACACCCTGGCGCGCGAGCGCCTGCTGCCCGCTGGCTTCGCGATCGTGGGCATGGCCCGCCGCGAGATCCCGTTTGCCGACCAGATGCGCGAAGCGGTCGACAAGTACGCGCGCCGCCGCCCCCTGGATCCCGGCCTGTGGTCCTCGTTCGGCGCCGGCATCAGCTACATCGCCGGCAACTTCGACGACCCCGCCGCCTACGAGCGCCTCAAGGCCCACCTGGCCGAGATCGATGCCCAGCGCGGCACCGGCGGCAATCGCGTCTTTTACATCTCGACGCCGCCCGAGTCGTTCGAGCCCATCCTGCGCAACCTCGGCGCCGCCGGCCTCATCAACCAGCAGCCCGAGGGCTCCGGCGGCCCCTGGACCCGCGTCATCATCGAAAAGCCCTTCGGCACCGACCTCAAGTCCGCCGAGGAGCTCAACGCCACCTGCCTCAAGGTCCTGCGCGAAGATCAAATCTATCGCATCGACCACTACCTCGGCAAAGAGACGGTCCAGAACATCCTGGTGTTCCGCTTCGCCAACGGCATCTTCGAGCCGCTGTGGAACCACAAGTACATCGACAGCGTGCAGCTGACCGTCTCCGAAGCCATCGGCATCGAGGGCCGCGGCAACTACTACGACCAGTCGGGCACCCTGCGCGACATGGTGCAGAACCACATCTTCCAGTTCATGTGCCTGATGGCAATGGAGCCCCCGGTCGCCTTCGAGGCCGGCTCGGTCCACGACGAGAAGGTCAAGGTCCTGCGCGCCCTGCGCGAGCTTCCCACCGACGAGATCGACAGCTGGGCCGTGCGCGGCCAGTACGGCGCCGGCTTCGAAAAGGGCCAGCCCGTCCCCAGCTACCGCGAGGAGCAGGGCGTGCGCCCCGACTCGCGCACCGAGACCTACATCGCCCTCAAGCTCTTTATCGACAACTTCCGCTGGGCCGGCGTGCCGTTCTACATCCGCGCTGGCAAGCGCATGCCCAAGCGCGTCTCCGAGATCGGCATCACGTTCAAGAACGTGCCGCATGCCCTGTTCAAGGGGCCGACCGGCGCCCAGCTCGGCCGCGAGCCCAACGTCCTCGCCCTGCGCATCCAGCCCGACGAGGGCATCAACCTCAAGTTCCTGAGCAAGGTGCCGGGGCCGACGATCGAGCCGCGCCCCGTGACCATGGACTTCCGCTACGGCTCCAGCTTTGGCACCGAGCCGCCCGAGGCGTACGAGCGGCTGCTCCTCGACTGCATGCTCGGCGACGGCACCCTGTTTACGCGCGGCGACGAGGTGCTTCAGTCGTGGCGCTTCTGCACCCGCATCCTCGACGCGTGGGCCGAAGGCAACGCCAAAGCGACCAACCCGCTGCCGAGCTACGAGGCCGGAAGCTGGGGGCCTGCCGAGGCTGACGAGATGCTGACCCGCGACGGGCGCACCTGGCGGAAGCCATGAGCGGCGGCGAGAACCCACCTCAAGTCTCGCCCCCCCCGTCGGGACGCACCCCAGAGTCGGGCGACCTGCGCGCGCGCGAGCGCCAGGAGGGCTGGGCCGTGCCGATCGATGCGGTCGACGCATTCACCCTCGGCGCGGCCATTGCCGTGGCCCCGGACAAGATCGAGCAGGAGCTGACCGCCCTGTGGCGCAAGGCCGCCGAGCGCGCCCAGAGCACCGACGCCCGCTTCACCGTCACCCGCGCCTGCCTGTGGAACTTCATCATCCACTCGAACGGCGAAGAGGAGTTCTTCTTCACCAAGCGGCTCATCGACGAGATGTCCGAGTCCGTGCCCGCCCGCATCCTGAGCCTGTACGAGACCTCCGAGGCCGAAAAGAGCGATGCCAGCGTGGTGGGCGATGACGGCTCGCCGCTGCGGGCCAGCGTCGAGGCGAACTTTCGCCGCAGCGGCACCGGCCGCCGCGAGGTCCTGGCCGAAGAGATCACGCTCGAAGCGCCGCACATCGAGGCCAACCGGCTGAGCGGGCTTGTGCGCTCGCTGCTGCTGGCCGACGTCCCGACGGCGCTCTTCGTGCGCAACCCGGCCACCCAGTATGGCTGGCTGCCGCGCCTGGCGCCCGAGGCCGATCGCTTCATCTTCGACAGCCGCAAGCTGGGGAGCGGCGCCACGCTCCAGTGCACCTACAACAACCTACAGAAGCTCTACCGATCCCAGCCTGCGGGCGGTCGCCCTGTGGTGGAGATCGCGGATCTCGGCTGGGTGCGGCTGTGGCCGTGGCGGATCCTGCTGGCAGGCCTCTTCGACCCGCCGCAGGCCACGCAGGCCCTGCGCCAGCTCGACTCCATCGAGATCCACCACAGCGCTGGCGAGGAGCCGGCCGCGCTGCTCATGGCCGGCTGGCTGCTGGAGCGGCTGGGACTGGGACCCGTGTCGCAGTCTGCTCCCGGCGTCTGGTCGCTCAAGCCGGAGGGCGAGGTCGCCCAGAAGCCGGCCGAGCTGCGGCTGGTGTCCGAGCCGGCCCAGGAGCGGCCGGTGGGCATCGTCGGAATCGCCAGCATCGAGCTCAAGTCCGGAGAGCACGTCTTTTCGGCCCGCGGGGTCGCCGACAGCCGCTCCATCAGCCTCGGCAGCCCATTTCAGCCCGAGCGGGTGCAGCCGGTGCACGGCCGGCCTGACTCCGAGCTCATGGTGGCCGTAATGGGTGTTGGCGGACGCGACCCATTGATGTATGAAGCCCTGCGACTGGGTGCTCAGCTTGTTGGCATCCAATCCACTGCCGGTGCTGGTACCGGTGAGACCAGCAAATGACGCTTCGACCAAGCCCCGCCCTGATGGGCTAGATGGTGACAAGGTGAGTGGACGCGCACCTGAAGTCTGGATCGGCGATGACGCTGCGGCTCTGGCCCGCGAGGGTGCCCGTCGCATCGCCGAGGTTGCCCGCCGCAGCATCGCCGCTCGTGGCCGCTTCTTCATGGCCCTGGCCGGCGGCAACACTCCACGCCGTCTCTACAAGAGCCTGACCGTCGACGAGACAGGCATCGACTGGAAGCGGGCAGAGATCTTCTTCAGCGACGAACGGATGGTGCCGCTCGACCATCCCGACTCCAACCACGCCATGGCGCGCGAGACGCTGCTGAGCGTGGTGCCGATCCCGCCGGAGCGCATCCACGCGGTGCCCACGCACCTGCCGGTGGAAGAGGCCGCCCGCGCCTACGAGGCGACGGTGCGCGCCTCGCTCGATCGCGCTGAGCCGCGGCTGGACCTGGCGCTGCTCGGCATGGGATCCGACGGGCACACCGCCTCGATCTTCCCCGGGTCGCGCCTTTTGGCTGGTCTCGACGACGACTTTTTGATCGATGACCCGTCGACGGGGCCGCTGCGCGCCGAGCGGCCGGTGGCGACGCTGGCCCACTGGGACCAGGAGCGGCTCATCGCCGCGGTCACCGACGCACCCAAGCCGCCGCCGCAGCGCATCACCATGACGCCCTACCTGCTCAACCTGGCCCGCCACGTCATCGTGCTGGTCGCTGGTGAGGACAAGGTCGCCGCGGTCTCGGCCGCGCTCGAGAGCGACGCCCGCGTCTCGGAGATCCCGATCCGCGCCATCGCCCCGCCCAGCGGCGAGCTGGTGTGGCTGCTCGATCGCCGCGCCGCCCGCGCCCTGGGTACGCCGCCGATCTAGCTCGGCCGGCTAGCGGGGCAGCGGCTTTTTCAGCTTGCCAGCGTCGGGAATCACCAGCGTCACGTCGCCGTGTACCGCCGCCTGGCAGCCGAGCCGCAGCTTGGTAATAAAATACGTATTTCCCAGGTGCTTTTTCTCGACGGCGTTGATCGGCCCCAGCGACTCCTCGCCTTCGACGACCTTGACGCGACAGAGGCCGCAGTTGCCGCGGCCAAAGCAGGCCGTCGGGACGGGCACATTGCAGCGACGCGCGGCTGCATAGGCCGTCTCGCCGTCGGTGCACTCGATGCGGATGCCGAGTGGCTCAAACAATATCGTGGGCATCGGGAGGCCTCATCATAGGGCCTTTTCGCTCTCGGGAAAACCTGATAGGCTGCCCATTGAATTATTCAAGTAAATTCCTCCGCCATGGACGACTGGAAAGCGCGCAAGCACTCCCTGCGATCGGGTCAGCCGGTGAGAGGCCAACCATGCCTCCTCCTGGTCTACGCAGGCACGATGGACTCGCCCGAGGTAGGCTGCCGCTTTGACCTGGTGGGCGACGAGCTGATCATCGGCCGCAGCAGCGACGCCGACATTCAGGTGGATCGCGAGTCGGTCTCGCGTCGCCACGCCCGGCTCTCGCACGTCGACGCCGGCTGGCTGGTCGCCGACCTGCAGTCCACCAACGGCACCTACATCAACGACGAGCAGGTGCGCGAGCGCCAGCTCACCGACGGCGACTACCTGAAGATCGGCAATGCCATCTTCCGCTACTTCTCGGGGCCGAGCATCGTCTCGATGGTCCAGGAGGAGCTGCACCGGGTCGCGGTCATCTGCGAGCTGACGCAGGCCTACAACCGCCGCTACTTCGTCGAGCTCCTGGAGCGCGAGGTCGCGCGCGCGCAGCACTACGGACGGGCGCTGTCGCTGGTCTCGCTGGATGTCGATCAGGTCAAGCAGATCAACGAGAACCACGGCCACCTCACCGGCGACCAGATCATCAAGGAGCTCGCGCGCCGCACGCTGCTGCGCATCGATCGCTTCGAGGTCCTGTGTCGCTACGAGGGCTCGCAGTTCCTGCTGCTGCTGCCCGAGTCGGACCACGCCCAGGCGCTGGCGCGCGGCGAGGAGCTGCGCCAGGCCATCTGCAGCGATCCGATCCGCAGCGAAGGCGAGCTCATTCGCGTCACGGTCTCTGCCGGCGTTGCCACGCTGGGTGAGGAGGCCGATGCCGCCGCGCTCATCCGCGTCGCCCAGGAGACCGTGCAGCGCGCCAAGAAGGCCGGCCGCAACCGCACCGAAGGCGCCGGCCACGGCCACGCCAAGTAGCCGCTTCTACCGCTTCTACCGTCTCTAATAGACAAACGGGAACATGCGGAAGCGGGCGCGCTGGCAGTAGGCGTCCCACAGGCTGCCGTACTTGGCGGCGCAGCGCTGCTCGTCGCGCCAGGCGCGGTGCGTGAACAGCACCAGCAGCCAGATCGGCAGCAGGTACGGCACCACCGAGTCAAAGCCCGTGGTCAGCGTCCAGGC
>Ga0075163_10013864_pt1 | contig 10421 bp, 8 predicted proteins | sample JI1023141ADNA_FD_71478 | JGI IMG/M metagenome (GOLD analysis project Ga0075163, IMG submission 71478) | Wastewater effluent complex algal communities from Wisconsin, to seasonally profile nutrient transformation and Carbon sequestration -... | ecosystem: Engineered > WWTP > Effluent > Algae... | reverse complement strand
GGCACCGTGACACCGGCCTGCTCGGCAAACCAGCGCTCGTACCCACCGAGCCACTGCGCATCACGCAGGCGCAGGTTCTCGTGCGAGATACGCTGCGAGCGGGTCAACATGGAGTACATGAACTGTTCGGGCGGCAGGGTGTCGGCATACCGCTCACCCACCACCTCGAACCAGGCCATGGCGTTCCACGCGGCGTTTTGCAGGCGCAGCACATCCACATTACGCAGCTCCTGGTAACGCTGCAGCACCTGCGGAATCTTGTCGGCCGTGGCACCCTGCTCCTTGAACTGGCGTGTGAGTTCAATCGCGTCTTCGATGGCGAGCTTGGTGCCGGAGCCAATGGCGAAATGCGCCGTGTGCACCGCGTCACCCATCAGCACCACATGGCTGTGGCCGTTGTGCAGCGACCACTGGTCACACTTCACGCGCTGGAAGTTGAGCCAGGCCGAGCCACGCAGGTGGCGGGCATTGGTCATGAGCGGGTGGCCACCCAGGTACGGGGCGAACAGTTTTTCGCAGAAGGCTACCGATTCGTCGGCATTGGCCTTGTCGAGGCCGTGGTCCAGCCAGACCTGCTCGGGCGTCTCCACAATGAAGGTGGTGGTTTGTTCGTCGAACTTGTAGACGTGGGCCTGGAACCAGCCGTGTTCGGTCTTCTCAAAAATGAAGTTGAAGGCGTCGAACTGCTGGTGGGTGCCGAGCCAGATAAAACGGTTGGGCCGTGTCACCACATCGGGCCTGAACACATCGGCGTGCAGGTTACGAATGCGGGAGTTGATGCCGTCGCTGGCGATCACCAGGTCGGCATCGGGGAAGTCGGCGTCGGACACCACGTCTTGCTCGAACACCAGCTTGACACCCAGCTCTTCACAGCGCGCCTGCAGGATGTTGAGCAGCTTCTTGCGGCCAATCCCCACAAAGCCGTGGCCGCCGCTGCGGATGGTGCGGCCTTTGAAACGCAGCTCGATGTCGTCCCAGTGGTTGAAGGCCTGCTCGATGGTGGCGGCGGTGGCCGGATCCCACTGGCGCATGTTCTCCATGGTGGCATCCGAGAACACCACACCCCAGCCGAAGGTGTCGTAGGGCTTGTTGCGCTCGACCACGGTGATGTCGTGTGCAGGGTCCTGCATTTTCATCAACAGGCCGAAATACAGGCCAGCTGGCCCACCCCCGATACAGACGATCTTCATGCTGACTCCAGTCGCGCAATGGTTGAGATTTGCATGAAGTTTAAATATCAATACTTCATAAGTAAAGTATTTATTTTTCAGGGTATTCCCGTAGGAAATCCGCACCACATAAGGACTTTTTCCGCACCAAAGAGGATCGCGCCGCTGCAATTTCCAAGCGAATTTGCACCAGCTGCGCGCACGCACGCCAGCCCGGCATGCAGGCACCGAAACCGGAAGGAAGCGGGTCGGTCAGGCCGTCGCGATGGCGGCGTCCAGCACTTCCACCCAGTGCTTGACCGGGGTGCCCGTGCCACTTTGCAGGTGGGTGATGCAACCGATGTTGGCCGACACGATGGTCTGCGGCTGCAGCGCCTGCAGGTGGCCCAGCTTGCGGTCACGCAAGGGGTAGGCCAGATCCGGCTGCAGCACCGAGTAGGTGCCGGCGGAGCCGCAGCACAGGTGTGACTCGCTGCGCGCCACTTGCACGTCGAAGCCCAGCGCGCCAAGGTGTGTCTCCACCCCACCGCGCAGCTTCTGGCCGTGCTGCAGTGTGCAGGGCGGGTGGTAGGCCAGCGTGCCAGGGTCAGCGCGCAGCTTGCCGCGCAGGGCCTCCACCAGCTCGGGCAACCATTCGCTCAGGTCGCTTGTAAGGGCACTGATCCGGGCCGCCTTCTCCGCGTAGGCGGGCTCGTCCTTGAGGAGGTGACCGTACTCCTTCACAGTGACACCACAGCCCGACGCGTTCATCACGATGCCCTCGACCGCTCCGGAAGCGATCTCAGGCCACCAGGCGTCGATGTTGGCCCGCATCTGGGCCCGCCCGCCGTCCTGGTCGTTCAGGTGGAACTTCACAGCGCCGCAGCAACCGGCCTGGGGCGCCACGCGGGTTTCGATGCCCGCAGCATCCAGCACCCGCGCGGTGGCGTGGTTGATGTTGGGCATCATGGCGGGCTGCACACAGCCCTGCAGAAGCCACACTTTGCGCGCGTGGCTGCGGCGCGGCCATGCGCCGGCCTCCTGGCGCGGCGGCACCTTGGCCTGGAACGACTGGGGCAGCAGGCCGCGCACGGCCTGTCCGGCTTTCATGGCCGGGGCGAACAAGGGGGATGGCAAACCTTCCTTCAAGGCCCAGCGCACGGCCCGCTCGCCCAGGCCACGCGGCACCTTGTCGTCCACCACCTTGCGGCCGATGTCCACCAGGTGGCCGTACTGCACACCACTGGGGCAGGTGCTTTCGCAGTTGCGGCAGGTCAGGCAGCGGTCCAGGTGCTGCTGGGTGGCACGGGTGGGCGTGGCGCCTTCCATCACCTGCTTGATGAGGTAGATGCGGCCGCGCGGCCCGTCCAGTTCGTTGCCCAGCAGCTGGTAGGTGGGGCAGGTGGCCGTGCAGAAACCGCAGTGCACACATTTGCGCAGGATGGCTTCGGCCTCCAGGCCTTCAGGGGTGCCGCGAAATTCAGGGGCCAGGACGGTTTGCATGGGTGTCTCTCGTGGAAGATTCTTGGTGTGAAGCCGGGGGCGGCGCAGGCGCCTCGTCCGGCTTGCGCAGACGTAAACGGACTGCCAGGGCACGCAGCACCTGGCGCAGCTCGGCCGACCGGCGCACGTCGTCCAGGAAGGGGGGCAGCGACAGCAGCAGCAGCAGCGCCGCCAGTGGCACCACGCAGATGAAGCCCACATACTTGAAGCCGGCAGCGCCCATGAGCCCGCCCGCGATGAACATGCCGATGAGGCCCGCAAACAACTGCAGGCGCTGCCGGTTGTGGCGCACCAGGGCCGCGACGGGGGTACCCCGGCGGTTCCAGTAGAGCATCTTGCCCAGCTCGATCCCCAGGTCGGTCACGTTGCCCGTCATGTGGGTGGTGCGTATCTTGCCGCCCGAGCTTTTGGTGCCCATGGCATTCTGCAGGCCCATGATGAAGGACAGCAGCAGCACGGTGAGCGGCACCGCAAAGGGCGTATGCCAGGTCAGGGTGATGGCACCTACCAGGCCAAACAGCAGCAGCAGCACGGCTTCCAGCATGAGCGGCAGGGCATAGACACTGCGCAGCCGGTACTGCCGCCCCCAGTTCACTTGCATGGCCGAGGTGGCGGCACCACAGATGAAAGCCAGCAGCGCGCCCAGGGCATTGAGCACCAGCACGGTGTTGCCCAGCACCAGGCCGTCGGCCAGCTGGGAGGCAAACCCGGTCATGTGGGAGGTGTACATGTGCAGCACCAGAAACCCGCCCGCATTCACGGCCCCGGCGTTGAACGCCAGCAGCAGCCCGAAGGTGCGGTCCACGGACGGCGCACGGTGCCGGCCCATGAGGAAACGCAGACGCCGCACCGTGTGCCCTCACCAGTCGGCGTAGAGGCGGCCCCGGTTCAGGATGCCGCCCGGGTCGAATTCGCGTTTGAGCGCACGGTGGATGCTGGCGAGTGGTGCCGACAAGGGCTCCAGCCGGCCAGAGGCAGGGGCTGCACCAGCGTGCCACAGGGCCGCACTACCACCCACGGCTGCGGCCTGCTGGCGCAGGCGTGTGGCGCTGCTGGTGTCCTGTGCATCCACCATGTACCAGCGTTGCCCGCCATGCCACTCCACCAACGGTGCGGCCGGGCCGTCCAGCACCGGTGCGGTTTGCGGCACCGACAGGCGCCACAGTTGCTGCTGCGGTGGTCGGGCCTGGAACCAGGGCAATTGCTGGTCACGGCAGGCCTGCCAGTCCGCCTGGGTGGCGGCCAGGTCCAGCCGCTCGCCGCCCATCTGGCGGCAGGCGGACTCCACTGCGGCCACGGCGCCGCGCAGGCGCACATAGAGTGTGGGCACACCACCGTCGTCCACCCAGCAGCTGGCGTTCAGCGGCAGGGGTTGGCCGCCCCAGCGGTGCAGGTGGGCCAGGGCCTCGGCCTGCGCCAGCTCGAAGCGCAGCGTGGCCTCGGCCGGGGCCACGGGCAGCACCTTGAGGCTGACTTCGGTGATGCAGCCAAGCGTGCCCCAGGAGCCCGCCAGCAGGCGCGACACGTCGTAGCCGGCCACGTTCTTCATCACCTGGCCGCCGAAGCTCAGTGCAAGCCCTTGCCCATTGAGCATGGAGGCGCCCAGCACGAAGTCACGCACGGCCCCCACCTGGGCCCGCGCCGGGCCGCTGAAGCCGGCCGCCACCATGCCGCCCACGGTGCCACCCGGCGCCAGCCGGGGCGGCTCGAACGCCAGGCACTGGCCTTGCGCGGCCAGGGTGGCCTCCAGCTCCGCCAGCGGCGTGCCGCAGCGGGCGGTGACCACCAGTTCACTGGGCTCGTAGGCGGTGATGCCGCGGTAGCCAGCGGTGTGCAGCGTCTCGCCCTGCAACTGCTCGCCGTAAAAATCCTTGGTGCCTCCGCCCAGGATACGCAGGGGCCGGCCCTCGGCGGCGGCGGTGCGGATCTGGTCGGCAAGGGCGTGAAGGGCTGTATCCATAGCCTGCATGGTAGTGGCTCGCTGTGCACTTGCCGGCCACGGCGCATGTGATTTTTTTGAACGGCGATCGTGCGGCTTTTTGACGCCAGCGCCGTGGCACCTCATTCCTGGAAGAACTGCACCGGCAGGCCAGGCACCTCCACCGGCATGGCAAACACACAGCCCGACTGGGGCCAGCGCTGCAGCTCCGCCTCGGGGCGTTTGTCGCGTGCGGTGGTGACGAACAGGGTTTTCAGGCCCGGCCCGCCAAAACAGGGCATGGTGGGGCACTGCGCGGGCACGGGGATCTCGGCCAGCACGGTGCCATCGGGGGCGATTTTCAGGATACGCGCGCCCTCGAACAGGGCGCAGTAGTAGTTGCCCTGCACATCCACCGCCGCGCCGTCCGGCCGGCCGCCATACCCTGGCTGCCCGCTCTGCCAGCCCGGCGGCTTGGGTGCGAACGCCTGGAAGACCTGGGGCGGCCCGAGCGTGGCGCCTGCCAGGTCGAAGGCCCGGCGGGACACGGTATGGCTGGGGGTGTCGGCCCAGTACAGGTGGGCGGCGTCAGGCGACCATGCCAGGCCGTTGGCGGTGGTGACACCAGTGGCCATCTGCTGCAGTGCAGGTTGTGCTGCGGCCTGCATGTCCAGGCAGTACAGGGCTGCGCGGGCCGCGTCGCGGGGCTCGTAGATGGTGCCCACCCACAGGCGGCCCAGGGCATCACATTTGCCGTCGTTGAAGCGGGTGGTGGCGACATCGTGCAGCGCAGGCGCCAACTGCTCCAGCGCGCCACCCCAGGCGCGCGCCCGGTAGATACCGTCGCGCAGGGCCAGCACCAAGGCGCCAGAGGCACCGGCAACAGGAGCCACACAACCCGGGTCCTGGGGCAGATCCCATCGGTCCACCAGCCCGGTGCCGGGCCGGGTGCGCAGCAGTTGCCGGCCCGGGATGTCCAGCCAGTACAGGCGCTGCTCCTCGGGGTCCCAGAAAGGCGACTCGCCCAGACCACTAGGTTGCTCGACCACTGCCTGCCAAACCATGGAAACCTCCGTACAAAAGCCAGGATGCTCTGCATAACTCTACGCGAGTGGGTGTAGTGCGGATCGGGATGGGATGCAAGGCGCATTTTGCAGTCCAATAGCACGGCTATTGGCCAAAAATGCAACGCCGCAGACCGCCCGAGCCCGCGCTATCACACGCCGCGAGGAGTTATGCAGAGCGTCCTCAAGTCATTGTGCCTTTGCGAGCGCCCATAAAAAAGGGCCCGCATGACGCGGGCCCAACATCCAAAGGAGACTCTTCGCTCGTTGCCCGACACAGCCTGCCACACAGGGCAGGCTGTGCCGGGGAACCTTTTAACGGTGGTAGGCCGTTTCGCCGTGGGACGTGATGTCCAGGCCTTCGCGCTCTTCCTCTTCCGAGACACGCAGGCCCACGGTGAGGTCGGCGATCTTGTAGGCGATGAAGGCCACCACAGCAGACCACACCATCGTGAACAACACACTCTTGGTCTGGATCCAGACCTGGCTGCCCATGCTGAAGGTGTCGGGGGTCAGGCCACCCGTGCCACCCAGGCTCTGGGAGGCAAACACACCGGTCAGGATGGCACCCAGGATACCGCCCACGCCGTGGACACCGAACACATCGAACGCGTCGTCGGCACCCAGCAGGCGCTTGAGGCCACCCACGCCCCACAGGCAGATCACACCCGCCAGCAGGCCCATCACGATGGAGCCCATGGGGCCGACAAAACCAGCCGCAGGCGTCACGGCCACCAGGCCAGCCACCGCGCCGGATGCAGCACCCAGCATGGATGCCTTGCCTTTGTGCAGGGCTTCGCCGGCAATCCAGGAGAGCGTGGCAGCTGCCGTGGCCAGCACCGTGTTGATGAAGGCCAGGCCGGCATTGGCGTTGGCTGCACCGGCAGAACCAGCGTTGAAGCCGAACCAGCCCACCCACAGCAGCGAGGCGCCCACCATGGTCAGCGTCAGGGAATGGGGCGTGAATGCTTCCTTGCCGAAGCCGATACGCTTGCCCAGCACATAGGCACCCACCAGACCAGCGATACCGGCGTTGATGTGCACCACGGTGCCGCCTGCGAAGTCCAGTGCGCCGTCAGCCGCCAGCAGGCCACCACCCCACACGATGTGGGCCATGGGCACATAGCTGAAGGTGAACCACAGCACGGCGAAGATCAGCACGGCAGCGAACTTGATGCGCTCGGCGAACGAACCCACGATCAGTGCAACAGTGATCGCAGCGAACGTACCCTGGAAGGACACGAACACGTACTCAGGAATGGTGGCCAGCGCACCAAAGGTTTCCTGGTTGACCCCGCTGAGGAAGATCTTGTCGAACCCGCCAAAGAACTTGCCTTCACCCGAGAACGCCAGGCTGTAGCCGTAGATGGCCCACAGCAGGCTGATGAGCGAGAAGATCACGAACACCTGCACCAGCACGGACAGCATGTTCTTGGAGCGGCCCAGGCCACCGTAGAACAAGGCCAGGCCCGGGATGGTCATCAGGATGACCAGCAGCGTGGAGGTCAGCATCCAGGCGGTGTCGCCCGAATCGATCTTGGGTGCAGGCGCAGCGGCGGCAGCAGGGGCCTCGGGTGCAGCAGCTGGTGCGGTGACGGCAGGGGCGGCAGCCGGTGCTTCGGCTGCCACCGCGGCCACAGGGGCCTCGGCCGCTGGTGCGGGCGTCTGGGCCAGGCTGGTCAGCCCGGTGGTGAGTACACCCAGTCCGAGTGCAAGAGATACAAGCAGTTTTTTCATGGCGATGTTCTTTCCTGAGCTTTCTGCGTCCTCAGAGCGCTTCTTTTCCGGTTTCGCCGGTGCGGATACGCACGACCTGCTCCAGGTCATACACAAAAATCTTCCCGTCACCGATCTTGCCGGTGCGTGCAGCGGACTCGACCGCCTCGATCACGCGCTCGACCAGCTCATCGGCCACCGCAGCCTCGATCTTGACCTTGGGCAGGAAATCAACCACGTATTCGGCACCGCGGTAGAGTTCGGTATGGCCCTTCTGGCGGCCAAAACCTTTGACCTCGGTTACGGTGATGCCCTGGACACCGATACCGGAGAGGGCTTCGCGCACCTCGTCCAGCTTGAATGGTTTGATGATCGCTGTCACCAGTTTCATTTGTCTGTTCCTTTGGTTGGGTGAGGGAAGTGGTGGGGGCAAGGCCGTCGGCCTGCCCGCACCGCACGAAATTACAGGGTCTTGGTCAGGCTGACGATCAGGCGGTTCTTGTTGACCGGGCCGAAGAAGCCGCGCTTGTTGGCGCCGACCACAGCCGCACCCACCGAGAAGCCTTCGCCCAGGTCATAGGCGCCACCCACGCTGTAGTCCATGTAGTTGGGCACACCGTTGTCCTTGATGTCGCTGGCGAAACGCGTGAAGCCCACCGACGCCTTCAGCGTGGTCTTGGGGAAAATTTCCTGGGCGAAAGCGAGGTTCAGGTAGCCGGTGTTGCGGCCCTTGTGGCCAGAGCCGATGCTGGTGCCAGCCCAGCCGAAGTAGTCTTCGGACAGGGTGTGCGAGTACTTGGCAGACACTGGGCCGAAGGTGGCGCCGACGTAGCCTTCGGTGGTGTTGCCCAGGCTGTTGCCGGGGTAGATGTAGGTCAGCAGGCCCACGTCCATATCAATCTCGCCGGCCTTGAACTTGTAGCCGCCGTAGATGTCGGACTCCAGGGAATTGCCGGGCAGCCAGTTGACGCTGGAATTCCAGTTGCCAATGTAGAAACCGCTCTCGTGGGCGTAGTCGAAACCGCCTTGCAGGGCAGGCTTGAACGCCTTGTCCTTGACGGTACCGTCACGACCGATGACGTCCTGGTCCTGGCCACGGAACTTGTAGTTGGTGGTCAAGCTGACATTCGCTGTAAGCTGTGCGCTGGCCATCAGGGGCAGCGTGGCAACGGCAGCAACTGCCAGGGACTTGACGAGTGCGAGTTTCATCGGGTTCTCCAAAGGGGTTGAATTGTGTGCAACGCAACAAAGCACGGAGCGTGCCAAACCGTCCACCCCCCCGGAATCTGACCTGTACCAGCAGGTAACGCACATATTCAGGGCAAAGCCCTGACACAAAACGCACCACAAAGGTGCAACATTGGTGCATACCAGGGGTTCGGGGTATGCACTTGGATGGGGAGGATGGAACATGAGCCTTTCTTTGGTGCAAAGCCGCGCACTGCTCGGGCTGGAAGCGCCCGAAGTCACCGTAGAGGTGCATCTGGCCAACGGCCTGCCCAGCTTCACGCTGGTGGGGCTGGCCGATGTGGAGGTCAAGGAGGCCCGCGAGCGGGTGCGCTCGGCCATCCAGAACGCGGGGCTCGAATTCCCCACCAACAAACGCATCACCGTGAACCTGGCCCCGGCCGACCTGCCCAAGGACTCGGGCCGCTTCGACCTGCCGATTGCGCTGGGCATCCTGGCCGCCAGCGGCCAGATTGACGCCGCGCGGCTGGACGGCCACGCCTTTGCGGGCGAGCTGTCGCTGTCGGGTGAACTGCGCCCGGTGCGCGGCGCCCTGGCCATGGCGCTGGCGCTGCGCACCCAGCAGGTCCACACCCGGCTGGTGCTGCCCCCGGGCAGCGCCGAGGAAGCCGCCCTGGTGCCCGGCACCGAGGTCTTCCGCGCGCGCCACCTGCTGGACGTGGTGGCCCGGTTTGCCCCGCAGCCCCAGGCCGGTGACGCTGGTACGGGCGACGGCTGGGCCGCCCTCCAGGCCGCCGCGCCCACCCTGGCCGCAGCCTATGCCGATCTGGCCGATGTCAAGGGCCAGGCCGGTGCTAAACGCGCACTGGAGATCGCCGCCGCAGGTGGCCACAGCCTGCTGATGGTGGGCGCCCCGGGCTCAGGCAAGTCCATGCTGGCCCAGCGTTTTGCCGGCCTGCTGCCACCCATGCGCGAGGAAGAAGCCCTGGAGAGCGCCGCCGTGGCCAGCCTGGGCGGGCGCTTCACCATGGCGCAATGGGGCGTGCGCCCCACCTGCAGCCCGCACCACACCGCCAGCGCGGTGGCACTGGTGGGGGGTGGCTCGCCGCCCAGGCCCGGAGAAATTTCACTCGCCCACCATGGTGTGTTGTTCCTCGACGAGTTGCCTGAATTCCCCCGTGCTGCACTGGAAGCCCTGCGCGAACCGCTGGAGACCGGCCATATCTCGATCGCCCGGGCGATGCGGCGGGCCGAGTTCCCGGCCCGCTTCCAGCTGATCGCCGCGATGAACCCCTGCCCCTGCGGCTACCTGGGCTCGCCCCAGCGGGCCTGCCGCTGCACCCCCGACCAGGTGGCGCGTTACCAGGGCAAACTCAGCGGCCCGCTGCTGGACCGCATCGACCTGCATGTGGAGGTGCCGTCCCTGCCGCCGCAGGAGCTGCTGCAGGCCCCGCCCGGCGAAGGCACCGCCGCCATCCGCGAGCGCGCCAGCGCGGCCCGCCACCGCGCCATCCAGCGCCAAGGCAAAAGCAACCAGGCACTGCAGGGCCAGGAGATCGACGCCCACCTGGGGCTGGAGCCGGCCGCCGCCAAGTTCCTCAACACCGCCGCCGCCCGGCTGGGCTGGAGCGCCCGCTCCATCCACCGCGCGCTGAAGGTGGCACGCACCATCGCCGACCTGGCAAGCGCGGAGGCCACGCAGGTCAGCCACGTGGCGGAAGCCATCCAGTACCGGCGGGTGTTGAAGTAGGCCCTGCAGCAGGTCGGTTGCCAGGCATTGCGTGAATAAAACAAGCCTTACGCGCTTGTTTTATGGTCGCATATAGCTATTAAATAAATAGCAAATAACTCATTCCATTTCCAAATCATTCGTGTCTAGGCGCG
>Ga0075163_10013863_pt1 | contig 10421 bp, 9 predicted proteins | sample JI1023141ADNA_FD_71478 | JGI IMG/M metagenome (GOLD analysis project Ga0075163, IMG submission 71478) | Wastewater effluent complex algal communities from Wisconsin, to seasonally profile nutrient transformation and Carbon sequestration -... | ecosystem: Engineered > WWTP > Effluent > Algae... | reverse complement strand
TGCAATCAGAACTCCTGCTGTAACGCCGATCATGAGGCCGGGGATCAGGTGCTTGATCGCCTCCCAGTCAACCGCCTTGCGCTTGATCTGGGATCGCGCCGAGGAAATTCCGGTTGGAATGATAACCGCAAGCGACGTGCCGAGCGCCATGTGCATCAGAACGCTTTCATCAAGCGTCCCGGCATAAAAATAATGACCATAGGCCACGAGCGCGGGCACAAGGACGATCCCGCCCCCAATCCCCAGTAACCCCGCCAGAAACCCGACAACGACACCAACGCACGCAAGTGCAGCAAAACTCATAAGAACCTGATCCATGCCCCAGTCATGCCACAGACGGCGCGATTTAAAAAATCAAAAAATGATTGTTTTCATAACTTGATGCCGTTATAAAACCCCCTGCATCACCCCACTCTTAAAAAGGATCCTGCGTATGACCACAGCTTCTGTTGCCGGCTTTAATAAAGAAGCCTCCCAGACAACCGGAAAGATCAAAGCTGCCGTGATTCCTGTCGGGGGTCTTGGCACACGCATGTTGCCAACTACCAACGCCATGCCGAAGAATATGCTGACCGTTGGTCTGAAGCCGCTGATTGAATACGCCGTTGAAGAAGCGATCCTTGCAGGCTGTGAAGAAGTTCATATCGTCTGCGGCCCGCTCGATGTTGAAACTTACAGACGTCATTTCATTCTGCGCGAAGATATTGCCGCGAAAATTTCTCATCCTGACAAGCAAGACATCAAGGCCAAGGTTGATGCTGTGACCCAGCATGCCCCCCGCCTCAACTTTATTATTCAGGAAGAACCAAAAGGTCTTGGTCATGCTGTCTTGATGGCAAAAGATTATATTGATGGCCCGTTCGCTGTGATCTTGCCGGATGATCTGATCCTTGATGGTGTTGATCCGGGCGCGTTGAGCGATATGGTTCAGGCGTATCAAGGCGGCATCTCGATTGCAGCAATGGTCGTGCCTGATGCAGATACTAAAAAATACGGCATCTTCAGCTTCCCGCAAACACCTGATGCGAGCCAGCCTTCTCTGGTCGCTTCGGGCATTGTTGAAAAGCCGAAGACAGACGCTCCATCCAACATGGCTGCGATTGGTCGCTATATCCTGCCTCTTTCCGTGATGACCGATCTTGTGAACGGCAAGCCCGGAGCTGGCGGTGAAATTCAGCTGACCGATGCGCTTGACCGTGTGCGTGCCACAGGGGAAGAACTTCATGCCGTTCGCTTCAAGGGGACACGTTATGACTGCGGCGACCCGCTTGGGTTTATCCGCGCCCAGAACACAGTCAGCGAGTTGATCATGCGCGAACTCGACCCGGAATATAAAGCGCATCGCCAGCAGCGGCTTGATGGCCAGAGCCGCCCATCGATCTCTATCAATAAGGTTTAATCAGTTTTTTTGTGCAGAGCCGCAGGCTCTGCACCTTCTATCCCTCTGAAATACCTCACAAAAATGGCCTCAGAAAATCCCGACTTATGTTAAGCCGGGATTAACCATTTACACGCATTATAGAAAACACAAAGACGGAAAAGCTCAGCAAATAAGCAGCATTCCGCCAGTTGATGGAAAGTATGGTGTGAAATGGAAGTCAATATTCAGGAATTCATCCGGCAAGCCGGTCTCGAAGAGCCCTTCTATCCGGGCAAGCGCGTGATCAAAGCCTGTCCGCAGCCTGGCGAATATAAAAGCCACTGCGTCGTCTATGACTGGCACGACCCCGCCCATATTCGCATCGAAATCAAAGCTGGCCTCTCGGGCAAAGATCTCCCGATCAAGGAGCTGACGAAATATCCGGTGAGCTTCCAGGCTCCAACCTTCATCCTGATCGACGTCAAGACTGGCTCGATCAAAACCATTCAGGCTCTCAACGATGATCTCGAAGACGATGAGGATGATGACGAAGATGGTCGCGGGAGCGGTAAATCTTCTGGCGGTGGCAAGCGCCCTGCTGTGAAGAAAAAAGCTGGCCTCTCTCTGGGCTCCTTCTCGATGGCTGCCGAAGGCAAGGTTGCCGAGCTTGGCAAAGTTGTCCAGATGGTCGTCATGGGCATGGAAATCGCCAAGGAAGCCTATGGCAAGGTCATGGACACCTTCGCGGTTCAAGTTCAGCACGCCAAGATGCACACCACCGATCTGGTGGCTGCCGCTGGCAAGCTCATTACCAAATTCACGCCGCCTGCCTTCCTGAAACCGTCAGGCGACGAAACCAAGGTCTACAAATATAACCGCGAGAAAAATGAACCGATGTTCAGCGGCATGATGCCGACATAAAAGAACCACGAGTTGCACAGGGTTAAAAAAGGGTCGAAACCCGCCGTGAGGCGGGTTTCATCTATTCCGGATCTGGTTTGAGATTGTCTTAGTACGTCGCCAGAAGATCGCGCGTCATCGTGATCATCTGATCGATATGGTTTTCGTTGAGGATCAGTGGCGGCGAGATAATCAGGTTGGCTCCGTTATTGCGGATAAAGACACCGCGGCGGAACAATTCGAACGAGGCCTCGCGGGCCAGAGCATAAGGATCATCTCCCGGCTTGTCGGCAAGCTGAACCGCGGCCAGCATTCCCAGATTGCGGATATCGACGACATTCGGCAACCCTTTAAGCGAATGAACGGCCTCTTCAAAAAGAGGTGCCATTTTCTTCGAGTTCTCAAGGATATTTTCTTCCTGAAACACATCAAGGGTCGCAATCGCCGCCGAACAGGCCAACGGATGCCCTGAATAGGTATAGCCATGCATGAATTCTGTGACCTTCTCTGGCCCCTTCATGAATTCATCATAGATTTTATCGGTGACGAAGGTCGCGCCCATCGGGACGGTCGCGTTGGTCAGGCCTTTTGCCGTCGTGATCATATCAGGCACCACGCCGAAGTAATCACTGGCTGAAAATGATCCGAGGCGTCCAAAGCCCGTCACGACTTCATCGAAAATCAGAAGGATATCGTGTTTCGTACACAGCTCGCGCAAGCGCTTCAAATAGCCTTTCGGCGGCGGCAGAACTCCGGGGGCTCCTGCAATAGGCTCCACGATCACAGCGGCGATATTATCTCCGCCGTGAAGCGCCACGAGGTTTTCAAGCTCATCAGCCAGATGCGCCCCCCACTCCGGCTCGCCGCGCTTGTATGCGTTGTGCTGAAGGTTATGCGTATGTGGAAGATGATCGACATGAGGAAGCAACTGGCTGAACTGCGTGCGGACATACCCGACACCGCTCACGGAAATACCGCCAAAGCCGACGCCATGATAGGAGCGCTCGCGCCCGATCAGAACTTTTTTCCCGCCCTTGCCGCGGCATCGTTGATAGGCCAAAGCGATTTTCAGCGCGCTATCGACAGCTTCTGAACCGGAATTGCTCAAAAAGACATGAGTGAAGTCTTTAGGGAACGCCGCAACGAGTCGCGAGGCCGCTTTAAACGCGGTCGGATGCCCCATCTGGAAATTGGGCGCATAATCGAGCGTATTCATCTGCGCGGTCATCGCTTCTTTGATGCGGGATTTATTCTGACCTGCGTTGACGGCCCATAATCCAGCGGTGCCGTCCAAAATCTGTTTTCCGTCCTGATCGGTGTAATACATGCCATCGGCAGCAACAACGATACGCGGCGCGTCTTTGAAAAAACGCTGCGGCGTAAAGGGCATCCAGAATTCTTCGAGGGAATTTGCGGCGGTGGTGAAATCATACATAGAAAAAACACCTCATTTGCGTGATTTGTTCTATAAGTATACCAGAGAATAGTTAACTTGACGACCAGCTTACAGGTATAACGATGCTGCACGACAACAACGGATCATCCCATTTAAAGACAAGCGAGAACATTATTCAGTTCCGCCCGCTTCCTGATAAGAACAATCAAAAAAATTCAGGGCCGTCACATCCACCGATGATCAATCTGCCGCTCTTCACAAAATTCATGCTGGGCGCCATCATCGGAATTCATGTGATCGTCTCTGCGATCAGTTATCTTTCACCCGATCTGTTTGATCAGATTTATTTCCACGGCGCGTTTACACCGGCCAGTTGGAGCGGCACCTTCCCGTTTATGTGGTGGACTCCGCTGACCGTCGTGAGTTTCTCATTCCTGCATGGCGGCTGGCTGCATCTCGCGGTCAATTCCGTGATGCTGATGGCATTCGGCAGCGGTGTTGAAAAATGGCTCGGGGCCAAACGGATGCTGGTTATTTTTTCCGTCAGCTCAGTGATCGCCCTTCTGTTCCAGTTTGCCTCGGCGCCTCATTCGATGGCGGGCGTCGTTGGTATTTCAGGTGGTATCAGCGGCTTCTTCGGGGCATTACTTCTGATGATGCAACAACAACGCGCCCTCGGAAACACCCGCAATTCGATCATGCCGTTCGTGATTGCATGGGTAGCCGTCTCGATCCTGTTTGGCTATATGGGAGCGCCGGATGGCAGCCCGATTGCATGGCTTGCCCATATCGGCGGGTTTGTCGGAGGTCTCGCCGTAACATGGCAGATGATCGGACGCCCGCAGATCTTCCCGAAGAAATAAATTAAGCTGCCGAACGATCCAGCAACCACCGCGTCGGATCATTCTCCGTTTCGGAAGTCCAGGTTCTCTCACCCCAGACAACCGTGTTGAAGAAACCTTCAGGTTCGACAACGGCCAGCCAGTAATCAAAATGACGACCTGTCTTCTGGCACGTCCAGGTTTTCGCCGGAGGCATCACCGCGGCACGGTCGAGCCACTGGCGAATAACTTCGAGTTTATTGCCGGTACGTTCTTCGAGCATAACCCAGAGGCGATAGAGTTGAGCGGAAGGCTCAATCTTTTCAGCACGAACCAGAGCCGCGCGCGCCTCGCCCCATAAACCTTCTTCGATAGCGACCTTGGCCAAGGCCAGCACAGCAAACGAGGTGTTTGGATGGAATTCCTGCACCCATTCAAACCAGCGATAGCGGATCATGGCACGGTCTTTTTCATCCCCTTTGAGCGGTGTCAGCATATCCCACAGCGGCAGCATGTCCGGGTGCGGATTGGCAATCCATGATTTCTTAACAAGGTCTAAAGCCCTCAGGCGTTGCCCGTTCTCAAGCCAGGTGCGAGCGAGACGGTCCACCGCAGGAACGAAGCCCGGAACGGCATCAACGGCCCTCTTGTAGAATTTGAAGGCCTCGTCAGGCCGGCTCTCGACCTTGGCCTGATCACCCAGCAAACAATAAATCGCCGTGCGATCATGATTAGCTTCAGCCTTACCGACAACCTTCTTGGAAACCGCTTTATCAAGAGTCACGAGGGCATCCGCCCAGAGGCGATTGCGAATTTCGAGGTCATAGACAGGCTTCAACAGAGCATGATTATTCTTCTGGCTGGCCCGGGCCTCACGGGCGAGAGATAAGGCTTGAGCGTAATCGCCTTTGATCATGGATTTTTGCATCAGCCCATGAACACCAAGCAAGACCGTGTCGGCGTTTTGCAACAAAGCCTTGAACGCCGCATCGGTCTGGTCATGGCTGCCCCGGTTTTTCGAAGCATGAGCTTGCAACAGCAACGGAATACCGGCTTCCGATTCCGGCAGGAATTTCTGGGCGCGGTGCGCCTGATAATAGGCGGTTTTGTGATCCCCGGCAGCAGCAGCCGTCAGCGAACGCACCAGAGACTGATAGCCCTTGGAGCGTTGCTTCTCATGGCGATAGCGTTTGAACTCGCGCGGCAAGGCAAAGAGACGATGTAAAATACCGGTCAGGTAAACGGTGGTCATCAGAACGAGGAAGACGACAACCGCTGCCGCCCCCAGATGAATATTGCGGAACGTATACTCTTTCCATGTGATCTCGATCGTTCCCGGCTGAATGGCAAGAAACACCACGAGCCCGACGACAATCAGAATTTTGCAAAGATACCAGATCGATTTCAACATCTTGGGGGATTACTTCCTTTGCGGCATCGAGGTTGGCACCTTGAAAGGCGACGGGGGAAGCATCGAGAAACCGGAAGCCGGATCGCTCACGATGCCCTGACCGGGCACCATGCTCTGCACTTGCCCCATAAGACCTTTGAGCGTTGCCGCATTGATCGATTTCGGATCATGAAGAGCGGTTTGCAGTTTGACCATGACGTTTTGCCCGAGAGCCTGCTGCAACTCATGCGATGCAATCGTTGCTTCGGCGTTGGCGATAAACGGCTGGCTCTTCTCGGCAGCCGGGCCATCGAGAGTTTTAAGCAAAGCCACAGCAGCGGGTACATCACCCTGATCAAGTTTTTTCTGGGCTTCGGTAATCGTTTTCTGGGTCTGGGTTCCAGAAATCTGCTCACACGCTTTTTCAACAACGATCACATCATTAAGACGCGCCTTCAGCTTGTCCTGAACCGAGACATCTTCACCAGACAAAGAGGCTGCAACAATTTCTCCTGCAAGGCCCCTGAATTCTTTCGACAAGCCATCAGGGGTCAAAACACCGTCACGGGCTTTCGGTGCCAGACGATCAATCGCTTCTTGCAGGGCTGGATCATCCTTGGCCGCCGTCATCTTGAGAATTTTGAGGTCTGTTTCAAAAGAGTCATTATCACGAGCCAGAGACTGCCGCATCTGCGCCATCGCGAGCAGCATCGCCGCCGCTTTCATGTCTTCGGGGGCCACGCCTTCAAATGTCTGCGCCACATCCGGGTTGGACGCCATCAGGTCGGCCAGCATCGTATCAGTCTTGCTGGCATCAGCTTTTTTGTCTGTTCCCGGTTTATCGGTCCCTGGCTTATCCGTCCCTGCTGGCCCTGCCACAGTCGCAGTTTCCATCTGCGCCAGAACAAGATTGAGGATTCCACCGAGCGAGTCAGACCCTTGCGGAGTCTGCTGCATCCCCTGCACTTTCTGAAGCATCCCGGAAAGACCCAATGCCCGCGTCTGCGGAATCATTTCATTCAGATGACCTTCGAGCTTGGCAATGCGCTGCTCGACATTTCCGGTTTTTAGGTCTTCGACGATGGCTGAATAATTCTGGGCCTGAGCCGATAAATTCTGAACTTTCCCTTCAAGGTCCGTCAGAGATTGCTTCATGCTGTCTGGAAGGAAGGATGTCGGGGTCTGCTGTGCAGCGACTGCCGCAGCTTGCTCTTGCTTCATGCGCTCTATTTCAGCTTGCAGCTCGGCCACGCGCTGATCTTCCTGCCCCATGGATTTAACATGCGGAGCAATCGCAAAAACACCGCCGATAATGGCCCCGGCGAGCATCACGATGCCGCCATAAATAAGGGGTTTGGTTGCATCGCTGCGCGGAGCCACTTTATCAAAGCGTTCGCGTCGAACGGGGGGATCCATCGGAACACTTTCAAAAACTTCCGCAGGCGACTCAGACGTCCCGGAATTTGTGATCTGGATGAGCAAGTCGCCAAGATTCAGGCGATGTGCGCTGGCAGCTGCAATAATTTCATCGCGGCGGTTGGCTGGAATCACATTGCGCTGTTTCCAGCCCTGTACGGTGGTTACGGGAATGTTGAGCTTGGTGGCCATCGGGCGGATGCCGCCGAATTTTTCGATAATTGCTGATGCGTTTGCAATAGTGTCTTGATCTTCAAGCATCTCGAGCGGGCCCTATCCAGTCCTGTAATGCGTCTATCATACCCTGCTGATCGGGGGTCCTTGCGACCCTGACAGCCTGCCATGACAACGCTTTTACTGACTCTAGCACCGCAGAAGACAGACACAAGAGCTTTATGTCTTTAGAAGCCCCAGCCACCCCGGCCCGGCTTAGAAGATCATGGAAAATTTCAGCCGAACGCGGAGAAAACAACGTCACGACATTCAATTCGCCATTTTTTAGCAGAGCAAGAGTTTGTTCTGTCAATGAAGACGCAGGCTGCGTCTGATACACGATATGTTCCAAGACTTGATAATCCGACAGATGTGATTTTAAATCATGACGGATCGTCTCTCCCCGCAGATATAAAATTTGCTGACCCGATGGAACTTTTTTTGTGATGAGAGTTACAAGAGTCTCAAACTCTCCTCCCGAAGATATAATATTTGTAAATCCGCACGCTGCGGCACGTTGCATCGATGTGTCTCCCATAACAAACACAGGAAGCCCGTGCCATGTGTCAGGGTATGCGATGTGGAAGGCTTGCGGGCTTGTCGCGACCAGCGCATCTGGCTGGGCATCAAATTTTTGCGGCAATGGAGTGATGGTCAAAAGGGGATCACAAACCGGAGTCATCCCGCGCGCTGCAAGAGAATCCCTGAAATCCTGGGATTCGGTCGCGGGGCGGGTGATCAGGACGGTTGTGTTCATCTCCTCAGGAGAGCAGAAGGCACTTTCGCTTTCAAGCGTTGTCCGAGGGTTTCGGCAAGATTCAAGACATGCTCGGTGCTTTGAGCGAGGCCTTCGATCTTTTCTTCATAGAATTTCGACCCGTCCGGCTCGGCAGCCATCGCATGGAGGGTCATTTTCGGGGATTTGAGGGAGGCATAGACGCCAACCGGGGTGTGGCAGGAGCCATCAAGAATTTCAAGAACACGGCGTTCAGCCGTCGCCCGCAGGCCTGTCTGGCGGTCATGGATCGCATCGAGGAGTTTGCGGATGCGGTCATTGTGAGAGCGGATTTCAATCCCGATCACGCCCTGCCCGCAGGCCGGAACGAAATCGACAGGATCAAGAATTTCAGTGGCTTCATTTTCAAGTCCCAGACGCTTCAGACCTGCCAAAGCGAGGAAGGTCGCATCGACCTGTCCGGCTTTCATCTTTTCGAGGCGCGTGTTGACGTTGCCGCGCAGCGTGACGACTTTGAGGTCAGGCCGCTTTGACAGCAAGAAGGCCTGACGGCGCAGGCTTGATGTACCGACGACAGCGCCTTGCGGCAGCTCGCGCCATGATTTGCAATGAGATGATATAAAGACATCGCGCGGATCTTCGCCGGGAAGAACATGTTCGATGACCAGACCTTCAGGCAGGAAGGCGGGCATGTCTTTCAAAGAATGGACGCCGCAGTCAATCCGGTCGGCAAGCAGGGCTTCTTCGATTTCCTTGGCGAACTGGCCTTTGCCGCCTTTGTCTTCCGGGAGCCGCTGTTCGCCATCGGCAGGCTTCCAGTCACCCGAGGTCTGTATGGTCACAACCTCGACACTCAGGGCCGGATGGGCTTTACGCAGGGCAGCAATAACCAGCTCCGTCTGGGTCTGTGCCAGACGGCTGCCTCTCGTACCGATGCGGATTTGCTGTGTCATCTTTGGATCCGGATTTAAAAAGTGAGTTACGGATAAAGGAAACCCCTTCTTTTGGCAACCAGACATTGCCCGACCTTGCTCCTTTCCACAGGACAGGCTAGAGAAAAGTGATGATAGTTCTGGGAATTGAGACCAGTTGTGACGAAACCGGCGTGGCGATCATCCGCGACGACCGCACGATTCTGGCCGATCTGGTTCTCAGCCAGTTGAAAGAACACGAAGTTTTTGGCGGCGTGGTGCCGGAAATTGCGGCCCGTTCTCACCTGACCCATCTCGATCCTTTGATCAAAGCCGCTCTTCAGGATGCCGGACTGAATTGGTCTGATATCGACGGCTTTGCAGCGACCTCCGGGCCGGGCCTGATCGGCGGTGTCATGGTCGGCATGATGGCAGCCAAGGCTCTGGCCCTTGTTCATCAAAAACCTTTTATCGGCGTCAATCATCTCGAAGCCCATGTCCTCTCCCCGCGCCTGCTCGAGGATATTCCGTTTCCCTATCTCGTGCTGCTTGTCTCTGGCGGCCACACCCAGCTTCTGATTGCAGAAGCTGTGGGCCAGTATCGCCTGTGGGGTGAAAGCCGCGATGATGCCGTTGGCGAATGTTTCGATAAGGCCGCGAAGCTCATGGGTCTTCCGTATCCGGGCGGCCCCAATCTTGAAAAAGCTGCCGCGACTTGTGTCGATCCCGCAAAGGCCCGCAAGCAATTCCCGTTCGGCATTCCGCTCGAACATGATCCGGGTCTCGATTTTTCGTTCTCGGGCCTGAAAACATCTGTGCGCAATACGGTCGATAAAGTTCTCAGTGACGGCACGATCAAGCAAGCCGATTTATCCGCGATTGCGTCATCAGTTCAGTCCACGATTGCCGAAACCCTTGGCCGCCAGTGCGAAAAAGCGATGAAGAAATTCAACATCGCCTATCACCAGCCCAAACTCTCCCTTGTCGTGTGTGGCGGGGTGGCGGCGAACCAGACCGTGCGCCAGACGCTGCAAACAGCGTGTGATCAGAACGGATTTGCGTTCATGGCCCCGCCGCTTAAATACTGCACCGATAACGGCGCGATGGTCGCGTGGGCAGGCGTTGAAATGCTCGCGGTTGGATTGACCAGCCCTCTTTCCCTCCCGGCCCGCCCTCGCTGGCCTCTCGAACTGTTGAAGGATCAAGCTGCATGACCTCCGTTTCCGTGATCGGCGCTGGCGCCTTCGGGACAGCCCTGGCCCAGCTTTATACTCAGGC
>Ga0075163_10013862_pt1 | contig 10422 bp, 3 predicted proteins | sample JI1023141ADNA_FD_71478 | JGI IMG/M metagenome (GOLD analysis project Ga0075163, IMG submission 71478) | Wastewater effluent complex algal communities from Wisconsin, to seasonally profile nutrient transformation and Carbon sequestration -... | ecosystem: Engineered > WWTP > Effluent > Algae... | reverse complement strand
TGGAGCAGCATTTTGATAAAGCAATTGCTTCTGAACGTGTCGTTTTGCTTGAGATACCGGTTGCAGTATTTTTCGATACCGTCCATTCGGTCGATGCATTGCTGGTAATCCTTGTCGGCAAGTGCATATAAGATCTGGACAATCAGTATGGGTATGTTCATTCCACGCTTGTCCTTCGAAAACACCGGCGTTTCGTTCAGGAATTTGCTCAGTTTGAATTTGGAATTGCGCGCAGACGACGAACCGTCTGCATGCAGTTTGCCGATTCTTTTCAGGAAATGAACATAGGCATGGTATATTCTCCAAATTTCGGTGATCTGAAACGATTGCCTTTCAAAACGTGGATCATCCATCACTTTATTGAGCACCTGCGCGGCTGTGTCATAGTGTGCCGTGTGCATTGCAAGCAGGAAAAACAATTCCTGGAGTTTGAACCAGTTGAAAGAGCCGGGTTCTACCAGGCTCTGGCATCGTTCGATGATGACCTGGCCTTTTTCAAATTCGCGCAACTGGAGGTAACAGGTAATCAGGTTGTAATAAAATACTTGTAAAGGGAAACCGCTGTCGTAGTCCTTTTTGTCAAAGAAATGCACCGCCTCTTCGCACAATTTGGCCGTTGTGGCATAGTCGTTCACGCTGCTGTAGGCGAATATCTGGATGAGCCGGCCAAAAATCTGCAATTTAAACGACTCGCATTTTTCAAGGTAGGGCTTTACAAGTCCGTAATACAACTTGGATTGTTCGGACACCTCCATTTTGGTAGCCTTGCTGTTGACGTAGCGGATGACCAGTTCGGTGTAATAATCCTCTACCTGATTTTCCATGTGCCAGATATCCAGGTGGTGGTGGAGTTGCTCCCGGATGTTTTCGTATTTCTTCAAATCGCCGGCATTCGTGCTGTAATGGATGCGCAAAACCCGAAGTATGTCGCAGGTAAGTTCGGTAAATTCGAACCGGATGGAGTGTCTCAGCAATTTTTCCAGCAGGTCGATTCCGGAAATTTTGGCATTGCGCATGACGAGAATCATAGCAGCAGCCCACTTTTTATAACACTCAAAATATGCTTTTTGCCGATCGGAGAATCCCGGCTCTTTGAAATCAAGCAGAAACACGGAATCAAGCATCCGGTCCTTCAACTTGTTCTTCAAATTGGGCATTTTAGCGGTGTCGTCGCCACCTTCGAGCATCCACAACAAGGCCTCGTCATCGGAGCGCACACGCTGGCTCACGAGGGCATCGTAGAGTTGCTGCATCTTGGAGTCGGGCTCCAGGATGATATCGAGTATGCCACTGGATTTTAACTTGGTTTTATTGAGCAGATTGGCCAGTTCAATCAAATCTCTCATAGCAGGATTCTTTCAGGTCAACGGTTGTCGGTTATAACTTCTTTTTCGATGAGGATAATGGTAATCCATCCGTCTTTTTCAGACAGGTCATGGAAACGAAGATTAACCCCGTAAAAGTGTTGAAGGTACATTCGGATGTCCTCCCAACCGACGGCAGGCGAGCAATGGATTATAATACAGGATATAAATGTAGCCTGTGGAGTCAAAAGTCAGTTCCTTTTGGGGTAGAAAAATTTTAAACCGGCCAAAAAATGGCACGGTTACAAATAAAAACGCGTCGGCACCCTGTCAAAGGGCGCCGACGCGTTGCGGATTATTATTCGAAGCGTATCTTTTTCAGTTCGGGGATGCAACCCTGTGCGGAAGGAAATGCAGGGCCGTTAAATTCGCCGTCGATCATTCGGAAAAACCGTTCAGATCCGGCGATTCAGTTTAACGACCCTGCTTCTTTCCTCAAGGTGTGTTCAAATATCGGATTACTTCAGTAGAATCATTTTGCGGGTGGCCGACTCATGGCTCGTTTCGAGTTTGTAGTAGAGCAAGCCGTTGGTTTTCAGGGTGCTTCGGTCGAGTACGACTGCGTTGTAGCCTTTGGCGAAGTCACCCGATTGGGCGAACAGCAGCCGGCCCGATTCGTCGTAAACCGTCAGGGTAGCCGCGGTGGCTTCCGGCAGGTGGAACCCAACGGTGGTTTTGTTTACGAAGGGGTTGGGCTGGTTCTGATAGAGTTCGAAGCCGACGCCGGTGACGGTGGTACCCTGCTGGCCATTGAAGCGGAACGCAACGTCCATTGCTTCTTTGGTGGCACCGCCGTTGAAGTCCTGATAGGCTTCGGCACGGGTAATGCGGCTCGACACAGCGATCATATCGCTCAGTTTGCCGGCCTTTTTCGCCTTGAATTTCACACTGAATTCTGCTTGTCCGTTGTCCGATTCCGATGCGTTCCAACTGGTGGTGAGCGCTTTGTCGTCGGGGAAGAGTGCAAAATTCTCCGGTTTCATGTCAGTTCCCGGTACGATATCCATCACTTTCAGGTCGTTGAAATTCAGTGTAAACTGGTAGCCTGCCACTTTTTCTGCTGCTTTGAAGGTCACGGTGAATTCCTCACCGGCTTTCAGCACCTGGTCTTCCACATCGAACAGCAGCGTACTGGCCGAGCGATCATCGGAATTCATGAGCGAGTTGGCTATGGCGGTACCGTTCACGTCGCCTACTTTGATGGCGGTGAAATCCTCCGTCATGATACTGGTATTAATGCCCGATACTGCTTTTGTTTCGGGGAAGGAGGTCTGGAACGGGTTGGCCGGGTTGGGGAAGGTAAAGCCCTTGTCCACAAAGCGCCAGGAAGTGTTGTTCGGCAATTCGGTGTAAATACCGAGGATCAGTTTGCGCAATTCGACGACGTCGAAGGTAGTGATGGAGCCGGAAGCGTTGGCATCGGCTGCTATCATCCGGAACGGTGAATCGAAGGGCTGCAATCCGAGAATGTGTTTGGACATCAGCACCAGGTCGTAAGTGGATACGCCATTCAGCGGGTTGTCGTCTTTGGTCGGCGTCACGGTATAGTTCGAGTTGAGCGGCACGGCACTGTTGAAGTGGTACTGGCCGGCGTCGTCGGTCATGCCGAAGAGATTGAAGGTTGCCCCGGTCGGGTCCTGACCGCTGAGTTCCACATCGCATTCTTCGAGGCCATCACCTATTTCTGTCTTCATGGCGCCTGCTACCGTAGCAGTAGATGTATTGTTGCAATTGTTCATGTTGTCCTGTATCTGGATGACGGTCTCGCAGTAAGCGGCATTGCCTGCCAGGTCCATCGCCCAAAGTTCTACGGGTTGGTTGCCCAGGTCATTGCCACACTCGAAAGTCAGTTGCGTGTTCGGCAGGCCGTTTGCATCGATCGGGAACGTGACACCGTCGGCCGAGCGGCGGATACCGAACTGGAGCAAATCCTCCGGTGTACAGTTGTCGCTGGCCTGGAGCAGGAAGTCGCTGGCGAACAGCATCACCTGACCGGTCTGCATGACGTTGACACTCAAACCATTGATACAAATGATGGTCGGCGCCTTGCAGTCTTTTACGACAAAGGTGTATTCACATACCGTCTCGTTGCCGCAGCCGTCGCCCACGATCCACTTGATCTTGTGGGTGCCGTAAGGAAGTTCAGGCACTGTGTAACCCGAAGGCGATTGTGCGGTGTTCCAGCGAACGGCGCCCGTCATATTGTTGCCGTCAATATTGGTTTGAAGGGCGAAGCGGTATTTCTGCGTCAGCGGGACGTTGCGTTTGTCGAACGAACGCGCAACACCGGTACCGAAGTTGGGAGAGTTCGCATTGTTGAACAATACCGTGTTGGCATCGGGCGGGTTGGTGCTGTTGACCACTGTTTCCATCGTTCCGTTCTGGTCGAGGTCGAGGAACAGCAGGTAACGGATGGTCAGGTTGGAGCCGGAGCACAAGTCAGTCGCCGAAATATTCAGGTCTACCGGCGCTTCGCACAAGTCGTGCGACTGGGACACCGGGTCGAACCAGTGGTTTTCGTTCCACAGCAGGTTGTCGTTGGTCGTCATGTCGCAGAACTCAACCGGGCTGGGCGGGCAAAGTACGATCGGTTTTTCCGTGTCGATGATCTTGATGATCTGTTTGTACTGGTAGCAGTTGGCATTGGCATTCCAGAACGTGCTGTAATTGGTTGCCGTCTGGTCGGTCGGGAGCACTTTGACCACCGTTGGCGCCCAGGGAGCCGGAGTACCCAGCGGCGATACGGTCGGGCCCGGCATGTTGTCCGGTGCGCTCAGGTTCGAGTTCGGGTTGGGGTTGGGCACGTTGATGCACGGTGCCTGCGGGATGTAAGTGCACCAGTTGATGATCTTCCAGGTGCGTTCGATTTTGAAGCAGGCATCAGGCACCACGGTATAAACCTGATCTTCGTAAGAAATACCGATCAGTTCGCATTCCTCCCCGAAAATCTGCGGTTCGCCGTATACACCGGAGCCGTTGCAGGTTGTGATGACTTTATCGTCCGGGAATTTGATGTAATAATCCTGTTCGTAGGTCACGACGACGCGCTGGGTGCACTGTGAGAATGCGCCTTTGCAGTCATACGATTTGAAGGTGCGGATGATCGTTCCCTTGTTGCACACGCTGTCGAACTGGGAGTAGTTCACCGAGTGCGTCAGGCCTTTTTGCCCCTGGTACATTTTGGTAGAGTCGAGGCAGCAGTTGTCGTACACCGTAGGTTTGCCGTAGGTCCACAGCGAAGGATCAAAACTTTCGCAGGAAACGGTCACGTTCAGCGGCGGTTCGCAGATGGGTTTCAGTTTGTCCTGTACTTCCACTTCGATCTGGCATTCGTTGAAGATCGGCGTACCGTCGGGCAGCAGACTGGTGCTGCCATCAGGGTTCAGCTGGTACACCCGCAGGGTAACAAACTGCGAAGTACCTACTTCAGCACAGTAGAATTTGATGGTATCGTCTTCTAAGGTTGCGCGCTGGAATTCGGTAACGGCATCCGGCGAGTTGTCGATGCAGTTGGGCGAGCCGTTCACCGGATTCAAACTCTGGATGAAGGGCGTGTAGGGTGCGTTGCGACGGACCGTGAATCGAATGTTGTTGCAGTTGTCGTACGAACCGGCGTCGAAGGAAGTAGCCGGGACGTAAGCCACACCGGCAAATTCGCATCCGTTGGCGCTCGGCAGGTAGCAGTCGTGCGGATCGTCCGGACCGATAGACACCACCGTAAACTCGGTGCAAATGGCATTCGGCGGCGAGAAATCACACACTTTCAGCGTGAAGGAACAGGTGCCGGTGTTGCCGCAGTCGTCAGTAGCAGTGTACACGATCTGGTGCGTGCCGATCGGCAGGCAACTGGTCGTGCCAAACACAGCCAGGGTATCCGGGTCGCCGGGGTTGTTGCCCGGGAAAGAAGCAACGCTGCCGTTGAGTACGATCACGTTTTGAATGTTCTGGGTAGCAGGGTCCACCACCGTGATTTCCGCTTTAACACTGTTGATGCGGGAGCATCCGTCCGACACAATCACATCGGGCAATTCCACGGTGCCGCAGCAGGAGTACGGATCGGTTGTGGCTGTAATATTGGCCGGGCAAGCCATCGTCGGTCCTACGTTGTCGCGCACCTGGATGATTTGCAGGTGTTCCACACTTTCGCTGGTGCATACATCGATGGCAGTCCAGGTACGGCGGATGTTGTACGAACCGTCACACACTTTGATCACATAGTCGTCGTAAGTCCAGTTGAGCGATTGCGTGCTTTGCGGCAATCCATATACGTAGGGATATCCCTGATAATCATGGCTTTCGAGCCAGTCGGGTGTAGGATAAGCATCCGTGCAAGTGAAGCCGGGCTGGCTTACGTAGTCGTAGTTCGGAGGGAAATTCACGTCGGCCAGCGTCGGGCGGAGCAGGTAGATCGGCTGGATACAGGTAGCCGTGTTGCCACTTGCGTCTTTGGCCATCCAGCGGCGGCTGATGATGCTGAGCAAACCGGAGGCGCAATCCTGCGGCGCCGTTTGATCCGTATAGGAAAGGGTCACATCGCTGCAGGCATCGAGCAGACTCGGCGGTACATGCCAGGAGTTGGGACCATTGGAGGTCAGCGGCGGCGCCGTGAGCCCGTTGGGGAAACCCGTCGTGAAATTGCCGGTGACGTAGAAGTACAATTCAGCCACATCGACGCGGGAGATATCGTCACCTGCATTGACGTCGGTAATCCGGATTTTCCAGGTGCCGTTCACGAGTTGGTTGTCAAACGTGCTCAATGTGCCCACTCCGAATGGAATTTGGATGTTCTTGTCGGTGGAGAAGAACGGGCAGGTAGCCGTGTTGGAGCCTTCGTCGTCGAAGCGGGCAAAAATCTGGTCGCCGCCGCAACCGCTGATCTGGTTCCAGGTATTCACAATAATGCCCGAAGGGCTTTCAATCTGCATGCGGAGGTTGCCGAAGAAACCGTCGCCGGTCACTTTTACGCGGAAATCCACGTCATTGACTACGGTGCCTGCGGGCAGCGAAACCGGGATTTCAAACTCGCGGGTTTGGAAATCAACTACGTTTTTGGGCAGGTCCTGCACGCCGTAGCGCAGATACACCGAGGTCGATTGTGTGAAGGTCGGGGCCGTCGGGTAGTTGCCTGGCAGTGTCACCGGTGTGCAGTCGAGATCCGGTGGCAGGTTGTCCTGTACTTTGAGGTCGCCGTAACATTTGTTGCCGGTATTGGAATCGGTGACCCGTACGCGGTAGGTTTTGCCAAGGTCAGCACCGCTCAATACGCCCGGTACCCAGGGACCGTTGCCGTAGGGCGGCACTTTGTCCAGTTCCACAATATAATCGTCGAAGCAGCTGTAGGGGCCGCCTTCCAATACCTGGTCAGCATTCAGCACGATCTGGCAATCGGGGCCCAGTGCAATGAATACCAGGTCGTTGCACACCAGGGTGCTGTTGTTGTTCGAGTATTCCACCACAGTCACCTTGAAGGAGCATCCGGCAGTGTTGCCGGCTGCGTCGGTGCAGATATAAGTATTGATCGTTTCGCCGATCGGGAACTCGGAGCCAGGGGGCAAGCCGCCCACCTGAAGCGCTGTGTTGGTACCGACGGCTTCGTATTTTACATAGCCGTTGTAGGCACGGCTCTGGAAGGTATTGCCAAAAGGATAGGTTTTGCCGGCGCCGGGGTTGGACGATACGCGGAGTTTGCCGTCGTCGAACTGCCTTGTCACGCTCACACCGTTGCCGGTGTAATTGATCGGCGCACCGATGGTGCTGGTCAGGTAAATACCCTTGGATTCGCCCGGAGCGAGTGTAATGCCGTAGCCGGGAATGGCGGTGCCTGTGCCGGGACCGGCAGACAGCACATCGGTTGAGCCGGCCATGGTCCAGGCATCCGGGGTATTTTCGTTGCCCTGCCACGAACTGGCAGCGGTGGTATAATACACTTGTACAGGCCAGTTGCCGGCATCGATCGAAGGACCGAATTCGGTCAGCGTCATGGTTGTGAAACCGAGGTTTTTCACGTCAAACATGATACCAGCGCTGCCATTGTCAAAGTCGATCGGGTGCGCCACTTCGCCGGGTACAGTAAGGCCGGCGTTGTCGGTGCAGGTGACATTGTAGGAATATTGTTTGGCGCACTGACCCGGATCGAGGTTGATGGTGATATCGCCAGGGCAGGTGATGACCGGCGGCGTATTGTCCACAACAACAATGCTTTGTGCTGCCGACGCTACCGTTGCGCCGCCGCAGGGGTCGGTCATTTCCCAGAGGATGACGTTGGCGCCCTTGGGGGCAGGAATGGTGATGTAGCCACCCTGAGCAACGTGGGTGGGTGCGCCACCGTTGATGCGGTATTGCAATTGGTAGGGTGCGTCGCAACCGCCGGGCGCAAAAGTCGGCGCCGGAGTACTGACGTTGGCAAAGTGGTTGATCGAACCAGTACCGGTGCTGGCTGTCAGTGCGGGTGGAGCCGTCAGAGAGCAGGCGCCTTTGGCTACCTGAGTCACTGTCGCCGTCCAGCCCGGAGCCGGGTTGGAGCCGTCGGAACGGAACTGGAAGGTCAGGGCCTCGTCGGGGTTGGAGCCAACGTTGGCCGTGCCCATATTCGAGGTAACCGTGCCGGGGCTGATGGTCTGCCAGTTGCCTGCCGGGAAGCCGGAGATGGTGGCGCCTTGCGGGCCCGCCAACTGGTTGACACCGGGCGTTTTGCTGTTGAAGATATAGAGTGCATCCCAGCTGGGCTCCAGTTTGAACGAGCTGAAGGTCACCCGGATGCGGTGTGTGGCAGGATTGGACGGTGCGAAAGTGGCATATGCGTCCGAGTTGTTATTGTAATTGCCTGCGGGTCCGCCGTTGTCATAAAAATTAAAAAAACAGGCAGAAGGAGGTGCAATCGTGAACGGACTGCCTGCCGAGGCGCCGTTCGCGGCCATGTTCACGGTCGTTTGAGCACTCAATGATGCGCAGACGAGTATCAACCCCAGGGCCGAAAGCAGGATGTTTATCTTTTTCATGAAGCAATTTTTTTGAACCGGGAAATTCAAAGGATAAATGAACACGTTTGTCGACGCCGCTCTCGATTGAGCAGCACCGGGTGGTTTGTCGGTGGTTATTCTATTGGAGGGCGAGCAGGCTGAAACTTGCCGCCCTGTACGGTCCGGCAAAGGATGCCGGTATCATAGGCTGTGTGGATGTGGCAATTCCGTCAGTTGACAATCATCACCCGGGCCTCTTCATGGAGTGCCCTTAGTACAACTTTGGAAGTGAAGGAGGCCTCTTTGGTGTAGCCCAGGGTGGCAGCAGCCGGCAAGGCATTTTCGAGCGATTTGGGCAAGGTCTCGCCCCGGTCGATTTCGAAAACGATGGCCTTGTAATAGGCGACCCGCCGAAGTGCATTGTCGTACAGCGGCGTCCCGGGAGTGTATCCCGGCATCTGCTGGTTGAGTTGTTGCACGTGATTGACAAGGATGCCCCTCGCTTCATCCACGGTTTTCCAGTTGTAGGATTGGGTTTCGATTTGCGGCGTCTGAGCCAGCGCCGGGTTTGCGTTGATGAACAGGCAACCCAGCAGGAAAAGCAACGGGAGCAGCGACAGCGTAACTCCGCATTTGGTAGTTCCTTTCATTGTGTACGAACTTTAGATGAGTTAGAAGATGTTGAAAATCAACTTCTTCCCCCGCCGAAGGAAGGCTGGAGAAGTCCGGGGGGACGGATTAAGATTTTTTGGGGTGAGCGTATTTTGATTAATATTTTATGAAGCGCAATTGAATGATGTTGTGTTGAAAATTAATCGAGGAGACGGCCGGCTCGCTTAGGTAAGCCGCCTCCCCGAAGCAGTGGATTAAGATTTTCGGAAGTCGATCTGGAAATACCCGTCGAGTTGCTCCACCCGGTAAATACCCGGGGCAAGGCTGCCAAATTTCAGCCCCAGCGCCGTGACGATGTTGTGTGGAATCCTGCATGGAGACTCCATGTACAACAGGCCGTGCCGGAAGTGATTGCGCAAAATGTTGATACACACAGACTCGCGTGGCAACAACAGTGCAGCGCCTGCGCCTTCATCGAGGCTGACAAAAAGTGCGGAGGCGCTTTTACAATTCTGCTGAAAACCGGCAGCCCGCACACCGTCGTTCGCGTTGAGTTTGCAGATCCCGGTGCCGCGACAACCGAGGTTGGGCGAACCGAATACCACATCGCAACTCAGCGATTTGGGTGATTTGATACCTGCATGCCCTGTTAAAAGTGTGGATATCAGGCGATCATGCTGTTTGGCTATTGCGTATGCCGGTGCACTCATGGTACGTTCCATATGGAAATGCGAAGCGTGTTATGATGAGTTGATTGATTCGTGATTGCGGGGTAATTGGGGCAATTGGGGTAATTATTCAGAATGACTTTTCAGAATGACTTTCAGAATGACTTTTCTAAAATGACTTTTCAGAATGACTTTCAGAATGACTTTCAGAATGACTTTTCAGAATGACTTTCCAAAATGACTTTCAGAAATGGCCTTTTAAAACTATGCTCCGATCAAGTCGAGCCCTGTGATGTTTGCTGTGATGTCGAAGTTCTTATTCATTGCTGTGGTGCTTTTTTGTCCTTTTGATAGGTCAAAGGTCAGCCCGTGCACAGCCCTGTCTAAGGACAGTAAAGCGCCTTTACAAGTCCCGCAGTTTTTCCGGAAATTTTGCAGAAAACAAATCCAACATTCTCTTTATCAATAACTTACAAGAAACGATGTGCCCGCTAAAACAACCTGAATTGCCTGTTTTGGGGTAGAGATATGGCTTCCGAAAGCCCCGATTTGAGGAAAAAAAGCAGGGTAAAAGGCATAAAAAAACCCGCCCGGATTCGTTGTCACGAACCCGGGCGGGTGGAATGGTCGGCTATGCGACAGCCAGTGGCAGTGCTGTTATGCCACGCTGCCCGCCTTGGATGCTTTTACCTTGTGTATTTTCAGGTCAAGGCCGGCCACCGTGATATCCCAAAGTGTTTCGTAGGGGATGATCTCTACCTCATGGGCCTGGCGGGCGGCTTCGAGGGGCACTGCTGACAGCATTTTGTAGTAACGTTC
>Ga0075163_10013860_pt1 | contig 10424 bp, 6 predicted proteins | sample JI1023141ADNA_FD_71478 | JGI IMG/M metagenome (GOLD analysis project Ga0075163, IMG submission 71478) | Wastewater effluent complex algal communities from Wisconsin, to seasonally profile nutrient transformation and Carbon sequestration -... | ecosystem: Engineered > WWTP > Effluent > Algae... | reverse complement strand
CGGAACGGCTTTTCAATATTTTTCAGCGTCGGAAAAATATCTTTTGCAATAATATTGCGGTAGTCGCGCTTGCGGTTGCGGTACTCTTCGGGAACGGCGTTGTTGATCGAAGATTTTTCCCCTTCTTTGCCGCCGTAATTGTCGTTAAGCGCCTCACCCTCTTCGGTGCGGTCGAGTTGTTCTTTCCATTTGCCGCCGGGTATGCCGAACTCTTCGGCAAAATCGCCCTTGCCCTTCCCCTGCGAATCGGCCATCGGGCCATGATCAAAACCACCGCCATCGGATGGGTTCGATTCCTCACCAGGTTGGCCGGGGGCCTTAGGCGCCGGCATGACCTGGGCCATGAGTTGAATCTGGGGTTTATTGCAGATTTCGATTTCCTGCGCCTTCATACCCCGGATCGCGAGATGCGTAAACAGGGAAAGATGCATGAGAATCGAAAGATAAAAGAACAGCGACCAGCGCTGCTTCTTGACGAAACCGAAAAAGGCAACCACGGGTAAATTCCGGTCTTTTAGAGGCTCCATCGCGTCAACGAGATTGGCAACTTAAGGATACTGGAACGGATCGTAGAGCTGTTCACAGGCAGCGCTACCGGGCGCATTAGCACAATCGAGGTTGATACGCGTGACACGGCCGTTATAAATGGAGGTGACATAGAGATAATTCCGCTTTGTCTGCTTCGTAGCACCCGAGGCATAAGCAAGGCCCAGCGGCTCGGCGTAATAATCGGGCGGGTAATAACTGACGCCCTGGTAAGGATCGCTTGCCGGGGCTGAGGCATTCATTTCCCAGCCGACTTTACCGTGTCCCAACCAGCCGGCAAAATTTCCAGTCGTAATTTCCCACCGCGAAATTCTGTTATTGAGACGGTCGGCAATGTAGAGATACGTTGAGTCAGCTGCAATCGCCGATGGATTCTGAAAGAACCGGGGCCCGGTACCCGAAGACGCAGGACCGGTCCAGGTATTTTTCCAGCCGTTAGAGCCGTTGCCGATCCAAGCGTCGAATTTTCCATCGCTGCTGTTCATCCGCACAATGCGATGGTTGAGTTCATCGGCAACATAAAAATTCGTACCCGAGATGATGATGCCCCGAGGCGAATTAAAAAAGCCTAACGCATGACCCGTCAGCGAAGGAGGATTCAAAGCAGCGGTGCTTGTATTCCAGCCGTCCTGGCCATTGCCCAGATACGAAACATAATTTCCGTTTGTCTTGTTGCGTCGCAGAATGCGGTGCTTGGCATTATCGATAATGAAAAGATCTGTGTTGTCGACGGCAATCGCCCACGGTATCCAGAACATGCACGGGTCTGTCTCAGCCCCCGCCACACGCAAGGTTTCACCGTCGGTGACACTCCCCGCGCCCTGCCAGGCACCCGCTGCGCAGGTACCGTTCAACCCGATCCAGCCACCGAAATTTCCGTTCGAATCATATTTTACGATGCGCCGGTTGCTTGAATCGGCAACGTAGATCGTGTGCCCCGAGTCGACAGCCACCCCCTGTGGCGAATCAAAGTTATGCGCACAATAGCCATTCACATAACGCGAAGGGTTTGAATCCCAATTGTTGCCTGTCGTCGGGCAGGTCGACGAACTATTTCCCAGTCGGCCCATCGCAGTACCCTTGTCGAGATCGAGTCGTTGCAGGCTCATGTTGTTATAGTCTACAACATAAAGAAAGTTTGTGGGATCGTATGCCGGAACCTGTGTCGGTGCGCCTCCCAGATACGCGGCAATACCTGCGGGGCGGTTGTAACGACCATCCTGGTTGTTCGCCCAGCAGGCACCGCTGTCGGTCTGCCAGTCAAAATCGGGCGTTGAGTTAGATGTGTACGTATATGTCGAACAGGTCATCGAACCAACCCACTTGGTGTGATTACGTTTGAGAATCAACGACGCATCGAAGGGGCGGCAGCTGCCGGTTTTATTCGGATTGTAAATGATAATGTGCCCGGTGTCGTTGAGATTCCAGCCGAACGTCGATAGCTGCAAGGTATCGCCGGCGTTATAAGTTTGTAAAGCCACCGTGCTACTGCCCGGTGTCGGCAGCGCCATGATCGTATTTTCCGTAACCTTGTTTACAATATATTTGAGGGGCAACTCTCCCGCTACAGCACCTGTTCCGGCGGTATCGGCCGTGGTTTTATCGCCACCGTCAAAACGATGGCGGATAATCACATACGAATTCGGCTTTAACCCTACGCTGCCATCGGCACATTTAGGGCCTTCATAGTTAAACGGAATCGTATTGGAGTACTTCGATTTCACCGCTCCGCCAACAGTCGAGGTCGAGCTACCGATACCGACATTACTCATGGTATAGCGCGCGGCGGTTACAGCTGCGCCGTTAAGACCATTCGCGCTATCGATGGGAATCCCCAGCATCATCAGATAATGCGTGAGTACAAAATCACCATAGAAGTCGGAAAAATTCGTACCACCGACATACTGGTTCAAAACCGCCTCAACGCCGCCGATACCCTGGTCGGTCGTTGTCATCAGCGCAGAGAGCATCGTCGTGGCACTGCCTGCCTGCACCATCTCGGCGCGATGCCGCATGTAGTTAAAGAAGAGATTGCTCTGCAGGTAACCGACAATCTTCGGCGCCCAGGTCAGAAAATCTGTCAGCTGCGGTGCTTCCTGGTAATAGTCGATGATCGACGGCGAAGCGAGTTGTGTAAGGCGCAACTGCTGCACCGCATGCGTATTCGCCGGCAGCGCGCCCTGCGTCTGGTCGGGGGCATTCTCGGCGATACCCTCGGCGATCCACAGGTCGTGGTTGGTCAGACGTTGTTTGATGACGCGGCGGTTATAAGTGAAAAGGTGCGAGAGCTCGTGAATGACGATGTCGTTTACCTGCGACGGGTTCGTCGTATAACCGGGGTTCAGGTCATAGTTAATGATGGCCATCTCGTTGCTGTAACCGCCCAAAAGGCCAATCAGGTTTGAATACTGCTGAATCGCGACGGGGTCGTTGAACAGCGCGGTTGTAAAAGCATTCGAAAAAAGATCGCGCGGTGAGAAATATCCACCGACGTAATTCTGCGTGGTCGAATAATCGTCGAGAATGTTGTACGCGAGAATCACAATGCGCGCGCCGTCATTCGGGTAAGGATGCTCCCCGCTGCCATAGACTGACTTCAAATTATTATAGGCATTTTCCATCGTGGACAGAATCGATGCCGCCTGGATTGTTGTTATCGTCGTCTCTAACGAATCACGGTATAAGACAAAGTGCGTCGAAACCGCGAGGCGCGTCGCGTTGACTTTATAGAACGGCGTAAAACTGCCGAGCATCGCATCGCTCGTCGCTTGCCGGTTTTTTACCCAGAAAGACCAGGTCGTCGGGCCACCGCTCGCACCCATGCCGGGCTTGTTGGTACCAGACGTGATGAGCTGCGCGGGCACCATATTCTGTTCGCTCAGAGAAACTTGCGCTTCCCCAAGCCGGGCGCAATGGGCAACGAACAGAAGAGTCGCAGCAATCAGGGGATAGAAAACGACTCGTTTCGGCAATTTAGGTGACATAATCTATCGGAAGACAAAGAAAACGGATGTTCTCTTTATCTTCCTCTTTATGCCTTATAGGACGAACGACAAGCCAAAAATGTAACAGTCTACCGGCCTTTCTTAAACCACTCCAGCACTTCTACCGGTAGTGCCAGCACGACGGTATTCGAGGCCGTCGGGCCAAGACCGTCGAGAGTCTGTAGTGTGCGCAACTGCATTGCGCCCTTGGCTTTTTCCATCATGCGCGCGGCGTCGGCCAGATTTTTCGCCGCTTCTTTATCGCCCTCACTCTTGATGATGTTCGCACGCTTCTCGCGTTCTGCCGCCGCCTGCCGGCTCATGATGCGCTTCAAATCGTCGGGTACTTCGATATCCTGTATCTTGATCGCCTGCACGTCGAGGCCCCAACCGCTTGTCTCATTGTCGACGAGCTTCTTGATCGCATCGCCGATTTCTTGTCTTTCAACCAACAGCGTGTCGAGGGTCTTACCCCCAATGACATCGCGCAATGCTGTCTGCGCATATTGCGTGATGGCATAGGCATAATCCTGTACCTGGATGATCGCATGCTCGGGATTTTCAACCTTGAAGAAGATTGCGGCGTTGACGTGCACGGGCACATTATCTTTCGTCATGATCTGCTGCTTCATGACATCGAGCGTGCGGATGCGCATATCGACGCGCACCATGCGCTGGATAACGGGGATCAAAAACCGCATGCCCGGCTGCTTCATACCGGTGAATTTGCCGAGGGTGAAAACGAGGCCTTGTTCGTATTGGTTGATTACCTTGACCCCAAGCAAAACGAAAAGAATGCCTAAAACGAGATAGGCGATGACTGCGGGTTGCATACCGCAGCGGTTAACGGCGGATAATCGCCGTCAACCCTTTCGCATTTTCAAAAATGTAACACGTCTGTTTCGGAGAGGTTTTAATCGGGGCGAATGAGCACATTCGTGCTGCTGGCCTTTTTTAGAATCTTCCTGGACTAAGTGCTCTTCGTATTCCGGCGCCACAGAGCCTCTTTGGGATTCCCAAAGATTTTGTGTAAATTAAAACCGATACTCCCGCCAAATCCGCCATATGTCTCATCGTCTGGATTTTGTATCACCGTGCAATACGAAATACCCGTACAGCCATAGGTGGACCCAGTCAACGGTTGCCCCGTAATACCCAAATTGGATCCGTAAAATATGTATGTTCCGCCTTTTCCCGTACTACCGCTTCCGGCATTTCCGCTGGCGCCCACGACAATATCGCCAAAACCATCGTTGTTAATATCGCCGCCCAACCTGACGCTGATGCCAAAGTTGCCATTCAACAGGTTTTCCGGGTTTTGGATTACTGTGCAATCCGGGGGTCCATTGCAAACATAAGCGGCATTTGAAAAATCGTGCAGCGCAATACCAGCAGGGCCGCCGTAATAAATGTAAACAGCGCCTTTCTGGGGGGTCGACGAGCCTTTAGTGCGACTGGCCCCAACGATCACATCCGCATAGCCATCGCCGTTCACATCTCCAGCATCAGAGACAGCCCGCCCAAATTCCGCCGTATTGACATCCTCCGGGCTTTGAACAATGGTACAATCCGGTGGCCCGGAGCAGGCGTATGAAGAAGCCGATAACGGATGCGGAGTGATTCCCTGCGCCGAACCATAGAATACATAGGCGGCACCTTTCACAACACTGGAACCGGATAGCTTGTTATAGAGAGCGCCGATCAGGATATCCGGAAAACCATCGCCATTGGTATCACCCACCTGGGACACGCTGGAGCCGAAACCCGTGCCATTGGCGTCGGTTGGGTTTTGAATAACCGTACAATCCGGTGGCCCCGAACATGAATATGCCACGGCGGTCGGATGTGGTGTTATTCCCGTGCTTGAGCCATAGAATATGTAAACCGCCCCTTTATTCAGACTACCCGTACCGGAAATATAGGGGGCGGCAATAATAATATCCACAAAGCCGTCTTTATTGAGATCTGCCCCTCCTGAAACCGCCCAGCCAAAGTTACCCGATTCAAGCGGTATGGGGCTACCAATAGTTGTGCACAGCGGCGCCCCTGTGCACTGGTACGTAGTCGCATTCAAAACACGGGATTCGATTCCCGATTCAGACCCATAAAAAACGTACGCAATTCCCGAATTACTTGATCCGCCTACGCCTTTGTTTGCCCGCGCCCCGATAATGAAGTCATCAATCCCATCGCCGTTCACATCCCCCGCATAAGCTACTGACTTACCAAAATATCCCACGGCGGTTTCCTCGGGATTCTGTATTACGGAACAATCGGGAAAACCTGAACAGGCATACGGCAGATTGTTTGTCGGATGTCCCACAATACCGGTGGGCGACCCGTAGAAGATATACACGGCACCTTTTCCGTTGACTCCCGTGCCGTGATTTTCCAGAGCAGAAACCGCGATGTCCGCAAAGCCATCACGATTCACATCGCCAATGATCGCCGCCGCGCTGCCAAAATTTCCAGCCTCTTCGGCAGGGTTTTGAACCACTGTACAGTCGGGTGGTCCTGAACAGGCATAAGTGGCTGCATTCAGCGGGCGCACCGCGATTCCGTCTCCGGAAACTCCGTAAAAAACATAAGCCGCTCCCTTGTTGGCGATTCCAGTGCCCTGGTTTCCCGAAGCCCCGACGACAATGTCGGCAATTCCATCCCCATTAATATCCCGGTTCGTTTCGAGCGTAAAAAATACCTCCAGGCTGACCTTTGTCGTACAAGTCTTTCGGGTATCGCAGATTCTTGCCCTCAGAGTATGCCGCGACCCGGCTTTCCATGAATCTCCCCGTGCGTCTTTCAAATAAAATTTCCAACCCTGGCCGACTGCATCGCGAACCGCATGCGCATACGCCCCACCATCGACCGAAAACTGAACTCCGCCCGCGCCGTCTTCGAGCGTGCCGGTTATCACCCCACTATAGAGTACGCCGGCATTTCCCGTTGTTACCGGCCGAAGGTTCGAAAACCGGATACTCCCTTTAACTTCGTCCAGAAACGAGGCAGGCACTGCGAACCGGCATGAAGCAGTCAGCAGCGTTAAAAAAAGAAGGGGACTCCATATTATTCCTCTTTTCGAGTATCTACTTAATCGCATATTCAACTCCCATACTCATCCGAAAGTAGGATAAATTCTGCATTTCGTACAGATAGGCGCCGACAGCGGCCGTAACCATGAGAGAGAAACGCGATCTTCCCAGGCGAAAGAACTGGTTAATGCCCGCCTCGGGTTGCATTGAACTGATCTGTAGATTTGTGCCGATCTGATCCCTGAAGAATAGCTGTCTCTGTGCATAGACACCTAGGAATACCGCGAAGCCGTAAAATTTACTAATCTGGAATAACCGGTCGAATCTTATCCCGCCGCCTGCTGAAAGCATGCTTATCTGAATTAATGTCGTGTTTTCAGGAAGATACTGTTTAAAAGCGCCGCTGCCGTAACTGAGCTGGCCAACCAACGCATAGCGTATATCCAGTGGCAAAAATTGCCATCGCCCCGGTATAACGCCCATTTCCATTGTTGCATACCCGCGCATTGGATCGAGGGGAAATCTTTCATTCGCATTTAATACACCGGGATTCGACATTCCCTGAACTGTAAGACTCTTCATGGAGGGATATCCGAATGAAAGCCAATACCGCGCGATGGTCGGCCCCCGCGGATCCGGATAATGGAACCGGATCGTATATTTTTTCGCATCGGGCGCTTCGTTATAAGCGATCTCTAACTCGGCATCGGGAGCAGTCGCTTTGCAGACGAGCTTATCGCAAACCATACCTTTCATTTTCAGATGAGGTTTTGTTCGGCGAGCCCAGTACTGAATATCCAAATCAATGAGCGGAATATCATGCGCCTGTTCATAATCAAGATAAACATCGTACTCAAACCGATCAATGTCAAAATCCGGCTCGAGAGTGAGTTGTTTAATACGAATAGAATCCAGGAAACCAACAGGTGGGTTTTGCAGCCGGCGAATTAATATCTCCAACCGGTTATCGCGTCTGAAACTCGAAGCATCTAAAGGGCGTAATCCCAAATTGAGACGTCTGATAATTTCAGGAGCAAGGGCGCTAACCCGGGAGAAAACTTCTGTATTAACGGAGGCATCTTCGCGAAGAACAACGACAGATTTATCTTCTAAGGCATCGACGGCCTCCGCTTCAATATGGATCAAATCACGCCCGACGCCCGATGATACCTTGAAGCGGCCCACGATTACCACTTCACAATTCAGGCGGCGTGCGAAACCCGCTGCGCCGCGCGCATCGAGGTTATCGAAATTCATTTTATCGTCAATACGCCTCAACAAACTGACGTCGAGAATCTCGTATTGATCTGATCTTATCAATTCATCTTTGAGACTATCTGCAATGGAATCTACCATCCAGTTAAAATTTCTATTCTTAGCAAGATTATCAAACGGTAAAACAAGGACACGGCGCTTGACTGCTTCAAACCCGTGAACAGGAATGGCAATCCATGCGAAAACGCCGATGCAGACGAAACGACGGAAAATATGATTTCCGCCAAATTTCAAAAAATACCCCTGCGGATGTCCTCAAATGACACGACTTAGATGTCGTGGTCATAATGCTCAAAACACAACCTTCAGCAAAAAAAATGCGTTAGAGCACAGGGGCAGAAATCAGGACTAGGCGATGTTCTGGTGCCGGATATCGAAGCTTTCCGCAAGGCGAAATGCTTCTTTATTACGCACCATGAAATCCGGTGTGTTTTCGAGCGCAGACTCCTGCCACATCGAATCACCGACCACGTTGATAATGCCCTTGGCATTCGGTTCGAGCGCGGCGGCGATCGCGCCGACCAAATCTTTATCTTCAGTGCCGCGGTAAGGCGCCGTGAAGTAACGCGCTAAATCCTTCCTTTCATAACCCTGCGCAAACTGCGTGAAATACTCACTGAAACTGAGGCCCGATGCCTTCCAGCCGGTCTTGAGCTCAGTCGCGCCGGGAAAGCTCTCTTTCTGCACACCGCGCTGGATCAAAAGGCAAATGCCGCGCAGTGACTTCGAGGGAAAAAGCCCCGCACGCACGATACGAATATGATTCGGATTTTCTACCGCGAGTTTTTCGAGCGCGTATTTGGCGAAGGCCATCGAACCGTAAGCGACCTCGAGCGAGTGCAGCCAGTAATAACTCGAAAAGCCGATCGTCAGCTGCGGGTTCAATTCGTCGATCAGGGCAAGAACCGGGCGCACTGAGAAATCGAAGCAGGCTTCGACATCGGCTATGGGCGCGAGTTCAGAGGGATATCCCACCATGCCGAAGGCCGGGCAGAACACGAGCACATCGACCTGCGCTGTGAGCGCTGGTTTGATTTTCTGGATAGTGTCGGGTTTCGAAAGATCGATACCGTGAATGGTTTCGAAGCCATCAACGACGCCTTCGTTTTTTGAGGTCGTAATCGTAATGCGCGCTGCCGCATCTTTTTGCCGAATCGCCTCAATCGCTTTTTGACCGGCGACGCTCGAGGCGCCCACAATCAGGTAATGTTTTGGTTTCATATTTACTCCTTTATAAAAAATGACCGTTCATTCATATAAGATTTATAAAAACGCCCGCAACCGGCCGGCATCAGACAATAGCCAGCTTCTGCATAAAAAACTTTTCGAGAATTTCAATCGGTCGCGTGCTGCGCTGGGCCTTCGCACGCAAAATCGCACCCTCGGTGCTGTTGAGAATAATTTCAGCGAGGGTTTCGGGATCTTCACTCTTTGCGAGAGCGCCCGACTCTTGCGCATTCTTCAGTGCGTCGGCCAGGTAGGATTGCATGCGGCGGAAAATCGTTTCGGTTTGTTTGGCAAATTTCTCGCTTGCCCCGGAAAGTTCCTGTGCGAAATTACCGACGAGCGAACCCTGCGTATATTGCATCGAAGATGCCATCTCTTTCATGCGTGCGAAATAACTCTTGAATTGTGCCCGCGCATTCTGCTTTCTTTCCCGGAAAATCGAAACGACATTGGTTTCCCACTTTTGCGCGTATGAGTCGAGCACGGCACCGATAAACTCTTCTTTGTTTTTGAAATAGTTATAAAACGAGCCCTTGAGGATTGCCGCTTTTTCGGCGATATCAGCCATGCTGGTGCCGTTCACGCCGTTACGCCACAAAAGCGAAAGGCAGTCGTCGATTATTTTCTCGCGTGTCGTCTTAGCTTGCACGGCCTTACATATGAATGGTCGGTCATATTGTCAAGGGTTTATTTGGTGGGTTCCGGTTTCTTCTCGGCCTGGGGCTCTGGTGCTTTACCTTCCTGCTCTTTCGCCTCTTTAGCTTCTTTTTCCCTGAGTTCCTGCTCGAGGCGTTCTTCTTCCTGGCGCAACTGCTCCGCGCGCTCGAGCTCTTTGCGGCGGGCAACACGGTCGGTCATCTTCTTCAGCAAAGATACCGTGTCCGAAGCCTGCCGAGATTCGGCGATCATGAGCGCAGTTTCACCGTTACTGTTACGTGCATTGACGTCGGCGTCGGCCCCGAGTAAAAGCAAGACGCAGGGTTTTTTATCGCGCTCGGCGGCTTTCATGAGCGCCGTCTCGCCGAACTTATTCTTCATATTCACGTCGGCTTTGCCATCGAGCAGCAGTGCCATCACCTTGATACCATCGTCGCTCGCCGATGCGAATGCCGATGTATCACATTCACGGGCGGCTTTCATGAGTGCGGTTTCACCCTTGTCGTCGACGGCGTTTACGTCGGCTTTTGCGCCCAGAAGCAGGCGAATCGAATCGGGGTATTGGCGCGAGGCCGCTACGATCAACGGTGTTCTGCCTTTATAATCGCGCTCGTTAACATTGGCACCTGCCTTGAGGAACGATTTCACCTCTTCGGGCCGGCCCGAGGTCGAGGCTTCATGCAAATTTTTGGATTTACAGACGACC
>Ga0075163_10013859_pt1 | contig 10424 bp, 13 predicted proteins | sample JI1023141ADNA_FD_71478 | JGI IMG/M metagenome (GOLD analysis project Ga0075163, IMG submission 71478) | Wastewater effluent complex algal communities from Wisconsin, to seasonally profile nutrient transformation and Carbon sequestration -... | ecosystem: Engineered > WWTP > Effluent > Algae... | reverse complement strand
CACCGAGAAGCCCTTCGCGAAGGTCGCATCGTGCTCGCCGGCGTGCGCGATGCCGGTCATCGCGATCAACGCCAGGAGGAAGCGCATGCCCGATGGTAGCGCGGCGAGAGCTACTTGCCCTTGCGGTTGTGGAGCATCGCCCGATCGATCTCGCGCTGCGCGTCGGCCGTCTTCTTGGTCTCGCGCTTGTCGTGCTGCTTCTTGTGGGTGACCAGCGCGATCTCGACCTTGACCCGCGCGCCCTTGAAGTAGAGCTGGAGCGGGATGATCGTCTGGCCCTTGATCAGCGTCTTCTGCAGCTTGTCGATCTGGTGGCTGTGCAGCAGCAGCTTGCGGACGCGGGCCACCTCGTGTTGCCAGCGGTTCGCCTGCGAGTACTCGTTGATCTGGATGCCGTGGAGGAACGCCTGGCCCTTGCGGATCTCGACGAAGCCGTCGGCCATCGTCACCTTCGCGGCGCGCAGCGACTTGACCTCGGAGCCGACCAGCACGATGCCCGCCTCGAGCTTGTCGTGGATCAGGAAGTCGTGCGTCGCCTTGCGGTTGGTCGCGATCACGACGACGTGATCTTTCGGATTCTTTACCATTCGCCGACGTTCTTCATCGAGGTCCATGGCTCGGCCGGCACCTTGGCCTCGCCTTGCTGGAGCAGCTCCACCGAGATCAGATCCGGCGAGCGCACGAACGCCATCCGGCCATCGCGCGGCGGGCGGCTGATCGGGTACCCCGCGTCGATCAGCCGCTGGCAGGCCGCGTAGATGTCCGGGACCTCGTACGCGACGTGGCCGAAGTTGCGGCCACCGGTGTAGGGCTCGGGCTGATCCCAGTTGTGGGTCAGCTCGAGCTGGGGCGAATCGCCCTGGGCGGTCTCACCCAGAAACACCAGCGTGTAGCGACCCTGCTCGGAGTCTTTTCTGCGCACTTCGTGCAACCCGAGCCCTTCACAGAAGAACCGCAGGGCCGCTGGGAGGTCGCGGACGCGGACCATCGTGTGGAGGTAACGCATGCCGCTAAGGTATCCTGCCGCCATGAGCGAGCCCAACGTCCTCGTCAACTTCCGCCTCGATCGCGACAAGCCTGCTCGCGTGAAGTGGCTCGCTACGGACGGTGTTCCTGGTGATGGCTACAAGGCACAGGTCACCGCGATCCGGCTCGCGGATGGCACCACGCTCGAGATGGATAGCTCGGCGATCATGGAGCAGACCGCACCCGATCCCGCGGGCGGCCTCGGTGCGTACCTGGTGACCTTCAACGGCATGGTCGGCTTCGCGTCGGACCACCCCGACCGCAAGGCGATCGACGCGATCGGCGACGGCGTGATCGACTACGACCTGACGTTCGTCAAGGAAGAGGACGGCTCGGTCGCGGTCGAGAACCAGGACTACAAGGTCGTCGAGAAGCCGCACGGCGCCGTCCACAACCTGTCGAAGAAGTAATGCGCCAGGACACGCCGAGCCGGACCGCGGCGTGGGTGGCCGCCGCGCGGCACTTCGGGCGCTTGCTCCCCGAATCCATCCGGCTCGCCGACGATCCCTACGGCGCCGCGTTCACCTCGCCGCACCTCGCCGGGCTGATCGAGGCCGCGCTCGAGGATGGCGGCGAGCCCGGGCTGACGCTCGGCAACGCGCTGCGCAGCGTGCGGCATCCGCTGACCCGGATCCCCGGGCTGCGCGACTGGATCCTCTATATGCAGGTGCGCACGCGCGTGATCGACGACGCGCTGCGTGCCTTCGTCGAGCACGGCGGCCGCCAGCTCGTCGTGCTCGGCGCCGGCTACGACTGCCGCGCGCTGCGGATGCCGGAGCTCGACGCGTGCCAGGTGTTCGAGGTCGATCACCCGGCGACCCAAGGCCACAAGCGCGCGGTGCTCGAGCGCCACGGGATCGAGTCGCCGGCCACGTACGTGACGTGGAACTTCGAGGAGCGGCCGGTCGAGGATCTGCCGGAGTACCTCGCCGAGCTCGGGCAGGATCCGGGCGCGCCGACGTTCACGATCTGGGAAGGCGTCACGATGTACCTCAGCGAGCCGGCGATCGATGCCTCGCTGCGCGCGATCGCCGAGTGGAGCGGCCCCGCCGGCGAGCTCGCGATGACGTACTTCGCGAAGAGCCGGCTCGCGAAGCCCTCGATCGCCACGCGCATCATGCGTGCGGCGGTGTCGACGATCGGCGAGCCGTGGCGCTGGGGCTGGGCACCGGACGAGCTGCCGAGCTACCTCGCCGAGCGCGGCCTCGAGCTGACGGAGGACATCTCGCTCGCGGACGCCGCGCGCGCGCTGCTCCCCGAGGAGCTAGCGTCGTCGATCAAGGATCCGGATCGCCGCGTGGCGCTGTCGACCGCGCGCGAATCGATCGCGCTCGCGTCGGCATCGGCGGGCCACCCCGCGTCATGATCCTGATCGCCGGCGGCGGCATCTTCGGCGTCACCGCGGCGCTCGAGCTCCGCGCGCGGGGTCGCGACGTGATGCTGTGCGATCCCGGCGTGCTGCCCCACCCGCTCGCGGAGTCGACCGACCTCAGCAAGGTCGTGCGCTGCGACTACGGATCAGACCTGCTCTACACGCAGCTCGGCGAGCGTTCGCTCGAGGGCTGGCGCCGCTGGAACGAGCACCGCACGCTCTATCACGAGACCGGCGTGACGTTCCTGTCGCGCACGCCGATGCAACCGGGCGGCTTCGAGCACGACAGCTTCGCGCTGCTGGCGGCACGCGGGCATCGCATCGACCGCCTCGACGCGCACGAGATCGCGCAGCGGTTTCCGGCGTATCGGCCGGGCGAGCTGGTCGACGGCTACGTCCACGCCGAGGGCGGCTGGGCCGAAGCGAGCTCCACCGTCGCGCACCTCGCCATGCGCGCGCGGATCGCCGGGGTGATCATCCGCGAGCGCTGCGCGATCACGCGGATCGTCGACGATGGCGCGTATGCCGGCGGCGAGCACCTGCCGGCCGAGCTGGTGATCGTGTGCGCGGGTGCGTGGACGCGCGAGCTGCTGCCCGAGCTCGCGGGATCGCTGCGCGCGATCGGTCAGCCGGTGTTCCACTTCAAGCCCGAGGATCCCTCGCTGTTCGCAGCCTCTCACTTCCCGGTGTTCGGCGCGGACATCTCGCGCACCGGGTACTACGGCTTCCCGCTCACCGACGGCATCGTCAAGATCGCGAACCACGGCACCGGTCGCGAGGCGGATCCGTGGGGCGCGGTCACCGAGGCCCAGCAGGCGGACGTCCGCGCGTTCGTGCGTAGGCTGTTCCCCGCGCTCGCCTCGGCCCCGATCACGAGCACGCGAAGCTGCGTCTACGGCGATTCGCTCGACGGCCACTTCTGGATCGCGCCGCATCCCGAGCGCGCGAACGTCGTCGTCGCCGCCGGCGGCAGCGGTCATGCCTTCAAGTTCGCCCCGGTGCTCGGCGAGCTGATCGCGAACGCGTGCGAGGGCCAGGTGATCGAGCGGTTTCGCTGGCGACCCCTGGGCGATCTCTCCCGCGGCGATGCCGCGCGCGCGCTACCAGTACTCGGCAAAGCAGTCGACTAGGACGTCGTCCTCGGGATCGGTCTCGTACAGCCAGTCCTCGAACGCGGCGTCATCGAGGATCGGCAGCTCGCTCCCCGGCAGATCGCAGGTCTCGAGATCTCCGTCCTCGCAATACAGCGCCGGATCGAACAGCGCATCCGCGTCGGTGACCCAGTGGACCTCGAGGGGGAAGTCGGTGTTGTCGACGATGAACCCGCAGTACGTGCTGTACCAGCAGTCCTCGTCATCCCCACTGTCCGGATCGCTGCACTCGGGCGTATCGCCATACTCGACGCGCACCAGCGTGTACGCGACCCCGGCCTCGTCCAGGAACGTCTTCGAGCGGGCGTCGTGGACGGTCCGCTCGGTCAGCCCGAAGGCCTGATCCGTCGACGTGCAGCTGTCGCAGGACGCCAGGCCGTCGTCCTTATCTTCCTTGCAGCCGGCGAAGCCTACGAGCAGGGCGAGCACGGCGAGGCGGTGAGTCATGGAGAGGACTCATCGCAACGCGAGTGCCAGGCGCGACGGCAACTGTTCCAGCCACTTGGCCAGCGACGCGCTGTCTTCGTCGGTAGGCGAGTGCGTTTCGCGGTCGCCACTTGCCTGGTCGCAGCTCTCTGAAAAAACCACGACAGCGATGTCTCGGCACCTGCCGGCGGGGTGCGCGAGGTCGAGCAGTTAGCCGCGCAAACCCGCGTGGCCACATGCTTGCAGTCTTGCGGCGACATGCTCTCTCGCTGGCCTTCGTTGGCTCGTCACGGCCTCCTCGGATCCACGTTGCTCACCATCGCGGCACGGTCGGCCGCCGCCGAGCCCTGCGGCGACGAGGTCGACCGCAGCATCGGCATCGTGTTCGGGATGGACTTCGCACCGAAGGCGAAGGTCCTGTTCGGCCTCGAGGGCCGGGCGTGCATCGGCGACAAGGGCGAGGTGTTCGCGCGACTCCAGGTCGGTGGCGGGGCGCGGCTGATCGTCGGCTCGCGGATCCGCCCGCTCGAGTCGATGACCGAGGAGTCCAACAGCGAGCTGCTCGGGGTCGAGGCCGGCCTCGCGCTCGAGTCCGATGGCAACCTCGGCGCTCACCTCGCGGCGACCTACGGCTACCACTTCGCGTATCTCGCGGCTCAGGGGTTGTTCCCGCTCTCCGGTCGCGAGCGCCCGACGCGGGCGGGCCTGGTGTTCGGGGTCTCGCCCTGGTCGCTGCCGAACACCTCGACCGCCGTCGACGGCCGGCCGCTGATCCACGACGGGCAGTACGTGCGTCCGGCGATCACGAGCCTGCCGTCCGTTCGCGGCGCCGAGGATCGCGCGGTCCGCGATCACTTCGCGTCCTCCGCGCAGATCGAGCTGTCGAGCGTGTGGACGTTCCTCCGGCTCGCGGCCGAGCTCACCGCGGCGGGGGCACCGGGCGAGCTGATCGCGCGTGCCCTCGATGCCGCCGACGACGAGGTGCGCCACGCCGAGCTCTGCGCGCAGGCGGCGGGTGGCGTCGGGCTCGCCGCGCTGCCGATGATCGCCGCGCGGCCGCGCTTCACGACGCGGAGCCCCCGCGCGCTCGCCACCCTTGCCGTCGAGGCGTGGCTCGAGGGCTGCCTCAACGAGACCGCCGCCGCCGAGGAGGCGCGGCTCGCGGCGCGCGACGCCGAGATCAACGTGGAGATGCTCACCGCGATCGCGCGCGACGAGGATCGCCACGCCGAGCTGTCGTGGGAGGTGCTCGCCTGGGTGTTCGAGGTGGCGCCCGCCGTCGCGCGGGCCGCGATCTCGGACGCGCCAGCCGCGATCGCGGTTGCCTCGCCGTCGCAGGATCCGGCCCTCGCTCGGTCAGGTGTCGCGGGCTCGAGGATCTCTCGGGCTGCGCGTGCGCACGCCGAGCTCGCCGGGCGCCGCCGGCTACGAGCGCTGGCAGCCTGAACGACCGCTGCTACGATCGCCCTGGTGCGGTGGGTCGTGATGCTCGGGCTCGCAGCGTGCTCCTCCGACGTGGAGCAGCGGATCGAGGCAGGTCGGCTCGGCGTGGTCGAGGCACCGCCCGAGCTGCCGCGCCGCGAGCAGCGCGACGAGGCGCAGCGCGATCGCCGCGCGGTCGATCTGTTCGTCGACGGGATCGTGGTGGCCACCATCGGCGAGCCTCAGTTCGGCGACTGGCCGCGGATCGATCTCCAGCTCCCGCCCGACGCCACGCTCGAGCGCTGGCGCTCGATCCGGATCGAGACCGACGGCGAGCCGGTGACGCTCGATCGCCGCGCGTACCCGAACGCCGCCCCCGTGATCTTTCCCGGTCGGGGCCGTCGCCCGAGCTTCGGGATGTTCGAGCCGCGCGCGTTCGAGACGCGCGGGGTCCCGCGCGTCCGCGTCGACGCGGTGCGCGAGATCCGGATCGAGCTGGCCGCTCCCGCCACCCGCTCCGCTCCCGAGAAGCTGTTCGCGCGCGCCTGCACCGAGCTCAAGCGCGGCGAGGAGAAGCCGCCTCCGAGCAAGGGTCGCTTCGTCGGCACCGCCTACCAGCACAACGTCGACGAGTACTGGACCGTCGACCTGACGATCGATCTGGCGGACTCGAAGGTCGGCGACAAGATCGGCTCGGTCAGCTATCACGGCCAGAAGTGCCGCGGCGATCTCCGCCGCCTACCCGACGTCAACGGTCGGCGCCGGGTGGTCGTGCGGCTGTGGCACAACGAGAACGACATGTGCGTCGATGCCTGCATCCTCGAGCTGGCGTGCGATGGCACGGCCCTCGACTATCGCGGGCACTACCCGGACGGCTCGTTCGTCGCGCACGCGAAGCTGCTGCGGAAGTGATCAGAGCTTCGAGATCGTCGAGCGGAACACCGAGGCGCGCTGCGTCCAGGTGTGCTGCTGCGCGAGCTCCCAGCGCGCGCGGTGCAAGCCGTCGTCGAACTGTTGCGTGCGGAGCTGCTCGAGCTTGGCCACCAGGGCACCCGGCTCGTCGCACGTGGTGACCAGCGAACCGGCGAGCTCCTCGACCTGGTTGCAGCCCGGCGTGGCGAGGATCGGGTGACCGGCGGCGAGGTGCGCGAACAGCCGCGACGGACTCCCGATCACGTTGGCCGTGCGTGCGCTGTACGGCATCACGGCGACGTCGAGCGTGGTCGCGTACTGCACGAGCTCGCGGTACGGGCGTGGGCCCTCGAACCGGCAGCGCGGATGTTGCTCGAGCCAGCGCAGGTGGAAGCGGTCGCCCGGCGCGAGCTCGGACTGCTCGATGCCGCCGACGAACCGCCACTGCAGCCACGGCGTGGCGTCGACCATCTCGCGCAACCAGTCGAGCCGCAACCGGCTCGACAGCGAACCGAGGACGCCGGCGACGGGACGCGATGACGTCTGCACGTGCGGGATCGGCGCTTCACTCGCGATCAGATCGGCCGGCACCGCGTTCGGGAGCACCGTGATCTGGTGGCGCGGGATGCCGTGCCGCACGCACAGCGCATCGGCGAGCCCGCTCGAGACCGCGAACACCGCGCGACAGCCATCGACCAGCCGGCGCTCCGCCTCGAGCACGCGCGCGGGCGCCCACTCGGTCGCGGTGAAGTCATCGGTGGCGAGATAGAACCGCGGCATCGGCAGCTGACTCGCCAACTCGGCTTGATCCGGGGAGGTGGCGAGGGTGACGCGCCGATGGCTCGCGACCCGCTGTGCGTTCGCCCGCGGACGCGGCGCCACCCCGGCGGAGCGCGCGGACGCGAGGCTACCGGTGGCGGCGATCGCGACGCCGGTGACCAGCGCGAGGCTGCGAGCCACCGCACGGCCGGCGCTCCGTCCGAGCGGGCCGGTGGTGGTGCGGAGCAGCCGCTCGCCGAGCACGCCGGCGACCGACGAATTCCACGGCACCCGCGTGATCGGGCTGCTCTCCGCGAGGGCGTTCAGCAGCTCGCGGACGGACACGTCGTCCCGCTCGATCGCGACGATGGTCTCCTCCTCCCGCCGTTCGGACGCAGTCATCCGAACACGATACGACGGATCCGCCCCCACGCGCTATGCTCGCGTCGTGCGCTGGCTGATCCTCGGTCTCTTCGTCGCTGCGACAATCGCTCACGCCCAGCCCCGCCCGGCGGCGATCAAGGTTGGCTACGACGCCGAGCACCTCGATCTCGACAAGCGCGAGCTCCAGTTCAAGCTCAGCCGCACCGCCGACACGGCGAGCCTCGTGGTGATCGGCGACGACGGCACGGAGCTCGCGAAGGTGGCGCTCGACCTCAAGGGCAAGGCGGCGAACGCGTGGATCCCGATCAGCTGGACGCAGCCCGCGACCAGCCACGTGATGATCCTGCGGCTGCGGGTCGCGAGCGAGGACGGCAGCGCGACCAACGTCGAGCTGATCCCGTGGTCGGTGACGGTGGATCACGAGGACGTCAACTTCGCGTCCGACTCGGCGAAGCTCGAGCCTGGGGAAGCGGGAAAGCTCGACGCCAGCCTCGCGAAGATCCTCGAGGTGGTGAAGCGGAGCGATCGGTTCGTCAAGATGCGGCTCTACATCGCCGGCCACACCGACACCGTCGGCCCGTCGGCGAAGAACCGGAAGCTGTCGATCGATCGCGCCGCGGCGATCGGCAAGTACTTCCGCTCCAAGGGGCTGACGATCCCGATCGCGTTCGCCGGCTTCGGCGAGGAGGTGCTCAAGGCCAAGACCGCCGACAACGTCGACGAGCGGATCAACCGCCGCGCCGACTACGTGCTCGGTCCCGCCGCGGGCGCGCCGCCGTTCAAGGGGCCATACCTCGCGGTCAAGGTCGGCTGGGCCCAGCTGCCCTGAGTTTGCCGGTTTGCGCCGACCCCGCGGAGTCACGACGACGAGGTCCGCACGCTACGGTGCGCCGATGCGATGGGTGCTCTCGAGTGTGCTGGCGGCGTCGACGGCGTATGCGGAACCTGCGGTGACGGCCACGGCGACGCCGGTGGAGGAGCCGGCGAATGTGTTCTACGTCGAGCTCCTCGGGAAGGCCGGCGCGTATGGCGTTGGCTACGAGCGGCAGATCACCGATCGACTCTCGCTCGGCATCGCCGGGTCGTACGCGGATCTCCGAGGACAGCAGGTCTCGACCGCCACGCCGTATGTCCACGCGCGCCTGCTCGGGCGCACGCACACGCTGTTCACCGAGCTCGGCGCGGTGTTCGTCCACACGCGGACGCCATCGCCGGTCCCCGAGTGGGAGGGCATGAGCGATTCGGGCGGTGGTGGCTTCGCCGCCCTCGGCTGGCAGCACGACTGGAAGCACGTGCTGGTCCGCGCCTCGGGTTCGGTCCTCGTCGGTGAAGGCCGCGCGACACCGTGGCTGGGCGTGGCGATCGGAGTGAAGCGATGAGGGCGCTCGCGTTGCTGGTCCTCGTCGCGTGCACCGACGTCCGAGACCAGGGCGGCCCGTGGGAGCCTGCCGCCGAGATCACCGGCGAGCTCGCGCCGGATCTGGGTCCTCCGCCCGTGGAGCGCGCGGTGCCGGCGACGCTGCGAGTCGCCACCTGGAACGTGCACTTCGGCAAGGACACCGATGGGATCGCAGCCAACATCGCGGCCTCGCCGGTGTTGTCGACCGCCGACGTGATCCTGATGCAGGAGATCGAGGCGTATCCCGAGGAGGCCGGCACGCGCGCCTCGCGCATCGCCGCGCAGCTCGGCATGACGTGGTTCTACGCCCCGGCGCGCGTCGAGTGGAACGGCACGCACGGCATCGCGATCCTGTCGCGGTTCCCGCTCGAGACGCCGCTGGTCAAGCAGCTGCCGTACATCGATCAGGCGTGGAACTCGCGCGAGCGCAACGCGCAAGCCGTCGAGGTCGTACTCGGCGAGGCGCGGGTGAGGATCGTCAACATCCACCTCGATCTCCGGATCGGTGTGGTCGACCGGATCCGCCAGCTGTCACCAGCGGTGGTCGAGCTCGACGGACCTGCGTTGCTCGGCGGCGACTTCAACAGCAACCCCTACGCGTGGCTCGACAGCGCGGTGCCGCTCGCCGGAACCGAGGCCGTGGTCGGCGCGGATCAGGCGGTGGTGCTCGACGACTACTTCGCGGAGCAGGACTTCCGCGGTGCGATCCCGACGACGACGGCCACGATGCGCATCCCGGTCTACGACATCCGGATCGACAACCTCTACGCGCACGCCTACGAGATCACGGCGGCGGGCGTCGATCACCTCGACGGCTCCGATCACTGGGCCGTGTGGGCCGACGTCGCGCTCTAGGGTCTAGGGGTTCGCGTTCTTCAGGATCTCGACGTTCTTGCAGGCCGCCTCGCTCTTCAGCTTGCAGGCCTTCTCGAGGAGCTCGACCGCCTTCTTGACGTTCTTCGGCACGGCCTTGCCCTCGTAGTACATGATGCCTTGCTCGGTGCAGCCCTTCGCCTCGTCGAGGTCGCACGACTTCTTGAAGTTCGCGAGCGCGATCTTGAGATCCTCCGGCACACCCTCCGCGAGCCGGTAGACGTTGCCGAGGTTGAAGCAGCCGAGGCCGTTCTTCATCGCGCACGCCTTCTCGTAGTACTTCCGCGCCTTCGCGTGGTCCTTGTCGGTCGCGCCGTTCTTGCCGTCGGACCACGAGGTCCCGACGTTGTTGCACGCGCGGCTGCTCTTGAGGTCGCACGCCCTGGTCAGCAGCTCGAGGTGCTTCGCCTCGTCCTTGTCGACGCCATCACCCGCCAGATACTTCTCCGCGAGGTCCTCGCACTTGGTGGCCTTGCCGGCCTTGCACGCCTTGGTGAGATCCGTGACCTCGTCGGCGTGAGCAGGTGAAGACAGCGCGAGCAGCGTGGCGACCAGGGCGATGCGATGCATGCCGCGGATCGTGACACGACCCCGGTGCCGCCGACAAATCAGACCAGCGTCACGATCGCCAGCTCCCGGGTCTTCCCGGCGATCTTGAGCTCGAGCTCGTCGTCGACCCGCCGGCCGACCAGCGCCTTGC
>Ga0075163_10013858_pt1 | contig 10424 bp, 4 predicted proteins | sample JI1023141ADNA_FD_71478 | JGI IMG/M metagenome (GOLD analysis project Ga0075163, IMG submission 71478) | Wastewater effluent complex algal communities from Wisconsin, to seasonally profile nutrient transformation and Carbon sequestration -... | ecosystem: Engineered > WWTP > Effluent > Algae... | reverse complement strand
AAAGTCTAATCTCCCGTATCCGCTCTTGCAATTCATTGAAATAATTCATTGAATTGCCTCGCTTAAAGCGGTCATCGTTGAGAACAAAACCTTTGACTATGTATTCTTTTAGTCTCTGTGTTGCCCAGATTCTAAACTTAGTCCCCTGTTGGGATTTTACTCTATAGCCAACCGAAATGATTACATCTAGATTATAATATTTTACAGATTTTTCTTGGGTCTTACCAGAAATAGCCCCATGTTGAGTGGTGTGTCGGAAATCCCGACACACCACTTCTTCGATTAACTCTCCCTCTTTAAATATATTACTTATATGTTCCGTAATCGTGCTTCTGGCTTTTCCAAACAAATCTGCCATCTGCTCTTGCGTAAGCCAGACAGTTTCATCGTCCAACCGCACATCAATTTTAATACTTCCATCTTGGTTTTGATAAATTATAATTTCATTGTCTGGTTCTTGGTTCATGATTTTTCCTTTTGGATTAATGTATAAACTATCTAGCTGGTATTTCGAATATCGTAAGAAAACCAAAATACGAGAACATACTTCTTCTTTGCCCAGATGACTTCATGAGGAAAATATTATAAACTCCAATCTATTTTAAACTTTTTCAATTCCTTTAATATTTCTGCTAGCCTAATTCTCAGGAATGCAGAATACGGAATTTCATTCTTCTTAATTTTCTCTTTTTCTTCTTTTAATATTTTCTCAATTTCTTCGACATGAATTAATGCAACTTCATCTGTTAATTGATTTGAATTTAACAACCTTTGGATAATTGTATAAATACTGGTGACTCTCTCATCTAGTCTTTTCATTTCCTTAATTCGGTTATCAAATAGGTCTTTTCTTTTTAGCCCATATACATCTATTGAAGTTCTTCCCTTTATTGTTTTCCCATGAATAGTCCCATTTGCTTTGAATTTTAAATGTCTTTTCGGTTTGTCTATGCAAGGATTTAACAAGAGTCGTACCCTCTCTTCTTCATCAAAGTTACCATCATTTTCATTATGATGCCTTTTAGATTCATCAGAAAGTCCGAAGTAACATCCTTTCCCTGTTGCTTCAGGATTACCATCGTGTTTTTTTAAGCGATTGCAATATTGACAAGATAACAACAAATTATCCCATTTAGCAGCTAACCAATAGTAGCCTGGTGAATAACTTCCAGTTTGACTATTTTGGATAATATCTACTCTTCCTTTTGGACGAAAATGTTCAATATCGTAAGAAGCATTTCCCGCAGTACTTCCCTGACAATAAGCACATTTATTACCAAATAATTCTTTAAGAGCTTTATATATATTTTCATCTTTATAGACTTTAAATTCAAACTCTGTATTTTTAATAGAATAATGGCTTCTGGCTTTTGAAAGTTCTTTCGATGCTTCACTATTTGGGTCTGTTAAATTCAGACATACAGGCATCTGTATATTTGATCTATCAATATATATCATATATTCCTTGATTTTAATACTTCATTAATTCGATTGATAACTTCTTCTTTTAAGCTAACTTTCTCTGAAATATTTAGGTTTTTTCTTTCAGCAATGACTTTATCAATAATAGTATAATACAATTCATCTCGTGTTGTATCTCCTAACATATTTTTTGTTTGGAAATATATTTTCAAAGAATCATGTTTCTTTTTTTCTTCATCGCTTAACTCATCCTCTCTCGCAAGCAAATCATAGTATTCCTCAAATGCCTCTTCTATCTCTGGATCAATTGTACTACTCAATCCAAAGTATGGTGAGGTTAATAACTGGTCTGCGCGCATAATTTCTGGATTAGGAAGATCTTCTTGATTTACCATAAATACCTTTCCATTTTTATCTTTGCGCAAAACAACGATTTCCCCCTGTTTAAATCCTTTTAAACAAAGTGGATCGTGTGTCGTGCAGATAAATTGTAGTTTAGGAAAAGTTTTTCGTAGCTGAGAAACTATTTTCATTTTCCAGGTAGGATGAAGGTGGGCACCAATTTCATCGATGAGGATTACTCCTGAGTAATCTAGAATGTCTTGTTCTTCCAAATTCTTATCAGGCTGCAATGATGAGATATGCATAAGAATATCACAAATTAATGATAAAATATTCTTCCTGCCTTCGCTCATCTGTTCTATAGCAACTTTTGAATCTGTATACCTATCAAATTTGAAGAAAACATTTTCTGGTTCTTGAATTATTTTTTCAATATCATTAAATTGTAAGACCTTGCTTAATATTTGATTTACAACTTTAAATTCCTGAAAATCTAATGCGTTTAACCAAGCAGATGCATTATTTAAAACATCAAAACTATTAAACAAAGAATTTAATCTACATACTTCTCTAGATAATTTTGATTCATGTGTATACTCATTAATTTCTTTTTGAATTCTCGTTGCACTGTAATATAAAACTGGAAGAATCTTAACTTCATTCGTTAGGTTAATCATTCCATAATCAATATAAAGTTCTGATTTCCCAATATTACTTGCATAAGTTGTAATTACTTTTGTATTATACTTACCCTTTGTTATTACAATTGTTCTATCCGGTAAAATAGTTTCGATTGAATTGGTTAAAGAATTAAATAAGGATAAAGCTATTGCCTGAAGAATGGATGTCTTTCCACTACCATTTTCTCCCAGTAACATTAAACATGGCACAGTCGAATCGTTCATATTAAAATCAGGAATAGTAATTCGAATATTCTCAATGTTTTTAAAAGAGTCTATTTCAATGTTTTTAACATATGTAGACTTATTATAATAATTCTCAAATTGCTCTTCCAATGTGCTATAAACTGAAATATAAGGCTTTAAAATTGCTTTGCCCTGTTTCTCTCTGTTGGATAGAACAGAATTTAAAAAGCCGGAAAACTGTTGACGCTTATTCTCTTTATCAAAAAAATATATTCTCCCTTCATTTGGGTATTTTTTTAATTCGAATATACGATTCATTACGAGTTCTTGTCTATTTAATCCAAGAATGTCTATAGTATTTAGTCCTTCTTGTCCCTTGGGATATAGCTTACCATTTTCTAAAAAACCAATGCTATTATCAGGATTATCCATGAATGGATTTATGATGAGTCTTTTCCCATTTTTCTTTAATGGTATTTTATTTCCTTTATGTGCATTGCAAGCTTTACAACTTGCAAACATATTTTCCCATGAAAATCGTTTTTCCCAAAATTTACTTTCAGGCAAGAAATGATCAATGGCAAAATTATACGAATCAAGCTTCGATTCACAATATACACATTTGTTAAATGATTCGGTCAATAAAGAACTTTCAATATCTCTGATTATATTTTTAGGCAAATCTTTAAATGAATAGGTCTCCAAATTATTGGTTTCTTTTAAAAACGCTTCTAATTTTTTAGGAATTTTATTCTTTATTAATTTAATCATTTCTCTGCACCCCTCAAACTTCCCACTTCAAACTTCACCCTTCAAAAGCCCCCGGAAATCCACCAAACCTCCCAACAACCTCATCCACCTCGCGCATAATCACGATTGTTTCCCGAAGGGAAACAATCACCTTCCGATAATGCAATACATCTTCATCGGATAACGCGCGTTCTCTTCTGTCTTTCAACCATTTGTGTAATACCTGATAACCCCCAATATGAAAATTCCAAATTTCCTCTGGCACAGACTCGAAGTAATCCGCCTCATTGACATAAACGTTTTCATTTTCGTATTTTGGGTAGCCTTTCTCTACAATAGATTCTGATTTACCTTTAGAAGAAGATTTGAATTTGTAATCTTTCGGAGAAGCAAATTGAATTCCTCTATTCTTTTTGAGATTCGCTACACTTACTAGCTCACTGTCTTCTTCTTGCAAAAGATGGAGCGCGATTAAATCGTTTCCTAGGCTGCTTAACTCTTGGAATAATTCTTTCGTCTTAGAAATCGGGACTCTGGGGAAATCTATCTTTAGGAATTCCGCATAACGTTCTCTGTAAGTGGGAGAATGAAAGACTGCGTAGATGTAGCGGAAGATGGAGAGTTCGAAGTTTGAAGTAGGAAGTGAGAAGTTTGAAAATAGATCTAGGAATTCTTTTGTGAAGTTTGGTTTGCGTTCTGTTTGGAACATGTCATCAGAGGATGGATAGAGATAGAGGGGGAAAACTGATGCAGCCCCTCTCGAACAACTAAAGACTCGATCAATGGCGGGCAGTGTACTTACCAATACATGCGAATATACTACATTATCTTGCATTTGCCGAATCAATAATAAAGATATATTCCTTTTTCTTAAAACATGCTGAATTAATTCTGGTCGAGGTCTATCATTAATTTCTTTTGAAAAAGTAACATACTTAATATCAAATGGTCTAAATGTACAAAGATCAATGCTTTCTTTTAAAGACTTATTAATTTTTCCAAGGAATTCTTTAATTTGTTTTTCTAATTCTTCTCGCGTATCAGCAATGGCGACTGGATCTCGATGAGTCTGAAACCCTAATACATTAATGTCCGTCACATTCTTTATTAAAATATAATTTTGATATTCTGATTCTTTTCCCTTATCCTGATTCACAAATAGTAAGAAAGGATTATTCGGAGATATCTTAATAAATTTAACATTATACAAACTATTTTCAAGTAGTAATGAAGATTTTAGCTCTCTAGAACCAAAAGAATTAAAATGATTAATTATTTGATTTTGATTTCCAGAAGCTGGGTATAATAATTTATCCAAGGAACAAATTACTATCGCAGTTCCCTGTTGAATATCGAATACATTTTCATCTTTAGAGCCATCTGGAGACTTCTCTTTCTTCTTGGAATTTCCGTGCAAATCAATGATATGAATATTAGAAAATGTATTCATTAAACTCTGACGCATTCCGCGAAACGTAGGATTATCTAAATAACTATGATTTGTAATAAATCCCAATATACCAATATTAGATTTTTCTAATGTATATTCTGATAATCGAATGAATTTTACATAAAGATCATTCAACCACTTCGGATTAGCCTCTCCTAGCGATTTACCATCTATTTCAAAATAATTCTCTGTAGATTTTCCGGTTACTGTGTCTTTTCCTCTCATTAGATTGGCAATCCAATCTCCACCTCGACCAGCCTCTCCTAAATACGGTGGATTACCCACAACCACCGTAAACCGCACATTCGTCTTCACTTGATTAACCGCGTCTGCTTCGTGGGCAAGAGCAGGAAAGAAAGAAGCGAATTTTTCCGATAAGTCCTGTGCTGGCTCTAGGGCGTTTGTGAGATAGACTCGCACGCGCTCTGTGGATTGAAATAAATATCCAGTCTCTTGTAGCTTGAGACCAATCTTCATGTGAGCAATGGCGTACGGTGCCATCATGAGTTCGAATCCATAAAGACGGGGAAGTAGGTGTTTGGGGACGTATTCATTCCAGAGTTTGGAGATTTCTTTTTTCTTTCCGGATGCTTCCCATTTGGCGCACATGGTTTTGTAAATGATGTCAATGACTTCGACTAAGAAAGTCGCTGTTCCTGTGGCTGGGTCTAGGATTAGAACGAAAGGAGAATCAGGAGTAACCCCTTTTGGAATTTCAACTTTGTTTAACTTGGCAAATTCTTTCCATGTAATTGTGGATGCAAGACCGTCTTCTAGTCCGAATTCTTTTTGCAAAACTTCATGCACACTACGAACGATAAACGACACCACGGGGTGCGGAGTGTAGAATACTCCTCTTTCTACTTTCTTTGCCTTATCGTATTCTTTGAGGAATAGTTCATAGAAATGAATAACGGGGTCTTCTTGTCTTGTGCGATTTCCAAAGTCTTTTAGGACTAATTCCATTTTGGTAGTATCGGAATTGAGTAGATCGACAACTTCTTGGACTCCTAGTTCATCAAAGTCCATCTTCCCTTTACGCCCACCGGCTTTCAGAAATGTTTCTAACATTTCTTTTAAGAATGGATTTGTAATCGGAACCATGTCAGAAACATTATCCGCAATGATTCCCGAAGGTCGAGAGACTCTAGCGGCTAATAGTCCGTAGGCTATTGTCTGGGCGTACGTATCTGCAAAGTCATTTTCTGTTAGATCGTGAATCAGTGCTTCTTTAAAAGCAAGGTGAAGTTTTTTTAACACTCCGTTTTTGTTTTCTACTTCTAATATCTTCTCTGCTCGATTTCGAATATTACGAGCTAAATCCGCAAGTAAAACAGCAAGTCTTTCTGAGGTCTGGATGATTTCTCTTGGTCTTAACTCAAACGCCTTCGCCCAATTCTCTCTCCAAAGTTTTGGATCAATGCTTTCATCAGGCCATTTCAATTTTGACTGTAATGTCTTTTCGACATATTCTAATTTTAAAACTGTATCCTGTGCATCCCAACCGAGAACTCGTAGTGTAGGCAAATCGCCATACTGCCTATTCTCCGGCTCACTGAAATGAGCAAAGGAAATCTCCCGATGATCTTTTTCTCCAAACGAAGAAATAAATAAAAGGTCGTGTAAATCCCAAGCTGCAAGGTCAGATGCTTTTGCCCTTCCTTTATTTGTCTTCACAAGTCCTTGTAAAATTCTACGCATTACCACTATTGGCAGATTTTTATTATCAAAATCTACCCAGAAGATTCCAAATGGTTGTTTGCTGCTGATACGTTTTATTTGCTTAATCTCCTTAATCTTTGGAACCTTTGTGGAATCGATTCCTAAATGCTCAGGTTCATACTTGTATGTCAAGTCATCAATATCATCGGATTCGAGTGGCCATTCCAGTTCATCTCGTAAGTAGGAGATAAGGTCTGTTAGCTTTGTAATATTTCGAAGGTTTTTTTTAGGCATTTTATTAATTTAACTCCATCCAAGCTCGAAGTACAGGCTTTATTCCCGCAGGAGCCTGCACTTTTCGTAAGTAAGTATTATTGATATGCTTCTCTATTTCTTTTCTTATTTCAATTAGAGTATCTCTTGAAAAATCACATCGTCTTGGAGTTTGCGGCAAACAACGAATATACTGAATTATTTGCGTGGAATCTTCTAGAATTTTTTTAGATTCCATATCATAGTAATACCAATGAGTGTCCCCTGCGGATAATGTCCAAGTTTCCGCTCCTTCGTGCTTCGATTCTTTGGAATCATAGCCAGGTCTTGCAAAACAGAAAAACACTGCCTTCGCAGAATCGGATACTTGCTGTTTACCGCTAAATACTCGAAAGGGCATTCCTTCTAATTTCTTTTCTAAATCAGGCATGGAATGTAGAAGTTGATTTAATTCAATTCGCATTTCTTCAATTGCTGTCATTCTTCCTTCGTATTGTTCCATGAAATTTCGTAAATCATCGAACTCATCTTTCTCGCTAAGAAGTTTTCCACCTTCAATGCCCAGAGTCTTAGAAATACGAAGAGTCTTATGATTTACTTTTGCATAAAGCCGGAGCAAATCATCAATTTCCTCTGGAGGAAGAAAATTCCAATACACAATATCTCCACGAAGTGGTTTTTGTTCGGGATGATCTTCGATTAGTTTTCTTTCAATCTCGGGATTCATCCTTCTATCTACCCGACCAATTCTTTGCATAAGTCTAACTGGATTCCAATGCAGGTCATAATTGATAAGCCTTGTAGCATCTTGCAAATTCAAACCTTCCGAAAGAACATCAGTTGAAATTAGAATTCTAATTTCTTTGAGTCCTTCTTTTTTTAAATATGCACTCGTCGATCCATTGTAATACGGAGAGAATCTTTTAATCGTTTCTGTCCTATCAATTCCTCTTGCGCTATCCATTTCTTCAATGTCTTGAAATCCTGCTTCTTCTAATTGCTTACGCAGATAACGGGCAGTATCCATAAACTCGGTAAAGATAATTACTTTATTATCCTTTAAAACTTTATCGTTCTTTAGTAACTTAATGAGAGCTTGTAATTTTGCATCATGCGATGTATTAAATCCTTTTACCTCTTTAATAAATTCAAGTAGCTGATCTAAATCGTTGTAGGTATCACGCATTATTTTATTTATTTGAAAATCTTTCTTAGATATTTTTTTCTTTTCTACACTTTGAATAATTTCTATGGGAATTAGTGGCTCTTCCTCTGTGTCATCTTCTGAGACTTCGTACAGGAATAGTTGTTTTCTTTTTTCATTCAAGTATTCTATTAACTTAGAATGTCGTTTGACCCATTTATTATAATTATCAATATCATCCTCCGTTTCATTATGCACTTGAATCCAAGAAAGTAATTTTAAGAGTAGTGACCTGCAAGTCATTTCAAATGCCATTACAGAACTCTCAAATCGTTTTAGAAACTGAGTTCTAACAAGTCTTACGACTTGTTCTTCCCGTCCTTTTTGAAATGGGTCTATTTCTTCTGTACCGATATAATACTTCCAAGGGAAATAAAGTCTCAAATTAAATAGAGGCTCTTCTTTTTGAAATGCCTTTTCTACCATAGTAAGCAAATCGCCGTAAGTCTCTTGAATAGAATAGCCCTGCACAATTGGAGATCTTGGCTTTGGAAAAACAACTTCCGAGCCTGACTCAGCAGCCATTGATTTTTTTACATAAGCTCTACTTCGCTGTACGATTAGTGCGCGAATCAAAGGATCATTTGACAAAACATCTTCTGCTTCTAAGTAGTTAATCTCCGTTATATCCGAACCATGTAAATGAAGAGAACCTTGGATTGATTTCTCTAATTTGCGAATATGTCCGGTTAATGAGTGTATGCCCAATGGTGCTTCTTTAAAATAACTATCATCCATTCTAGAAAATAATTCTATCATGTGTTGTAAATCAATCATCTGGTTATTGATGGGAGTTGCAGTCATAAATACAACTTGTTTGTCTTTACATAGATCAAACATATTCCAGTAGCGGGATTGTCTTTCTTCTGAGTCTTTTCCTCGAATGCCTGTATTTCTAAAATGATGTGCTTCATCTATTAGCACAACATCTGCTCGCTCTGTTACAGATTCTAACCTTTCAAGAATCTCTTTGTTCTCTCGCATTAAATCTGTATGATTGAATATTTCAAGTCGGCTATAGGCTCCAAAAATATGAGGTAGGTATTTTTTTAGATTCACTTCCCATACAGGAAATCTTCCCGACTTCGGAACAAATAAAACTACGTTTTTTTTTTCGTGGATTACAAATCTTTCTATGAGCATGAGTCCGATAAATGTTTTTCCAAGTCCAACACCGTCACAAAGAAATGCACCCTTAAACGCTTCAAGTCGTTTGAGAATACTTTGATACCCTTCTCTCTGGTAACTCGCTAGTATCTGATAAATTTTAGAATGCTCTCTTTCCCACTCTGTTGCAGTAGGTTCATGTCGTTGAAAGTATTCGTAGAGTGATTTAGAATATACCTCAAAGGGAGTATACTCTTTCACATGACGTTCTATTACTTTTAAAATTTCTGAACTTATATCCTCTGCTTCTTCCCAGTAAGTCTCAAACCATTCCTGTAAAACTCGAACTCTTTCCGGCGTGATTTGAACATTCAATTCTAAATTTTGAGTTAGACCTGAATACGTAAAATTAGAAGAGCCCACGAGCGCAAAAGAACCAATTACCTCCGACTTAGCATGAGTAATATAAGTCTTTGCATGAAATTTATCTTTGCGGTATACTTTGCATTCAATCTTTTTTGTTCGAATTGCTTCTAGGATTGCAGGAACTCCCAAAAGAAAATCATTCTTTCGTTTCTCTTCTTCGATACTTTGATCTAGAATTTTAACTGTTCGAGTCAGTGCTCTCTGAAAAGCATCTTTAGTTCTAAGGGAAACCTCATCCCCCATTAGTATACGAATCTTTCCAACTTTCTGCCATTCTCCATCTAAAGCCAATAGCGAGCTAATCTCAAAATAGCCGGTTGCAATATCCATTGTCTTGGATAGATCGCACCATTCCCGTAAATAATGCAAAGCTTGTGACGACTCATCCTGATTATCTACAATAAAAAGCTCGGTTCCTGTATTGCTAGTTCGTATTGGCACTGGGTCTATTTCACTATAAAGGCAATATGCATTAAAACAGAAAGCTATAGGTCAACAGAAAGGTCAAATATTTTTTTAAAGAGAAACAAGATTCTCCTAGGCAAATATGTCAAATAACGAAACCGTTTTTCAATAGTAACCTTCCTTAAGTAACATATATTATAACTCAATTAGAGAAGTGCATGAATAAATAGATATTTAATTAAACCATTTTATCCTATTCCAAAATCAAGCTTTACTTTCGGATTTGGCTTATGCTTCAAAATGCGAAATATATCATTTTCCCTCGATTTGCAAGACGAGATCGGTATTCATTCGTGATAATCTTTTAAATGTTTAACTTATTGTAATAAAGACTATCCTTCCCTTTACCAAAACTTTACTCACCACCGCTCCAGCTCCGCTTATAGAGCCGGTCTAACACGCGTTACCCAGGGCAGTTTGAACCGGATCTAGACCGGAGATACAAGCGGAGCTAGAC
>Ga0075163_10013857_pt1 | contig 10425 bp, 8 predicted proteins | sample JI1023141ADNA_FD_71478 | JGI IMG/M metagenome (GOLD analysis project Ga0075163, IMG submission 71478) | Wastewater effluent complex algal communities from Wisconsin, to seasonally profile nutrient transformation and Carbon sequestration -... | ecosystem: Engineered > WWTP > Effluent > Algae... | reverse complement strand
TCGGCGCCGCCGCCCGCGACCAGGGGCTGCCGGGGCGAGAGCACCAGAGCGTGGCCGATGCCCGCGGCTCGGCCTTCACGCCGTCGCTCGATCTGACCGGAATCGTCCATGCGCGAAGTTGTGGAAGCGGGATAAGATTTCAGCGAGCGACCGTACCACAGTGGTCAGGAAATTGAAATGGCTGGGGCTGGTGTTGCTCGCGCTCGTGGGCGCGTGCAGCGGCTCGCCGACGACACCGAGCCCCACCGGGCCCGGTGGTGGAGGCACGCCGCCCGCGGGTCCCGTCACCATCCTCGCCGCCGGCGACGTCGGCTGGTGCGCCGATCTCACCGCCGCCGAGCAGACCGCGAAGATCATCGACCAGTATCCCGGTCCGGTACTCGCGCTCGGCGACCTGGCGTACCTCTCCGGCACCGCCGAACAGTTCCAGAACTGCTACGGCCCGACGTGGGGCCGCTTCCGCACCCGCACGCACCCCGTGCCCGGTAACCACGAGTACCTCACGGCGGGCGGCGGCCCGTACTACGACTACTTCGGCGACCGGGCCGGGGCCTCGGGTGACGGCTACTACGCCTTCACGCTCGGCAACTGGCGGGTGATCGCGCTGAACTCGAACATCGAGATGCAGCGCGGCTCGCCGCAGTACATCTGGCTGCAGCGCGAACTGCAGACGCCGTCGAAGTGCACGCTGGCGTTCTGGCACCACCCACGCTTCACCTCGGGGCCGAATCTCGACAACCCGAACACCGGGCCGCTGTGGGAACTGCTGTACCAGAACTCCGTCGACGTGGTGCTGAACGGGCACGACCACCTGTACGAGCGCTTCCTGCCGATGAACCCCGACGGCCAGCTCGATCGCGACAAGGGCATCCGTCAGTTCATCTCGGGCGGCGGTGGCGCGCTGCTCTACAAGTTCGCGTCGGTGAAGCCGAACAGCGCCTCGCGCTACGAGGGCTACGGCGTGCTGAAGATGATCCTGGGCGACGGCCGCTACGACTGGGAATTCCTGCCCGTCACGCCCGGCTTCAGCGACACCGGCTTCGACAGCTGCAAATAGGGCAGGGGCTCGGGACTCGGGGCCGCGAGCCCGACAATCCGATGCGCGCGTACTACTCCGATCACTTCGTCCTGCCGCTGCCCGCCGGTCATCGCTTCCCGATGGAGAAGTACGCGCGGCTTCGCGCGCGCGTGATCAGTGACGGCGTCGTCGCGCCGGACCACCTCGTCGAGGCACCGGCCGCGACCTGGGACGAGCTGCGACTCGCCCACGACGCCGCTTACGTGCAGGCCGTGGCGTCGGGCACGCTCGCGCCCGACATCCAGCGGCGGATCGGCTTTCCCTGGTCGTCCGGCATGGTCGAACGCTCGCGCCGTTCCGCCGGCGCCACCATCGCCGCGGCGCGGGCCGCCTTCGACGACGGCGTGGCGGTGAACCTCGCCGGCGGCACGCACCATTCGTTCAGCGACCGCGGCGAAGGCTACTGCGTGTTCAACGACGTGGCCATCGCCGCGCGGGTGATGCAGCGCGAGGCCCGCGCCGCCCGCATCGCCGTGGTCGACTGCGACGTGCACCAGGGCAACGGCACGGCGGCGATCTTCCGCCACGACCCGTCGGTGTTCACCTTCTCGATGCACGGCGAGAAGAACTTCCCGTTCCGCAAGGAACAGAGCGACCTCGACGTGGAGCTGCCTGACGGCACCGGCGACGACGGCTACCTCGAGGCCCTCGCCGACCACCTGCCGCGCGTGCTCGCCCATCACGAGCCGGATCTCGTGTTCTACCTGGCCGGCGCCGACCCCTACGAAGGCGATCGCCTCGGCCGCCTGAAGCTGACGTTCGACGGTCTCGGCCGCCGCGACGCGTTCGTGTTCGCGCGGTGTCTCGACGCCGGCGTGCCGGTGGCGGTGGCGATGAGCGGCGGCTACGCGCCGGCCATCGACGACATCGTGCGGATCCACCTGCGGACCGTGGCCGAGGCGGCGGCACACGCGGCGCGCTGGCGCGCCGCCGCCTGACCGGTGGGTCGTGTCGCAGTGTGAACTGCGACTCCACCGACCTGTGAGAGCATGGCGACCATGTCGCAGCGCTTCCGCCTCCTCACCGAAGCCCATGTCGCGTCGCTCCTGCCGATGGGCGATCTCGTCACCGCCATGGAAGGCGCGCTGGCGCGCTTCTCGGCCGGCGAAGTGCTGCAGCCGGTGCGCACGGTGCTCATGGTGGGGCCGCAGCAGGGCTACTTCGGCCTGATGCCGGCCTACGTGCCGTCGCCGGCGCAGCTCGGCGCCAAGATCGTCACGGTGTTCGGCGACAACCACGCGAAGGGGCTGCCCTCGCATCTCGCCACCATCCTGCTGCTCGATCCCGACACCGGCGCGCTCATCGCGCTGATGGACGGGCGCTACATCACCGAAGCGCGCACGGCGGCGGTGTCGGCGGTGTCGGCGCGGCACATGGCGCGGGCCGATGCCACGACCATGGCGATCCTCGGTACCGGCGTGCAGGGGAAGAGCCACCTCGAAGCGATGGCGCACGTGCGGCCCCTGAAGGACGTGCGTGTGTGGAGCCCGAACCCGGCGAGCCGTCAGCGCTTCGTCGGCGAGATGGCCGGCCACACCGCGGCCCGCCTCACCGCTCCCGACACCGCCGAAGCGGCGGTGCGCGATGCCGACATCGTGGTGCTCGTCACCTCGTCGCCGACGCCGGTCATCGACGATGCCTGGGTGGCGCCGGGCACGCACGTCATCTCGGTGGGCGCCTGCCGGCCCACGCAGCGCGAGATGGCGCCGGCGCTGGTGGCACGCGGCCGCCTCGTGGTCGATTCGCGGGCCGCCGCGCTGGTCGAATCGGGCGACGTCGTGCTCGGCATCAAAGACGGCCTGTTCACCGACGCCCACGTGGCCGGCGAGCTGGGCGCCGTGACCGCCGGCCGGCTGGCCGGCCGCACCACCGACGCCGAGATCACGATCTTCAAGTCGCTGGGCATGGCCGTGGAAGACGTGGTCGCCGCCGACCTGGTCTACCGCCGCGCCGTCGAGACCGGCGCCGGCACCACGCTCGACCTCTGAACCTTCCCGCTGGTCCCAACGTCTCGGGGATCATGACGGAACCCACTCGCAAGCGCCGGTGGTGGCCGATCGTCGCCGGCGTGGTCGTCGCGCTGGGCGTCGTCGTCGCCGGAATCGGCGTGGCGTCGGTGCTGTGGTTCAAGGACAAGGTCGACATCCGCCCGGGCGCCACCCGGCCAGACGCCGAGGCCGCCTTCGCCACCGAGAAGGCGCAGTTCCCCGACACGCAGCCGATGCTGGTGCTCGACGGCAGTCAGCACCCGCGCTTCGCCGACACCGCCAATCGCCGGAAGAACGACGGTGCCATCGAGTCGGTGCGCGTGCTGGCGTGGAGTCACGACAGCGGCGAACTCGCCACCATCACCCTGCCGTTCTGGTTGTTGCGGATGAAGTCGGGCACGTTCCGCTTCGGCGAACGACTGCCCGGCGTCGACGACGGGGCCGGCCTGCAGCTCGACGCGAAGGATCTCGAGCGCCATGGACGCGGCGTCGTGCTCGAGACCGAGACCCCGAAGGGCGACCGCCTGCTGGTCACCGCGCGCTAGTCGCGGCGGCGCTCAGACGTTCAGGAACGCCTTGATGCGCGACAGCAGCGACTGCGGCGCCGGGGCGCTGCCGCGCGCCTCGTCGGCGGCCGCCTGCGCCTGCGCCAGGCCCTGACGCCGCGCCGAGACCACCGCGCTCACCTGCTCCACCAGGCCCGGTCGCCGCATCGCCAGCTCGCGGAAGCGGTCCGCGGGAATCTCGAGCAGCGACGAGTCGTCGATGGCGGTCACCGTGGCGGTGCGCGGATCGCCGGTGAGCATCGACATCTCGCCGAAGAAGCCGCCGGCGGCCGTCACCGCCACTTCCTGGCCCGACGGCTCGAGCGTGATGCGCACGCGGCCCTGCAGCACGAGGAACATCGACTCGCCGGCGTCGCCCTGCCGCACGATGCGCTCGCGCGCGCCGTAGAGATGTTCGGGACAGGCCTCGGCGAGGCGCAGCCGCTCGATGTCGTCGAGGCCGGCGAAGAGGTCGAGCGCGCCGAGCTTCCCGGCGAGCTGCTGCAGGCGTTCGGGCGGACGCGCCTGCTTCTCCTCGCGGCTGTACTCGACCTGGATCGGGTACGGGATCTCGATGTTGTGACGGCGGAACGTGTACCAGATGTTGCTGCGCACCTGGTCGCGGGCGGTGTTGTCGCGGCCGAAGTCGTCGATCCAGAAGCGGACGCGGTAGTTGACCGACGAGGACGCGAAGTCGGCCACCAGCACGTCGGCCGGCGGATCGCGCAGCACCAGCGGGGCGTTGTCGAGCGCCTCGTGCAGCGCTTTCTTCACCTCGTTCGGCGGCACGTCGTAGCTGGCGCCGACCTCGACGTCGATGCGCGTGGGGATCGTCGGCTCCGAGTGGTTCAGGATCGGATCCTTCGACATCAGGCTGTTGGGCACGACGACGAACTGCCCGGCCTTGGTCAGCAGCTTGGTGGCGCGCCAGGTGACCTCGGTGACGCGGCCCTCGAAGTCGCCAATCTTCACCCAGTGGCCGACGCGGAACGGCTTCTCGATCTGAATCGCCAGGCCGGCGAACAGGTTGCCGAGGGTGTCCTGCAGCGCGAAGCCGACCACCACCGCGCCCACCGCCGAGGTGGTGAGGAACTTCTCGTCGAGCAGCAGCGTGGCCGCCAGCGCGAAGAGCGCGATGACGATCACATCCTGCACGATCGCCGGTACGCGTTCCGACACGCGGTCGGCGCGCCACGGGTTGAACAGCAGGCTCACGCCGGCGACGATGCCGCCGGCCACCAGCAGCAGACGGGCGAGCCCGCCGATCAGCGCCGGATCGCCGACGCCGCGCGACAGCGCGACGTCGAAGCCGAGCGCCACCATCAGCACCACGGCGGCGAAGCCCAGCCGTGCGCGGACGAAGCGATTGGTGACGGCCGCCATGGCCGTCAACGCGACGGCCAGCGCGGCCCCTGTAGCGAGCGGAAGCTGCATTCGTGCGGGTGTCGTCGTTGCCGAGCCCCGAGCCCCGGGTCCCGGGCCCCGGCTACTTGAGTCCGCCGGCCTTCTTGAAGGCGGTGACGTCGGCGGCGCTGACCGTGACGGTCACGAGCGACGGGTTCGAGCCGCCCTTGGCGTTCGATTCCTGACCGGCGCCTCGGGCCGCGCCCGATCCGGTGACCTGGGCCGACTTCTTCTCGCCGCCACTCGGCGAGAGGGCCGCCTTGAGCCCGCCGAGGCCCTTCTTCTTCGGCTCCTCGGCCGGCTTGGTCGCGCCGGCGGCACCCGCCGAGCCCGCCTCGATCGTCGCCACCTCGGTGATCGCCACCGGCTTGTAGGAGATCGTCGCGGCGTAGCGCTCGCCGTTGGTCGCCGTCGAGCCGAGCTTCGCCGAGGCGATCTGCTTCGTCATCTTGTCCATGCGTTCCTGCGTCTCGGGGTGCGAGGCGAACAGGCCGCTGCGGTCGGTGTTGCCGGCCGCCTTGTTGCGGGCGATCAGCATGTTCAGGAAGCCGTTCATGCCGGTCGGCGCCCAGCCCACGGTGTTGACGAGCACGATGCCCTTCTCGTCGGCCTCGAGTTCGTCGCCACGGCCGAAGCCGCTGTCGATCACCTCGTAGGCCTTGTCGGCCAGCTTGTTCATGACGGCGCCCGACATCTTCTCGTCAACGCCGATCTGCACCGCCTTGCTCTTCTGGATGGCGCGGATGGTGTGCTTCTCGGTGACGTGGATGATCTCGTGGCCGAGCACGCCGGCCAGTTCCGATTCCGTCTTGAGGTTGGCGAGCGCGCCCTTGGTGATGTGCACGAAGCCGCCGGGCGCGGCGAAGGCGTTCACGGCGTCGGTGTCGAGCACGATGAACTGCCACTTGATGTTCGGGCGGGTGCTCACCGAGGTGAGCGCCGTGCCGACCAGCGTGACGTACTTGTGGACCGCGGCGTCCTGCACCACGCCGTAGCGGGCCCGCACCTTCTGGCTCACCTGGCTGCCGAGCTGGGCCTCTTCGGCCTCGGTCATCTCGATGTCCTTGAGCTGCTGCGCCTTCTTCAGCGCGCCGCCCAGCTTGCCAAGCTGCCGTGCCTCGGCGGCCAGCGGCGAGAAGGCCAGCAGGGTGCCGAGGGTGACCGCCATGAGTGCTCGTCGATGCATGTCGCTGCTCCGTAAGTCCGGATCGGACGTCCCGCATGGTATCGGACCGAGCGGCCCGCGGATACAACCGTCCCGTCTTTCACCATAGCGTGAAACCCCGGTCAATCTGGTCATGCCCGGCCGCCCGGCGGCCGGCTGCTATGATGGCGCCGCCCGCCCCGTCCACGAGATGACCCACGCCCGGATGCTCGCCCTGCTCGTGCTGCTGGCGGTGTCGGGTGCCTGCGGACTCGCCTACCAGGTGCTGTGGCTGCGGGAGCTGTCGCTGGTGTTCGGGGCCACGGTCTACGCGGCCAGCACGGTGCTCGCGGCCTTCATGGGCGGCATGGCGCTCGGCGCCGCGGCCGCCGGCCGCCTGACTGGGCGGCTGGCGCGGCCGCTCACCGGCTTCGGCCTGGCCGAGGTGGGCATCGGTCTGGCGGCGCTGGGCGTGGCCACGGTGTTCGGATACGCCGAGCCGCTCGACGCGGCGCTGCATCACCTGACCGGCGGCGCCACGGCCACGCTGACCCTGGCCCGCTTCCTCGCCGCGCTGGCTCTACTGGTCGTGCCGACCTCGCTCATGGGGCTCACGCTGCCGCTCGTGTGCGCGTCGCCGCTGGTGCGCCAGGCGTCGGGATCGCGGCTGAGCCTGGTCTACGGCGTGAACACGGCCGGTGGCGTCGTCGGTGCGGCCATCGCCGGCTTCGTCGCCATTCCCGCGGTGGGCGCCGGGACGGCGATGCGGATCACGGCCACGCTGAGCGTCCTGATCGGCGTCGGCGCGCTGCTGCTCGCGCGATACGACAGGGAACAGGGAACGGGGAGCGGGGAACGGGGGGAACAGGCACGGGGGAACAGGGGGGCGAGCCCGGTTCCCATGGTCGCGGTGCCGACGCGTGCGCTCGGCCTCTCGGTGGCCCTGAGCGGCGCGGCGGCGATGGCCCTCGAGGTGCTGTGGTTCCGCGCCTTGCTGCAGTTCGTGCCGGCGACCACCTACGCCTTCACCACGATGCTGGCGGTGGTGCTCGTCGGACTCGCGCTCGGCAGCCTCTGGGCGTCACGCCTGCTGCGGCGCGATCGCGACTGGCTCGGCTGGCTGGTGCACGCGCACCTGCTCACCGGACTCGCCGCCCTGGCCTCGCTGACCGTGCTCGCCTACGGCTTCGATCGCGGGCTGGTGGCCGCCGGTCCGGCGATGGCGAGCGCGCTGGCGATGCTGCCGGCAGCGATCGGCATGGGGGCGACGCTGCCGGTGACGCTGCACGTGGCGGCGCTCGGCGCCCGCGAGGCCGCGACGGTGGCGACGCGCGTCGGCCGCCTCTACGCGCTCAACGTCGCTGGCGCGGTGGTGGGCGCGGTGGCCACCGGCTTCTGGCTGATCCCCGGCCTCGGCGTGCGGCACGCGCTGGCCCTCGCCTCGGCGGCGTTTCCGCTGATTGCGATCGTGCTGGCGCGCGCGTCCCGGCAGCGGATCGCCGCGCCGCTCGTCACCGGCCTGGCCCTGTTCGCCGCGCTCGCGGTGGCGCTGCCCGATCCCCTCGATCTCGCCTTCGCGCGCCGCCACGGTTCCGACCGGCCGCCGCTGTGGCGCGACGAAGGGCCGCAGGCCACGGTGAGCGTGCACGGCGACGGACACAGCCGTCAGCTCTTCATCGACGGCCTCACGCAGGCCAGCGATCGCCCCGAGGCGATTCGCGTGCATCGCGACATCGGCCACCTGGCGATGCTGCTCCACCGCGATCCGCGGGACGTGCTGGTGATCGGCCTCGGCGGCGGCGCCACCGCCGGCGCGGTGAGCCGGCACGGCGCCCGGCTGAGCATCGTCGAGCTGAACGAGGGCGTGCGGCGGGCGGCGCCGTGGTTCGCCGGCATCAGCTACGACGTGCTGCGTCAGCCCTCGACGCGACTGGTCGTCGACGACGCCCGCAGTTTCCTCGCCACCACCGACGAGCGGTTCGACGTGGTCACCGCCGACATCATCCAGCCGACGCACGCCGGCGCCGGCGCCCTCTACTCGCGCGAGTACTTCAGCCGCGTGCGGGCGCGCCTCAAGCCGGGCGGCCTCGTACTGCAGTGGGTGGGCCTGCGCGAAGACTCGGCCTACAAGCTGATCGCCCGCACGTTCCAGTCGGTGTTCCCCGAGACCACCGCGTGGGACGGCGGCACGCTGCTCGTCGGCACGCTCGAGCCGCTGACGGTGTCGCGCGCGGCGGTCGCCCGGCAGCTGGCGCGGCCCGAAACGCGTGAGGCCCTCACGCCGCTCGGCCTCGTCGACTTCGAGGCGGTGATGGCGCGTTACAGCGCCGGGCCGGACGAACTGCGCGCCTTCCTCGGCGACGGCCCGCTGCTCACCGACGACCGGCCGCTGGTGGAGTTCTATCGCGCACTGCCGGCCGGCGAGGGACTCGTGCCGCTGGCCCAGCTCCACGGGAGTGCGGCGCGCGTGGTCGCGCCATGAGCCCCGGCCCGTCGTCCGCGGCCACCACGCCGGGCGGGCGCCTGACGGCGCCGCTGGTCGCCATCGTCGCCCTCGCCGTGCTGGCGCTCTGCACGACCGCATGGACGACGTTCGATCGCGGCCTCTTCCAGGACGACGCGCAGGTGCTGTGGGACGTGCGGCACCAGCCGACGTTCCTCGGGCAGGTGTGGCAGCCGATCGGCAGCGAGACGCGACGCCTCCAGGGCACGCCGTACGCGCTGGCGTTGCGCCTGCCCGACACCCTCGACGGCATCCTGTTCTTCACCGAGCTGCTGCCCTTCCTGGTGGCGATCGTCGCCATGGCCATCACGCGCGTCGCCGCGCAGGTGACGTGGCCGTGGGCGTTCCTCGCCGGCGCGCTCCCCATCACCGCCACCTCCGACTGGCTCACCGCGAGTCCGGTCGCGCTCGGCTACCAGATGGCGGTGCTGCTCTTCATGAGCGGCGTGCTCGGCCTGTTGCGCTGGGCCCGTGTCGGCGGACGCCTCGCCTTCGCCGCGGCGCTCGTGTGCGGCACGGCCAGCCTGTGGACCATCGATGCGGCCACCACCGTGTATCCGCTGGTGCCGCTGCTCGGCTATCTCGTCGCCGACGACGAACGCGGCCGCGACCGCGCGAAGCGGATGGCGTGGGCGTGGTGGCTGGTGGCCGCGCCGTACTACGTGCTCTTCGTCGTGTTCCTCTTCGACACGAGTTCGTACGCGGCGGTGGCGATGGTGGATCGCCCGTGGTGGCATCACCTCGCGCGCCTCGGGCTGCTGGTGCTGCACAACCTCGCGCCGTGGCGCTGGGCGCTGGCCCGCGGCGAGTGGTTCGGTCCGTCGCCGTGGCCGCCGCTCGCCCACACGGCGATCGCCGTCGCGATCGGCCTGGCGACGACCGTCGGCGCCTTCAGGTGGCTGCGTCGCGCGCCCGCCGGTGCGCGCGACGACGATCCGTGGCGCGGCCTCACCATGGCCATCGCGTTCGCAATCTGCACCGGGCTGGCCAACGCCACCTACATGAGCGTGCAGCTCGCCTTCCTCTACTACCGCACGCACGTGCACGCGCGGGTGTGGTGGGCGATGGCGCTGGCCCTCGGCCTGGCGTGGCTGGCCCGCCAGGGCGCGGGACGGGCCCGCGTGGCCGTGGCCATCGCCGCCATCTACGTGAGTTTCGGCATCGCCGGCGGCGTCGAACGCCAGGTGTTCTTCCGCGACGCCTGGACGCGGCACCGCGTGGAGCTCGCGTCGCTGGCCGAGGCGCTGCCGGCGGCGCCGGCGCACCTGGTGCTGACGCGACGCGCCGATCCCGGCGCCTACGTGGCCACGCAGGTGCCGTACCTGGCGCGCTTCTGGGCGGGCCTGCTGGGCGCCGACGCATGGGACATGTGTCGCGTGTCGCTGGTCGCGCCGCTGAAGGAGACGACCTGCCGCGCCGAGCCCGATCGCCTCGTGTGCGAGGTGGCGGTGACTCGCACCAACGCCCGCTGCGGCCCCACCGCCGGACGGGCCGAGATTCCCTACGACCGGCTGGTGGTCGCCGACTACGACGCGGCGACCAATCGCTACGAGGTGGCGGCCACGCTGCCCGAGGCGTTCACGCCGGCCGGCGACGCGGGACCGCGCGCCCGCGCGGCGTACGCGCCACGGACGCTGGCGCCTGGCGAGGTGCGCGAGCCGTTCGCGCGCCGGCTGCTGCGTCTCGACGCCGGCACCGGATCGCCGCGCTAGCGCCGCCTCAGCGCGAGGCCGCGGCGAGAATCGCGTCGAGGCGGTCGCCGA
>Ga0075163_10013856_pt1 | contig 10425 bp, 7 predicted proteins | sample JI1023141ADNA_FD_71478 | JGI IMG/M metagenome (GOLD analysis project Ga0075163, IMG submission 71478) | Wastewater effluent complex algal communities from Wisconsin, to seasonally profile nutrient transformation and Carbon sequestration -... | ecosystem: Engineered > WWTP > Effluent > Algae... | reverse complement strand
CCCGAACCCGACCCCGACCCCGACCCCGACCCCGAACCCGACCCCGAGCCCGAACCCGAGCCCGAACCCGAACCCGAGCCCGAGCCCGAGCCCGAGCCCGGAGTCGAAGGAACGGCCGGTCAGCGGGGGGTGCCGGTGCGGGGGCCGATCTTGCCGGCGACGGGGCCGATGACGGCGCCGTAGGTGAGGACGCGGACCAGCTCGATGCGATCGGGGTGGAGCTGGGCGAGGGCGAGGACGGCGCGGGCCTCGGTGACGAGCTGGAAGCGCTCGCCGGGGGCGAGGTCGGGGGGGGCGAAGCGGGCGGGATCGAGGCGGCGGCCGTCGAGGACGTCGCGCTCGTCGGCGGGGGCGACGACGACCGCGGGCAGGCCGAGGGCCTCGGTCGGGCGGATCAGGTGGGCGCGAGCGTTGTCGCGATCGAGGAAGGCGAGCGGCAACGCCTCGGCCAGGGTGAAGCGGCCGCTGGCGGTGCGGCGCAGCTCCATGATGCGCGCGCCGCAGCCGAGCCGGACGCCGAGATCGCGGACCAGGCTGCGGACGTAGGTGCCCTTGGAGCAGGCGACGGTGATCGCGATCCGCGGCGGCGCGAACTCGGTGAGCTCGATGCGATCGATGCGGACCGCGCGGGCGGCGAGGTCGACGGCCTCGCCGGCGCGGGCCAGCTCGTGCAGCCGACGGCCGCCGAGCTGGATCGCCGAGTAGATCGGCGGCACCTGATCGTAGGTGCCGGTCAGCGCGACCAGCGCGGCCTCGACGGTGGTGCGATCGACGGCGCCGGCGGCGACCGGATCGCCGCCGACCACCTGGCCGTCGCGATCGAAGGTGTCGGTGTCGACGCCGAGCTCGATCACCGCGTCGTAGGTCTTGTCGTCGGTGGTGAGCCACTGGGCCAGCTTGGTCGCGGCGCCCAGGCAGACCGGCAGCACGCCGGTGGCCAGCGGATCGAGGGTGCCGGTGTGGCCGGCGGCCTCGGCGCCGAGCCGTTGGCGGATCTCGCCGACCACCGCCGCCGACGTGGTGCCGGTCGGCTTGTCGATGACCAGCACGCCGTGGAGCTGGTTGCGGGTCTTGCGGCTCACGGCGTGGGCGGCAGCGCCGCGATCCAGGCGCGGATCGCCTCGGTGCCGAACGGATCGACGACCTCGCGGCCGAGCTTGGGCATCTGGAAGCTCATCAGCGTGCTGGTGACCCGCATGTGGAGCGAGCTGGTCGCGGGCACGCCGGGCTCGACGACCGCGGTGGCGCCGGGCGCGCCGGCGCTGATCGGGCGATCGACGGTGGTGAGGTAGGTCGGCGTGGTCGCCCACGACGTCAGGCCGCCGACCGGCAGCCGGAGCACCAGCGGCGTGGCGTCGTGGTGCAGCGACTCGGGGTTGTGGCAGTTGCCGCAGTTGGCGTGCATGTAGCCGAACGCGGCGGCGGTGACCGGATCGCCGGCCGGCAGCGGGAAGTACGGCTGGGCCCCGCTCGGCGGCGCGCTCAGCCGGCCGGCGGCGACCAGCGACGCCATGCTCGGCTGGCCGGCGACCACCGGCGCGGTGTCGAGCTGCAGCGCCGAGAAGCCGATGATCACCGACGGCACGAAGGTGTTGCGGTGGCAGGCGAGGCAGCCGGCCTGCGACGGGATGTCGTCGTGCCCGACGGCGTCGGCCACGCCGTCGGGCACCGCGACGGCGTCGGTCTCGCCCACGTCCCACTGGAACGAGACCATGAACCAGTCGTCGCGGTCGTCGGTCGGCCCGATCTTCTGCAGGAAGCGGGTCTCGACCCGCTTGCCGTCGCGGTTGAACTCCTTCCACACCCGGGTGCCGACCGGGAACGACCAGTGGTCCATCGACGTGGTGTCGATCTGGGCGCCGGGCGGCAAGGCGATGAAGCGGTGCTTGACCGCCGCGTCCGACCACAGCTCCCAGCGCGGGGCGAAGGCGACGACGCCGGGCGCCAGCGTCTTGGTCGCGATGTTCGAGTACAGGCCGGTCTGCGACAGCATCGTCGGCTCGACGAACACCGCGGCGTCGACCGGCGCGTCGATGGCCGCATCGACGACCCGGGCGTCGACGACGATGGCGGCGTCGGTGCGGTCGACCTGCTCGTCGTCGGAGCAGGCGGCGGTCAGCGCGAGCAGGCCACCGAAGGCGAGGACGGCGGGCTTGGCGGGACGGCGGCGGGTACGCACCGGCGCATGGTAGCAGAGCGCCGCGGCGGCCGGCCGGCGGCGCTAGCCGACGTCGGGAGCGGGATCCGGGCCGGAGCCGGCGTCGAGGTCGGGGTCGATGGGGGCCGAATCCGAGGTCGAGCCCGAGGCCGAATCCGAGCCCGAGGCCGAATCCGAGGCCGATTCCGAACCCGGTTCCGTCGCGGGGGGCGACTCGGGCAGGCCGCGGCCGGCGGCGCGGGCCTTGGCCTCGTCCTCGCGGACGATGGCCGTGAGCTTGAGGTTGAGCACCGCCGACTCGTCGCGGACGAAGCGCAGCTCGGGCGGGCGCTGGAGGTTGAGCCGGCGGCCGACCGGGCCGCGGAGGAAGCCGGCCGAGGCGGCCAGGCCGGCCAGCGCGCGCTTGGCCACCGCGTCGTCGGCGTAGATCGACACGTACACCCGCGCCACCGACAGATCGGGCGTGCACTCGACGCGGGTGACGCCGATCAGCCCGGCGCCGGCGATCCGCGGGTCCTTGACCTCGCGCGCGATCAGCGTCGCCAGCTCCTCGCGCAGCGCGCTCTCGACGCGGTCCTTCCTGGCCATATCAGTCTCCCTTGCCGTGATCGTCGCCACCGTCGCCGTCGCCACCCTCGAGCCAGGCGGCCGGCACCCACGACGTGTCGTCGGTCGCCGCCGCCGGCGCCGCCATCGGGGTCGCCGCCCGGTACCATTCCTCGCCGAAGCCGAGCACCTCGTGCCGGGCGAGGGTGAGCTCGCCCTGCCCTTGCGCGGCGACGAACGCGACCACCGCGCCGACCGCCGCCTGGGCGGCGTCACGCTGCCCGGCCAGCACCGAGAACGCGAGATCGGCCCGCTGCCAGGTGTCCTGGCTGCCGACCTCGGCGACCACCACCTTGAACCGCTGGCTGACCCGGTCCTTGATCCGCCGCACCACCGCTCGCTTGTCCTTGAGCGAGTGGCTGGCGGGGATCATGAGCGTGAAGCAACAGACGCCGACGTGGAACATGGTGCTGGGGGTGCCCCGCGCGCCGTCGATCGCCCGGAGGCAAGGACGGCGGCGAGGCGGGCGCGGCGAGGGCCCGCGCCGTGGCGGCTACAGCGTCGCCGCCTCCTCGATGACCTCGTAGGTCTCGATGACGTCGCCGACCTTGATGTCGTTGTAGCCGGCGATCATCACGCCGCACTCGTAGCCGAGCTGGACCTCGCTGGCGTCGTCCTTGAAGCGCCGCAGGCTCGACACCCGGCCCTCGTAGATCTGGACCGAGTCGCGGACCAGGCGGAGCAGCGCCTTGCGGGTGATCTTGCCGTCGGTGACCATGCAGCCGGCGACGGTGCCGACCTTGGGCACGGTGAAGGTGTTGCGCACCTCCAGCTTGCCCATCGGGTGCTCGCGCTTGATCGGCGCCAGCAGCCCGGCCATCGCCAGCTTCACCTCGTCGAGGGCGTCGTAGATGATGTCGTACAGGCGGATCTGCACGCCCTCCTGCTCGGCGAGCTTGGCGCTCTTGCCGGCCGGGCGGACGTGGAAGCCGATGACGATCGCGCCGCCGGCCTTGGCCAGGTTGACGTCGCCCTCGGTGATGCCGCCGACGCCGGCCGACACCACGGTGACCTTGACCTTGTCGGTCGCCAGCTTGACCAGCGCGGCCTTGAGCGCCTCGGCCGAACCCTGGACATCGGCCTTGAGGACGATCTTGAGGTCCTTGGTGTCGCCGACGTTGATCCGCTCCATCAGGTTCTCGAACGAGACCTTCACTTCCTTGCCCAGCTCGCGCCGGCGCCACGCCTGCTGGCGGTGGTCGACGACCTGCTTGGCGGTCTTGTCGTCCTCGGCGACGTTGACCTGATCGCCGGCCTCGGGCACGCCGTCGAGACCCAGGATCTCGATCGGGGTCGACGGGCCGGCCTCCTTCACCGTCTGGCCGAGGTGGTTGAGCATCGCGCGGACCTTGCCGTAGGCGCGGCCGGCCACCAGGATCTCGCCGACCTTGAGGGTGCCCTCCTGGATCAGCACGGTGGCCATCGGGCCGCGGCTGCGATCGAGGCGGGCCTCGATCACGACGCCCTGGGCCGGCTTGTCCGGGTTGGCCTTGAAGTCGGCCAGCTCGGCGACGAGCGCGATGGTCTCGAGCAGCTTGTCGATGTTCTCGCCCTTGAGGGCCGAGACGTTGACGTACTGGGTCTCGCCACCCCACTCCTCGGGGATGAGGCCCTGATCGGCGAGCTGCTGGCGGATGCGGTCGGGCTGCGCGTCGGGCAGGTCGACCTTGTTGACCGCGACGATGATCGGGACCTTGGCGTCCTTGGCGTGCGACAGCGCCTCGAGGGTCTGCGGCATGACGCCGTCGTTGGCGGCGACCACCAGCACGACGATGTCGGTGGCCTCGGCGCCGCGGGCGCGCATCTCGGTGAAGGCCTCGTGGCCCGGCGTGTCGAGGAAGACGATCTCGCCGTGGTTGGCGCCGGCCGCGACCTTGTAGGCCGCGATGTGCTGGGTGATGCCGCCGGCCTCGCCGGCCGCGACCCGGCTCTTGCGGATGCGGTCGAGCAGCGACGTCTTGCCGTGATCGACGTGGCCCATGATGGTGACCACCGGCGCGCGCGGCTTGAGGGTCGCCTCGTCGTCGGGGGCCTCGGCGAACGCGTCCTGCTCCTTGAACGCGACGTTCTGGACCTCGTAGCCGAAGTCGCTGGCGAGGATCTGAGCGTCGTCGAAGCCGATCGCGGCGTTGATGGTCACGCCGGTGAGGCCCATGCCCCACAGCTTCTTGAGCACGTCGGTGGCCTTGACGCCCATCGAGCGGGCCAGGTCCGAGATCGCGATCGTCTCCTCCATGCGGATGACGCGCTTGTGCTCGGCGGGCACGGTGAGCTGGGTGCTCTTGCCCTTGCCCTTCGTCATCGGCAGCTTCTTGGTGCCGAAGGTGTTGCGCGAGGTCTTGGGCCCGCCCTTGGCCTGCTGCTCGGCGAAGCGTCCACGCACCGCGCCCGGGCCACCGCCCGGCGCGGGGCCGGCGGTCGGCCGACGGCCGCCGATCGGCGCTCGCTCGGTGATCTGGATGCGGGTGGGCAGCTTGATGACGGTGCCGACCGCCGGGCGACCGGGGTCGCGGACCGGCGCCTCGACGACGACCGGCGGGGGCGGCGGCTCGACCGCGGGGCGCTGGGCCTCGCGCTCGGCCGAGCGGGCGCGGGCCCGCTCGAGCTCGGCCTCGAACCGCGAGCGGGCGGTGTCGGCGACCTCCTGGACGGTGACCGGACCGGTCGGCTGGGCCGGCGGCGGGTTGGTGTCGCGGGGGCGGACGATGACCGACGGCCGCGGCCCCTGGGGCAGCGGCGGCGTCACCGGCGCGGGCGCCGGCGCGGCGGCCTGGGCCGGACGCTCGGGCTCGCGGGTCGGCGAGCCGGCGCGCGGCATGACCGGACCGGCGACGAAGACGCGCGAGCGCGGCTTGCCGTCGCTGGCGACCGGGGCCACCGACGCGGCGCTGGTCGGCGCGGCGGTCGGCGCCGGCGTCGGGGCGACCTCGGTCACCTGCGGCGACGGCGCGGCGGTCGCCGCGCTCGTGGCCTGGCGCTCGACCGGCTCGGCCGCGCGGGGCTCGGCGACCGGCTCGGGCGCCGGGGCAGCCGGGCGCTCGTGGTGATCGTCGCGCTCGACGTGGTCGGTCGCGGTCGCGGCCTGGGAGCCGTGATTGCCGCCGTGGCCGGCGTCGTGGGCGGCCTCGCGGCCGGCGTCGTCGTCCCAGCCGTCATCGCTGGCGTCGCCGGCGTCGTGGGCCGGCTCGGGGGCGGGCGCGTGGACGCGCTCGACCGGCTCGGCGTGGGCGGGCGGCTCGGCGGCGACCGGGCGCTCGTGACGCTCGGCGGCGACCGGGCGCTCGTGACGCTCGGCGGCGACCGGGCGCTCGTGACGCTCGACGCGCTCGGGCGCCCGCTCGACATGGGCGGGGGCGGCGGCCGGGCCGGGCTCGACCGCGCGGCGGCGGACCACCGGCGGCGGCGAGATCGCGGGCGACGACACCGGGGCCGGCGGCGGCGGCCCGCCCTCGGCGACGGTCGAGCGGCGACGGATCACCGCGCCGGTCGTCGACAGCTTCTGGGTCTCGGTCGGCGACGCGGCGCCGGTTCGCTCGCGCTCGAGCGACTTCTTGATGCGAGCCACCGCATCGGCGTCGAGTGACGACATGTGGTTGTTCACCTCGAGGCCGAGCGAGCGGATCTTGGCCAGGAGCTCCTTGTTGGGAATTCCGACCTCTTTGGCAATCTCGTAGACTCGCATCATTGCTCCGTGATCGGCTCCGCGATCGCGTCTCTGATCGGTTGCCCGATCAGCGCGGTCGCTCCGCGCCCCCGGCCGACGTGGTCGATCGGGTGGCGTTGGCTGCAGTAGAAGGGCGCGGGTTGGACATGGGGGGAGTCGACGACGGGGTGCCGATTTCTACAGCGTCCGCGCCCGACTGGCCAGGGGGTATGGTGTCGCGTTGACGCCGGGATCGCCGGGACGAGGCGGCCGGGGGGCCACCTGCCCCGCCATCCGGACCGCCATCCGCCGACGAGCCGGGGGGGAGAACCCCGGTCAGCGCGTCGATGTCGCTGCGGCCGACGTTGCGGCGCAACGATCGGGCCAGGCCGCCCTTGCTGGCGGCGGCCACGCAGGTCGGCCGGGCGTGGACGTAGGCCCCACGCCCCGGCAGACGTCGGCCCGGGTCGGCGACCGCACGACCCTGCACGGTCGCGATGCGCACCAGCTCGCCTTGCGGCACGGCGGTGCGACATCCGACGCAGGTCCGGATCGGCCCACGAGGGGCCGGCGCGGTCTCGACCGGGGCTTCGGTCAATTGGCGGCCTCCACGGCGGCCAGGTAGGTGATCGCGCGCTGGCGCAGCTTGGCCAGGTCGCTCATGTCGATGCCGGTGGCCGAGGCGAGCTGCTCGAGCGGCATCCGCACCAGCTCGTCGGGCGAGTGGACCTGGGCCGCGGCGAGGATCTGCACGACCTCCTCGTTGACGCCGGGGACCTCGAGGAGCTGCTCCTCGCCCGACAGCGCGGCGCGGCGGTCGGTCTCGCGCTTGAGATCGTCGGGCCGGCGGCGCGACGCCGCCAGGTACTCGGCCGCGCCGCCGATGATCCGGCGGGCGCCGTCGACGCCACCGGCGCCGGGGACGCCAGCCAGCTCCTCGGCGACCGCGCGGGCAAGCTCCGCGACCGAGCGCCAGCCGAGCTTGAACAGGGTCTCGGCCAGGTCGATCGACACGCCCGGGATGGAGCCGATCTGCTCCTTGGCGCGGCGCTCGAGCTCGTAGATCTTCGACTCCGAGTGGATGTCGATCCGCCAGCCCGACAGCTGGCTGGCCAGGCGGACGTTCTGGCCCTTCTTGCCGATCGCCAGCGACAGCTTCTCGTCGGGGACGACCAGCTCCATCCGGTGGCCCTCGGCGTCGATGATGACGCGCGAGACCTCGGCCGGGGCGATCGCGTTGCACACGAACCGGGCCGGATCGTCGTCGTACGGGACGATGTCGATCTTCTCGCCGCGCAGCTCCTGGACCACGGCCTGGACCCGCGAGCCCTTCATGCCGACGCAGGCGCCGACCGGATCGACGTCGCGGTCGCGCGAGCTGACCGCGATCTTGCTGCGCGCGCCCGGCTCGCGGGCCGACGACTCGATGCGGACGATCTTCTCGAAGATCTCCGGCACCTCTTGCTCGAACAGCTTCTCGAGGAAGCCCTTGTGGCCGCGCGACAGGATGAGCTGCGGACCGCGCGCCATCCGGTCGATGTCGAGCAGGAGCGCGCGCATGGTGTCGCCGACCCGGAACGACTCCCGCGGCACCTGCTCGCGCATCGGCAGCAGGGCCTCGGTCTTGCCGATCTCGACCACCAGCGCGCCGCGCTCGAAGCGACGGACGATGCCGGTGACGATCTCGCCCTTGCGGTCCTTGTACTCGTTGTAGACGTTGTCGCGCTCGGCCTCGCGGACCCGCTGGCTGATGACCTGCTTGGCGGTCTGGGCGGCGATGCGGCCGAACTTCTTGTGCGCGGCCTTGAGGTCGATGACGTCGCCGAACTTGGCGTCCTGCTCGGAGGCGCGCTCGGCGTCCTCGGGCCGGTAGAAGATCTGGAACAGCAGCTCGTCGCCCAGCTCGGCCTCGAGGCCGTACTTGTGGGCGTCCTCGACGGTGATCTCGCGGCCCTCGATCGCGTCGTCCTCGACGACGTTGATGATGAGGAAGAGATCGACCGAGCCGGTGTCGGCGTTGTACTTCGCCTCCATCTCGCGGTTGAGCCCGAACGCGCGCTTGGCCGCGGTCAGGATCGCCTGCTCGAGCGCCTGGAGCAGCACCGTGCGGTCGATGTTCTTGTCGCGACCGACCTGGTCGATCACCATGCTGAGGTTGGCTTCCATGGTCTTCCTCGTTGCCTAGTCGTTGCCGTGGCGGGGCCGGCCGGGCCGAGGGCCGGGCCGTCCGGGGTGAGCTTGGTGGGGGCCGCGCTTGGCGCCGTGGCCCTTGCCGGCGCCCGGCGCCGGCGCGGGGGTGCGGATCTGGCCGCGACCGCCCTTCATGACCGCGTCCCAGTCGGGGACGATGCGGGCGGTGTCGACGTCGTGGATCGGCAAGAGCCACGGCTGACCGTCGACGACCACGCGGGCGGCGGCGGCCTGGCCCTCGCCCTCGACGCCGGTGAGCATGCCGCGGAAGTTCTTCCGCTCGCTGCCCTGCTCGGTCGGCACGCCGCGCAGGAGCGTGGCCTTGATCTCGGCGCCGACGTAGCGGCGGAAGTGGGCCTCGGTGACCAGCGGCCGGTCGATGCCGGGCGACGACACCTCGAGGCTGTAGGCGAGCGTGATCGAGTCGTCGACGTCGAGGACGGCCGAGATCTCGCGCGACACTCGCTCGCAGTCGGACAGATCGACGTCGCCGTCGACCGGGGACGCGGCGTCGCCGTCGGCGGGCGACTCGGCGTCGACGGGCGACGCGGCGTCAGCGTCGGCGGGCGGCGCGGTCGCGGCGGGCGACGTCGACGGCGCGGCCGGCAGATCGATGAAGACGCGCAGCACCCAGCCCGACTGCTCGGTCACGAACCGGACGTCGACCAGCTCGAAGCCGGCGTCGACGCACACCGGTTCGACCAGCGCCCAGACGCGCTGCCGGATGGTGTTCTCGTTGGGGCGACCGATCATGATCTCGCTGCTGTCGGATTCGTTGAAGAGGTGGGCGGAGCCGGTGAGGAGCAAATTTTGGCCACAAAAAAGGGCGGGCCAGTGCCCACCCCTGGGGATGCGAAGCGGGTGATCGGTACCACTCCCGGCCCTCGGCCGCAAGGGGGTCGCTTCGACCATCGGATTCTCCCTGGCCCGGCGCCGGGCCCGCGACGACGGCGGGTGCCGGTCCGGGTGCCGACCCGGATGGTAGAAGGGAGGCCATGCGCGACTCCCTGACCGTCGCCGCGGTCCAGCTCTGCTCGACCGACGACCTCGCCGCCAACCTGGCGACCTGCCGCCGCCTCGCCGCCGTGGCCGCCGACGGCGGCGCGCAGGTGATCGTGCTGCCCGAGTGCTTCGCCTTCCTCGGCCAGCGCGAGGGCGACAAGATGAAGGCGGCCGAGGTGATCGACGCGGCGGCGCCGGGGCCGATCCTGACCTGCTTGATCGAGCTGGCGACCCGCCACCGCGCCCTGATCGTCGGCGGCGGCATGCCCGAGGTGGTCGCCGGCGATCCGGCGCGGGCCTACAACACCGCGGTCGCGATCGGCCCCGACGGCGCGCTGGTCGCCTGCTACCGCAAGATCCACCTGTTCGACGTCGACATCCCGGGCGGCGCGGTCGCCCGCGAGTCGGACGCCACTGTGCCGGGCGCCGGCGCGATCGTGCTGCGCGCCGGCGGCTTCGGCCTCGGCATGTCGATCTGCTACGACCTCCGCTTCCCCGAGCTGTACCGCCAGCTCTGGCGCCACGGCGCCGACGTGATGCTGGTGCCGGCCGCGTTCACCGCCCACACCGGCGCCGCCCACTGGCACCTCTTGCTGCGCGCCCGCGCGATCGAGAACCAGGCCTACGTGGTCGCCGCCGGCCAGCACGGTCGCCACAACGACAAGCGGCAGACCTACGGCCACAGCCTGATCGCCGACCCCTGGGGCCGCGTGGTCGCCGAGCAGCCCGAGGGCGACGGCGTCGCGCTCGCCACGCTCACCCGCGACGTCGTCGACACCATCCGGCGCAACATGCCGTGCGCCGCCCACGCCGTCACCGTCGCCGC
>Ga0075163_10013854_pt1 | contig 10428 bp, 7 predicted proteins | sample JI1023141ADNA_FD_71478 | JGI IMG/M metagenome (GOLD analysis project Ga0075163, IMG submission 71478) | Wastewater effluent complex algal communities from Wisconsin, to seasonally profile nutrient transformation and Carbon sequestration -... | ecosystem: Engineered > WWTP > Effluent > Algae... | reverse complement strand
TTTTTTGTCAAAGTGTGTTGAAAATTATATGAAAAAGATTTACAAATTGTCCTAAAAAAGAAAACAGACATTCCAACTTTTTGGATGTCTGTTTCTAATCATTAAAGCCACATTAAATCTTTTGTTTCTTTCAATGATACAAAGGTAAGGGCAAAATACTCACTAATTTGGTACTAAAATATCAATTTTGTGGTTTTTAAAGGATAAAAAAATGATGTATATAATTGATAGACAGTTGTTTAAAACATTATTCTTGCTATGGTAAGCCTTTGAAAAAAAGTATATTTTTAATAAAAATAAATCAAAACCATCCATTTTAGACCATTAGAATAATATTTTGTGCAACAGAATACATACCCAACTAAGAGATATATACTTCATTTTTTATTAGATTAACAGAATAAAATATCGATATTTGAAAAGTAGAACTTCCTTGATCTTAAATCTAGAAATTAATCGACGTTTTGTACAACATTGTTTTTCATATTGCGTTTTTTATCATGTATGAAGTGGCAGTTTTTCTACATTTCAAACAATATTCAATTTAGCACATAAGAATCATTTTATAGATCTGATTTTACATTGATAAACATCAATTCTATAAAAATCACAAGGGCTTGCATTCGTTAGAATGCAAGCCCTTGCCAATTATATAATGCTAGATAAATTAATATCTGTAATACTCAGGTTTGTATGGTCCTTGTACCGTCACACCGATGTAATCAGCTTGGTCATTACTCAACTCTTCTAGTTCTACACCGATTTTTGCTAAGTGAAGTCTTGCTACTTTTTCGTCTAAGTGTTTAGGAAGTGTATATACTTTATTTTCGTATTTATCTGTATTTTGCCATAATTCCAATTGAGCCAATACTTGATTGGTAAAACTATTGGACATAACAAAAGATGGGTGACCTGTCGCACAACCAAGGTTTACCAATCTACCTTCTGCAAGTAAAATTACGTCTTTGCCATCGATATTGTACAAATCTACTTGTGGTTTGATCTGATCTTTGGTATGACCATAATTGCTATTCAACCAAGCCATGTCTATCTCATTGTCGAAGTGACCGATATTACATACGATGGTTTTGTCATTCATCTTTCTGAAGTGTTCTTCTCTGATGATATTTTTATTACCTGTAGCAGTCACTACGATGCTCGCTTCGATAAGGGCAGTATCCATTTTTTTGACAGCAAAACCATCCATTGCTGCTTGCAATGCACAGATAGGGTCTATTTCTGTCACGACTACTCTACATCCAGCACCTCTTAATGAAGCCGCAGAACCTTTGCCTACATCACCGTATCCAGCGACAACAGCTACTTTACCTGCCATCATGATGTCTGTCGCTCTTCTGATAGAGTCCACCAATGATTCTTTACAACCGTATTTGTTGTCAAATTTAGATTTAGTTACGGAGTCGTTGATATTGATCGCAGGAAGTACTAATGTTCCATTTTTCTCTCTTTCGTAAAGTCTGTGTACACCTGTAGTCGTCTCTTCAGAAAGACCTTTGATGTCACCTACTAATTCAGGAAATCTATCAAAAACCATATTGGTCAAATCACCACCATCATCCAAGATCATATTGAGCGGTTTGCCTTCTTCGAATGCAAATAAAGTCTGCTCGATACACCAGTCAAATTCTTCTTCATTCATTCCTTTCCATGCAAATACAGGAATACCTGCTGCTGCGATTGCTGCTGCTGCATGATCTTGAGTAGAGAATATATTACAAGAAGACCAAGATACTTCAGCACCAAGTTCTACAAGCGTTTCTATCAAAACAGCTGTTTGGATGGTCATGTGAAGACAACCTGCAACTCTAGCACCTTTAAGTGGTTTGGATGCTCCGAATTCTTCTCTTAATGACATCAAACCAGGCATTTCTGCTTCTGCCAAAGTGATTTCTTTGCGGCCCCATTCAGCAAGATTGATATCTTTTACTTTGTAAGCCAGACTTTTTTCTGTATTTATCATGTATTAAAATTTAAACATTTCTTAAAAATTGCCGCAAAGGTAAGGATTTACTCAGAATTAATGTGTACTTAAAAGGCTGATAAGTGATTATAAAATAGTTAATTATCGTGTTTTTTAACAGTTTTATGATACTTCTCTTTTGATTCCGATAATGAGAAGTATCTTTGTATTAAATTTTAATGAAAGATTTATGATGGATCAATTGATAAAAAAGTTTCCAGCTCAGCTGAGAGAAGCGATCGAAATAGGGGAAAAAGCCATAATCCATCCACACACAAAACCTATTCATAAGGTGATTATGGCAGGTATGGGTGGCTCCGGAATTGGTGGAGCGTATGTGTCAGATGTAATCAGTGACGATTGTTCCGTTCCTTATATCGTACAGAGTAGCTACAAACTTCCATCATATACAGACGAAAATACGCTTGTAATCGTGTCTTCTTATTCTGGAAATACAGAAGAAACCATAGCAGCCATGGAACAAGCCATCCTAGCAAAAGCAAAAGTGGTATGTATCGCTTCTGGAGGGAAAATCATAGATAAAGCATTGGTACACAAATTGGATCATTTGAATTTGCCCAAAGGGTGGCCATCGCCCAGAGCTTGTTTGGGTTTTTCAATGGTAGGTCAGTTATTTGTGCTTCACAAATTGGGTCTAATCACACATAACATCATTGATCAAGTAAAAGTAGCTGCTGACTTATTGAGTTTTGAGCAAGAAGATATCATGCAAAAAGCGGAAAAGTTAGCTGGACTTTTAGTCAAAAAAACGCCTGTCATTTATACCACAGACCGCAACGAATCTGTAGCTATCAGATGGAGGCAGCAAATCAACGAAAACTCAAAAGTTTTATGCTGGCATCATGTCATCCCTGAGATGAATCACAACGAACTCGTAGGTTGGAAGTCCAAACATGAAGAATTAGCGGTTATATTTTTAAGAAATAGGGATGATCTGAAAAGAAACCAAATCAGAATAGACATCACCAAACAAATCATCAGTCAGTTAGCGCCTACAGTGATCGAAATTTATTCCAAAGGTCAGTCACTCACAGAAAAAATGATGTACATGACCCACTTAGGAGATTGGGTTAGTTGGTACTTGGCACAGTTAAACAATGTGGACGCTTCAGAGATTCAAGTGATTGATTTTTTGAAAGCGGAATTAGAGAAATCCAGTATTTAAAGGACAAATCTAAAGATTCTCCTAATATTGACTGATATCTGACTTAGCTTACAAAGTAACTTCTTCTCCTGGTTTTGGTATTTCTATCATACCCATACCTTTATCTATCAAGAAGTGCTTAAAACTGGTCTGTGTATCTAATTCACCATGGACTAAAAATATCTTTTTGACGTGTCCTTTTTGATTTTCTATAAAATCGTACATTTCATTTTTGTCACCATGGGCAGAAAATGAATCCATGATTTTTATATCAGCTCTCACTACTTTGTCTTCATCAAATATTCTAATAGTCTCCACACCAGAACGTAAGATTCCACCTGGAGTTTCTGGAGAACAGTAACCTACCATTAGGAAGGTGTTTTTAGGATTTTCTATATTATTGAATAAGTGATGTTTCACACGACCTGCATTCATCATCCCTGATGCAGATATTATGATACATGGTTCTTGGCTAGCATTGAGCGACTTGGATGCTTCTACTTCTTTGATATAAAATAGATTATTGAAGCCAAATGGATTTTCATCCGTTAGCATATATTCATTTATTTCATTGTCAAAACATTCCGGATGTAAGCCGAAAATATGGGTGACATTAACAGCAAGGGGACTATCTACATAGATTTTTATATGTGGCAAAAGCCCTGCAGTTTCCATCTTATCTAGCATGTAGACGATCTCTTGTGTACGACCTAGACTGAATGCTGGAATGATGAGTTTACCACGTTTTTCTACACAGGTGTGTCTGATTACTTCTAGGAATTGTGCGGATTGTTCAGGACCTGATTCGTGGACTCGGTCACCATAAGTGGACTCGCAAATAAGATAATCTACTTCTGGCATTGGTTGTGGGTCACGGAGGATAGGTCTATCTGGTCTGCCGATATCACCCGTAAATCCTATTATGGTTTCTTTACCGTTTTCATTGATTTTCAGAGTAACAGATGCGCTACCTAATATGTGTCCTGCATCACGATACAAAACTTGTACATTAGGATGTACTTGTTCCCAAACATCATATGGGTGTCCTTCAAATTTTACCATTGTGGGGCCTACATCGTCGCTTGTATATAGTGGCTCTCTGAGGATGCTATTTTCTTTTTTACGTTTTCTGAGCACTTTTTGGTTATGCCATTCTACATCTATCTCTTGTATTTTGGCACTATCTAGGAGCATGACAGCACATAAACTTCTAGTGGCGTGTGTCGAATGAATAGGTCCCGAATATCCATCTTTCACAAGTTTAGGGATACGCCCACTATGGTCTATATGGGCATGAGATAGTATCAGGCAGTCTATCTCAGACGGTTTAAAATGCCACTGATTGTTCCAGTCCCATATGTGAGGACCTTTGCCTTGGAATAGACCACAATCAAGTAGGATTTTGTATCCATCTTCCAATTCTATAAGGTGAGAACTTCCTGTCACAAACTGTGCCGCGCCACAAAACTTGATTTTCATTTACTTATTTTTAACTTGATTTTACAATAATCAAAGATAGTGCAATAATAAGCAAAATTGGATATAAAACCAATTTCTTGAAATTATAATGTTATGTAGAAGCCAAGATTCAGATTAGTTCTTTGTGCAAAACTAAAGTAAGTTTCGCTTTTTGATTGAACACTTTCTGGTAAACTTGGGTCATCTCTTTTTCGAGTTTGTCTTCCAAATTCCAACAAACCCAATTTTGCTCCTACTGAAAATGTTATTTTAGAGTTCATTTGATACAAGTATTCTGCTTTTGGCCCTGTCCATAAAGCTAAATAAGTCGTGTATAATGGAAAAGAAAGATTAGCTCTAGATAATTGTTTTCCACGATCAAATAAAGCTCCAACAAAACCACCTAAGTATAATCCTGTTTTATTTTCGCTTTTTACAATATTGTACATCAGATTGTAATTTATCATAAGTGCAGATCTAGACTCATCCACAATATAAATAGATGGTTTATTTTCTGATTTTCGAGACAAATAAGTGATGCTAAATCCTGACTTTCGAGCCTTAAAAAACTTTTCTATTTCGACCTCAAATGTACTTAAACCCGTGAAATCATTTTCTGAATTTTCAAACATTTTTCCATGTGAAAAATACCCACCTGAAATTCCAATGGCATATGTTGCTTTTTGTTTTGTTTTCTTTCTCTTAGATTGTGCTTGTACAAAAATGGACAACGTCATAAGGATGGCTAATAATAAATACTTTTTACTCATTAGTTTTGAGTTTTAATTTTAATTGAAAAATGGACTGAGTCTTTCTTTTTAGATGAATAGATTTAAATACTTCAACTTTTTACTTGAATGGCATAGGTCAGCTATTTTATTCTTTAATTTGTAAAAGATATAAGGCATCTTTAATTTTTCCTTCTGAAATTAATTTAGATGCCATTTGATGTTTTTCGCTTTCAGAAATATCATTCACATCATCTATAGAAAGTTCTGTTTCCGAAAGCTCTGGTATTTTTGTCAGGGATGCCAAAGCTGCAATTTCATTTCCCGTTAGGATTTTACTTTCTCTGATGGCCTGAGGCAAACCGTCGAATCCAAGCGGAATCTCTGTCACAGATTGGTATATTTCCATTACAGCATCACCACTTGCACGGACATAATAATTGCGTCCCATACGTCCCATCAGATCTAGTTTGTGTGGATCTAGTCGATCGCCGTTAATTACAGACTCAGATACTGCTATCATAGTCACTTCGCAGATGATGAGATGTCCAGCGCCACCATGTTCACCTAGTTCGATGATGTCTTTTACTTTACATTCCATATTGATAGGAGACTCTAATACTCTTGGTGCCGACACGGTTTCTGATGGCTCAGGCGTGAGTCCAACTTTGCCAAATTCGCTAACTTCTGACGGAAACTCTACGGATGCCAATGACATCTGACGTACGATGGAGTAAGGAACGACATTGACCACACACTCCTTGCTGACTCTTACATTGTGGAGTGTATCTTTGGTGGTATTGTCAGAGACTCGTCTATTGGACGAAAAAACTACTATTGGTGGATTGGATGAGAATGCATTAAAAAAGCTATATGGAGCCAAGTTTTGGATGCCATTTTCATCGAGCGTACTTACAAAGGCAATGGGCCTAGGTGCTACTGCTCCGATGATATATTGGTGAAGGTCTTTGGTAGGTATTTGCCCCGGTATTATTTTGCGTTTCATGACATTCAATTTTTTGAAGTGCGAAATTACGCAAAGAATGGGAGATTTTTATAAAGTACAGATTTGGTTTTATGACTTTACGCTTTTTGTTTGCTGATGTTCTGATTAAATAGACGTGCTCATATTATGGGTATTTCATTGTAGTGTAAACGGAGCTTGGTGGGAACATCATGCTAGCGTCAATGGAGGTTGGTCGAGCCAAGGTCGGGACAACCATGGCACAATCTTGGGACAACGTCGGGACAACCCTTGTGCGATTTTTGTTGAATTTGGTAGTTTTTACCAGAAAATGCTAATATTTAATTCAAGTAATAAATGTGCACCAGCATTGGTTTTCAATCGTAGAACTTGGTATAAAGATAGTTTTTATAATCGGTATTAAAGAAGGTTTTGAATATTTTTTAAGTAGAATATTTAAATGCTAGTACAGTTCCAAGGTGCTAAGAAATTCAGTTTATCTTTATTAAACTGAGTTGTTTTTAACTTTTGCTCTATTTGTATCAGGAGCAAAATTGTATTATCTAAGCGACATAATTTAATTCAGACAATAAGTTTGAAAATTGATTTCAAATTATTCCTTATTCAATATCTCAAAAGATATTTTGTCTTTATTGCCCCATTGGTCTGTGATGGTTAGTGTATGTTTGCCAATACTAATTTTTAACAGGCAATCATGAGGTGATATTGTGGTTTCGGTTTTATAATCTTCATCAAGAAACCAATAAAGTTTTGCGCCTTTTTCACGGTGATATGCTTTGGCGATTAGGTCGTTTTGTTTGTCTAAGCTTTCTTTTGGGAGGAATATTTTTAGTCCATCATACGGATAAATGATCTTGCAGGCAGATGATGCTGAAGGACAAGATGGATCTTGAGCTGGCAGTCCTTTGTAGTTCATGTTGGCATTTTTGTAATAGTATTCCATGTAGGATGGTAAAACAAAGATTGTGTCTTTTATGATGGTCGTATTTTTGCAATTTTCGGAGACAATGAGACCATCTTGATTAACCATAATTTCTTGATGATATTGGCATGGTTGGTATTTGTAGGATGTGCGATCGGTAGTTATTTTATGTGTTTTTTTGCATAGAGGACCAGCAATTTTTCCTGATTCTTTACAAACGGTGATGATTTCTTTTTTAGCATATTGTGGTTGCGTTTCAAACCATTGATTGTCAGGTAGTAGATTAAAGACTTTAAACATGACAGGTGCGGCTTTTGTAATGCCTGTGAGATCAAATCTACCTTCACCACCTTCATTTCCCACCCATATGGCAACCATATATTTACCATTAAAACCTATGGCCCAAGCATCTTTGTGTCCATAACTCGTGCCTGTTTTCCAAGCTATTTTGTAGTCGGTGCCGTACATTTGCCATGACTTTTCTTCGCGTGGTCGAGTGAGGTCTGACATTGCTTTGACTAGATGATCCATTGTACCTGCTGAAAAACTAAACTTACTTTTACTTTCTATATTCTCTTCATCTATAAGGCATTGGGTAGGCCTGAATGGGTCGAGTTCGCCACGATAATTTTGCGCTAAACCTTTGTATATTCTACCAAGGTCCCACAGAGAAGATTCGCCTCCACCCAAGATGATACTAAGACCATAGTGATCAGCGCCTTTATTGAGATAAGCAATATCGAGTTGTTTGACCAAGTCATAAAAGCTTTGCATTCCTACTGTGTTAAGCACCCTGACAGAAGGCACATTGAGAGATTGGATGAGCATTTCTTCAAAAGGAACTGCGCCACGATATTTTTTATCAAAATTTTCTGGCTGAAAGTCTCCAATGGAAGTGGGAATATCGGCTACGAATTCATTAGGTAGCAATTGTGCGGTTTCTAGGGTATGAGCGTAAAGAAGTGGTTTGAGGAGACTACCATAACTTCTTGGCGCTTGGGCTACATCGACGTAAGAAAATTTGCCATTTGATGCCAAAACATTACCTTGGTATGCTATCAGTTGATTGGATTTTACGTCAATAACCACGGCTGCTATATTTCTGATGTCATCAAGTTTGAGAAAAGATGATTCTCTTTCCAGTAATTCTTCTAATCTGATCTGAATATCATGAGGTATGGTAGATCTAAAGACAGACTGATGAGGATGTTTTTTTGCCAAAAACAGTAATGCATGGTAAGCATTTTGTGGAATAGCTTTAGTTTCTATAGGCAATTCTTCACCAAGATATAATTCTAATTCAGATGCATCAAAGTGGCCTTTTCCGTGAAGTTTTTTAAGCAAAAAGTCACGTTTTTGTTGAAGGATGTGTCTGTTTTTTGTAAGATTGGCAGATGATGGACCATTAGGCATGACTGCTAGAAGTGCATACTCTGACCAAGACAATTTATCTACAGACCTACCAAAATATCTTAGGGAAGCAGCTTTTATTCCAATGGTATTCCCACCAAAAGGAGCAATCTCGCACCATTCTTTCAGGATGGTTTTATCTCTGTGTGTCAAACTATATTTGATAGCTCCTATAGTTTCCTTAATCTTGTTGTACCAATTGCGATGTGCATGTTTGTTTTTCATTCTCATCACTTGCATAGGAATGGTACTTGCACCACGAATGGTCTTACCGGCTTTGATATTTTCAATCATTGCTTTTGTGATGGCTATAGGGTTTATACCGGGATGATAAGAGAAATATTCATCTTCATAAGTGATTATACAATCTGTCAGTTTTTGGGGTATTTTTTCATCCATTGGGAAACACCATTGTTGTTCAGGAGATATAGTCGCTGACAATAATATACCTTCTTTGCTGTAAAGGACCTTACTATAACTAGGTTTGATATTTGGTAATGGCATGATCAGAAATGCCAAAAATAGTACTGAGAGCACCCACAATATAATACGCTTTGTTTTTGATTTAGGCAATTTCACAATTAGCGTTTTTTCATTATAAATTATTTTTAGGACCAATATTCTGAAAATGTGTAGCCAATATGTTCAAACATAAAACAACTACAAAAATAGCAAAACCTGGAAATACTACCAACCACCAAAGTTTCATATTACGACCTTCAGCTAGGAGTTTACCCCATGATATTTCTTCTACAGGAAGCCCGATACCCAAAAACGAAAGAGAAGACTCAAGAATAATGGCACTACTTATGTTAAAACAAATGACTACTAACAAAGTCGGCAATATATTCGGTAGTATATGGATAAACAGTATCCTAAGGCTGTCATAACCTAACACTCTTGTACTCTGTATGTATGTCTCTCCTTTAACAGCCAAGGCCTCTGCTCTGGCAAATCGTGCAAAATCAGTCCACATCATCAATGATATTACGATCACAATATTCCATAACGAAGGTTTAGGAAAAAGCACAATCAAAGACAAGATCAGAAATAATCCTGGGATTGACTTTCTGATTTCGATCAGTTTCATGACTAAGGTATCTAATGGAATAGCAAATCTTTTGGCATTTGTACGATTGAAAAGATATCTATTGACAACAAAAATACCAGCAACAATTATTAAAAAATAAACGATAAAGCTAATCACGTTTATACTAAATATCAAATACTCATACCATAGATAATAGATAGATATTAGCAAAACCAAACATCCAAATATCCATTGTATTAGATTAAGACGCCATAAGTCATCGCCAAAATACGCTGCTGACATCCCTAGAGTGACGCCGATCAAAAAAGATAAAAAGACAGAGAAAAAACCAATCTTAAATGCTGTAGCAGTTCCGTACACAATCCCAGCTAGCACATCTCTACCCAATCTATCTGTGCCTAACCAATGCGTAAATTTTGTAGATTTCCCTTCAGGACGATACAAAGGTTTTGCACCTTGTTGGGCAGCAGCATCCATCGTGCTTGGTGCATAAGGTATCAGTGGCAGGATACACCAACCGGTTTTATTGGTATGGTCTTTTAAATGAATCTCTGAAACAAATGGAAAACTAAATCCATTTTCTGATTTACAAATCAAAGGCCTATCACCGACTAAAATTGGTGAAAGCATGGCTACTAATAAAAATATTAAAAGGACATATTTAGCGATCTTATAACCCATCGATGCATTTTTATTACCCATTATGCCAGCTTTATTTTGGGGTTTAA
>Ga0075163_10013853_pt1 | contig 10428 bp, 9 predicted proteins | sample JI1023141ADNA_FD_71478 | JGI IMG/M metagenome (GOLD analysis project Ga0075163, IMG submission 71478) | Wastewater effluent complex algal communities from Wisconsin, to seasonally profile nutrient transformation and Carbon sequestration -... | ecosystem: Engineered > WWTP > Effluent > Algae... | reverse complement strand
CGCCTGAGGAGAGACGACAATGAGCAGCTTTCGTGTTGGACTTGGAGCTTCACTGATCGCAGGGCTGGTAGCCTTGCCCGCGTCTGCGGCGCAGGACCCGGCCGCCGCTGGTGCGGCTCCTCCGGCTGCGGCGCCTGCAGCTGGCGCACCGGCTGCGGCTGGCGCACCGGCGCCTGCGGCGGGTGCTCCGGCGCCTGCGGCTGGCGCCCAGGAGCCTGCGGCTGGCGCACCGGCGCCGACGCCCGAGGGCCCGGCAGCGGGCGGCTCGGTGGCGGTGGGCACGGACGGCGCGGCGGCCAGCGGCGACGCGAACGCGGGGAGTTCGAACGGTGTGGGCATGGGCGGCTCGGTTCGTCCGGGCTCGGACAAGTGCCAGGACCGCAAGAACGAGAAGTGGATCCGGCGGTGTCGGCCCGAGCGCAACATGGTCGAGCTCGGCCTGTTCGGCGGCATTCAGTTCCCCGCGTCGCACACGCACGAGCTGTTCAACGCGCAGACTCAGCTGGACATGAACGACATGTTCTGGCGGCCGTACCGCAAGGTCAACGCGGAGATCGGTCTGCGCGCCGCGTGGTACCCGCTGAGCTTCCTCGGCGGTGAGATCGAGGGCGGCATCATGCCGGCGAAGACCCTCGAGGGCGCCAACGAGACGCCGACGAACCGGGCGATGCTCTTCAACTTCCGGGCCCACGTGATCGGGCAGCTGCCGTTCTGGCGGATCGCCCCGTTCATCCTGGTCGGCGGCGGTCTCATCGGCACCAGCGGCGCGCTCGGCAGCGATGTCGACCCGTCGACGCACTTCGGCGGCGGTCTGAAGTTCTACATCACGCACCGCTTCATGATGCGCCTCGACATCCGCGACGTCGTCGCGGCCCGTCTGCGCGTCGACAACGGCGCGACCAACTACCCCGAGGTGCTGCTCGGCCTGTCGCTGACGCTCAACCGCCCGAAGAAGCCGGCGGAGGCGGACCAGGACAGCGACGGTGACGGGTTCCTCGACAAGAGCGACGCGTGCCCGTACGAGCCGGGCATCGCCCCGGACGGCTGCCCCGAGCGCGACCGCGACGGCGACGGCTTCATGGACAGCCAGGACGCGTGCCCGGATGTCCCCGGCATCGCGCCGGACGGCTGCCCCGAGCGTGACCGCGACGGCGACGGGTTCCTCGACAGCGTCGACAAGTGCCCGGACGACCCGGGTGTCGAGCCCGACGGCTGCCCGATCCCCGACACCGACGGCGACGGCATCCTCGATCCGGACGACAAGTGCCCGACGGTGCCGGAGACCAAGAACGGCTACCAGGACGAGGACGGCTGCCCGGACGAGATCCCGGTGGCTCTGGCCAAGTTCACTGGCACGATCAAGGGCATCTACTTCGACCTCGACAAGGACACCATCAAGCCGAAGTCGAAGCCGGTCCTCGACCGCGCGGTGTCGGTGCTGCAGGAGTTCAACACCATCCGCATCGAGATCAGCGGCCACACGGACAGCACCGGTTCGGTCGAGTACAACCGCGACCTGTCGAAGCGCCGCGCGCTGTCGGTCAAGAAGTACCTGGTCGAGCACGGCGTCGAGGACGCTCGCATCGAGTACCGTGGCGCCGGGCCGGACGAGCCGGTCGACACCAACAAGACCGCTGCCGGTCGCGCCAAGAATCGCCGCATCGAGTTCACGATCCTCGTGCAGTGATTCTCCGGGTCGAACCGGAGGCGAACGAACGCCGCTGCCCGCGAGGGCCGCGGCGTTCGCCGTTTTCATTCGCGGATAAACCTTCGAGTCGATGACGCGCGATCTTCGCGGGCTCGCCGATGGTGCGCTTCTTGATCGCGTGCGGGTGGTTCCCTACACTCGCAGCGAGAGAGAACCCCCATGAATCTTCACAGCAAATTTGCATGGATCCGGGCCGCTGGTCTGGTCGCCACTCTGGGCCTGGTCGGCTGCGACAGCGGCGCGCCGGAGACCAAGAAGACCGACGCGAAGGTGGCAGAGCCGGCGAAGACGCCGGAGCCGGCCAAGGTCGAGCCGGTGAAGCCGCCGGAGCCCGCCAAGGTCGAGCCGACGCCGGACGTGAAGGCGGCCGACACGGCCGCGCCGGACACCAAGTCGGGTGAGACCGCGGGCGACGTGAAGGCGCCGGACGCGAAGGCGCCGGACGCGAAGGCGCCGGACGCGAAGACGCCGGACGCGAAGGCGACCGACCCGAAGAAGCCCCCGGAGTCGAAGGTCGCGGCGATCGACGGCAAGCCGCTCTACGAGGCGAAGTGCAAGTCGTGCCACGCGATCGACGGCAAGGGCACCGAGGCGATGAAGAAGAAGGACATCCCCGACATGACCGACAAGGGGTGGCAGACGGCGCACAGCAAGGCCAAGGTCATCGACGCCGTGACGAAGGGCATCGACGGCACGCCGATGAAGTCGTTCAAGGACAAGCTCAAGGCCGAGGAGATCGAGGCGATCGCGGTGTACGTCAAGAAGCTCAAGTGAGCGCGACGTGATCGTGTGGGGACAGCCGGCGCCGCCGGCTGTTCTCATTTAAGCGATTCGAGGAGCGGGAGGCGGACGGTGAAGCGCACGCCGAGGCCGGCGTTGTCGGCGGTGATGCTGCCGCCGTGCTGCTCGGCGATGCGGGCGGCGATCGACAGGCCGAGGCCGGTGCTGGCCTGGTCGCCGCTGAAGAACGGCTCGAACAGGCGGGCGCGGTCGACGTCGGGCAGGGGCGGGCCGTCGTTCTCGAGCAGGAGGAGGGCGGCCTGCGGCTCGCAGATCACGGCGATGCGCAGGGTGCCGCCGGTCGGGGGGGCCTGCTTGAACGCGTTGACGGCGATGTGGAGGGCGAGGCTGGCGAGCTGGTCGACGTCGCCGCGCACGGTCACGGGCTGGCCGGGCAGGTCGAGGGCGAGGCGGACGTGCTTGTGGCGGGCCTCGCCCTCGATGAGCAGGGCGAGCTGCTCGGCGACGCGGCGGAGGTCGAGCGGGACGAGGGCGCTGGGGCTGGGGCGCGCGAACGACAGGAAGCGCTCGGCGACGCGGGACAGGCGGGCGAGCTCCTTGCGGTGGATGTCCCACATGCGCCGCTCCTCGGCGTCGTGGGGGATCAGCGGGTCGACGATCTCGGCGGTGCCGGCGAGCGCGTGCAGCGGGTTCTTGATCTCGTGGGCGATGCCGGCGACGACCTCCCCGAGGGCGGTGAGGCGGCTGGCCTGGATCAGCTGGTCGACGAGGCGGCGCTGCCCGGCGAGGGCGACCTGCAGCTCGCGTCGGCGTCGGCGCTCGAGCTCGGCGAGGTACCCGGCGGTCGCGCCGACGCTGTTGTAGAGCAGGATCTCGAGGGCCTTCTCGAGGCCGCCGGCGGGGTCGTGGTGGTGGTGGCCGGGGGCGAAGGCGTGGGGCAGGTAGACGAGCGAGGTGACGAGGGCCGCGGCCAGTCCGCCGCGCAGGCCGTGGCGGAACGCGGCGAGCACGATCGGGAGGTAGTAGAGGCGGCGCAGGACGTCGTGGACCCACTCGAGCTCGTGGCTGGTGCCGTAGTGCAGGGCGGTGATCGCGGCGATCGGCAGCCACACGAGCAGGTCGGTGCGCCAGCCGAACAGGGCCTCGCGGTCGATCGGGGCGGACCTGTCCTCCGGGTCAGGTTCGGCGGAGGCCATACTTCTCCATGCGGTAGACCAGGATGTGCCGCGGGATCCGCAGGTACGCGGCGGTCTGGCTGACGTTGCCGCGCCTCAGTTGGAGGGCGCGCTCGATCACCCGCTTCTCGAGGTCGACGAGCGAGAGGCCGTCCTCGGGCAGGGCGGGCAGCCAGTCGCCGGCGGGTGACGGCCCGGCCTCGGGCTCGCGCGGGCGCGGCGGGAGGTCGGCGAGGCGCAGGGCGGGGCCGGTGCACAGCAGGACGGCGCGCTCGCAGGCGTTCTCCAGCTCGCGCACGTTGCCGGGCCAGGCGCGGGCGGCGAGGTCGGCGAGCACGGCGTCGGGCACGTCGAGGTCGCGGCCGCCGGCGAAGTGGGCGACGAAGTGGGCGACCAGCGGCGGGATGTCGTCGCGACGCTCGCGCAGCGGGGGGAGCAGCAGCTCGACGACGTTGAGGCGGTAGAGCAGGTCGCGGCGCATGGCGCCGGCGGCGACGAGGGTGTGCGGGTCCTGGTTGGTGGCGGCGAGGACGCGGACGTCGACCGGGATGGGCGCGTCGCCGCCGACGACGTCGATCGTGCGCTCCTGCAGGGCGCGCAGCAGCTTGGCCTGGAGGGCCAGGGGGAGCTCGCCGATCTCGTCGAGGAAGAGGGTGCCGCCGTGGGCCTGGCGGAACCGGCCGGGGCGGTCGCGCACGGCCCCGGTGAAGGCGCCGCGGAGGTGGCCGAACAGCTCCGACTCGAGCAGGTCGCCGGGGATGGCGGCGCAGTTGACGGCGACGAAAGGACCGGCGGCGCGGTCGGAGTGGACATGGATGCGTCTGGCGACGAGCTCCTTGCCGGTGCCGCTCTCGCCGGTGATCAGGACGGAGGCGGCGGACGGGGCGACGCGGTCGGCGATCTCGAGGGCGCGGGCCATCGCGGCGGACTTGTGGACGATGGGGCGCTCGACGCCGGCGGCGCGGATCTTGAGGCGCTCGATCTCCCGGCGCATGCGGCCCTGCTCGAGCGCCTTCTGGACGGTGAGCACGAGGTGCTCGCGGTGGAACGGCTTGCCGAGGAAGTCGAAGGCGCCGGCCTTCATGGCGGACACGGCGACGTCGATGTCGGCGTAGGCGGTGATCACGAGGACGGGCGTGCCGGGGGATCGCTCCTTGACGCGGCGCAGGACCTCGAGGCCGGACAGGCCGGGCATCTTCACGTCGGTGATGACGAGGGCGTGGCGCTCGGGGTCGAAGCGGAGCAGGCCCGCTTCACCGTCGGAGGCGCCCTCGGCGACGTATCCGGCCTTCTGCAGGTTGTAGAGCCCGAGTTCGCGGCCGGAGTCGTCGTCCTCGATGAACAGGATGGTCTCGCCCGACATCGCCGGCGCGATGGTAGCTCACGGGGACACGGGGGTCCGCGTGGTCTCATGCGCGGGGCGCGCGGGAGAACCATGGTAAGAGCGGGCGAATGAGCGCGACCATCGTTGGGATCGCTGGCGGGAGCGGCTCGGGGAAGACGACGATCGCCCGCAAGATCTCCGAAGCCTTGCCGCCGGAGGGCGTGGCGATCATCGAGCATGACGCCTACTACCGCGACCGCCAGGACCTCAGCTTCGATGAGCGTTGCCAGCTGAACTTCGATCATCCGGAGTCGCTGGAGACCGAGCTGCTGGTCGAGCACATCATCGCCCTCAAGGCGGGGCGCAAGGTGGATGTCCCGGTCTACGACTTCAAGACGCACCGTCGGACCGACGAGCCGCGGGCGCTCGAGGCCAAGCCGGTGGTGATCGTCGAGGGGATCCTGGTGCTGGTCGACGCTCGTCTGCGGGCCGAGCTCGACATCAAGATCTTCGTCGACACCGATCCGGACATCCGGATCTTTCGCCGTATAAGGCGGGACATCGAGCAGCGCGGGCGCACCTTCGAGTCGGTCCGCGAGCAGTACTACCGCCACGTGCGGCCGATGCACCTGCAATTCGTCGAGCCGTCGAAGCGCCGGGCCGACCTCATCATCCCCGAGGGCGGCGACAACCGCGTGGCCCTCGACCTGGTGATCTCGAAGCTGCGCCAGCTGATCGACCGCAGCCGCGAGCCGAAGTAGTCAGGCGGGCGCTCAGCCGTAGGGCTGGCGCTCTGTCTTGTGGTCGGTGCCGCCGACTTCGTCGGCCTTGCCCATGATGGGCTCGAGGACGCGGCGCAGCGGCTCGTACACGCGCTCCCAGAAGCGGGTGCGGGCGAGGATGGGGTTGAGCCAGCCGCTGGTGATGCAGTAGTAGGTGTTGAAGGGGGGGGTGTGGTGCTTCTTGTGGTGATCCGGGGCGAGGATCAGGCCGCTGCGGTGGAGGGCGCGGATGATCGGCGGCGGGTTCGGCATGTGGGCCCAGCTGTGGAACTGGTTGGTCAGGAAGATGCCGAACAGGAACAGGCCGACGTAGGCGCCGAGCAGCAGGGTCACCAGGTTGGCGCCGACCGGGAGGAGGGCGTAGGTGGCGAGCAGGATCGGCACGCTCATGGCGCAGTTGACCCCGTTGACCTCGAGGAAGTCGTGGCGGGTGATCGCCTCGGGGTCGATGTGGTGCTCGCGGAACGGACGGATGAACACCGGGCCGAAGAATTTTTTGGAGGTGGACCCGTAGTTGTCGGCGAGGAAGTGGAACAGGCCGGAGGCGAAGTCGGCGGTCAGGTAGCCGCCGATGAGCGCCAGCGGCAGGATCCACCCGGCGTGCGGGGCGGCGTCCAGGCTAATGAAGGCGCGCCACACCTCGCGGCCCAGCAGGAACTCGAGCGTGAAGAACGCGAGCATGCTGCTGCCGTCGAACACCCGCATCCACGGGTTGCCGCTCATGTTGAGCTTGTCGGCGTCCGCTTCGCTGTGCGGCGCGGCGTACATCTCTGGGTTGGACATCGATCGCTCCGGGCGCTGGCGCCCGGCATTATACGGGGGGTGTGTGGCGGCAGATCGTGGATGCGTGGAGAAAGCGCCGTGCGCAGCGCTCGACGCACCTCACGCGGGCGGCGACGCCGGTGCGGAAGCGGGCGCAGAGGCTGGCGCTGCGGCAGGTGCGGGCGCAGGCGCGGCGGGGGGCGGGCCCTCGGGGTTGACCACGTCGCGCGGGGCGGGGGAGTTGGTCGAGGCGGTGCGCCAGTCCTTGCCGACGATGAGGCGGGCGCCGCGGGAGAACGCGAAGTAGTTCCACGACCAGTTGAGGATGACCTCGAGGCGGTTCTTGAAGCCGATGAGGTAGAGGACGTGGATGAACAGCCAGGCGAGCCAGGCGAAGAAGCCGGCGAACTTGAGGCGGCCGAACTCGACGATGGCGCGGCGGCGGCCGATGGTCGCCATCTGGCCCTTGTCGACGTACTTGAACTGCGGGCGGGGTTTGCCCTTGAGCTCGTCGAGGATGAGGCGGCCGACGTGGCGGCCCTGCTGCATGGCGACGGGGGCGAGGCCGGGGAGCGGGCGCTCGCCGTTGGGGAAGTGGGCCATGTCGCCGATGACGAACACTTCGGGGTGGTCCTTGAGGGAGCAGTCGAGCTCGACGATGACGCGGCCGCCGCGGTCGAGGGGGACGCCGAGCTCCTTGTTGATGGCGGGCGGGGCGACGCCGGCGGCCCACAGGATGGTGGAGGCCTGGAGGGACTCGCCGCCGTCGAGGCCGACGCCCTCGACGTCGATGTTGGTGACCTTGGTGGACGTCCAGACGGTGACGCCGAGGGACTCGAGGTCGGTGGTGGCGCGCTGGGCGAGGCCGGCGTCGAAGGTGGGGAGGATGCGGGGGCCGGCCTCGATGAGGATGACGCGGGTGCGCCGCGGGTCGATGTGGCGGAAGTCCTTGCTGAGGGTGAAGCGGCTGATCTCACCGAGGGCGCCGGCGAGCTCGACGCCGGTCGGGCCGCCGCCGACGACGACGAATGTCAGGAGCTTGTGCTGGCGAGTGGGGTCCTTCTCCTTCTCGGCGAGTTCGAACGCGGTGAGGACGCGGCGGCGGATCTCCGTCGCCTCCTCGAGCGACTTGAGGCCGGGGGCGTACAGCTCCCACGCGTTGTTGCCGAAGTAGCTGTGGCGGGCGCCGCAGGCGAGGATGAGGTTGTCGTAGGGGATCTCTCCGTCGTCGGTCCGGAGCTTCTTGCCGGCGAGGTCGACGCCGACGGCGCGGCCGAGCAGGACCTGGACGTTCTTCTTGCCGCTGAAGATCGTGCGGATGGGGTACGCGATCTCGGCGGGGCTGAGGCCGGCCATCGCCACCTGGTAGAGCAGGGGCTGGAACAGGTGGTGGTTGCGGCGGTCGATCAGCGTGACATCGACGCCGCGCTGACCGGCGAGCTTGATGGCACAAAGCAGACCGCCGAAGCCGCCGCCGACGATGACGACACGGCGAGGCTGGGCGGGGGTGGGCGGGCTCATGGGCGGCGGCAGTATATCGCGGGGTCTGGCGCTCGCCAGCCGGGCTCAGGCCCGTGCGCGCCCGACCGCGCTTGACGCGGGTCCGGGCGGTCTGTTAGCAAAAAGCCTCATGACGGCAGAGATCAAGCTGTACGCGCCCGAGTGCAGCACGGTCCGTGTGGTCGAGGCCTCGCCGGCGGCGTGGATGGTCCAGCTCGCGCTCGAGGAGAAGGACCTGCCGTACCAGCTGAAGCTGCTGCCGCCGCTGACCGGCAAGCACGCGAGCCCGGAGTTGCTGGCCAAGAACCCGCGCGGGACGTTCCCGGTGCTGGTCGACGGGTCGATCGTGATCTACGAGCCGTTCGCGATCCTCGATTATCTCGAGCACGCGCAGCCGGACCCGCCGCTGCTGCCGGAGACGCGGGCCCTGCGCGCGCTGGCGCTGACGCGGCTGCACGAGTCGCACAACCTCGACGAGGTCGCCGGGCGGCTGTTCTCGTACCTGGCCAACACGCGCGGCAAGGACCTCGACACCGCCGAGGTCGACGAGCTGGCGGCGGCGCTGCACGACGAGCTGTTCTTCTGGGAATACTATTATGGGATGGGCCACTGGGCGGCCGGGTCCGAGCTGACGTTCGCCGACCTCGCGGTGTACGTGCACGTGGCGACGGCGGTGCACCTGGGGCTGCGCCTCGGCGAGCACTACCCGAACCTGCAGGGTTTTTATACGCGGATGCGCAGCCGGCCGAGCGTGCACAACACGTGGCCGACGGCCTGGAAGGCGATCGGCTACACGTTCCTGCAGGGCGAGCCCGAGCTGTAGATTGCGCGCTGCGAGGTTATTGCGGCGGCTCGTAGGCGGTCTGGCACACGCCGATCTCGAGGATGAGGTACATCAGGATCAGCTCCTGCGGGGACAGGCCGACGTAACCGCCGCTCTCGACGGTGTGGTAGGCGGTGAACAGGATGCGACCGCAGCCGTACTCGCCGGTGAGGGTCAACGGCCAGTTCGAATCGGCGGGCGGCACGCCCCAGCTCTCGGCGCCGGGGCCCTCGATCCAGACCTTGTGGCCGACGTTGACCTCGCCGCCCATCGGGTCGGGCACGAGCACGTCGTGGACCTCGCGCACGCCGGAATACACGTACATGGTCTGGACGTGCGGGAGGTCGTCGATCACCGGGTAGGACTCGAGGTCGGGGTTGTTCTCGGGGTTGATGTCTTTTAATTCAGGGGGCAGGGCGGCGAGCCAGGCCTCGAGGTCGGGGTCGAGCACGGTGCCGAGCGGGTCGTAGCGGCCCAGATCGGCGGTGTCCTGGTCCTTCCACTGGTCGACGGTGGTGCTGTCCTTGCGCTTCCAGAAGGTCTGGTACTGCGGGAACGGCTCCGAGATGGCCTCGCTCGACCAGTCGGCGACGTACCACTTGCCACCATTGGCGACCCAGGTGCGGATATTGTTGAGCACGGCGGGGTCGTCCAGCGCATCGAGGTATTCGCCGGCCTGCTGGGTGCAGGGGACGAAGATGATGTGGTATTTTTCGAGCAATGCGTAGTTGCTGACGAGCTGGCTGAAGCTGCCCATCGCGCCGGGGAAGTCGCGGTCCGGGGAGTTGTCCCACACGTCGAATTGCTCGCTGCCCTGAATGAGCAGTTGTTTGAAGTCCTTGGTCTCGGTGTCGCCGAGGCCGAGCTTGGCGAGGGCGTCCTCGAGGTGGTCGTGGTCGCCGAGGCCGAGGGCGATGCGCGGGATGAACTGACCCGCGGGCGGGTCGTTGTGGTCGGGCATCCGCGTGACGTCGGCGGGCAGCGGGTTGTCGCCGGCGGCGAGGTCCAGCGGGCTGACGCGCATGAACTGGCCCTTCTGGACGACGACGTTCCAGTCGCCGGGCGGGGCGGCGAGGCTGAAGCTGCCGTCGGGGCCGGTGAACGTGTACGGGGTGCCACACGCGAGGTCGACGCACTCCGAGCAGTAGACGAGCTGGGGGATCGTCGGCTGGTCGTGGGTCAGGTAGACGAGGGCGCCGGAGATCGGGAGCAGGCCGTTCGGGGCGGTCACCGTGCCGGTCAGCGTGGCGTCGCCGCCGGGCTGGCAGGCGCCCTCGGTCGGGTCATTGTTGCCGACGTCGAGCAGCGGGCCGCTGTTGGTGTCGGTCTGTGGGGCGCCGGTGCTGGCGCTGTCGCTGTCGCTGGCGGTGCCGGAGGTGGTCGGCGCGGGGGCGCCGGTCGACTCGGTGGCGGGGCTGGCGGTCGTGACCGGGGAGGTGGTGCCGGTGCCCGAGGCGCTCGCGGTGGTGTTGGCCGCGTCGCCGCAGCCGGCGAGGGTGACGAGGACGGCGAGGTGGGTGCGGCGCATGGGGCCGCACGATATCGCGCGGCCCGCGGGGCGTCCATCGGGGGATCAGGCGGCGACCAGCTGGCGGCGCAGGCGGGCCCGGGCG
>Ga0075163_10013852_pt1 | contig 10428 bp, 6 predicted proteins | sample JI1023141ADNA_FD_71478 | JGI IMG/M metagenome (GOLD analysis project Ga0075163, IMG submission 71478) | Wastewater effluent complex algal communities from Wisconsin, to seasonally profile nutrient transformation and Carbon sequestration -... | ecosystem: Engineered > WWTP > Effluent > Algae... | reverse complement strand
GCGGTGGGCGTCGCCGGGCTTGTAGGTGGATAGCGCACCTTCGAGGCTGCGGCGGGCGGCCTGCACGTCGGGCGGGCTGCGCCGCAGCGCCAGCTCGGCCAGCATCAGCGCCGACTTGGCGGCATCGGGGCCGCCGGGGCGCCCGGTGGCCTGCTGGAGCAGCTTGCTGGCCTCGTCGGGACGGCCGCGCTCGCGCTCGAACTCGGCGGCCAGCAGGTAGTCGGCGCCCGAGCCGCTGCGCGCGGCCTGCGCGGCCAGCTCTTCGCCGAGCTTGTCGAGGGTGCTGTGCTTGCGGTAGAGGGCCATCAGGCGGCGCAGCAGGCCCAGATCCTCGGGGCGCTTGCGCAGCTCGGCCTTCATGGGGGCGAGCAGGCGGGGATCAAACTGCGAGCGGGTGACCTGCCAGTCGTCGGCCAGCGCCGGCAGCTCGATCGCGGTGGCGAGGCTGCCGCCAAAGAGGGCCATGCGCGCCAGGCCTGGAAGACTCCAGCGCCTCCAAAGTGCGCTTTGTCGCAGGCGGAATCGCTGGTGCTGGCCCGAGCCCATGCGCCCCAGTCTAGCGCGAAATCGGCCTCTCGCCGCGTCTAGCCGGTGGGGCCAGAGCGGAAGAACAGCTCCAGCTGCTCAAGCTCGCGCACACGGTCGCGCAGGCTGGCGGCGCGCTCGAAGTCGAGGTCCGTGGCCGCCTCGCGCATCTGCTTTTTGAGGGTGGCGATGGCCTGCGGGATCTCGGCCATGTTGATCGGGCCCGAGGTGATGGTGGGCGCGGGCGGCGTGGAGCCGGCGATGGGCTTGCCGGTCTTTTTGGGAGCGCGGCCCTTTTTGCCCTTGCTGCGGTCGTCCTTGCCGTACTCGGGGCGGGCCTCGGCGGCGAGCGCGGTGATGTGCTCCAGGGCCGCCGGAGCCGCTTCGCCGGGATCGGAAAACGCGATGCTGCGCATGTCGCGGATGCGGCGGCGGACGGTGCGCGGCTCGATGCCGTGGGCCTTGTTGTAGTCGTCCTGGACCTTGCGGCGGCGGGCGGTCTCGTCGATGCAGACCTGCATGGAGCGGGTGATGCGATCGGCGTACATGATGACCAGGCCGTTGACGTTGCGGGCCGCGCGGCCGCAGGTCTGCATGAGCGAGCGCTCGGCGCGCAGGAAGCCCTCTTTGTCGGCGTCGAGGATCATCACCAGCGAGACCTCGGGCAGATCCAGACCTTCGCGCAGCAGGTTGATGCCGACGAGCACGTCGAAGATGCCCTGGCGCAGATCGCGAATGATCTCGGTGCGTTCGAGCGTGTCGATGTCGGAGTGGAGGTAGCGGACCTTGATGCCGGCCTCGGCGTAAAACTCCGTGAGCTGCTCCGACATGCGCTTGGTGAGGGTGGTCACAAGCACGCGCTCACCGACGGCAACGCGCTGGCGGATCTCGGCCATGGAGTCGTCGACCTGGATCGACACCGGGCGCACCTCGATCTGCGGATCCAAGAGGCCGGTCGGGCGGATGACCTGCTCGACGACGACGCCCTTGGTCTGCTCGATCTCCCAGTCGCCGGGGGTGGCCGACACGAAGATCACCTGGCCGACCTTGCGCTCCCACTCCTCGAACTTGAGCGGGCGGTTGTCGAGCGCAGAGGGCAGACGGAAGCCGTAGTCGACCAGGGTGTCCTTGCGGGCGCGGTCGCCCCTGTACATGGCCTGGATCTGCGGCACGGTCTGGTGGCTCTCGTCGACAAAGCAGAGAAAATCGCTGGGGAAATAGTCGATCAGGGTCGCGGGCGGCTCGCCGGGGGTGCTGTTGCGCAGGTGGCGCGAGTAGTTCTCGATGCCGTGGCAGTGGCCCATCTGATCGAGCATCTCGAGGTCGTACATGGCGCGCTGTTCCAGACGCTGCGCCTCGACGAGCTTCATGTTGTCGCGCAGGTAGTTCAGGCGCTCGCGAAGCTCCTCTTTGATCGACGCCATCGCGCGCACCATGGCGTCGGCGGGCGTGACGTACTGGGAGTTGGGAAAGATGGCGACCTCGCGCTGCTTGCGCAGGGTGCGGCCGCGCAGCGGATCCACGTCTGAGATGGTCTCGATCTCGTCGCCGAACCACTCGATGCGCACCGCGACCTCTTCTTCAAACGGCGGGAAGATCTCGACCGAGTCGCCGCGCACGCGGAAGGTGCCGCGGTGGAAGTCGAGGTCGTTGCGCTCGTACTGAAGCTCGACGAGCCGCCGCAGCACCGCTTCGCGGCGCACCGCCTGGCCGACGTCCAGCGTCAGGACCATGCTGCGGTAGAACTCGGGATCGCCGATGCCGTAGATGCACGAGACCGAAGCGACCACGATCACGTCGCGGCGGGAGACGACCCCATGCATGGCGGCGTGGCGCATGCGGTCAATCTCTTCATTGATGAGCGCATCCTTTTCGATAAACGTGTCAGAGACTGGCAGATAGGCTTCTGGTTGATAGTAATCATAATAAGATACGAAATACTGCACAGAGTTCTGGGGGAATAGCTCGCGGAACTCTCCGTATAATTGTGCGGCCAGCGTCTTATTGTGCGCAATGATCAACGTCGGACGCTGCATCTTGGCGATGACGCAGGCCATGGTGAAAGTCTTGCCAGAGCCGGTCAGACCCAGCAGCACCTGCCGCTTGTCGCCCTGCTTGAGTCCCTCGACGAGCTGCTCGATGGCCTTGGGCTGATCGCCGCAAGGCTGGTATTCAGAAACGAGCTCAAACGGAGTTTTGGACATTTATCGAGCATCCAGTCCCCTAGTATTAGTATCCAGTCCCCTAGGGCAGGGCGCGTGGGTTAAAAAGGAGTTGCGGACGTTAGCAGAGGTCCTGAAAAACGCGCAACAGGAAAAAACTCCGCGCCCGGCGCAATGGATATTGGCTTAGCGAAATAATGTGATACCTATAACCAAATTATGGCCAAGCGCTGTGGTGGAGAGAGCGATATGAGCGTCGGAGAGTCAAGCGGAGCGGGAGCAGGTGGCGGGGCAATCGGCAAGCAGGACAAGATCTTCGTGGCCGGACATCGGGGCCTGGTCGGAAGCGCTCTCTGCAGTGCGCTTTTGGAGCGGGGTTACCGGCAATTGGTAACGCGAGGTCGCGAGGAGCTTGACCTGCGCGACTCGGCCGCGGTGGCGGCATTTTATGAGCGCGAGCGGCCGGACGTGGTCTTTGTCGCGGCGGCGCGCGTCGGTGGGATCCTGGCCAACAGCACCTATGGCGCCGATTTTCTCTACGAGAACCTCCAGATTCAGAACAGCCTCATCTGGGGGGCGCACGTGGCCGGCGTGCGGCGGCTCGTGTTTCTGGGATCAAGCTGTATCTATCCACGCGAGGCGCCCAGTCCCATCTCGGAGCTGGCGCTGCTCAGCGGGCCGCTGGAGCCGACCAACCGGCCGTATGCGCTGGCCAAGATCGCGGGGCTTGAGCTTGTGCAGTCGCTGCGGCGGCAGTACGGGCGCGACTATTTTTCGGTCATGCCGACGAATCTATATGGGCCGGGCGACCGCTACATGGGGGCGGACTCGCACGTGATTCCGGGGCTCGTGCAGCGCTTTTTTCTGGCCAAGCAGGCCGGCGATCCCGAGGTCGTGGTCTGGGGCAGCGGGCGGCCGCGCCGCGAGTTCATGTATGCGCGCGACTGCGCCGCGGCGATCGTGCTTCTGGCCGAGCGCCTGGACGAAGCGGTGCTGCGGCAGAGCGGGCTCGCGCCGGCCGGCTGGTCGCACGTCAACGTCGGCAGTGGCGAAGAGGTAACAATCGCCGAGGTCGCAGAGCAGATCGCGGCTGCGGTCGGATACCAGGGTCGGCTGCGCTTTGACCCGAGCAAGCCCGACGGCACGCCGCGCAAGCTGGTGGATAGCAGCGTGCTGCGCAGCCTCGGATTTCGGCCCGAAACAGCGCTGCGCGAAGGGCTGACAGCGACGGTGCAGGACTACCTTCAGCGGGCGGCCCACCAAGCCTGAGCGGGCCGGTCCCAGGCCGGTTGAGGCGCCGGAAAAAGGGGCTGGTCAGCGCCCAAGTGAGGCCTAGAACCGCGACAAAAGCTGTGTATCATTGCCCTCGCCATGGCCAACCTCGACCTCTCCCAGCTTCAGACCGTCGTCCGTCGTATCCGTCGCAACTCCATCCTCTGCACCACCAAGGCCGGCTCCGGCCACCCCAGCTCGTCGATCTCGGCGGCCGAGATCATGGCGGCGCTTCACTTCAGCCCGTCGGGACTGCGCTACGACTTCAAACAGCCCAAGCGCCTCGACAACGATCGCTTCGTGCTGAGCAAGGGCCACGCTGCCCCGGCGCTGTATGCGACGTGGGCCGCGGCTGGGCTCATCAGCGAGGCCGACCTGCTCAGCCTGCGCCGCGTTGACAGCATCTACGAGGGCCACCCGACCCCGCGCATCCCCTGGATCGACGTGGCCACCGGGTCGCTGGGGCAGGGGCTGCCCAACGCGGTCGGCATGGCGATCTACCTCAAGCAGGTGGTCAAGAGTCCGGCGCGCGTGTTCGTGCTGTGCGGCGACGGTGAGATGGCCGAGGGCTCGAACTGGGAGGCGGCGCCGATCGCGGCCGTGCACGAGCTCGGAAACCTGACCGCGATCGTCGACGTGAATCGCCTGGGACAGAGCGGGCCGACGCGGCTCGGGCACGACCTCGGCCGCCTCGCGCAGATGTTCAGCACCGCCGGCTGGGAGACGCTGGTCATCGACGGCCAGGACCTTCAGGCGTGCGTCGACGCGATCGCGCATGCGGGGCGCGAAGGGCGCAACAAGCCGCTGGCGATCCTGGCGCGCACGCAGAAGGGCGGCGGGATCACGTTTCTGGCCGACAAAGAGGGCTGGCACGGCAAGCCGCTCGACGAGGCGCACGCCAAGTCGGCGCTGGCCGAGCTCGGCGAAGACGATGCCAGCGTCCACGCCAAGATCGCCGAGCCCAGCGGCCCCGCGCTGGCTGCGCCGGCCCAGAAAAAGCCGCTTGAGCAGGAGAAGTTCCCCGCCGACAAGCCCGTTGCGACGCGCAAGGCGTTCGGCGACGCGCTCAAGCGGCTGGGCGATCGCCATCCGGGCGTCATGGTCTTCGACGCCGACGTCAAGAACTCGACCTACACCGAGACCTTTGAAAAGGCCCACCCCGACCGCTTTGTGCAGAGCTACATCGCCGAGCAGGCCATGGTCGGCATGGCCGCGGGTGCGGGTGCAATCGGCGCCGTGCCGTGGGCCGCGACCTTCGCAGCTTTCCTCACCCGCGCCTACGATCAGGTTCGCATGGCCGCGCTCAGCAGCTCGAACCTCAAGCTCTGTGGCTCGCACGCCGGAATCCACATCGGCGAGGACGGCGCCAGCCAGATGGGCCTCGAAGATCTGGCCATGATGCGCGCCATCCACGGCTCGACCGTCGTCTACCCCAGCGACGCCTACGCCACCGAGGCGCTCATCCAGGAGCTCTCCGACCAGCACGGCGTCTGCTACATGCGCAGCACGCGCGCCGCGACCCCGATTCTCTACAGCGACAGCGAGAAGTTCCCGATCGGCGGCAGCAAGACGCTGCGCCAGAGCGAGCAGGATGCCTGCACCGTCGTCGCCGCCGGCATCACCCTGCACGAGGCGCTGCACGCCCACGAACTGCTGAAAAAAGAGGGCATCCACATCCGCGTCGTCGACTGCTACAGCGTAAAGCCGATCGATGCCGACGGTCTGCAGGCGGCCGCCGCCGCCAGCAAGAAGCGCGTGCTGGTCGTCGAGGATCACTGGCCCGAAGGCGGCCTGGGCGACGCGGTGCTGGGCGTCTTTGCCGAGTCGGGAGACGTGCGCATCCGCAAGCAGGCGGTCACCGAGCTGCCGCACTCGGGAAAACCCGAGGAGCTGCTGGAGCTCTATGGTCTCTCGGCCAAGCGGATTGCCGAAGCAGTGCGGCAGTTCATTGGAACCGGAACCGCTTTATCCTGATAAGAAATGGCCACTCTGTCCCAGCCCGAGCCCCCAGAGCACCCCGAGCTTTTTGCGCAGGTCCTGAGCAGGTACGAATCGATCGAAGGCGTCCCCGTGGCCCCGCTGCTGGCCGGGCAGACGCTGCCGCCCGGGCTCGTGCAGCCGCTGGGCGAGGGGCTCATCAACGAGACCTACCTGGTCGAGCTGCCGAGCGAGCAGTCGGGGTCCGGCGGGCAGCCGGTTCGGGCGGTGCTCCAGCGCGTAAACCCGATCTTTGATCGCAGCGTCCACAAGGACATCGAGGCCGTGACCGCGCACCTTCAGTCGCAGGGGCTCGTCACGCCCCGGCTGCACAGGGCTGCCGACGGCGAGCTCAGCGTGGACCTGGGCGAGGGCGGGGTCTGGCGACTCATGACCTTCATCCCCGGCCACAGCTACAGCCGCATGACCCCGGCGCTGGCCCGGCCGGCCGGCGCGCTCGTCGGACGCTTTCACGCCACGCTCACCCGCCTCCAGCATCGCTTCAACTTTGTCCGTCCCGGCGCGCACAACCTGTTCGGCTTCATGCAGCGACTGCGCACCGCGATCCAGTCCGCCGAGAGCGGCAGCTTCACACCGCCCGAGTCGCCCGTGCCCGCAGACTTCCTGCCGCTGGCCCGCGAGCTGGCGCACTACGGGCAGAACCAGCAGCCCGGAGCCGGCAGCTCGGGCACGGTGCCGCTGCGCATGTGCCACGGCGACCTCAAGGTCAGCAACCTGCGCTTCGACGATAATGGCGAAGGCGTGTGCCTGCTCGACCTTGACACCCTCGGCAACCTGCCGCTGGCCTTCGAGCTCGGCGACGCTCTGCGCTCCTGGTGTAACCCCACCGGCGAGGATGCCACCGACGCCAGCTTCAACCTGGACATCTTTGAAGAGGCGCTGGCCGGTTACGCCGAGCCGTCTCGCACGTTCCTGACCCATGTCGAGCGCGAGATGCTGCTGGGCGGAATCGAGCGCATCACGTTCCAGCTGGCCGTGCGCTTCGCCATCGACGTCGTCAGCCAGAGCTACTTCCGCTGGGACAAGAGCCGCTTCGCCAGCCGCGCCGACCACAACCTGGCGCGCGCCATGGGCCAGTGGCAGCTGCTGCGCAGCATCGCCGCCAACCGCACCCGCGCCCAGGCCATCCTGCGCCGCGTCCTCCAGTAAACTTCGGCCATGAGCGCCTCCAGCTACTTCAAGCACGAATCGGCCATCGTCGACGAGGGCGCCAGCATCGGCGAGGGCTCGCGAATCTGGCACTTCACCCACGTCGCCAGCGGCGCGCGGCTCGGGCGCGGCTGCGTGCTCGGCCAGAACGTCTACATCGCCCCGACCGTGCAGCTGGGCGACGGCGTGCGTGTGCAAAACAACGTTTCGATTTACGATGGGGTCGTGCTCGAAGACGGCGTCTTTGTCGGCCCCAGCGCGGTCTTTACCAACGTCAGCAACCCCCGCGCTGAGGTCTCGCGCAAGCATGCCTACGAGCAGACCGTGGTGCGGCGCGGCGCCACCATCGGTGCCAACGCCACCATCGTCTGCGGCCACACGGTCGGCAGCTACGCCCTGATCGGCGCCGGCGCCGTGGTCACCCGCGACGTGCCGGCCTTTGCGCTGTGCCTGGGCGTGCCCGCCCGCCCGGCCGGCTGGGTCTGCCGCTGCGGCGAGCGCCTGCCGAGCAGCGAGGCCCCCAGCTGCGCAAGCTGCGGCGCCGCCTACCGCCTGGATCGAGGAGAGCTATGGCCCATCTGAAGCGCCCGCGACCGTTTTCCTGGGCTCGCCCGCTGGCCCTGCCAGTCGCCCTGCTTTTGGGCTGCACCGGCCCCCAGAAGGCCAAAGACCGCGACGCCCTGCCCGAGACCGCGCTCGAGCTGGCGTACGACGACGGCCACGCGAGCGAGCGGCCGCTGCTGCCGCCCGCAGGCTACGAGTGGCTGATCAAGTTCGAGCCCACGCTGTCGGCCTACAGGCCCCTGCGCCTGCGGCTGCTCCTGGCCCAGCCGGGGCCGCTGCGCCTGGCTCTTTATGCCGCGGACGCGGCTGGCCATCCGGGAGCGCTCTTGCGCACGCTGGAGCGCACCTACGCGCCGGAGCTCACGTCCGGCGGGCAGGATGGCAAGTGGCTGCTGGAGACGCTGGGCGAGCTGCCGGTGCAGAGCGCGGCGATCTTTGTGGGGGTCTCGGTGCCGGCGCCTGGCAACGATGCGGCGCGCCTGTGGGCAAGCGCCCACCCTTCCCCACAGGTCTTCCAGCGCGATGCCGAGCCCGGCACTGCGCTCCAGTCGAGCCGGCTGCCGCTGACGCCGCTGCTGCGCCTGGAGCTGGTGCCCGCCGCCGCGCCTGCGCTGCCCGCGGCCGCGCCCGCTGCGACGCCTGCAACGGCTCCTGCCGCGCCCAGTGGGACGGCAGCACCTGCGCCGCCGGCCGCTCCGGCAGACGCAGGGCCTGGGGACCCTGCCCCGATGCCGCCGCTTCCGCCTACGTAGCCAGCTAGGGCTTCGGCGCTTCCGGAGCCGCTGCGGGCTTTTCGGGGGCCGCTGCGGGCTTCTCGGGGGCTGGTGCCGGCTTTTCCGGAGCCGGCGCAGGCTTCTCGGCGGCCGGTACCGGCTTCTCGGGGGCCGGTGCTGGCTTTTCCGGAGCCGCTGCCGGCTTTTCCGGGGTGACCACCGGCTTTTCCGGGGTGGCTGCCGGCTTCTCGGGAGTCGCCGCCGGCTTTTCCGGGGTGGCTGCGGGCTGCTCAGGCGGGGTCACCGGCTTTTCCGGCGTCGTCGCCGGCTTCTCCGGCGGCGGCGTGACCGTACCGGGCTCGACCGGCGTCGCAACCGGGGTCTCGCCGCCTGGACGGTCGCCGGGCTTCTTGTGGCGGCGGTGGCCCTTCTTGGCCGTGCCCGGCTCTGGGGGCGTCTCGACGCCGGGCTTTTCCGGCTGCTCCGCGACCGTGGGCGGCTCGGGCGGCGCGACCGGCGGCTGCACGGCCACTGCCGGTACCGGCACCGCAGGGTTGATCGGGGCCGCGGCAGCTCCGGCGTCCACGGCAGCGGCTGCAACCGCGGCATCGGGCAGCGCAGCGGAGGCGGTCACGGGCGGCTGAACCGGGGGCAGCGGCGGCGGCAGCGACGGCCGCGTCGGCGGTGTGGGCAGCGCACTCGCCGGCCCGGTGGTGACGGTCTTGGGCGGCTGCTTGTGGTACATGACGCCGCCCACGATTCCGGCCAGGAGCAGCGCCAGCACCGCCGACATCGCCACGACCGACAGCCGCGACGACACCTGCGCCTGCTGACCACCGCCGGCCGGCAGATCGCGTCCGCCCGCCTGCTGGCCCATGTAGCCGTAATCGATCGGCCAGGCCCGCCGCTCGGGCGGCTTATCGCCGTCGATGTACAGGGGGCGGTAAAGGACCTCTTCTTCGGCGGCCGGGGCCGGTGCGTCTTCGCCCGTAACCTGGGCGACGATGACCGTGATGTTGTCGGGGCCGCCGCCGGCGCGCGCCAGATCGATCAGGCGTCGCGCCGCGTCTTCGATGCGCTCGCTCGTGGTCAGGACTTCCTGGATCTCCTCGTCGGCGACCACGCCCACGAGGCCGTCGGAGCAGAGCAGCAGGCGATCGTCGCGGCGGACCACTTCCGTCGACAGCACCACCTCGACATCCTCCTGGACGCCCAGCGCCTGGAGGATGACGTTCGAGTGCTCGAAGAGCTTGGCCTGCTCGGGCGTGATCTGGCCGCTGTCGAGCAGCTGGTTCACGAGCGACTGATCGTGCGTGATCTGGGTCAGCTTGCCCTTGCGCCACATGTAGGCGCGGCTGTCGCCGACCTGCGCGACGATGACGTGGGTGCGCACGAGCAGCATGCCGGTCAGCGTCGTGCCCATGCCCGCCTTGGCGATGTCGGCGCAGGCGGCCTCGTAGATCTCCTGGTTGGCCTTGGTCGCGGCGATGCGCAGCTTGCGCGAGAGCGCGTGCAGCTCGCCGTCGGTCAGGCTGGGGTTGCTGGTCGGCGGCACCGTGATCTCGGCCGCGGCCGGCGCTGGGGCAGTCGCGGCGGCTTCGGTGGGAGCCGCTGCGGCCGGCGCTGACTCGGCAGGCGCTTGCGCGGCCGCGGGCACCGATTCGGCCTCGCGCGGAGCGGTGGGCGTCTGAGAAGAGACGGGGTCCGCGGCCTTTTCGGTGCCGCCGCCGCGCAGGGAGAGCCGCTCCAGCAGCTCATCGAGCTGCTTGCCGCTCTCCTCGGCCGTCACGTCGGATGGCGTGGCCTGGGCTGGGCTCTCGGGCGCAGCGGCCTTGGCTTCGGCCGCAGCCGGGGCCTGGGCGGGATCGGCGGGCTTGCCCTCGGGCGCAGCCGCAGCCGGTTGGGCCTCGGGGCTCGGCGCGGAGGCCGCTGGAGCGGGCGTGGCCTCGACGGGCTTGGCGGCTTTTTCCTCGGGCGGGATCGTGGGCTTGCTGCTGGGCGCCTCGGGCGCAGCGGCCTTGGGCGAGGCATCGGCGCTCGGCAAC
>Ga0075163_10013851_pt1 | contig 10428 bp, 12 predicted proteins | sample JI1023141ADNA_FD_71478 | JGI IMG/M metagenome (GOLD analysis project Ga0075163, IMG submission 71478) | Wastewater effluent complex algal communities from Wisconsin, to seasonally profile nutrient transformation and Carbon sequestration -... | ecosystem: Engineered > WWTP > Effluent > Algae... | reverse complement strand
CTATTAGCGCCACTTTGGTTCGCGTTAAAATCACGTCCTCTCCGCCATTTTTCCCGTATCAAGAACCTCTTGGTGCGGGATTTTTTTTGCCGATTGACGATCTGCCGCAGAAAATTCCCCGACGGATCGCCCGACCTCGAGGCCGTGGCGCTCCGACATTGGCGAGTCCAACCACGCGCTCTCCGACGCGGTGCCTGCGGCGGTCCCGCACATATCGCGCTGGCGCGGCGCGACCGAATGGCTTCACTGGCGCGCTACGTGAGCGCGGAACGACAACAGGACCTGTTTGGATTTTTTGGGCCGGCGGTGGGCGTGCATAAGCAGCCGCCCGTGGCCGCGCGGCCGGTGCGCGCGGAGAAGGTGGTCGCGGCGACGCCGGGCGACATCGTGTTTGAGCGGAGTTTGCGGGCGAACAACTACCGGTTGACGTTGCGGCGCGACGGCACGGCGGTGGCGACGATTCCGGCGCTGGGTTCGGAGCGCGAGGCGTTGCGATTTGTGGAGCAGCACCGCGACTGGTTGGAACGGGCGCGGGCGCGACAGGCGAAACGGCCGCGCGGCGCGGAGGTCTGGACGGTGGGGACGCGGGTGTTGTGGCGCGGCGAGTTGACGGAAGTGCGGGTGGCGGCGGAGGGAGAAAAGCCGCAGGTGTGTCTCGCGGCGGATGTGTTTCGCGTGGCGCGGCTCGACGGGGATTTGCGGCCGACGCTGGAGGCGCAGTTTGCGCGGCGGGCCAAAATCGAGCTGCCCGGGCGCACGTGGGAACTCGCGGCGGTGACCGGCATGGACGTGAAACATGTGACGGTGCGCAACCAGCGTTCGCGGTGGGGATCGTGTTCGGCGAACGGCACGATTTCACTGAACTGGCGGCTCGTGCAGACGCCGGACTTCGTGCGCGACTACATCATTTATCACGAGCTGATGCATCTGCGGGAGATGAACCACTCGGAGCGTTTTTGGGCGCGCGTCTCGGAGGTGTGTCCGGGTTGGCAGGACGCGGAGCGGTGGATCAAACGGAACGGGAGTTTGATCGGGCTGTGACTCGAGAGCGCGTGACGACCCACGGACCGCACCGTAACCGGTGCGGCTACCGCGGCGGGGCATGAGAGTTAGTCGAAGGTGGACTGAAGTCCGCCCTACTCGGTGGGAGCGGACGGGGGCGTTGGGCGCGCGAGGGCGGTGCGGATGCGCGTGGCGAGATCGGCGGCGGAAAATGGTTTGGGGAGGAAATCGGCTACGCCGCGGCCGATGAAGCGTTCGGCGACGAAGCGCTCGTTGTGGCCGCTCATGAGGAGCACCGGGAGCGTGGGGTCGATGAGGCGGATCGCGAGGAGAGTGCTCTCGCCGTCGAGGCGCGGCATCGTGAGATCGAGGAGGACGACGTCGAAGGTGACGGGATGGGCGCGGACGAGATCGAGCGCTTCCTGACCATCTTGGGCGGTGACGACTTTGTAGCCGGCGTGCGTGAGGACTTCGGCGGCGAACTCGCGGACGGTGGGCTCATCGTCGACGACGAGGACGGTGCGACCCTGGCGTCGGGGCGAGGGGGCGGTCGGCGTGGAACTGCCGGTGGAGGTGAGGGGCGCTGGGGTCGGCTCCGCGGGGAAGTAAAGTCGGACGGAGGTGCCGAGGCCGGGCTGGCTGGTGACGCGGATGCCGCCGCCGTGACTGTGGACGATGCCGAGCACGGCGGGGAGACCGAGGCCGCGGCCGATGAAGCGCGTGGTGAAAAAAGGATCGAAGATGCGGGCGAGGACGGCGGGCGGCATGCCACAGCCGTTATCGCGGACTTCGAGGCAAAGGCACGGGCCGGTGCGGAGGTGGTGGCCGGGAGCGAGAGTGGAGAGGTCGTCGTCGGTCAACGTGGCGGCACTGGTGGCGACGGTGACGGCGCCGGGAGCGTGGCCGATGGCTTCGGCGGAATTGGTGACGAGGTTGACGAGGACTTGGCGGAGCTGGGCGGCGTCGGCGCGGCAGGACGGAAGGTCGGCGGCGAGTGCGAGCTGGAGAGAGGTGGAGCGGCCGAGCGGGAGTTTGAGGAGGGCCGCCGATTTTTCGACGACGTCGTGGAGCGAGACGGAGCGCAGGAGGTAGGAACCCTTGCCAGCGTAGGCCAGGAGCTGTTTGCAGAGTTCGGCGGCGCGGTGGGCCGATTGCTCGGCGGATTCGAGCATGCGCTGCGCTTTGGCTTCGGAGGGCGGGAGACTGAGACGGACGAGGGTGGTGTAGCCGAGGACGCCGGTGAGGAGGTTGTTGAAATCGTGGGCGATGCCGCCGGCGAGCACGCCGATGCTTTCGAGTTTTTGCGCCTCGCGCAGGCGGCGTTCGAATTCGAGCCGCTCCTGCGCGGCTTGTTTGTGCGCGGTGATGTCCTGAAAGGTGGCGACACAACCGCGGGCCTGGCCGGATTCGTCGCGGATCGGCACGGCGTTGACGAGGAGATCGGTGGTGGTGCCGTCGTTGCGGACGAGCGTTTCTTCGAAATTGCGGAGGGCGGCATTTTCCGCAGTCGCCCGCTGCATGGGGAGTTCGGAGGGGAGGAGATCGCGGCCGTCTTTGAGGATGCGGAAATTTTGCGGGGCTTGGGCGGGCGGGGCGCTGAGCGAGGCGTTGGCGTGGGTGGGGAGACCGAGCAGGTCGGCAAAGGCGGGGTTGGTCTTGATGGTGGCGCAAGTGCCGTCGGTGGCGATGCCGACGCCGACGGGCATGAGGTCGAACAAGGTCTGGAGTTCGGCGACGCGTTGCTCGAGGGTGGTGTTGAGGCGGCGGACTTCGGCTTCGGCGAGTTCGCGTTGGTCGGCTTCGCGGCGGAGCCGGTCGTTGGCGGCGGTAAGATCGGCGGTGCGGGCGGCGACGCGCGACTCGAGTTCTTCGTTGAGGCGGCGGAGATCGGCCGGGCTGGGGAGGGCAAGGGCGGCGGGCACGACGCGCACGAGGGCGAAGGCGGTGCCGAGAGAGATGACGGCGGTGGCGGCTTTGACGGTGCCGCTGAGCCAGTAGTGCGGGTGCCAGACGGTCCAGACGTCGAGGAGATGAGTCGTGCCGCAGGCGACAATGAAGGCCCCGAACATCAGGAAGATCGAGGGGAAGGGGATGTCGCGACGTTTGCGGACGAAATAGAGGATCAGGAGGGGGATCGAATAGTAGGCGAGCGCGATGAGGCTGTCGGCGACGACGTGGAGCCCGACGAGGCCGGGGTCCCAGAGGTAGCATTGGCCGTGAGACATGAAGGCGCCGCCGCACAATTCCGAAAGCCAGTTTGTCATGGTTGTGGGGGGTGTCGAAGGACGCCGGGAAAATGAGCAGCCGCCGGCTCCGCGCAAATGGCGGGGCGCAAAGATGCTGTTAATTTCTTATCGCTTCCGGGGCGCATTTCGGGCGGGTCGGCCCCAGAGCGCGGGCCGCGGGCAGGGGGGCTGGAGGCGAAAACGGGCCGGCGCGAATGGCCGCGGTGCGTGGAAGGCGTGCGCGCCGGGCGTGCGCGAAAAGGGGCGACCCCCGCGGGGGCGAGGGTGCTACGGATGGCAGGGCGACGCGTGGCGGCTACGCGGTCGCCGGGCGATGGCGGTCAGCGATAGTCGATGAGCTCGACTTCGAAGATGAGGGTGGCCTTGCCGGGGATCTTGGGCGGCGAACCTTTTTCGCCGTAGGCGAGCCAGTAGGGAATGATGAGGGTGCGCTTCTCGCCTTTTTTCATGGTGAGAAAAGCTTCGTCCCAACCGCGGATGACGGCGCCGGTGCCGAGGCGGAACGTGAAGGGCGCGCCGCGTTGGTAGGAGCTGTCGAAGGGTGTGCCGTCGAGGAGGCGGCCGGCGTAGTGGGCGATGACTTCGTCGCCGATCTTCGGGGTGGCGTCGCCGGTGCCGGGAGCCTTGACGACGTAGCGGAGGCCGGAGGGCGTCTTGCGGGAATTGCCGTAGGTCTGGTCGATGAGCTGGGAGTCGGTGCCGCTGAGCTGGGGCTGGTTGGCGTTCATCGCTTCGCGCATGGCGGAGTTGATGGGGCGGCCGGGGTCTTTGCGGGCGAAGATGCCGGAGCGCACGACGATGGCGAGGGTGGCGAGGATGACGCCGAGAAGGAGCAGAAAGAAAAAGCTACGCATGGGAGAGAGTTAAGCGGGTGGGCAGGGAGGAACAAGGCAGGAGCGCGGGTTTGGCAAATCTGCAATTGGGTCGAGGTGCAGAGGCGGCGCGGCGAAGTGGCGACGGAGGGCTCGGCTGAGGGCGACGCCGGCCGAAGCCGCACCGTGACGGAGCGTCACCAACAAAGGCAAACAGGCGAGGCGCCGCGCTGCGCCGGGCGAGGGCGCCGCTCAGGGGCTGTAGGTGATCGTGCGCGCGCCGGCGACGCCGGAGACGGTGATCGCGACGCCGGCGTAGAGCGTGAGAGGATAGGTCTCGCCGGCCACGGCATTGATGACTTTCACGTAGCGGGTCGCGCCGACGAGCTCGGCAACGTCGACAAAATCGACGCCGGATTCGTGATAGTATTGCTCGGCGGCGGAGGCGAGCTGGCGGGCGTTGTTGAGGACGGCTTTGTCCTGCGAGGCCAAGCGGATTTTTTGGAAGCCGGGAATGGCGATGGCAGCGAGCAGACCGATGATCACCACCACGATCATGATCTCCACAAGGGTGAAGCCACGCACGCGGGAGCGGGTGATCGGGACGGGGAACGCGTGGGTCGGCATGGCGTCAGCAAACAGATCGCCGCCGCGATGACGCGTGAAAAATGCCCCGCGGGCGTGCGTAGTTTAGGAGGGGCGGCGTTGAGCAGACCTACCTTTTGGCGAGGAGATCCAGGGCGGCGGCACTGAGGGAGGTGATGGCGCCTTTGAGCGTGGGCTCGGGGGCGGGCGCGAAGAGGGGCGAGTGGTTGCCGGGCGTCTGGGTGCCGGCGCGCGCGGCGTCCGCGAGCTCGGTGGGAGCGGTGGCGCCGATGAGCCAGAGGCAGATCGGGACGCGGTGCGTGGTGCGGCCGTAGCGGGCGAAATCCTCGCCGACGGTGAGGGGCTTGCCGAGGGCGACGTGCGACTCGCCGAGCCACTCGCGCCAGACGCCGGCGAGGCGCGAGGTGAGGGCGGGGTCGTTCGAGCACACGGGGGTGTTGGTCTCGGCGGCGGTGACGATGGGGAGGCGGTCGGCGGGCACGCCGGCGGCGCGTGCAAGGTTTTCGCTGATACGCCGGATGGAGGCGATGAGGTGGGCGGCGACGGCATCGTCGTAGGAGCGGAGAGTGAGCTCGAGTTTCACCTCGTCGGAGATGATGTTGCGCTTGGTGCCGCCGTGAAACGTGCCGACGGTGACGACGGCGGGGGTGCCGGGTTCGAGTTCGCGGCTGACGATGGTTTGGAGGGCGAGGACAATCTCGCTGGCGAGGACGACGGGATCTTTGGTCATGTGCGGGCGCGAGCCGTGGCCACCGACGCCGCGCACGAGGATGTCGATGGAGTCGACGTTGGCGGTGACGGGGCCGGGGACGTAGGCGACGGTGCCGGCGGGCAGGCCGGCCCAGACGTGCATGCCGATGACGTAGTCGGGGACGGGGAAACGCGTGTAGAGGCCGTCGGTGAGCATCGCGAGGGCGCCGGCGCCGATCTCTTCGGCGGGTTGCGCGATGAGGATCAGGGTGCCGGACCAGCGGTCGCGGAGGGAGGCGAGGACGCGGGCGGTGCCGAGGAGGGAAGTGATGTGGGTATCGTGCGCGCAGGCGTGCATCGCGGGGGACTCTTTGCCGGCGAGATCTTTGACGACGGCTTTGCTGGCGTAGGGGACGCCGGTTTTTTCGAGGAGCGGGAGCGCGTCCATGTCTTCACGGACGAGGACGGTCTTACCGGGGCCGTTTTTCAGGACGGCGACGACGCCCGTGTTGCCGACTTTCTCGGTGACCGCGAAGCCGAGCGAGCGGAGTTCTTTCGCGACGAGGGCGGCGGTGCGCGTCTCCATGAAGGAGAGCTCGGGGTGGGCGTGCAGGTCGCGGTAAATGGCTTCGAGCGAGGGATACTCGGCGGAGATTTTTTTCGCGACGGCGTCGCGGAGGGCGGGGTCCGCGGCGGAGGCGACGACGGGCGCGAGGGTGAGGGCGGCGAGGGTGAGGGCGGTGGCGAGATGTTGGCGGGCGCGAGAGCGAGTGGTCATGGAGAGAGGTCGAGTTCGGACAGGTCGCGTGAGTGATGAATGATGCGGTCGACCCTCACGAGATTCGCGGAATAGCGATAGAGGATCAGGTAGCCGTCGCAGTATAGGCAACGAACGGGTTGGGGCAGAAAGCGATGACGATGGCCGAACAGCGGTTGAGTGCGCAGAGACTCAATCTTCTCGTGGATGCGTTCAAGGACCGCAGTGGCAGAGCGCGGACTATCGGCGGCGATTGTTTCCCAGATGAGTTCGAGGTCGGTGCGGCTGAGCTCCGAATAGCGCAGCAGAGCCATGACTCAGGCGCTCTTTTTCAACCGGGCGTTCAACCGCGCGCGTCCGCGGCGTTTGATATCGTCGAAAAAGGCACGGTGTTCTGCGGCCGAGTTGATTTCAATGTAACGGCCCTCGGCGTGATCGCGCATGCCCTCCTCGACGGCAGCGCGCAAGCGGGCGAGCTGTTCCTTTTGAATCGCGGGGTCTTGGGCAAAGTCTTCCAGCAAATCGGTGCGGTGTTTGACCGGGAGTTTGCGAGCGGCGGCCTTGATCTCGGCGACGGTGGGCATGGTGAAAACGTGGGTGGCCGGAGAGCGGATGACAAACGGGATTTTGGCCCGGAGCTTACTCTTCGGCGAAGTAGTCGGAGTCGAGGCGCTTCACTTCGTAGCTGGCCTCGAGGGTGACGCCGAGGCCGTGGTCGATCATGAGGGTGGCGAGTTTCTACTCGTCCAGAGCGGAGCGTTGATCGCGCGAGGCGTGAAGAACGCGGACGATTTCGACGCCGTTTGGGGTTGCGCGATAATACAGCATGTATCGCCCGAAGGGCAGGCAGCGCAGATTGGGACGCAGATCTTCTCGTGGTCGCCCCCAACCGGGATTTTGCGCGAGGGTGCGACAGCGTTGGGCGAGGCGTTCGACCCAAGCGAGCGAGGCGAGCGGTCGATCGCGGGCGATATAGTCCTGATGATTTTCAAGATCGGCGCGGGCCGCCGGAGTAAAATAGAACCGGCTCATTTGGCGCCGCGCGCACGAGCCCGTAGGCTTTCGATCACGGCGTCGCCTTCCAGCAATTCGCCGCGATCCGCCTCGGCCAAACCGAGGTCGAGATCCGCAAGCAGCGCACGGGTTTCTTCCGCCCGAACGACGTCGGTTTTTTCAAGCCAGTAAAAGAGTGCGATTCGGTCGGTGGCAGGGAGGCGTGCAACGGCGGCTTGGATTTCGGCGACGGTGGACATGCGCAGAAGGTGGGCGGAGGGTGCGAAGATGACAAACGGGATTTTGGGCGAACGCGGCGAGGGCGCCGCGTCCTCACGAGGATCAATCCAAATAAACAGAAAGAGACCGCAGCGAAGGGGCGGACCGTTTACTTCGGGTCGAGTTTGAGGATGAGGGCGTCGAGGATCGCGTCGGTTTGGAGTTTGATGCGCTGGCCGGGGACGGGCTGTTTGTCGGCGGGGGCGGATTTTTTTTGATTGGCGAACGTGGCGTCGCCTTCGGTTTGGGCGGCTTTGACGAAGGCTTCTTTTACATCGTGAAACTTGGCGCCGTCGGCGAGGTCGGCGGCGGTGGGGACGCGGCCGAAGAAGGGCGTGGTCGAATCGCCCACGAGCCAGATGCGCCAGTCGTTGTCGTCGGCGAAGTAGGCGGCGACGGCGCCGCGAGGTGCGACGCCGAGTTTGGCGGCGAGGGCTTTCATGAAGGCGCCGGGAGCGTGGTCTTCGGCGGCGGTGGGGGATTTGGCGAAGACGCGGGCGGCGATGCGGAGGCCGGTGGTGCGTTCGAAGTTGGCGAGCTTGTAGTTGAAGTTTTTCGCGCGCGGGGGTTCTGAGGGGAGGAGTTTGTCAGGGTCGTCGAAGTGGGAGGTGGCGGTCGGGAGCGGCGTGGCGCCGGGGGTGTCGGCGTATTTTTTCGCGCGGGCGGAGAGGGCGGCGAAGGTGGCGGGGTCGGCGCGGAAGGCTTGGGCGGCGGGGCCGACGCGGAGGATTTTGATCGAGACGGGGTCGTCTTGGCGGATGAGCGGGAGCGTATCCAATCCGCGGATCGTTCGGCCGAAGACGGAGTGGAGGTAGTTCAGGCGATTGGTCGGGGCGAGGGTCACGAAGAACTCGCAGCTGTTGGTGTCGGGGCCGGCGTTGGCCATGGAGAGGATGCCGGTGGCGTCGTGGCGGAGGCCGGGGACGAATTCGTCGGGGAAGCGGTGGGGGATCGGAGTTTTCTCGTCGTCGGTGTCTTTGAGGCCGGGGTTGCCGCTTTGGATAACGAAGCCGGGGACGACGCGATACCAGGTGAGGCCGGTGTAGAACGGTTTCCCGTTTTTTGGGGCGAGCGTGCCTTCGGCGAGGCCGGTGAAATTCACACACATGAGCGGGGCGCGCGTGTAGAACAGTTCGACGGTGAAGGCGCCGCGGGGGGTGGTGAATTCGGCGTAGAGGCCGTCGGGGAGGGGCGCGGTTGCGGAAGTAGGCTCGGCGGCCGTGAGGGCGGGAGAGGCGGGGAGAAAGAGAACGATTAAGAGAAAGAGAACGAGGCGGATGGGGTGGGCGGGGGCGGTGGTGGGCATGGGGGGACGGTGCGGGACGCGGGGTGGGGCGACAAGTGACAAGGTATGGTTGGAGGTGGGCGGAGGCGCGGGGGCGTGTGGGAGTGCGGGGGCGACGGACCGCACGTTAACACGTGCGGCTACCGGTGGGTGCGGCGATGGGGCGGCGGGCTGCGGGGTCGTGGGCGCGGGCGCAAAAAAGCACGGTCAGGTTGACCGTGCTACGAGGGGACGAGGGCAGCGGTTGAAAATCGCCGCTCCGTTCGGGATCAGGGTAGGAACGAGCAGATGTATTCGCAGAGGCCGGCGTGGACGACGATCGTGAAGCCGCTCTTGGCGGGGACGTCGAAGTGGGTGCCGGAGGCGTATTCGTGGGCGGTGGTCGAGCCGTCGAGGGTGACTTTGCAGTGGCCGGCGACGATTTCCATGCGCTCGGCGGCGGCGGTGTTAAAATGATACGTGCCGGGGCGGATGAGGCCGAGGGTCTTCTTCGACTGGTCGGCGAAGAGGACAGTGTGGCTTACGACGTTGCCGTCGAAGTAAACGTTGGCCTTGGTCACGACGGTGACGCCGGCGAATTGGGTCGGGAGGTTGGACATGGGTGGGAAAAGGTGAGGGCGGAGGGTTGAGAGCCCGGCGCGGGGAGTCGAGCGTGGGTTGTGCGGCGGTGGGTGCGTAGCGCGAGGGGAGGTCCCTTTTCCGGCAAAGCGAATGCGAGACGGACGGCACTGATGGGTGTTAATGCGATGGGTGGGGTTCAAAATTGCGTTGGCGGGAAAGAGCGGAAAAGCATCGTATAGGGTATGAACTCTATTGCGGTGATCGGCTGGGTGCTGGTGGGCGCAGTGGGAGTGTGTCCCGTCGTGGCGGAGAATGCTGTGAACGTGATGCAGCCGGCGGGGTTGGCGGAGGCGAATTTTGTGAGGTTGGGGAGTCTGGATTTTAAGGCGTTGCTGCCGGAGCCGCCGGCAGCGGGGTCGCTCGCGGCGGAGGCGGATCTGGCGGCGGTGCGTCAGGCGCAGGCGTGGCGCACGCCCAAGCAGGTGGCGTGGGCGAAACTGGTCGAGCGGGACGACGTGTTTAACTACGCGAGCCTGATGGGTGATTGGTTTAACCAGGAGCAGTTGCCGCGGCTGGCGGAGTTTTTTCGACGGGTCGGAGAAGACATGCGGGCGATCGACCGGGTGGCGAAGTTGCCGTTTAAAAGGCCGCGGCCAACGGCGGTGGATGCGAGTTTACAGCCGTGCGTGACGGTGCCCACGAGCACGAGCTACCCGAGCGGGAGCGCGATGCAGGCGTGGGTGTGGGGCGAATTGCTCGCGGAGATTTTTCCGTATCGGCGCGAGGAAATTTTAGAGCGGGCGGAACGGGCCGCTTGGGGTCGCGTGATCGGCGGGGTGCATTTCCCGAGCGATCTGGCGGGCGGGAAGCGGCTGGCGTCGGTGTATCTCGGCGAGGCGTGGAAGAACGTGGGCTTCCAGGTGGGCGTGGAGGCTTCGCGGTCCGAGCTGATGCGGGTGGCGTTGGAAAACGTGCGGTGAGGCGGTGCGCGACGGACGGTGGTCGGGCGCGTGCGCTCGCCGCTACGGGGGGCGATGCGCGACGGACGGCTCGGAGAGCCGTCCCTACCTCTGAGTGCCGCCTAGGGCGCGGAGGAGGGCGTGTTGGGATTGGTCGAAGGCGGCGACGGCGGCGACGTAATCGCGGCGGGCGCGGGTGAGTTCTTCCTCGGCGAGGAGGTCTTCGAGGACGCCGCTG
>Ga0075163_10013849_pt1 | contig 10430 bp, 10 predicted proteins | sample JI1023141ADNA_FD_71478 | JGI IMG/M metagenome (GOLD analysis project Ga0075163, IMG submission 71478) | Wastewater effluent complex algal communities from Wisconsin, to seasonally profile nutrient transformation and Carbon sequestration -... | ecosystem: Engineered > WWTP > Effluent > Algae... | reverse complement strand
GGGCCGCCGCCGAGGCCACCGGCGTGCGGCGTGCGGCGGCCGCCGGGCGGTGGGAGGCGCTGTCCGAGACGCAGCGGCGCGCGCTGGGCGAGCTCGGGCTCAGCGCCGAGCGCCTGGCCAACCTGGGCTGAGCGCCTGGCCGTCTTCCGGGCGAGCGCGGTCAGTCGTCGGCGTCGCCGGGATCGTGCTGGGCGGGGTCGGCGACGGCGGCGTCGGCGGCGAGCGCGGAGGTGACCTGGTCGCGCAGCTTGCGCGGCTTGAGCTTGAACAGGCCGCGGCTGGCCTTGCGCGCGGCGTCCTTGCCGGCGAGCAGGCGATCGTGGACGGCGCCGAGCAGCGCGGCGGTGTCGTCGGCGCCGCCGCCGTAGAGGCGGACGTAGTCCTTGGTCATCAGGTGATCGACGACGGGGCTGAGCTGATCGTCGAGCTGCGCGAGCGCCTCGCGCCAGGCGGCGGCGTCGGGGACCGCGTCGAGGATCGCCAGCTGGTAGCCGAGCTCCTTGGTGCGTCGGCGCCAGCGGTGGACGGCGCGATCGGACTGCTTGGCGCGCTTGCGGGCGTTGCGGGCGCGGCGGTAGGTGCGGGCCAGGCCGCGGGCGAGCTTGCGCGGGCGGAGCGTGTCGGGCAGCGCCGCGGTCAACGCGTCGACGTGGGTCGCGGCCTCGGCGACGGCGCGCTCGAGCTCGGCGACCAGCGCCTCGGGCGCGACCTGATCGGGCGCGGCGGTGGCGTGCAGCGCGGTCGCCGTAGCGGTCAGCTCGTGCTGCGCGGCCACCCCGTCGACGACCGCGCGCGCGACGTGCTGATCGCGGGCCGGGCCGAGCGCCCGGCGCGCCTCGGCGAGGCCGCGCGCGATGTCGGCGCGATCGCGCTTGGGCAACGCGCGGCCGACCAGCTCGACCAGCGCCCGCAGCTTGCGCAGCGACTTGCGGACGGCGTGCGTCGCCTCGTGCGGATCGGCGGCGGCGGTGGTCAGCGCAGCGCGGGCCTCGGTCAACGCGGCCGCCGCGGCGCGCACGACCCGCGCGCGCAGGCTGTCGTCGGTGGCGATCGGCCCGAGGTGCGAAGTGTCGGGATGGGCGTCGGGCGGTGGCGCGGACATGGCGTGACGATACCAAGCCGCGCCCCCATCCGGATCGTGGCGGGGTATCGTCACGACAATGTCACGCGACGAGTTCCCGGAGCCGGTGGCGAGCCCGTACCTGGTGCCGTTCGATCGGCCGTTCGACGCCGCCCGCGCGCCGACCCGGCCGCCCAAGGGGGGGCCCGACAAGAAGGACAACCAGGAGGCGCTGGCCGCCGCGATCGCGCGGCTGGCCAAGCTGCAAGAGCTGCTGTACGCCGACGATCGCTTCTCGCTCTTGTGCGTGTTCCAGGCGATGGACGCCGCCGGCAAGGACGGCACGGTGCGCGCGGTGATGTCGGGCATCAACCCGGCCGGCTGCCAGGTGTTCGCGTTCAAGGCGCCCACCGCCGAGGAGCTCGATCACGACTTCCTGTGGCGGTGCCAGCGCGCGCTGCCCGAGCGCGGGCGCATCGGCGTCTGGAACCGCAGCCACTACGAGGAGGTGCTGGTGGTGCGGGTCAACCCGAAATTCCTCGCCGGCCAGCGCCTGCCGCCGGGCGCCGACGATCTCGACGCGCTGTGGGCGCAGCGCTACGAGTCGATCCGTGACTTCGAGAAGCACGCCGCGCGCAACGGCGCGGTGATCGTGAAGTTCTGGCTGAACGTGTCCAAGGACGAGCAGCGCGACCGGCTGATCGAGCGCATCGACGAGCCGGAGTCGAACTGGAAGTTCAACGCCGGCGATCTGGCCGAGCGCGGCAAGTGGGATCAGTACATGGAGGCCTACGGCGCGGCGCTGGGCGCGACCTCGCGGCGGTGGGCGCCGTGGTACGCGGTGCCGGCCGACTCGAAGTCGTTCATGCGCCGGACGATCGCCGAGATCCTGGTCGATACGCTCGAGCGCCTGCCGATGGCGTGGCCCGAGGTGAGCGCGGCCAAGCGCGCCGAGATGCAGGCGCTGCGCGCCCAGCTCGCGGCCGAGTAGCGGCGCGGCACGCGCGTCAATGCCCCGAGGTGGCCGGGCCCGGGCGCTTGCCGGCCTCGCCGCTCTTGAGCAGCGCGATCCGCAGCGCGATCGGCGCGGTCAGCTCGTTGGTCGCGACCACGCCGATCACCAGCGCGAACGCCGCGTCGCCGAACGCCGGGAACGCGCGGCGCACCAGCTCGGCCAGCGCCAGCGCCAGGCCGGCCTGCGGCACCAGGCCGATCCACGCCAGGCGCCGCACCAGCGGATCGACCTCGGGCCCGCGCGTGCCGATGCGGCTGCCGGCGTAGAACGACGACGCGCGCACGACGACGATCACCAGCACCGGCACCACCAGCGCCGACAGCGCCACCAGGTCGAGCTTGGCGCCGGCCAGCGCGAAGAACACCAGGTACACCGGCAACGACGCCGCCTCGAAGCCGTCGAGCAGCTTGTGGGTGTCGGCCTTCGACACGTTCTCGAGCCACAGCCCGGCGGTCAGCGCGATGACCAGCGAGTCGAGGTGGACGGCGTTGCCGACCTCGGCCAGCACGAAGCACAGCATGATCGCGAACAGGCCGACGCCCTGGCCGACGTGGAGGATGAAGCGGCCGAGGATGACGCCGACGAAGACGCCGACGCCCATCGAGCCGAACACCTCCCACGCGATGCCGCCGATCGCGGCCTTGACGTCGACGTTGCCGCCGATGATCGCGGTAGCCAGCGACGACGCGACGCCGAACGTGATGATCACCGCGAGGTCGGCGACGATCACCAGCGCCAGGATGGTCTTGGTCAGGACGCCGTCGGCGCGGGTCTCGCCGATCATGGCCATCACCACCGCCGGCGACTGCGCCGACAGCGCGACGCCCATCGTCAGCGCCACCGCGGCGGCGTGGCCGAGCGGCATCGCCGCCAGGAACGGCACCAGCGGGCGCAGCGCGATCAGCGTCGCGGTCAGCATCAGCATCGTGCCGAACACTGCGAACACCGAGATCCGGCGCACCGTGCCGAGCAGCGGCCGGATCTTGCGCAGGTTCAGCTCGGCGCCGGCGTTGAGCGCGAGGATCGCGGTGGTGATGCCGCTGACCAGCTTGAGCTGCCCGGTCATGTGCTTGTCGACCAGCGCCAGCACGTACGGGCCGACGATGATGCCCGACGCGATGTAGCCGGTGAGCTTGGGCAGGCCGACTCGGCTGACCAGCTTGCCGGTGAAGTAGGCGGTGAGCAGCAAGAACCCGAACGCCAGCTCGGTGCCGCCGGCGTGCAGCGCCTCGGGCGCGAAGCTGCGCGCCGCCTCCATCAGGCCGGCCAGCGCCAGCAGCACCAGGAGCGGGATCACGTCGGCCCCCGGTCGTCGTCGAGCTCGTCGCGGTAGGTCGGCCCGGTGGCCGGCTCGTCGTCGAGCTCGTCGACGGTCGGCGTCGCGTCCGCGATCGGGCTGGCGGTCGGCGGGCGCGCGGTCGGCGGCGCGGTGAGCTGCACCGCGACCTCGGTCATGATCGCGCCGCCGATGACCACCGTCACCAGCCACGCGCTGGGGATGCCGCCGGCCGAGCCCTGCAGCGACACCACCAGCGCGATCGCCAGCGGCGACAGCGGCGACACCAGCACCCGCTGGTCGGCGTACCCGGGCGGCAGCAGCGCGCCCACCGTCGAGCGCGCGGTCAGGACGCCGATCCACTTGCCGATCACCCGCGCGACCACGAAGGCCGGCACGATCACCCACGGCTTGGACGCGGTCACGTCCCAGGTCGCGCCGGCGACGATCAGGAACAGCAGGTGGATCGGGCGCTCGAGGTGGTTGAGGATGCGGAAGATCGCGTCGCGCTGATCGCAGGGGAAGTTCACCACCAGCGCGCCGGCGATGAAGCACACGACGATCGGCGACAGGTACAGGTAGCCGGCGAGGCCGGCGCCGAGCGCCACCGAGCCCAGCACCACCGCGAGGAACTCGCCCTCGCTCTGGGGCACGCGCACCATCGCGAAGATCAGGACGCCGACCGCGACGCCGAGGCCGATCGCGACGAACAGCCAGCCGGTGCCGGGCAGGGCCCAGCCCGCGGCGCCGGCGGGGCGGAAGTACGCGGCGACGAACAGCAGGCCGATCACGCCGACGATCTCGTCGAGCTGCGACAGCAGGTGATCGACGCTCTTGCCCTCGCGCCACGCGCCGGCCGCGAAGCCGCGGAAGCGCCGGGGCGCGGTCATCGCGCCGGCGGCGCCGATGACGATCGCGTCGCGCCAGAACTCGGGCTGGCGCCAGTCGGCCAGGCCCAGGGCCAGCGCCAGCCCGGCGGCGGTCGCGGCGACGGCGGCGAACGGGCCGAGCGCCTCGACGACGACCAGGTAGCCGGTGCCGCGCGGCACGCGGTCGAGCAGGCGCACGTCGAGCTGCGCGCCGATGATGAAGCCGAGCCAGCCCAGCCCGAAGTGCAGGATCGGCTCCATGCGATCGAGCACGTCGCCGGTGAGGATGCCGATCGCCGGTTGCCGGATGATCACGCCGAGCGCGACGAACGGGAAGCCGGCCGCGATCACGCCGCTGATGCCGAGCCGCCGCTCGAGCGCGACGACCTTCTTGTGGCCGCCGAGGTACGCGAGCGCGAACACCGCGGTCAGGCCGAGCACCAGCCGCAGCACGACGCCGGTGCGATCGTGCGGCTTGGCCGGCGGCTGCGCGGCCGGCGGGGCGGCGGCCGCGGCGGGCCCGGCGTCGAGCGTCGCGGCACCGGCGTCGACGAGCGCAGGGCCGGCGTCGAGCGTCGCGGGGCCGGCGTCGAGCGTTGCGGGGCTGGCGTCGATCAGCGCGGGTGTGGGGCCGGCGTCGATCAGCGCGGGCGCGATCATCGCGGCGCCGGCGTCGAGGAGCGCCGGCGCCGCGGCGTCGCCGGGCAGCTCGGCCACCGCGGCGGTGCCGGCGTCGAGCGCGATCGCCGGAGGCGGCAGGCCCGCCGCGTCGGCGTCGCTGCCCTGCGCGCGCGCCCAGCCGGTGGCGGCGACGATCAGGGCCAGGGCGACCGCGACGGCGATCGCGAGGGGCGCACGACCAAGCACGCGCGCAGCTTAGCCCAGGGCCGTCACCAGGCGCAGCGTTCGAGCGCCTCCATCGACGTGGCCGCCACCACGCACCGCTCGAACGCGCGCGTCGGCACCTCGCTCTTGCAGCGATCGATCAGGCGATCGGCGGGCGTCACCAGGTACGCGTCGACGCCGCTCTTGAGCCGCAGCTCGTCGGCGGCCTTGGTGATCAGCTTGCAGTCGCCGAGCCCGATCGGGTGCGGGCACGCGTTGATGTCCTGGCGCGACTTGGCGCGGCTCAGGCACTCGCCGTCCTCGCGGGTGAAGCTGGCGCTCTCGCACTCCTGGCGCACGTCGGCGGCGAAGCGATCGCGCTCCTCGCGCGGCGTGTAGTTGTCGAGGAAGATCGGGCCGAGCGCCTCGGCGACCTTCGCGCAATCGGCGGGCGGCGGCCGCACGCACAGGTTCGACAGGCAGGTGAGGCCAGGATCGCACGAGCGATCGGGTCGGCAGTCGCCGCGCTCTTGCCCGACCGCTGGCGCGCCGCTGCCGCTGGCCTTGCCAGCGCCGCCGCCGCCGCTCTTGCAGGCGGCGAGGCCGGCGACGATCCCCACGACGATCCAGCGGTGCACCGATGTCATCACACGGCTCCTGTCATGAGGCCCGCGCGAGGTGTCGCGCGGCGGTTGGACGACCCGGCGGTGAGCCGGCTTGGGTCACATGTTGTCGAACTTGGCCATCGCGGCCTGCACCGCCGGATCGCTGCTGCACTTCTCGAGGCCCGGCTGGAGCCTCTTGGTCGCGGCCTCGACCCGGTCCTTGTGCGCGTCCATGTACGCGTCGGCCTTGGCGTCGACCTCCTGGTTGCCCTCGAGTTGCTTGGCCTTGGCCAGGAGCGGCTGGTGCTTGTCGACGGCCGCGGTGATCGCCCCCGCCATCGCGCCGCAGTTGGCCTGGTTGGCCTCGACCGCGCCGCCGAGATCTTCGAGGAACACCACCGTCTGCTCGAACATCTGCTCGAGCTCGGCGTCGGTCGGCGTCGCGGCGGGCGGCGGCGCGGGATCCTTGCCGGCGTCGGTGACCGCCGGCTCGGTGGGGGCTGGCGGCGTGGGCGCGGCCGGCTTGGGCTTGCTACAGCCGAGGGCAGCGGCGGCGATCAAGGACGCAGCGAACAGGCGCATGCCCCGACGATGGCACGGGCCGCCGGCGCTCGCCACCGCGGGGCGATGGGATCGCGCGCGGCGCGTCAGTCGATCTCTTCGAAGCGCTTCATCACCGCGTCGAACTCGGGCTTGCCGCTGCACGTCTGGCCGGCGGTGCCGACCTTCATGGCGTGGGGCATGAACTCGTCCATGTGATCCTTCATCCACGCCTCGGCCTTGGCGTCCATCGCCGGGTTGCCCTTCCACTGCTTGGCGCTGGCGAGGAACGCGCGGTTGGCGTCGAGCGTGGCGTTCAGGCCCGCCGCGAGCTTCTGGCAGTCGCTGCCGGCGGCGTCGACCGCGTCGCCCATGGCCACGAACATCGCCATCGCCTGGCCCATCATCGCCTCGACCTCGGCGTCGGTCGGCTCGCGGTTGTCGGTCGGCGCCGGCGCGGGCTCCGTGGGCGGCGCGGGCGCGGGCTCGGCGGGCTTGTTGGCCAAGGTCGGCTGCTCCGCCGGCCGCTTCGCCGATCCGCCGCACGCGATCACGCTCACACCGATCAACCCGGCCGCGAGGAGCTGCTTCATGCCGGGAGCATCGCACGCGATCAGGCGCGCTGCCATGGACGACCCGCGCTGCGCGACGCGCGCGGCCGGGCGACCTACTTCAGGTCATCGAGGGGCTTCATCGCCTCGATGAACTCCGGGTCCGAAGCGCACTGCTGACCGGCGGTGCCGATCTTCATCATGTTCGGCATCATCGCGTCCATCTTCCCCTTCATCCACTCCTCCGCCCGCTTGTCCATCTCGGCGCTGTCCCTCCACTGGCTGGCCGACGCGATGAAGTCCTTGTTGGCGTCCAGCACGGTGGTCATGCCGGCGGCCAGCTTGCTGCAGTCGCCGGCGGCTGCGTCGGTGGCGGCAGCCATGGCGTCGAACATGGCGACGGCCTGGTTCATGGTCGCCTCGAACTCGGCGTCGGAGACGCTGCTGGCGTCGAACGGGGCCTCGGGCGCCGGCTCCGCGGCGGGCGGCGGCTCCGCCGGCTTGTTGGCGACCGGCGGCGCCGGCGCGGGCTTCGACGAACCACCGCACGCCAGCGCACACATCACTCCGACCACGACGAGCTGTTTCATAGGCCGCCGAGCATCGCACGCGGGGGCCCGAAACGCCGACGCGCCGACCGCGTGAGCGATCGGCGCGTGGTGAGCGTCGGCGCGACGAGCGCGCGTCGGCTGGAGACGACTACTTCAGGTCGTCCATGCGCTTCATCACCTCGGCGAACTTCGCGTCCGAGGCGCACTTGGTGCCGGCGGTGCCGATCTTCATCATCGACGGCATCATCGCCTCCATCTTCCCCTTCATCCACTCCTCCGCCTTCTTGTCCATCTCGGGGTTGTCCTTCCACTTCTTGGCCGACTCGATGAAGTCCTTGTTGTCGTCCATCACCTTGGCCATGCCGTCGGCGAGCTTGCCGCAGTCGTCGCCAGCGGCGTCGACAGCCTTCGCCATGCCGTCGAACATGCCGAGGGCCTTGTTCATCATCGCCTCGAACTCGGCGTCCGACGGCATCGCGGCGGGGGCGCCCGCGGTGTCACCCGCCGGAGCGGCGGTGCCAGCGGCCGGGTCGGCCGGGGCGGCGGTGCCCGCGGCCGGGGCGGCGGTGCCCGCGGCGGGAGCGGCGGTGCCAGCGGCCGGAGCAGCGGTGCCAGCGGCGGTGCCCGCGGCCGGCTTGTTCTCGGTGGTCGCGGGCTTGTTGCCCTCGTCCTTCTTCTTGCAGCCGGTGAAGGCGATGGCGGAGGCGAGGAGGGCGATGACAGTCAGGCGCTTCATGTTCGGATTGATCCTTTCGCGCGCGAGGCGCGTTCGTGCGCGGTCTATCCCATAGCGCCGCGCCCTCGGCAAGATCAACAATGTCATCGCGCGCTTACAGCTGCGATTACAAGTTGAGCGTCGGCATGCGCTCCATGGCGTCGACGACCGACGGCTCGTCCTTGCAGCGCACCAGCCCCGGGCCCATCGCGCGGACCAGCGGGTCCACCTCGGCGGCGCGCGCATTCATGGCCGTGACCAACAGCTTGGACGACTCCGGATCGTGAGCCAGGGTCAGCGCCTGATCGAACAGCGGCTGGCTGCGATCGAACAGCTGACCGAGGGATGTACCCATGGCCTTACAATCGTCGCCCTGGGAGATCTGCACCATCGTCGCCAGGACCTCGACGAACGCGTCGGCGACCTCGGCCGCCCCGGCCTCATCCACGGCCGGGGCCGGCGCGGGGGCCGGTGTGGCCGGTGACGCAGGGGGAGGCGACTTGCTGCTGGGGCCGCAGGCCGCGAGCAGGGCGATCAATAGGAGCAGGCGGTGGGTGTGGGTCATGGCTGCGCGTGGGCGGGCGTGGACATGTCGAACGCGACGAGGCCGCTGTCGCCGGCGATGCCGAGCTCGAGGCGCGGATCGTCGACGCGCTCGATCAGCGGCAGGCGGACGAAGCGCGGGGACTGGCCCGTCAGGCCGGTGCGGACCAGCGCGGTGAGCTCGTCGCCGAGCTCGCGGCCACCCTGGGTCACGGACAGCGTCACGCCGCCCTGGTACGAGACCAGCGCGAGCACGTCCGGATGAACCTCCGGGGCGACCGCCTGGATGACGATCATCCGCAGCGGCACACCCGGCAAGGCGTAGTCCACGTGGTCGGAGGGGATCAGCTCGGTCGAGCCGGCCTTGACGCGGTACGAGATCGCGCGCGTGCCGGTGTCGGTCGCGACCGGGCCGACGAGATCGACGCGGCCCTCGGGCAGCACCGCGAAGGTGACCGCGCCGACGAAGGGCAGCAGCGCCGGCGCGGCCTGGTTGGACACCGCGTAGCGGGTGATGAAGCCGCCCGCGGTCGGCACGGTCACGATCGCGACCGCCCCGATCGCCGACCCCGCGGACACGCACTGCACGCTCTCGAGCGCGGCGCCGGGCGACGCGGCGATGAAGTTGGTGACGCCCGCCGCCAGCGCCATGAGCGGCCCGGTCGCGGCGGGCGTCGGGCCGAGCGTCGGGTAGGCGTCCCAGCGCGCGCCGGTGCGCACCAGCATGCCGAGGTCGGCGAGCGGCGCGGCGCAGTTCGGCACCGCGATGAGCTGATCGGCGGCGACGCCGGGCCCGGCGGCCACCGGGACCAGGGCCGGCGCGGGATCGACCCGGTACCAGCCGCTCGCGGTCAGCGCGACGATCATCGAGTCCGCGCCGCGGCGCAGCCCCTCGAGCGCCCGCACCTCGGCGGTCAGCGGCGAGGCGATCACGCCCGCGCGCTCCATCGACGGGCCGCCCTCGCGGGCGACGAGGATGCGGCGCGGCTGCCCCGCGACCTCGACCAGCGCCGCCGCCAGGACGTCGTCAGGGGCGGTGCCGGGCGTCAGGACGAACGACCAGTCGGGCGGGATCGTGTTGACCTCGTCGGCGGCGACGGTCCGCACCACGCCGCCGAGCGGCGCGGCCGGCACGAACGCCGCGATCCGCTCGACGCGCTCGGCCCACGGCACGCGCAGCACGACCTCGACCGGGCCGACCGCCGCATCGAGCTCGGGCGGCATCGCGATCGGCAGCGCGCCGGCGAACAGCCCCTCGTCGGCGGCGGTCACCGTGGCCGTGCCCGCCAGCAGGTCGGCGGGGTGCCCGACGGTGCGCAGCACGAACGGCGCATCGCCGGTGAACGCGGCGTGGCCGGTGGCCAGCTCGCGCGCGTAGAAGGTCAGCTGATCGGCGGGCGCCGGCACCGGCATCGCGACGCGCGGCAAGGTCACGCTCGGCGTCTGCTCGGGATCGAGCCGCACCCGGGTGACGATCACCGGCTTGGCGGTGATCGTGAGCGCGAGATCGGCGTCGATGTCGACGTGATCGCGACACCCGGCGGCGATGCGCTGGTGGGTGGCGTCGTAGCCCTCGAGCACGAACAGCTTCGCGCCGCGCCGAGGCACGTCGTCGATCGGGTGGGCGCGGTGATCGTTGGGGACGGTCACCGCGGTCTGCAACCCCAGCGCGAGCGCCGCGGCGCTGACCTTGCCGTCGCGCAGCGCGGCGCAGTCCTGGTCGGCGAGCGCGTCGACGGTGACGCGCAGCTCGGTGACCTTGCCATCGAGCGCGGGGTGGAGCGACCAGTCGATCGCGATGGTGATCGTCGGATCGCTGCAGGCGCCCGCCGCGATCAGCCCGATGAACGCGAACGCTCCGCGCATGCCACGCGAGCGTA
>Ga0075163_10013846_pt1 | contig 10432 bp, 4 predicted proteins | sample JI1023141ADNA_FD_71478 | JGI IMG/M metagenome (GOLD analysis project Ga0075163, IMG submission 71478) | Wastewater effluent complex algal communities from Wisconsin, to seasonally profile nutrient transformation and Carbon sequestration -... | ecosystem: Engineered > WWTP > Effluent > Algae... | reverse complement strand
GGCCCCCGCGGCGGTGGCCCCGGCAACCGGCAGCGGCGCGTGCCGGACCCGGTGGTCACGGACGCCGAGGGCCGGTTTGCGTTCCAGGGCCAGACGTTCCGCAACCTGCGCGTCTCGTTGCAGATTGCCGACGCCAAGCATGCGCCCGGCATGTTTGAGAAGGACCTCGGCGAAGTGAAGGAGGAGAAGGACCTGGGGGATCTGGTCCTCATGAATGGCGGCGAACTGCTCGGCCGCGTCACCGACCTCGAAGGCAACGGCGTACCCGCCGCGACGATCCGCCTCTCGCCGGAGAACAACAACCCGCTGCGCATGACGCGCAACCGGGAGAACCTGCTGGCCGAGATCGTCACCGACAACAACGGCTTCTATCGCCGCCTCCACGTTCCCGCCGGGGATTGGAGCGTTTCGGCCACTGCGAAGATGCACACCGAAGGTCGGTCTTCGACCTTCGCCGTCGAAGAAGACCAGTCGGTGCAGATCGACGACATCCGCCTCGGACCCGGTTTCGAAGTCACGGGCTATGTGCGGACGACGCAGGGCCAACCGATTGCCAAGGCCGACGTTTCCTTGCGCAGCCAGGGTCGCGGTAGTCGCGGTGGACCGGGTGCCCAGGGCCCCGCAGCGCAGGGTTCACCTGCGGCACAGGGTTCACCTGCAGCACAGGGGTCGCCCGCAGCAGCCAACTTCGATTGGCGGGCAGCGTTTGGTCGCGACCACTCGACCACCACGGATGAGCAAGGCCGCTTCTTCCTCGAGCACCTCCCCGGCGCCGCGATGCGCCTTGAGGTCACTGCGGATGGGTACCTCGACTACGCGCAGGAATCGCTGGATACGACGCTGGGCCAGCCCATCCAGGTGGCCATGCAGGACGGGCTCCGGATCGCCGGCACGGTGACGGATGACGCGGACGGCCAGATCGTGACGAGCTACGCGGTGCGCGCCGTTCGCGTGCGTGGGCTGCCGATTCCTGGGGTCACCGACATCGACATCAACGCGATCATGACGCAGATGCGCAGTGGCAACATCGATGATGCGACGCGCCAACAACTGCGCACCCAGATGGAGAATGCACGCGCCGCCATGGGCGACATGCGGCGTGGCGGCCAAGGTGGCCCCGGTGGCGGTCAAGGACCAGGGCGCGGCGGCAACGGCAACGACCCACGCGGTCGCGATCTCGGCAAGCCCGAGAAGCACCCTGGTGGCACGTTCGTCGTCACGGGCCTGCAGGAAGGCGTCTACGAAGTGCACGTGCAGTCGCCCGAGCACGCGCGCTACCGTTCGGCGGAGGTCGAAGTGCGCCTGGGCAATCCAGCGCCGACGCTCGAAGTGAAGCTGGACCGCGGCGTGTTCGTGGCCGGGGTCGTCCTCACCGAGAAGGGAGTGCCCGTCGCGGGCGCTCAAGTCGAACTGCGCACGGCCACCGCCGGCGACGCCAACGGCGGTGGTCGCCGGCGCGGTCGCGGCGGCAACGGTGCTGACGCCGCGGCGGGTACAGCTGGTGCGGCTCCGGACTTCGCGGCCATGGGCCGCAACTTCATGATGCAGGCGGCCGGCGTGCAGCTGACCCTGGAAGCGACCACGGACGCCGAAGGCGAGTTCATCGTCAAACACGCGCCGCGCGGCACCTACCGCGTCGACGCGAGCGCCAAGGGGTTCTCCAACGCAACCTCGGACGTGCTCGATGTGCAGGCGGATCGCTCCGGCCTCGAACTGCGCCTCGGCCTGCTCGGCTCGATCGCTGGACACGTGCGCGGCCTCGCCGCAGCCGAGACGTCCGAAGCCCGCGTTGCCGCGGTGCCGATTGGCGGCAACGGTGGCGGCATGGGCGGTTTTGGCGGCATGGGCCGCGGTGGCCGCGGCGGCCCGGGCGGCGGCGGCCCCTTCAACAGCGTCACGGTCCAACCCGACGGTAGCTACCGGATCGACAACCTGACGCCCGGGGATTACCTGGTTCGCAGCTGGATCGGTTCGCCGCAGGAGTTGATGCGCGAACTCGGCCCGCAGTTCCTGAGTGGCACGCTGACCGCGGACCTGAAGGTCGTCGGTGGTGAAACGAGCCAGTTCGACTGCGCCGTGCAACGCCCGATGGTCGGCGAGGCCAGCGGCACGGTCCTGCACAACGGTTCGCCCGCCACTGGTTTCCAGGTGGAGCTCTCGCGCCTCGACGAGAACGGCGGCAACACAAACAACGCCAATGGTGGCGGCCGGGGGCCGGGCGGCGGCCGCGGCGGCATGTTTGGCGGCGGCCGCACGTTCCAAGCCGCGGTCGCGAGCTCGGGGCACTTCTCCATCAAGGACGTACCGGCGGGCAACTACCGCCTGCGCGTGCAGGCTGGGCGGCGCGCCGGAACGCTGCACGAGGAGACGATCCAGATCGCGGCGAACGCGAACACGGAACGCAACATCCAAGTGACCACGGCCAGCCTGCAGGGCACGGTCACCTGCACCGACGCGAACGCCGCCGAGCTCAACGGCACGGTCACCTTGTTGCCAGGCCTCTCGGCGCTCCCCGAGGACTACAACGCCTGGCGCCGTGACCCAGCTAATACGACGTTCGACGCGCGCCTCCAGAACGGCACGTTCCGCTTCGACACGCTCACTCCCGGCAACTACCTGCTGGTGCTGGGGGCCCGCGGCCGCGAACGCACCAGCGCGCCGATCGTCGTGGTGCCCGGCGAAGGCCAGACGACGACGATTGCAGCCGGCGCGGTGTCCACCCAACCGGAAGCGACTGGCAACGGCGGCGGCCGCGGCGCCAATGGTGGCGGACGCGGTGCCAATGGCGGTGGTCGCGGTGGCAATGGCGGCGGACGCAACGCGCCTGGCGGCGCGGCCCCCGGCAACGGCGCAATCCCGCAAGCCAATCCTTCGGGCGGCAATCGGTTGCGGTAGACTGTAGCTCCCGGCCGTAGCTCCCGGCCTTCCGGCCGGGGCTCCTTCCAAGCCGCCGGTCCGGAGCCTGTCATTCGCGTCCTCGCTACGATTCTCGCGTCCCTGCTGCTGGCCCTCGGCCTCGGCATCGCTGGCTATAGCTACGTGCTCTCGTTGCGCCGCGGTCCCTTGCGCGCAATCGAACCCGGCGCGGCCATCGCTCCCGCCGTTCCTGTTCTGGCCCCGACGCGCATGCCAGCGGCCCCGGAAGTGAGTCGCCGCGCGCTGCCAGCCTCGGTCGCGCTCGATCCCGAAGAACGGGTCCCCGTGCGCATCTCGCTGCAGAACCTACCGGCCTTTCCAGGCGCGGAAGAACCCGGCATTGCCCTGTTCTCGGCCGATACCGGCGCAGACTTCACCTGGGTTCCACTCACCTCGAGCCGTGATGGAAACGCCATCGAAACCAGCACCGCCGTCGTCGGGCCGGTCGCCATCACGCTCGCGCGCGATCGAGCCAGTGCCCGCCACGGCTACCTGGTCCGCACCACCCACACGTTCTCGGCCCGCCGCGGCAGTTTGACGCCCCTCGTGTTTGATGCGCAATCCCACCAGGTGACGATCGAAGTCGACTCGAAGCGGCAAGCCGGCCCCCTGCGCCTGTCCCGCGCACTCGACCCGGACTGGCTCAGTAGCAGCGCGGCCCCCACGGGGGTTGCGTGTCGCCCAGGCCATCCGGCGACGTTGCTGCTCGGGCCTGGGGAATATGAACTCACCGACCCCATCGACCCGAGCCGCACCCAGCGCTTCACGGTGCCGAGCGCAGCCCCGGTGCTGGTCAGCGACTCGTTGTCACGGCCGTTAACTGGCCATCTTTGAGCCGATAGAGCTTTGGCGAAACCGGGTGCGCGGCTTCGCGCGCCATTTCTTCGGTAGTCGCCATGAGCCGCTCGAGGTTCTGCCCCGACTCCGGCCCCACCCACAGCGTATCGCGGTCTGGGATCGCGACGAGCAGACCATCGGTCTCCTCAAGCAGCAGCACGCGGCTCGCGTCGTAGCCGTCGCCGGACTGGAGCACCACGGACTCCCGTTCGGCTGCCGACGAAGTGAGGCCCAGGCTGCCTCGCCGGGCGAGGTTGGCCACCGCCAGGTTGTGCAGATCGGGTTCGGTCTTGCGCCAGCGTTGCAGGTGGGCGCGACAGACGAACAGCATGCAGTTCGGGTCGTCGATCACGTAGACCGTGACCAGTTCGTCGTTCATGCGGCGGTGCACAAGACCCGAGTCCCCAAAGCAGCCCTGCTCCTGGAGCCAGCTGAGGCTGCGGACCTGCGGCAACAGCACAGGCGCCGCCGCGGCGAAGTCGACGTCCTCGACGCGATCGAGCCCAACCGTCGCAATGTCGCGCACGAACTGGTCCACCATGCGCGGAAAGGCGTCCGGGAACGCCTCCGCGTGACGGAACGCGTCATGGAGCGAAACCGGCAGCTCCTGGCCATCGATGCGCAACAGGCAAGCGAAGCGATCGGGCAGCATGCCAAGGAAGGTCACCTCTGGGTGCGCCTCGGCCAGCACGGTCTCGAAGCGCACGAGGAACGCCGCCACTTCGGGCGGGTACTTCGAGATACCCCGGTGCAGCCGGTGGTGCAGAAATGCCGCCACCATCGAGACCGCACACCAGGCGACGATGCCCCAGAGCCACATGGCCGGGGCTATCGGCAGATTGGTGGGAGGACCTTAGCTGAGCCACCGGGCACGCGACGGCTCCGGGAGCTTCGCGCCGGGAGCCTCCCAGCGAGGAAAATGGACGGCCAACGGGGGGCTGCCAGCGACGGACTTGACCGACCTTGCTACCTTTCCACCTGCAGCAAAGCCAACAGTGGACAATCTGTCAACAACCCCCTTCGTTTTCCGGAAGAAGACATTCCACTTGCCGATTGACTCCGAATTCCGGAATATGGAACCGCGGTCGAAGGCCCCAAAGCGAACCTACCATGGAACATGATACCCAGTCGACTCCGGATTCGATGTTTCGACTGATTGTCCTGGGCGACGGATCGGTCCGCACCATCCCGCTGCTGGGATCGCGGTGGATCATTGGTCGCGCCCCAGAGTGCACGGTGCCACTGCGCGACCCCACCGTCAGCCGGCGCCATATCGGCCTCGAGCGCCACGGCGAGTGCTTTCGCTTCCAGGACCTGGGCGGCAGCAATCCGATCCTGCTGGACGGTCGCCCGGTCTCGCAGGGCATCCTCGATGTCGGCCAGACACTCCTGATCGGCCTTACGCGACTGACGCTCGAACGCCGTCGCCCGTCCGCCGTCATCGTGCCTGACTCCAGCGCAACCATCATGCTGGCGCGCGAAGTCATCGACGAAGAATTGCCCGCGCCGTCTGCCGCAACGACCTTTGCTGGCATTGCGCGCCGCGTGCTCGAGCGCATCGAATGGACGTTCGCGGACCTCGGCGGCTTGCCCGACGTGGCCGAACCACTGCTCGATCTCGCCCTCAATCTGACCGGCCGACGGCGCGGCATCATCGGGCAACTGACTTCGCAGGGCTCCGTCGAAACCCTGGCATCCCTTGACGCATTTGGCGTCGGCCAGGGCATCCGCCTGCCAGAACAGGTGCTCACCGAAGCGCGGCGACTCGGCTGCGCCAACCTGCTCACCATGCAGGAACGCGGGCACTCGATCAATCGCCTCGTCGTGCCTCTGGGCCGCAGTTGCGAGGGCATCCTCGTGCTCGAAGAGCCGCTGCCGGACGCCGCCCATGGCCAGGACCTGCTGCGACTAGGCAGGACCCTCGGCGCCGTCATCTGGCACCGACTGCAGGAGGCCAGGGAGCGACTGCGGCTGCGCGAAGAAGTGCAGCGCCTGCGCTTCCACGGCACGACCGCGCACAACGCGTTGCTGGCCAGCACTCGCCTGCAGGACCTTCGCCAGCAACTCCGGCAAGTCGCGCAGCACGATCACGCCGTGCTTCTGCTCGGCGAAGACGGCACCGAACGCGAAGACCTCGCGCGCTACCTCCACATCGAAAGCGACCGCGCCAAGGAGCCGTTCCTGGCCCTCAACTTCGCCGCCATGCCGGACTGGCGCCGCGAGAAGGAGCTCTTCGGCGACGGCCGCAGCCTGCTGCCAGCCGTGGAGCGCGCTGGCGGCGGCACCCTCTTCCTGGATTGCATCGAGAACCTCACGCAGAGCCAGCAGGAACACCTCGCGGCGAGCCTGTCCGTCACTCGCGAGGAGGGCTCGAAAGAACGGCTGCAACGGCCGCGGCTCGTGGTCGCCACGATTGAGGGAGCCCCGCAAGAGTGGGCCCCCAGTTTTGCAGCCCTGCTTGAATCCTGCCGATTCACCATTCCACCGCTGCGCAGCGACGCGCGCGACGTGCTCGCCCTCGCAGAGCTCTTCCTGTCGGAAATGGGCAACTCTCCCGACGGCAGCCCTCGCCTGCTCAGCGAACGCGCGAAACGTATCCTCATCGATTACCATTGGCCCGGCAACGTGCGCGAACTGCGGCAGATGCTCGAGATGGCCGCCTCGCAGGCAGGCAACCAGCAAATTGCGCCGCGGCACCTCCCCGAAATGCTGACCGAGGGCATGACGATCGGCACCGAACCGGCAATCCGGACTCTCGATGAGATGGAGCAGAGCCACATTCGCGACGTGCTGCAGCGAGTCGGCGGCAATCGCGCGCGTGCGGCGCAGGTACTCGGCATCGCCGCATCCACGCTCTACGAGAAGGTCCGGCGCTACTCGATCGAAGTCTGATCGCAGAGCACCAGCAAGCCGAGCACAAGCAATCTGGCCAACGAAGCTGCAGAAGCCGAGCGACAACTGGCCTCACGGCGCCGGATTCGTCATGATCTCGCGATGACCGGCTCTGGCCCGATCTATCTCGATTCTGCCGCCACCACCCGCCCCCTGCCCCAGGTGGTCGAGCGCATGGCTTCTGCCCAGTTGGAGCTGTTCGGCAATCCGAGCAGCTCCCACAGCTTCGGCCCACCCGCCAGGAAGGCCCTGGAGGACGCGCGCGAGTTCCTGCGCGGCACCCTCGGCGCCGCTTCGGTGGTCTTCACGTCAGGTGGCAGTGAAGCCGACTACCTCGGCATCGTAGGCAGCGCCGCCGCGCGGCCCTCGGGTCGCGTCCTGATGGCCGCCAGCGATCATCCCGCCCTGCTGCGCACCGATACGCTGCTCGCGCGCTGGCGCCACCACGTGATGGCGCTGCCGGTGACCCCGCACGGCGACCTCGCGCCCGAGACGCTGTTTGATGCGCTCGGCACGGACGTTCGCACGGTCGCCCTCATGTATGGGCACAACGAGCTGGGCACGCTTTGTCGCCTCACCGAGCTTGTCGAACTCGTGCGGCGAACGGCCCCGGAAGCGCACATCCACGTCGATCTCGTGCAGACCTACGGCAAGTTGCCGTTTGAGATGGACGATCTCGACATCGATTCGGTCGCCGTCTCCGGGCACAAGTTCCACGGCCCGCGCGGCGCCGGCTTCCTCGCGCTGTCTAGCACCGCGCGCGTGGCCCCGCTGCAACTCGCAGGCGGCCAGGAAGGTGGCATGCGTGGTGGCACCGAAAACGTTGCCGGCGCGATCGGCTTGATGGTCGCAGCCGAACACGCGCTCACCCATCAGGTGACGACGGCGAGGCACACGGAAGCACTCGCCGATCTCGTGCACGAACGAGTGCTCGCCGCCGTGCCCGACGCGCAACGCCTGGGCCATCCCGAGCGCCGCCTGCCGCACATCCTGTCCATGCGGTTGCCAGGGGTTGTCGGGCAGACCCTGCTCGAACGCTGCAACGCGCGCGGGGTCGCCTTCTCGATCGGTTCCGCGTGCCACGGCGCCGCAGCCGAACACGGCTCGGACACGAAGCACGACGCCAAGAAAGCCGCCGAGAACCACGTGCTCGCCGCCATTGGCTTGGATCGCCGCGCTGGCCGCGAGGTCATCCGACTGTCGTTCTGCCGCGACAACACGCTGGAGCAGGTGGAACGCGCCGCTGAGATCGTCGTCGAAGAAGCGCTGCGCCTGCTGCAGATGTCGCCGCGCCGCACCGAAGAATGGAGTCGCCGGCCGTGAGCGAAGGGACTGGCCCGTCGCTGTCGCCAGCCATGGCGCAGTACATGGCGCAGAAGCAGCGGCACACCGATGCCCTGCTGTTCTTCCGCATGGGCGACTTCTACGAGGTGTTCTTCGATGATGCGAAGATCGCCGCGAAGGCGCTCGGCATCACGCTGACGAGCCGCAACAAGGGCGAGTCAGCGATTCCGATGGCCGGCGTGCCCGTTCGCGCCATCGATGGCTACCTGCAGAAACTCGTGCAGATGGGCCACAAGGTGGCCATCTGTGAGCAGATGCAGGACCCGCGCGAAGCGAAGGGCGTCGTCGAACGCGCCGTCGTGCGCGTGGTGACGCCGGGCACGCTCACCGAAGACAACCTGCTCAACGACCGGCGCAGCAATCACCTCGCCGCCGTCTGCCTTGGTCGCGACAAAGCCGGCATCGCGTGGGTCGAGCTTTCGACCGGGGCATTCCTCGTGCACGAATGTGCGATCGAGCGCCTCGCCGACGAACTCGTTCGCATCGAGCCAGCCGAACTGCTGCTGCCCGAAGACCAACGCGGTGAAGAACGCGTGTGGCTGCCAGCCAACAACGTGCCGATCTCCTTCCGCCCCGGCTACGACTTTGGCGCCGAGAGTGGCGCGCGTACGCTGCAGCAGTTCTTCGCCGTGAAGACGCTCGCGGGCTTCGGCGTGCAGGACCAGCCACTCGCCACGGGCGCTGCAGGCGCACTGATCAGCTACCTGCAGGAGACGCAGCTCTGCGCGCTGCCGCACCTGCGCGGCATCGAAGTCTGGCACGACGGTTCCTACATGCGGCTCGACCGCGCCACGCGCCAGAGCCTGGAGCTCGTGCAGACGATGCGCGGCGACGAAGGCACACCGCTGCTATCGATCCTCGACCGCACCTGCACGCCTATGGGCGCCCGCACCCTGCGCAACTGGCTGCTGGCGCCGCTGTCGCAGGTCGCCGCGATCCAGGATCGCCAGGACGCGATTGCCGAACTGCACGCCGAACCGCCGCTGCTGTCGCTAGTCACGGGCCAGCTCGCGCACGTTCTCGATCTCGAACGCTTGACGTCGCGCGCCGCGTTCGGTCGCGCCAACGGCCGCGATCTGATCGGCCTGCGACAGAGTCTCGAACGTTTGCCAGCAATTCGCCAGCGACTCGCGACCTGCCGTGCGCCGGCATTGCTGCGACTCCACGCAGCCCTCGATCCACTCCCCGATCTGTGCGCGACGATCGCGGCGACACTCGTCGACGAACCGCCGCTCGCGCTCAAGGAAGGTGGGCTGATCCGCGCGGGGTTCCACGCCGAACTCGATGAGTTGCGCGAACTCGCGCGCGACAGCACCGAGTGGATGGCGCGCTACCAGCAGAACCTCGCCGAGCGCACGGGCATCCCGAGCCTCAAGGTCGGGTTCAACCGCGTCTTCGGCTACTACATCGAGGTCACGCACACGCACCGCGAGATCGAGCTGCCGCCGGAGTTCCAGCGTAAGCAGACCACCAAGAACGCCGAACGCTACGTGACGGACGAGCTGCGCACGTTCGAGACCAAGATCCTCAAAGCCGAGGAGAACAGCCGCACGCTCGAGTACGACCTGTTCACCACGCTGCGCGAACGCGTTGCCACCGATCTGGCGCGCCTGCAGGCAACCGCCCACGCGGTGGCGGAGTTGGATACCTACGCTTCTTTGGCCACAGTCGCACGAGACCGCAACTACTGCTGCCCGAAGATCGACGACTCGCAGACGCTGCGCATCGAAGATGGTCGCCATCCCGTCATCGAATCGACCCACGCCGTCGGCACATTCGTCGCCAACGACACCGACCTCGATCCACCCCAGCGCCGCCTCGTGTTGTTGACCGGCCCGAACATGGCCGGCAAGTCGACGTGGATCCGCCAGAACGCGCTCATCGCGATCATGGCGCAAATCGGCAGTTTCGTGCCTGCGAAGAGCGCCCACGTGGGCCTCGTCGACCGCGTGTTCACGCGCGTCGGCGGCGCCGACGATATCAGCCGCGGCGCCTCGACCTTCATGGTCGAGATGACCGAGACGGCCAACATCCTGAACAACGCGACGCAGCGCAGCCTCGTCATCCTCGACGAAGTCGGACGCGGTACAAGCACCTACGACGGCTTGTCACTCGCGTGGGCCATCGCCGAAGACCTGCACGAACGTGTGCGCTGCCGCGCGCTGTTTGCGACCCACTACCATCAGCTCATGGACCTCGCCGGCCCCGGCAAGGGCATCGTCAATTCGCGTGTCGCCGTGCGCGAATGGGGCGAGGAGATCGTCTTCCTGCATCGCATCGAGCAGGGTGGCACCGACCGCAGCTACGGCTTGCACGTCGCCCGCCTCGCGGGCATTCCGAAGGCCGTGCTCGACCGCGCAACGGCCGTGCTGCACAAGCTCGAAGAGGAGGGTTCGGAAGTTCGCGAAGCGCTCGTCGATGCTCGCGAGCGGCAGAAACCCGG
>Ga0075163_10013842_pt1 | contig 10435 bp, 6 predicted proteins | sample JI1023141ADNA_FD_71478 | JGI IMG/M metagenome (GOLD analysis project Ga0075163, IMG submission 71478) | Wastewater effluent complex algal communities from Wisconsin, to seasonally profile nutrient transformation and Carbon sequestration -... | ecosystem: Engineered > WWTP > Effluent > Algae... | reverse complement strand
TTGATGTTGGAGCCATACAATAGATCGCTTTGAACGGAGTAATTCTGGAATATAAAGTCGCGATAACGACCGCTTTCACATTGAGCTGCTACTAGGATTGGCATCAAAATGCTGAAAATGACTGGGAGTATAAACTTTTTCATAGAATAATTGTTTCACAAGGATAGCTGAAACCTGTCAATTGTGACTTGTATCACCAATAATTTTATTACCGGAAGTGCAGGGTTATCTTCGCCCGGATTTTTTTCGTCAAGGATAAATGATAGAAACCGACATTATTATAATAGGAGCAGGTCCGTGTGGACTTTTTACTGTATTTGAAGCAGGATTGCTCAAACTTCGCTGTCACCTCATTGATGCCCTGCCTCAGGCCGGTGGTCAGCTAACCGAGATTTACCCAAAAAAGCCGATTTACGATATTCCAGGTTTTCCGGAAGTGCTTGCTGGTGATCTCATCACACACCTAATGAAGCAGGCTGAGCCATTCAAGCCAGGTTTCACGCTTGGTGAGCGCTGCGAGTCGTTCGAAAAGACGGATGATGGCAAATTCATTGTCAAAACCAGTAAGGGGACTTTGCACAAAGCTCCCGTAGTCGCCATTGCTGGGGGACTAGGCTGCTTCGAACCTCGCAAACCACCGATCAATAACATTGCAGATTTTGAGGACAAAGGCATTGAATACATTGTTCGTGATCCTAATTTCTATAAAGGCAAAAAAGTGGTGATCAGCGGTGGTGGCGACAGCGCCCTCGATTGGTCTATTTTCCTTGCCAATGGTGTTGCTGAAGAGGTGACATTGATACACAGAAGCAAAAGTTTCCGTGGTCATCCTGACAGCGTTCAAAAGGTACTCGACATGAGTGCTTCCGGCAAGATTAAGCTGCTCACAGATGCTGAAGTGATTGGTGTAAGTGGAAATGGCGTGCTGAAAACACTGCAAGTTGATCGTCAAAGTGATGGTCCAGGGGTTATTGAAACTGATCACTGGCTTCCTTTGTTTGGTCTTTCGCCTAAACTAGGACCTCTCGCAGACTGGGGATTGAACATCGATAAAAACTCTATCGAGGTAAATACTTTTGATTACAGCACAAATATTCCGGGTATCTACGCTATTGGTGATATCAATATTTATCCGGGAAAATTAAAACTGATTCTCTGTGGCTTCCATGAAGCAACATTGATGGTGCAAAGTGCATTCAAAAGAATTTATCCTGATAAAAACTACGTTCTCAAATACACAACCGTAAATGGCGTAACCGGTTTTTAATAGAAGTTGTGTAGTATTATATATTCGAATTAATGGAAAACATCATCAACATTACCGTTGTAGATAGAGAAGGCAAGGAGCACAATCTTGAAGCTCCAACCGACATGAACATGAATATGATGGAGCTCTGCAAAAGCTATGAGCTTCCTGTTGAAGGAACATGCGGCGGCATGGCCATGTGTGCTACTTGTCACATGTACATTCTATCAGAGCACGAACTACCGGAAAAATCTGATGACGAAGAAGCAATGCTGGATCAGGCATTTTTTGTTCGCGGAAATTCGCGCTTAGGATGCCAGATTCATTTGCGTGATGAACTCGATGGCCTGAAAGTGCAATTGGCTGAGGTTGGTGGTTAAAAGAAGCGACAACATTTTTTTAGAAAGGCCCCTTATTAATATTATGACCCGCATTTATCGAGATGGATGCGGGTTTTTGTTTTGTGGTAATACTTATTGACGAAATCGACTGCGTTCTCCAAGTTTAAGGTATAACAGCAAAACTGAATTAGCAACTGACGCTTATTCTGGATTGTAACATTTGTTACCATCAATATGCCATCAATCCGTTTTTTTGCACGATAGTTAGACTCGGCAACATAATATCGTTGGCAGTTTAATTACAATTGTTGTGAGACTGCGCAATTGTGATCGATCATTGTTTCAATGATTTTTACAATGCACGTTAGATGTTTTACCTGTTTATCGTTTTCTGAATTCCTTTGAGAAATGCTTTTTATGCAACATAACTTCACTTGGAAATAGCTCAATAATATTTGATCAGCATGGAGAAGCCTGAAGAAAACTACATTGCACTTGCAAGAAAAGCTACGAAGGCACTCAATGCGCTAATCATTTTATTGGTATTAAGTATTTCCGGATTCGTTGCCGTTTTATTGAAAGATTTTTTGTTTGATGAGTCAGCGCATAATGCTGATCAGATGTCGTTGGTTGATGAAAAGATGTTAGTCCTCAATGATGGTTTATGGCACGCGATTGATATACCTACGTTGTCTAATGATTCGTTGTCATCTTTAATAATTTATGGACGCGAGTTAATTGCAGGGACATCCAAATTCCTGGGCCCTAATGGTAGTGTAGCTAAAATAAGTAACGGACTCAACTGTCAGAATTGTCATCTTGATGCTGGAACACGGCCATGGGGGAACAACTATGGCTCGGTTGCTTCTTTGTATCCAAAATTTAGAGCGAGAAGTGGATCTGTTGAAACCATTTATAAACGTGTGAATGATTGTTTCGAGCGCAGCCTGAATGGCAATGCTATGGACACATTGAGCAAAGAAATGCGGGCCATAAAATCATACATTGAATTTTTAGGTAGTAACGTGTCGAAGGGTAAAAAGGCTGATGGATCCGGATTAAAGGAACTGGCTTTTCTTGATCGAGCTTCTGACCCAATTGGCGGTAAAATCGTCTATGATCAGAAATGTCAAAGTTGTCATAAGTCAGATGGACGGGGTGTGATGATGGCTGATGGATCTGCTTATACTTATCCACCTCTATGGGGCGAACATAGTTATAACGATGGTGCTGGGTTGTATCGGATAATTAATTTTGCTCGCTACGTGAAGTATAATATGCCTTTAGGTGCTACGCATGCAGCACCTTCGTTATCGGATGAAGAGGCATGGGATGTTGCAGCTTTTGTAAATTCTCAAACTCGTCCACACTTCGAAATAAAAACTGATTGGCCAGATATAAGCAAGAAGCCTATTGATTTTCCATTCGGTCCATATGATGATTCATTTAGCAATACACAGCATAAATACGGGCCATGGAAACCTATTGAGGAGTATCGGATGGCGTTAAATACGGCCCAGAAATAGTGTTTCTCATGTTTAATTTCTATGATGGATGATGTAAAGCTATGATTGTATTCATAAAGTAGGTCTTGTTACTGCTATGTAGTATGAAACAGTATTGAATCAATGAACTGAAGCGGGTTTTGTCGCTTTTTTAGTCTTTCAGCACACCTTAGTCGCATATCACTAATAGTAGTGATTTTGATCCTTCGACACAAGTACAATGTATTTTGACAAATACATTCGCTGCATCATTCTGACAAATGTGTCAAATTGATACTAACCAAAATTTTATCTAACCTAATTTTATGAAGAACTTCGTTTTTCTTTGTCTTGCTTTGCTGTGCGCAAGTTTGACTGGCTTATCTCAAGCGCCTCAGTCTATTCCTTATCAAGCGGTAGCTCGTGATGCGCAAGGTCACTTGCTTGCAAATCAAGCTGTATCAGTGCGATTCTCTATTCATGATCTATCTGCTTCCGGGTCGGTTGTTTATGCTGAAACGCACGCTGCAATTACCTCTCCTTTGGGTTTGTTTACACTTAACCTCGGTGAAGGATCTCCTAATTCTGGAGTGTTCTCTGAAATTGCATGGGGAAGTGGCTCTAAGTTTTTGCAGATTGAACTTGATGCGACAAACAGTGGCAACTATAGCGATATGGGTACAAGTCAGCTGTTGAGTGTGCCTTATGCTCTTTATGCAGAACGCGCCGGAAATGCGAATGTTCAGATGAATTTTTTCTTCGCTGACCGCGATGGTGATGGCTTAGGAGATAAATTCAGCGCATACTACGGTCCTTACGCACTTTCCCAATATGTTGAAGATAGCACGGATTGTAATGACCTTTTGCCATATCCGCAAGGCGTTTATTTTTATTTCACAGATATCGATGGTGATGGCTTTGGTGATCCTGGAACGGGTTTCGAATCTTGCACTGAATTGAATGGTGGATTCGTTGATAACGACGGCGACTGCTCAATTGATGACCCAAGTCAACCAATGACGTTGTTTTTTGACAATGATGGTGATGGCTTCGGTGGTGAACAAAGCAGTTTGATCTGTGACAACGATGATCCACAATGGGTTTCCATTACAGGTGATTGCAATGATAACGATGCCAATGCTTTTCCGGGTCAGTTCTGCAGTGATTGTGATGCCGCTTCCGCGCAATTCATTGCGGCAAATCAAGCCGGTATATTGCAACAGGGTGGATTCTGTATTGTTTTTGAAGGTGCACAATCGTCAGAGGACTTACAAATTTGCCTTTCAAATGCATTTCCTGAGATTGGATCTGCTTGCCTTCCTTGCCTTGCTGATTATGTTTACTGCACATTCACAAACTGTATCGGCGAGTGTATGGATGTGAATGGTACTTGCTGGCAATGTCAGGTTGAGAATGGTTGTATTGACGCCCTTGAATTATGTATTGGTGTCTCCGATCAGGATGGTGATGGTTGGTTTGCACCTACTGATTGTAATGATAATAATCCAAACATCAATCCTTTCGGCTCTGAAATCTGCGATGGAATTGACAATAATTGCGACGGACAAGTTGATCCTACTTTATTATATTTCTTCGACAACGATGGTGATGGCTTTGGTGACGATAATAACTTCATATCTAGTTGTGAACCTGTTTCGGGTTACATCGAGTTTTCTGGAGACTGCGACGACAATGACGCATCGATTAATCCAGTTGCAGCCGAACTCTGCGATCAATTAGACAACAATTGCAATGGCACTATTGACGATGCGAATGTGTTTTATGCAGATTTTGATCAGGATGGATTTGGTGATGACTTCAATGCATCGTTGGGTTGTGATGGTTTGGAAGGTTATGTGGTGATTGGTGGTGATTGCGATGATAGCGACGCTTCAATCAATCCTGCAGCAAACGACTTATGCGGAGATGGAGTTGATTCTAACTGTGATGGTACTGAGAATATAATCGAACTATATGTGGATGCTGACGGCGACGGCTATGGTGATGCAGCCTCAGGTAGTTTGTTCTCTTGTGAGATAATCTCTGGTTATAGCACTATTCCCGGTGATTGTGATGATCAGGACTCTTCTGTTTATCCTGGCAATGGTTGCGAAACATCCGCTTGCACTGGCAACGAACAGGTGTTTACAGAATTGAACTACAACGCAATCATTAATGAAGGTGCTTCTTGCTTCAATTTGTTAGGATTTGATCAGACTGTCATTGTAGATTGTTTGCTATCGAGCTACCCTGAAATGGGTGAAGGCTGCGCAACTTGTGTCTATGAAGGATTGAGCTGTTTGTTCATCGATTGTGCGAACGCATGTAATATCGATCCGAATAACTGCCAAAGCTGTTATGATACTAGTCCTTGTTGGGATAGCATGAATGCCTGCCTTGGCATTGGTAACAACGGAGGAGGTGTCACTGACGCTGATGCGGATGGTTTTGATTCATCTTCAGATTGTGATGATAATGACGCTTCAACTTTTCCTGGAGCAATGGAAATATGTGACTTACAAGATAACAATTGCAACGGTATCATAGATGATGCTATGAACATGTATCTTGACGCGGATCAGGACGGTTTTGGTGATGATCTAAATTCTTTGATCGGTTGCGAATTGATTGCGGGCTATGTAGCAACACCGGGCGATTGTGATGATAACAATGCCTCGATTTATCCTGGCAATGGCTGCGAGGTTGGTGGTTGCACCGGCGCCTCTCAGGCTTTTGTATCTCAGAACTATACTGAGGTCTTGAATGAAGGTGTAATTTGCTTCAACAATATTGGACTGGATCAACAAAGTTTCGTTTCTTGTCTTACAACAACTTATCCTGCTATTGGAGATGGCTGCGCAACTTGTGTTTATGAAGGATTAAGCTGCATTGTTATTGAATGCGAAAATGCATGTCAGCAAAACCAAGCTAGCTGCCAAGACTGTTATGATGCAAGTCCATGCTGGGCACAGATGTATGCTTGTCTGGGTATTGATGACCCTAACGGTGGTGGTGGTAACATCAGCGACCAGGACAATGATGGTATTTCTGATGACGACGAAAATGCGATTGGCTCGAATCCATTCAGCGCAGATTCTGATGGCGATGGTATCAATGATTTGATAGAAGTGATAGACACACTTAATCCTGCCGATGCAGATGGTGATAACACTTTTGATATTAATGATTCGGATGACGATAATGACGGAATTCCAACTTTTGATGAGTTCTTTGCCGGTGAAGTTTCATTAGCCGACGTGGACAGTGATGGTGTTTACAACTGGTTCGACCTCGATAGTGATAACGATGGTGTTAATGATTCGGTTGAACTTATGAATGACACAAATGGTGATGCTATTCTTGATTTTATTCAAAGTGAAATCAACTAATTTTCTTTCGGTATAATTTAAAAAGACAGAAAGATGATTGTAAAAAATAAAATAATAGCGCTTTTATTGTTGGGGCTGTTAGTCAGCATCAGCAGTGCGCTGGCCCAAACATTGAGCCCTTCTGCGATTGTTTCTCAGGGGAAATTCGCAAGCAGCACTGATTATACTTTGAGTTGGTCACTGGGACAATCAAACATTGTTCAACTCGGGGATGGTCAATATATGCTCACTCAAGGTATTCAGCAACCTGAAATCGATTTGGCAACCAATGATCTCCTTGATGATTATTGCCCCGGCGCTGAAATTGAAGTTGGTTATTGGTCCACCGGATTTTTTGGTCCGAATGCCTTGTTTCAATTGCAACTCTCGGATGAAAACGGCGGTTTCGAAAACGCACTGGTGATAGGCGAAGCTTCTGCTGACAATGCTGATCTTATTATTGGTCTTTTGCCTGATGACATCAACTCTTCAAACACTTATCGTGTTCGGGTAGTCAGTTTAAATCCTGACTTTATTGGCAAAGAATCGAATTCATTCACCATTCTTCAACCTGATACTTATTACGCAGATGTTGATGGTGATGGTTTTGGTGATCAGAACAACATCAGGTTGGCTTGTGAACAGCCCGCTGGATATGCTAGTGCAGCAGGCGATTGCAATGACAACAACGCTGCTATTTATCCTGGTGCTGCGGAGATTTGCAATACTGTTGATGACAACTGTAATGGCGATATCAACGAAGGCATCGGTCAAACGTGGTTTGTTGATGCAGATGGCGATGGTTTTGGAAATCCATTGATAACATTGGTTTCTTGCTCTCCTGTTCAAGGCTATGTTCAGAATAGTCTTGATTGCAATGACGCCAATGGCGCTGTGCGACCGAATGCCATCGAGGTTTGTAATACAATTGATGATGATTGTGATAACCTGATAGATGAAGGTGTCGGTCAAACTTGGTATGCCGACAATGATCAGGATGGATATGGTAATGCCGCAATTTCAGTTGTGGCTTGCACTAAACCAGCAGGATACGTTGCCAATAGCACTGATTGTGCAGACAACAATGCACTCATTCGCCCGGGAAAAGCCGAATTTTGCAATGGACTTGATGACGATTGTGATGGACTTGTTGATGAAACAGGTTCCGTAATCCCTCAACCGACATCTATTTCAGGGCCATCAATTGTTTCGCCTTATCAAACGGGAATCGTCTACTCTGTTCCTGCTATTGCCGGTGCTACATGTCAGTGGTCGGTGCCATCTGGAGTAACTATTGTTTCCGGACAAGGTACATTTAGTATCACCGTTAATTGGGGTAATAAAAAGGGTGAGGTCACCGCACGTTATGTTACTTCTTGCGGCAAAGGCAAGAAGAGAGAGAAGGATGTTAAGTTCAGGAATAGAAGGTCAATGGAAGTTGATGATGTCGTTGACGATGAAATGATTTCTGAAGAAAACATAGTCATGAATGTTTATCCAAATCCATTCAAGGAAGATTTACATGTGACATTCACCCTCAATGAAGCATCAATTACTCGCGTTGAAATGATTGATCTGACTGGACGAACTGTGGCTTTGTTGTACAATGGTTCCGTTGAAGCGAAGGAAACGATAGACGTAATCTATAATCCGGAAAGCTTGGAGGCCGGCATGTACATCTGCAGGCTTATCGCAGGTTCTGAATCAAAACAAATGGTTGTGATTATGGTTGAATAGGCTGAGCGCATGTCCTCATATGATCGGAATTTGCAGCCAATGTTAGTGGCGTGAATTCAATAACACAAATCAATGGTTGTGTTAGTTTATTTCCAGCAAATTTGCTGATGGGTAATTTCCAAAATCTTCGGTTTTTGGATTTATCCATCAGCATTTTTAATTTAGAAGAATGAAAACAGGAATCATACTGCCCATGTTATTGATTTGTTGTTTGATCGCTTGCGGTCAGCAGCAAGTGGCAACGATTTCAGAAGATCAAAGCAATGTAAATATTATGAATCAAGATTCTATCCAACCCAAAATGAAAGTCGAAATCTGGAGCGATATCATGTGTCCTTTCTGTTATATCGGCAAAAGAAATTTCGAGGGGGCATTGTCGCAATTTGCGGATAGTGCCAATATTGAAGTGGAGTGGAAGAGTTTTCAACTTGATCCTACGATTCCACAGCATTTCGATAAACAAGTGAATGTCTATCAATATCTCGCTGATCGCAAAGGCATGTCGCTCGATCAATCTAAAGCCATGCATGATCGTGTAGTGAAAATGGCAAGTGACGCCGGATTGCAATACAATTTTGATAAAGCCGTTGTGGCCAATTCATTCAACGCTCATCGCATGATTCAACTTGCCAAAACAAAGGGCCTTGGAGATGCTGCCGAGGAACGACTTTTTCTTGCATATTTTACCGAAGGTAAAAATTTTGGTGATGCCGAAGTTTTGGAAGCTTTGGGAAAAGATATCGGTCTCACTGAATCCGATGTTCGTGATGCGCTCAGCAATGAAAACTATGCCGCTAAAGTCAAGAAGGATCTTGCGGAGGCGGATAGCATTGGCGTTACAGGCGTTCCGTTCTTTGTTTTTGACAGAAAATTTGCAGTGTCAGGTGCCCAGCCTTCGCAAGCTTTTTTGCAGGCCCTGAACCAATCTTATGGTGAATGGAAAAAAACCCAACCTGCAGCGGTATTAAAAGTTGAAGAAGGACCTTCCTGCACACCTCAAGGAAAATGCGATTGATGTATTTGTTTTGATCTCTCAGCGGGCTTCTTGTTGATTGATGTCCAAAGTAAAATCTGGATTAAACCATTTTGTGATTGGCCTGTACTTAGCGGAATGAACTATATCTTCGTATCCGCCATGAAAATTTTTGCCTTGTTCATTTTGCTGTGCGCATTGCCGCATGTTGTTTCTTGCCAATTCGAAAATCCGGGTTGGCTGTTTACAATTGATGCTTATAACGATGCTGACATCAGCGACATTGAAGTGGACGCTGAAGGCAATACATACGCTTCAGTCAATTACATGGGTACGCTAAACCTGCAAGGCAATAATGGCAGGCCATTGCCTAATTCCAGGCATATGAGTGGAGTACTGATCAAACTGGATGGTCAGGGCAAGTTGTTATGGTGTCGTGGTTTTGAAAGTGCTTTTGATAATCGGATCAATGACTTGACAGTGGATGCAGATGGCAACGTTTACATCACTGGTTTTGGCGATGGCCTTATGCATTTTCCAGGAAAATCCGACAATTATATCGTTGGCCGTGAAAAGGGTAAAGATGAATATCACCAGCCTCAGGGAATTTATATTGCCAAATACACCAAAGACGGTGAACGCGCCTGGGTGCATTACTGGAGTGCCTTCGGTTGGGGTGAAGGTAGAAATATTGCAGTTAACAGCAAAGGAGATGTAGTATGGAGCTACTATCATTATGGTGAACTTAAAGAGAAAGATGAACTGATTGATGAATTCAAACGAAGCGAGTCTGTTCAAGTAAAAGTGAGTGTGGCACATTTCAAAGCTGATGGTACTTTAGATCACATCGAACCATTTCAGTATTTGGCATCTGAATCTGCGGTCAAAACACCACGCCTCAAATACGACAATGCTGATAACCTTTTTGTTTATGGTATGTTCTCAAAATCTATCACGTTGAGTGAACAGGACTCCTTGACAAACGATGGTTATTATGAAAGCATGGACTCCTATCTGGTAAAATATAATAATCAAGGAAAATTGCTTTGGCTCCGTCAATTCGGTGGGCAGAATTATCAAATCATTGAAGATATTGATTTTGGAATTGATGGGTCGGTTTATGGCACGGGTCACTACAGTTATGAATGTGTGTTGATGGACGCTATCAAGTCTTCACAAAAGAGTAAGTTCGACTACAAATCTGGAAATAGTTTGTTCTATTTCCATTTTTTTGACGATGGCGAAACTGATTTTATCCGTTTTGTGGATGGCAGAGGATACAATGG
>Ga0075163_10013841_pt1 | contig 10435 bp, 8 predicted proteins | sample JI1023141ADNA_FD_71478 | JGI IMG/M metagenome (GOLD analysis project Ga0075163, IMG submission 71478) | Wastewater effluent complex algal communities from Wisconsin, to seasonally profile nutrient transformation and Carbon sequestration -... | ecosystem: Engineered > WWTP > Effluent > Algae... | reverse complement strand
CACGGAGATATCGGAACACAATGAAACCGATGGATTTGCGTTCAGGGCAAGGCGCGAACCGCGGCGATACCGGGCGGTATCGCGAGGATTTGCAACGCCGCCCTGGGCGCAAAGACGCGGTTTCATGTTTCGATATCTCCGTGTCGGCGTACTAGGCCCTAAATACCCGCCCTCGCCCCAACCGCCCGCCCACTCACCCGCCACAGCATCCGCTGCACCACCAGCGCCGTCACCAGCAGCGCCCCGGCCGCGGCCTGCCAGAAGGCGACGGGTGAGTGCTGCGCGGCCAGCGGCCCCAGGCCGTGGTAGGCCAGCACGTAGCCGCCCGCCAGGCCCACGCCCCACAGCAGCACGCAGTACACCAGCAGCGGCGCCAGGGTGACGCGGTAGCAGCGCAGCACGAAGATGGCCACGGTCTGCATCGCATCGGCCAAGTGCAGCAGCGCCACCCAGCCCAGCAGCCGCGAGGCCAGCAGCGCCACGCCGGCGTGGTGGGTGTAGACCGCCGCGATCCAGGGTTTTGCTATGAAAACGATTGCTGACAGCGCAAGCGCCACGCCAGCAGAGGCCCAAAAAGCCTGCAAAGCCACGCGGCGTGCGCGGCCCTCGTCGCCGGCGCCGCGCCAGTAGCTCACGCGCGCGCTGGCGGCAACGGCCAGCGACAACGGCACCATGTACATCAGCGCAGTGACGTTGGCCGCGATCTGGTGCGCGGCCGCGACGGTGGTGCCCAGGCGCGCGACGAACAGCGCCATCAGCGTGAACGAGGTGATCTCCACCAGGATGGTCAGCGCCGCCGGCACGCCCAGCCGCGCGAACGCGCGCAGCGTGGGTGGGTGCGGCGGTTCCATGCGGCGCCACAGCGCCAGGGGCGCGTACAGCCCCTGCGTGCGCAGCAGCCACAGCGCCAGGGCGCACAGCAGCCAGTTCACCGCGAAGGTGGCCCAGGCGCAGCCGACCACGCCCAGCGCCGGCACACCCGCGCCGCCGAAGGTGAGCCAGATCGACAGCGGCAGCTTGACCCCCAGCGAGACGACCTGCAGCCAGGTCACCAGCCGCGGCTTGCCCAGCGCCTGGTTGAGCGTGCTGAAGGCGCGGAACAGCAGCGCCGCCGGCAGGCTCCAGCCCACCACGGCCAGATACTCTTCCACCACGGGCCGCAAGTCGGCCGGGACCTCCGTCCAGCGCAGCAGCGGCGCCGGGTGCAGCAGCACCGCCATGCCCAGCACGCTGGCCGCCGCGCAGACGTACAGCGACTGCCGCGCCGACGGGCCGACGTCCGCCGGCCGGCGCGCCCCGTGCATCTCGGCCCAGACGGGCAGCAGCGCCTGCAGCAGGCCCATCAGCGACACGTAGACGGTGATGAACACGGCCGAGCCGATCGACAGCGCCGCCAGGGAAACGTCGGAATGCCGCCCGGCGACGATGGTGTCCACCACCCCGAAGCCCATGACGGCGATCTGCCCGACGAACACCGTCGAGGCGTGGGCGGCCATGGCCTGCAGGTCGCCCTGGGAGCGCGGGGAGCGGTGGGTCTGATCGGTCACGGCGCGCATTGTGTCAGGCCGAGGCGACCGGGAAACGCAATACCATGGCGCCCGAGGAGACCCGGATGACCGACCTGAGCAAGATCACCTGCATCGAAGACCTGCGCCTGCTGGCCAGGCGCCGCGTGCCGCGCATGTTCTACGACTACGCCGATTCGGGCAGCTGGACCGAGGGCACCTACCGCGCCAACCAGGCCGACTTCCAGCGCATCCTGCTGCGCCAGCGCGTGGCCGTGAACATGGAAGGCCGCAGCACCGCCGCCACCATGATCGGCCAGCCCGTGGCCATGCCGGTGGCCATCGCGCCCACCGGCCTCACGGGCATGCAGCATGCCGACGGCGAGATCCTGGCGGCGCGCGCGGCGATGAAATTCGGCATTCCCTTCACGCTCTCGACCATGAGCATCTGCTCCATCGAGGACGTGGCCCGGCACGCCGGGCCGGGCTTCTGGTTCCAGCTCTACGTGATGCGCGACCGCGGCTTCATCGAGCGCCTGATCGACCGCGCCAAGGCCGCCGGCTGCGGCGCGCTGGTGATCACGCTGGACCTGCAGATCCTGGGCCAGCGCCACAAGGACATCAAGAACGGCCTCTCCACCCCGCCCAAGCCCACCCTCGCCAACCTGATCAACCTGGCGACCAAGCCGCGCTGGGTGGCCGGCATGCTGGGCACGCCGCGGCGCCAGTTCGGCAACATCCACGGCCACGTCCAGGGCGTGACCGACATGAGCAACCTGGGCGCCTGGACGGCCGACCAGTTCGACCCGCGCCTGAATTGGGGCGACGTGGAATGGATCAAGAAGCGCTGGGGCGGCAAGGTCATCATCAAGGGCATCATGGAGCCGGAGGACGCGCGCCTGGCGGTCGAATCCGGCGCCGACGCGCTGGTCGTCAGCAACCACGGCGGGCGGCAGCTCGACGGCGCGCCCTCGGCCATCGCCGCCCTGCCCGCCATCGTCGATGCCGTGGGCAGCCGGATCGAAGTGCACATGGACTCGGGCATCCGCAGCGGCCAGGACGTGCTGAAAGCCTGGGCGCTGGGCGCGCGGGGCACCTACATCGGCCGCGCCTTCCTGTGGGGCCTGGGCGCGGCGGGCGAAGCCGGCGTGACCCGGGTGCTACAGATCATCCACAAGGAGCTGGACCTGACCATGGCGTTCTGCGGCCACACCCGGATCACCGGCGTGGACAAGAGCATCTTCAGGCCGGGCACCTATCCCACGGCCTGAGCCGGCGTATCCACCACTTCGCCGAAGGCCCCGCCCGCGGCCACTCTTCCATTGATAGCACATTGCGCAACGTGGCTGCGGGCCAACACCTGATCCGGCATTAAGATCCCGCATCTTCCCAGCCGCGCCCGGCCTGCGCCTGCCCGCATCGGCGCGGGCAGCGCGCCGATCCGCCGACATGCCGCCCTCTCCTGTTTCCTCCCCCTGGCCCCTCTGGGGCAAGGCCCTGGCCTCGCAACTGATCGTGTGGCACCACCTGGTGCACTACGGACCCCTGCCCGACGCGCTGCGCGAGCGCCTGCCGGCGCTGGTGCGCTGGCTCGACACGCAGGCGCTGATGGCGGTGCAGGTGTTCCTGGTGACCGGCGGCTACCTGGCCGCGCGCAGCCTGTGGCCAGCGCCGGGCGAGCCGCGCGTGAGCGTGCGCGAATGGCCGGCCCGCGTGGGTCGGCGCTGCGCCCGCCTGCTGCCGGTGTACCTGCTCGCGCTGCTGGCGGCGGCGCTGGCCGCCGCCGTGGCGCGTGCCTGCATGGTGGACGAGGACACCCCCGCCGCGCCCACGCTGGCCCAGGTGCTGGCCCACGCCGCTTTGCTGCAGGACGTCGCGGATCAGCCGGCGCTGAGCGCAGGCGTGTGGTACGTGGCCATCGACCTGCAGTTGTTCGCCCTGCTCGCCGCGCTGGCGGCGCTGGCCGGCACGGCGATGCGCCCGCGCACCGGCGGCACGGCCGGGCTGGCGCTGGTCGCGGCGGGCGTGGCGGCGTCGCTGCTGGCGTTCAACCTGATGCCGGAGGGCGACATGTGGGCGCCCTATTTCTTCGGCGCCTACGGCCTGGGCGTGCTGGCGGCCTGGGGCGAGGGCCGGCGCGTCGGCGTCACGGCGCTGCTGCTGGCGCTGGTGGGCGCGGCCCTGCTGGTGGAATGGCGCGACCGCATCGCGCTGGCGGGGGCGCGGCGGCGCTGGTGTTGCTGTGGCAGCCGGGGGGCGCGGTGCTGTCCCGCTCGGCCCTGCAGCCCCTGGTGGCCTGGCTGGCCAAGGTGTCGTACGCGGTCTTCCTGCTGCACTACCCCGTCAGCTTGCTGGCCAGCGCGGCGGCAATGCGCTGGGCGCCCAACGACGACGCAGTGCACCTCGCCGCCCTGGTGGCGGCCTGGCTGACCAGCCTGGGACTGGGCTGGCTGGCGTGGCGAACGGTGGAGACGCGGCTGGGGTCGCCGCGCTGGCCGATGCGCGCGGCAGCATTCAGATGCGCTCTTGCTTTGGGTAAAAATGCAGGGCAGGGAGTGCAAACAATGAAGGAAATGGATTCAATGCAGTCGCTCTTACAGGACTGCACCGGAAAATTACCGGTCATCGTGTTGGGCAGCGGTGCATCCGCAGCGCATGGTATTCCAGGTATGGATCCGTTGGGCAAGCACCTTGCGGCGTCGATCTTGCCTGCCACCTGCCAAACCGAACCGCATCTCGCGGGATGGAGTGATTTCCTGGACAAGGTCCAAAAGATGGACCTCGAGTCAGCGCTGACCGGCGTCAACGTGACGCCCGAAGTGCTCGAGCACATCGTGCACACCACTTGGCAGTTCCTTAACACAGCGGACTTTCGGATATTCGAGCAGGTACTGGCCGACCGGCGCTTGCTGCCGTTAAGCCAGCTCTTCCAGCATCTGCTGCGCAGCACTGCCATGGAGCTTCAGGTCGTGACTCCCAACTACGACCGTCTTGCTGAGTACGCTGCAGAGGCGGCAGGCTATTGCGCCTACACGGGTTTTACCTTCGGCATGTTCGGCACACGAGCCGTCGATGTGCCTCGGATCCATCTGGGACGGCGGCCGGCGCGGACGGTAAACGTCTGGAAGGTTCATGGCTCTCTGGGCTGGTTTAGCGGCAGCGATGGTTCCATCGTTGCGCTACCGCCTTTGGGGGCGGTGCCCAGCGGCTTCACCCCCGTGATCGTCACCCCTGGCACAGAAAAATATCGACGCACGCACGAGGAGCCTTTCCGCAGTGCAATGCATAGCGCCGACGATGCCGTCGCCCGTGCCAGCGCCTTCCTGTGCATCGGATACGGCTTCAATGACGACCACCTGCAGCCGTTGATGATGGAGCGCTGTACGCGGCCGGAGGTCCCGTTGGTACTCATCACCAAGGAAATCAGCCTCACGGCGCATCGTTTTCTCAAGAGCGGACGCTGTAGTCGCTACGTCGCACTTGAGGAAGTCCCCAAATGGCACGCGCATGTTCAGCCACGAAGTGCCGGATGGCCTGGAACTGCCCGGTGAGTCCTTTTGGCGCCTTGACCACTTCCTTCCACTTGTCACTGGGTAAGTACCTATGAGCATCCTCGATTACAAAGACGGCGAATCGCTCGGACGCGTCCGGTCGGTCGATACCGCAACGGTGGTTATCGCTGTGGACGATGTCGAGCGACTGCGCAAGCTACAGGTCAATCGCTTGGCGGTGTTGCAAAGCAGCCGTGCCGGCCAGCACCTGATAGGCATCATCCAGAAGATCACGCGTACGGCGGTCGATGGTAAAGCGAGTTCCGTGGACACTGAGGACGCTCTGGATGGCGATCAAACCATGGAGCTCAACGTAGTGCGCATCGCACTCATTGGCACCCTCATGGATAAAGTTGGTCAGCGCAACAACGTCTTCCTGCGTACGTTGGAAACAGTTCCAGAGATCGATGCCAACTGCTTCGCTCTCGAAGGAGCGCGGCTGACTGCCTTTATGCGCGTCATCGCCAACATTTCTGGAGACGGACAGAAACTCACGCTGGGCCACTACACCCTTGACGAAAGCGCTGACGCTTTCCTGAACGGCAACAAGTTCTTTCAGCGGCATGCAGTCGTCGTAGGGAGCACCGGATCCGGAAAATCCTGGACAACCGCCCGAATCCTCGAGCAGGTTGCAGCCCTACCCATCATTGAGGCCTTGCCCGTAATGACCGCTGAATTACCCATCCTCCGTGCTGGCTGCAAGGTCCCTCGCTCGCCTGCAGCATGGCCCATGTCCTTGACCTTGCGCACCTGACTTCCAATGACACTGCTCATCTACGGCGACAAGGCCAGTCGTACCCATGAAAACCAGATGCTCCAGGTCTTTCTGGGCCAATTGGAGGAGCGTTGGGCGGACAGCACCGACTGGATCTTTGTTGTAGCCAATGCAATGTGGAACGGAGCCGAGATCGACTTGGTCTGCATCCTTCCGTCGGCCATCATCGTGGCCGACTTCAAGAGTTATGGCGGCACGCTGTCGGGTACGGAAAACGGGCCCTGGCAAGCGGATGGCGTGATCGTAAAAGGCGGACGAAAGGCCAACCCTTACCAGCAGCTGCGAGACAACAAGTTCTCCGTTCTGGAATGGCTGCAATCGAAGGCGCTGCTGTCAGGGCGCAACCTCGGCCATATCTCTGCAGGTGTCATCTTCTCAGGCGGGATCGAAGATCAACTGGAGCTCTCGCCTAAAGTCCGCTCCTGGTTCTATACGAGCGATTTGGCCCGCTGCGCCGTGATGCTCGGCGGTCTGTCCTCGCCGGAACTACGGATCGCTCGGGACGAAGCAGAGGAGATCGTCCGCAGATTGGGCGTGCAGCCGATGGAATGGGTGTCCGCTCGCCCACAAGTCCGCGATATCTTTCCGCGCCTGGAGCAGTCCCAGGCGCGTACCCCGCTGACTGCACATCAACGCGAGGCCCTGCAAACGCTGCGCAGCTTTGTCGAGGCCGAGTAGTCGGTCAGTTTTTCCGTGTTGGGCATGACGTCGACCGGCAAGAGTCGCCTGTTGGCCGCACTAATGGAAGAGGCCAAGACGGCAGGTAAAAAGGTCATCGTGCTGGAGCCGAACCGGCGCCTTGCCGATGGTGCCCAAGTGGAGTCCAACAGCATCTACGGCCATCTCTACACCGGAGGCGTGAAAGAGGAGGATGAGACGGAAGTCGCTGCGGAGCAGAAGAATCTCAAAGTGATTCCGTTGCGTGCCTGCGATGACCCGGACGACTGTGTCTATCTGCTGGATGACGCCCACCTGCTGGGCAATGCAAGAGTCTCCACACCTGATGGCAAGCAGTACGGCAGCGGCCAGTTGCTGTCGGATTTCTTCGACTTCACCGGTGTTGGAGGGGGTAAACGCAAGCTTGTCTTCTTTGGTGACCCGTATCAAATCCAGCGTGGTGGCGGGGATGAATCGGTGCTTTCCGGCGGGTTCCAGAAAACGCGTGGGCTGAAACACCAGTCTCTGGAGTTGATCCAACTCATCGACACCACCGGTGGCTCGGCCAAGCTGGCCAACGCCGCCAAGTTGGCATCAGCCATTGGGGCCCAGAGATTCGCCGCATTTGAGCTGCAAACCGACGAGGGTTGCAGTATTGCCGACAAGCGGGAGGCCGCGATAGCAATGCTGGATCGCTTTCGCTCCGACCCAAGTTCAGTCTGGTGTTTGGCCGAGACGCATGGCCAGGTGAATGCACTGACCCAGTGGCTTCGCGAGCGTTTGCACGAGAAAAAGGCCTTGAACCCCGTGGAGGCCGGTGATCTGCTGGAGGTTTACGTGAGCCCCGATGTGCGCGACGCGTTTGGCTCACGTGTGACCATGCAGTCTGGCGGGCGCACTACCGTTGCGAGTGTGGGGCGGCGTACCCCATACCAACAAAGCTTGAGTTGGGTAAAGAGCGGCCCGGTGAGGTTCCACACCGTGGGGTGTGGGCTTCGCAGTCGAGAAGAGGTCGAAATCGAGGTGTTCGAGGAGTTCCTGATCGCCGAAAAGCCGGAGCTGGACAAGGAAACCGCCGTCGCTGAAAGCGTTTGGCGTAACACCATTAAACGCGCCCGAGAGAAAGCGTTGGAAGGCAGTCAAGCAATGCTGCAGGGTATTGGAAGGCAATCGCCGCCACTGCCGGCGCCAGACTTCACCTATGCACGATATGGCTACGCCTCCACGGTTCACCATGCTCAAGGGATGTCGCAACCGGTGTGCTACGTGAACTGCAATCACACTGCGGGCCGCCATTCGGAAGGATTCTTTCGTTGGCTGTACTCGGCCCTCACCGTCGCTGAGCGTAAGCTGGTCTTGTTCAATTTCACGCCCATCCACCCGTTTGACGATGCCGTTTGGAACGCTGGTTCCGTCAAAGCGGCTGCGGATATCGCAGTGGGTGCAGGCTGGGCATTCCAGCCCAACGGAATCGCGACTGAAAGAGATCAGCAACGCAGCCTGCCAGAGGGGCTGGATCAATCAAAGGATGTTCTGAAGTCGGTCGCAATCTGGTTGCGTGTCGTCAATGCAGCGGAGCGCCTGGGTTGGCAGGTCGTCAAGGCGGTCTGTCACCCATACCAGGAGCAGTACGAATTTTTAGGCCCGCAAGGTGACCAATGCCTGCTGCGGATCGCCTACAACGGAAAAAATGTCGTCACGGCCATGCATTTGAAGGACTCGGAACATTGGTCTTTCCTGTCCGACTTGGCCTATGAATGCCTCGCGACAAATGCTTTTTCTTCGGAGGCTGAAGCATTGCTTCGCTCTGCACGCTCGCGTCTAGATGACATTGGCTGGAAGATCGTATCGGCCAATGAAACTCCGTACCGGCTAGCACTGTCGATCGTGCGCAATTCCGATGAGCGCGTCGGACTTGAAATCAATTTCGACAAACAAGGTTTGGTTTCCAGCCTGCGCCCCCTGACATGCAGCAAGCTCGAACTCGTTGAAACCATACGGCCCGTCTTCCAATGACGTGGGAGGGCGTACAGGTTCTCCGAAAATCGGGGAAATTTCAGCAGGCTGTCGACTTCGGGCTTCAAGGGCTCGCGGAGGCTCCTGAAGACTTCAAGCTGAGAACGCAACTGGACTGGGCGTTCTATGGTTTGGTGAAAACCCATGTGTCTGGCGTCGTTGCCAAACTCAAAGCGGGGCAACCTGCCCCGAGCGGGGTTGTCAATGAAGTTCACCAGACGCTGCGTCGCTTCGCGAAGCAACCGAAGCGGCGGCCAGACAACGCGCTGTCCAACATTTTGCGCGAGCTCTCAAAGATTGCGCCGCATTCTTCTTTTTTTCCGGGGTTCGTCCGGTGGGTTGGTATCGATGGACTTGGTGCAGAGGATTGGCAGTACAGCCAACTCGATGAAAGTCGTTTCCCGCCAATCGCGCTCGGAATCGCGCGGGGGTTGGCAAAATGGACGAAGGCGTTTCCTGACGCGACACAGGCTGACATTGATCTCGCGCTGCAATGGATCGAAAGGATGCGTCCCAGGGCCGAAGGAAATGACCCTCTGTGGCTGGACTGGGACAGGGTGCATCTACTTCGCCACGCTGATCGCCATATCGAGGCGGCGCAAGTTCTTGGCCCAGTCATAAAGGCGAAGAGAAATGAATTTTGGGTTTCGGCGGAAGCGGCTAGGCTGTATGCGGATGAGCAGCCGGACCTCGCGCTTGCGTGCGCGTGCCGTGCGTTGGAGTGCGGATCAGAACCAAAATTCACGGTGAAGGTTCATCGTGAACTGGCTCAGATGTTGGCCGAGCGCGGTGATTTTGCGCAGGCAAGTAGCGAACTAGCCACAGTGATCGCGCTGCGAGAAGAACAAGGCTGGGGTCTCGACGCTGCGCTTCAAGACCTGATCAACAGCAGTTGGTACGACCCATCGGCGCAAGGCGCTGAAACGGCCAAAGCCTTCTATGCCAACCACTCTCAGGATGCGTTGGTGCTGTGCTTCGACTCTGTAGAGCCAAAATCGGCGACGTTCTTGGGCACGATCCTCCCGCAACAACACAAGGATGCTCCAACAGGCAGAAAGCCGCGGCCGCTTCCACGCTTTGCAATACGTGATTCTGGTGGCGCATCGGTCAGCATTGTTGGTCCGGGCGTGCGATCTCGAAATCTCAAAATCGGGGATCCCGTAACGCTCGTTCTTGGGCGCCAACGGGACACCGCTCGTGACGCAATAGTTCAAGTCTCAGCTCGCCCGGAAGGGGCCCGTTGGGACTGTACCGATGCCGGGGTGGGACTGATCACCCGGATGGCGGCAGATGAGCGACGGACAAAAGTCTTTATTGATCGAGACTCAGAGGTCGGAATCGACGAGGGGGCATGGGTCGGGGGGCATCCAGAGGTAGGCGAAGGTGTTCGTTTTCGAATGACACAGAACCGCAAGACGGGCCGGAGAGATCTTTTCGCCGTGGAGCCCGGTCCTCGTCCGGAAGTTGATGTGAGGGTGACCAGTGGGTACTTGAGGAGGAATCCCAAGGGGTTCGCCTTCGTCGAAGACGCCTTCGTCGCGCCTTTTTTGGTCGAGACGATCCCATCAGACGTCGATACCGTGGCTGCAGTTCTTGTGTACGCGAAGCACCCTAAAGAGGAACGATATGGGTGGCGCGCGGTAGCAATAAGTGTGGAGTGAGCAATGCGGAGCTGGAAGTGTTGATTGCCGCTGAATTGCAGCAAGCAGAGCGGCTACTGACGCACCACGAGCGGGCCCGGCAATATAGGGCACGCCGATTCGGACGAGAACCAGCGCTGCGCAAGCCTGGCGCGAGGGGAGCAGGCTCCACGTCGGGCCTGTCTGAATTTTTGTGTTCGAGGCGGTTGGTTGATCTGCTCTCGATTGATTTCTCTTCTGTCTTCAGGCCCCTGCCAGGCCGCCGGAGGCGCCCCGGTTGAGCCATGTATT